>Ga0136846_1237806_pt1 | contig 10156 bp, 6 predicted proteins | sample HopSoiMetagenom2_FD_96841 | JGI IMG/M metagenome (GOLD analysis project Ga0136846, IMG submission 96841) | Grasslands soil microbial communities from Hopland, California, USA - 2 Assembly 2016 (version 4) | ecosystem: Environmental > Terrestrial > Soil > Grasslands | place: USA: Hopland... | reverse complement strand
GCGCTCGGTGGCGGCGTCGACATCGACGTTGTCCACGCCGACGCCGGCGCGACCCACGACTTTGAGCAGGGGGGCGGCCTCGAAGACGGCGCGGCCGATCTTCGTCTCCGAACGCACGGCGATCGCGTGAACATCCTTCACGAGCTCCAGAATTTTTTCCGGAGAGGAGCCGTAGGCCTCGACTACTTCAAAGCCCGTCTGCTGGCGCAGGTAGGCGACTCCCTTGGGTGAGATCTTATCGGCAACGAGGATTTTCATGGGACAGAGAGAGTGAGCGAAGAGCGCGATAACCCGCCTAGCAAGGAAAAGGTTGTCCCTCTCCACCCCGTCATCGACAGACCGTTTGCGATGAGTCCGCGGGGGAAACGCTCAATCCCCTGCCCGTCGGGCCGTTTTTTTGGCCACTTCGATGAAAGCGTCCACGAGTGGCGAGTCGGCATCGTGCCGCCGAACCAGCAGGAGTTCGGCCTCCGCGGTTTCGCCCGCCGGCAGGGCTCGATAGACAACCCCGGGCATGTGCAGGCTCTGCACCCATGCGGGCACCAATGCCACACCCAAGCCCGCCGCTACCAGCGCGAGAATCGTATGAATCTCCGCGCCTTCCTGGGTCACGCGCGGACTGAAGCCCGCCTTCAGGCACGAGGCGATGATGGCATCATAGATCGCGGGAGCATGCGCACGGGGAAATAAGACGAAAGGCTCCTGCGCAAAGCCTCTCAACACTGCCGCCGGAGTCCCGGCCCGGGGGTGATCCGTCGGCAAGGCAAGCACGAAGGGCTCGCGCGTAAGCAGTTCCGCCTTCAAGTGATCAACCGCGGGAGCCAGCCTCATGATGGCGATTTGAATCTGGCGCTCTTGCAAGGCCGCGAGTTGATCCTCCGCGCCCATCTCCACGCACCGCACCTCCACCTTGGGCCTTTGCCGGGTAAACTCCCGCAGGACCGCTGGCAAAAGCGAATAAGCCGCCGAAGTGACGAAACCAATGGTGATCCGGCCGATTTCGCCCCGCCGGGCCGCCTGCATCGCCATCTTTGCCGTCTGCGCCTGCGCCAGAATCTGCCGGGCATGCTCCAGAAAAACCCCGCCCTCGGAGGTCAACGCCACCTTTCGGCTGCTGCGCATTAATAACTTCACCCCCAACTCGTTCTCCAATATTTTTACCTGCTGGCTCAACGGCGGTTGAGCCAGCTTCAGCCGCAAGGCCGCCCGGCCGAAATGCAGCTCTTCGGCAACCGCGACAAAATAGCGAAGGTGACGCAACTCCATGCGGCCGATCCATACTTATTAGGTCTTGGTTATCAACCGAAGATATATTGGAGAAAATCATCAGCGTGGCACATAATAGGTGAGACCGTCCGTCGCTTCGGCGACGAACGGTTTTTTTGCCAACCGCCCAGCGTCACTCACTCCTCCTCGTCCGTTCTCCCATGTGGATCGTCCGCCTCGCCCTCAACCGACCCTACACGTTCACCGTGATGGCGCTGCTCATTTTCCTGCTCGGCGGACTCGCCGTCCAGCGCATGGCCAAGGACATCTTCCCCCCGATCGACATCCCGGTCGTGTCCGTCATCTGGAGTTACAACGGCCTCACTCCCGACGAAATGGAGAAGCGCATCGTCACCATCAGCGAGCGCGCCATGACCACCACGGTCAATGACATCGAGCACATCGAGTCTCAGTCCCTGCCGGGCATCGGCGTCATCAAGGTCTATTTCCAACCCGGCACCGGCATCGACGCCGCCGTCGCCCAAGTCACCTCGATCAACCAGACGGTCGTCCGCGTGATGCCTCCCGGCACCGTGCCACCGCTGATCATCCGTTTCAGCGCGTCCAATGTCCCCATCCTCCAGCTCGGCCTCGGCAGCAAGACCCTGAGCGAACAAAGCCTCTACGACCTCGGCCTCAATTTTCTGCGCGTCCAGCTCGCCACCGTGCAAGGCGCCTCCGTGCCCCTGCCCACCGGCGGCAAGGTCCGCCAGATCATGGTCGATCTGGACAACGCCGCGCTCCAGGCCAAGGGCCTCACGCCCTCGGATGTCAGCAATGCCATCAACGCTCAAAACCTCACCCTGCCCTCGGGCACCGCCAAGATCGGCGATCGCGAATACAACGTCCTCCTCAACAGCAGCCCCGACCTCGTGGCCGGCCTCGGCGACCTTCCCATCAAGGAAATCAACGGCTCGACCATGTATGTGCGCGACGTCGCCCAAGTCCGCGACGGCTTCGCACCGCAGACCAACATCGTCCGCCAGAACGGCACGCGCGGCGCCTTGGTCAGCATCCTGAAAAGCGGAAGCGCCTCCACCCTCGATGTCATCGAGCGAATCAAAGCCATCCTCCCCCGCGCCCAGAGCACGCTGCCGCCCGAACTCGAACTGCACCCGCAATTCGACCAGTCAATCTTTGTCCGCGCCGCCCTCCAGGGCGTGCTGCACGAAGCCCTCCTCGCGGCCTTTCTCACCGCAGCGATGATCCTCCTGTTTCTCGGCACGTGGCGCAACACGCTCGTCGTCGCGCTCTCCATCCCGCTGTCGATTTTCTGCTCGATCATCGTGCTCGCCGCCTGCGGCCAGACGATCAACGCCATGACCCTCGGCGGACTCTCGCTCGCGGTCGGCATTCTCGTGGACGACGCCACCGTCACCATCGAAAATATCGACCGCAACCTCGGCCTGCACAAATCACTCCTCCTATCCATCCTCGACGGCGCGCAGCAGATCGCCACGCCCGCCTTCGTTTCGACCCTGTGCATCTGCATCGTTTTCGTTCCGATCTTCCTCCTCCAAGGCACCGCCAAATACCTTTTCGGCCCGCTCGCGATGGCGGTGATCTTCGCCATGCTGGCCTCGTATTTTCTCTCGCGCACCGTGGTGCCGACCTTCGTGCACCACCTGTTGCGCGATCAGCCCGTGCGCCACGACGACGGCTCGGGCCGGGTCCCCGACGGCGCCGATTTTTTCTGGCGAGTGCATGTCCGCTTCAACCGGCGTTTCGAGCGCCTGCGCGACGCCTACACCCGCGACCTCGAACGCGCCCTCGACCACCGCAAGGCCGTCGCGGCTGGCATGGCGGTCCTGGTTGCGCTGAGCGCGTTGCTCGTGCCGTTTCTTGGACGCGATTTTTTTCCCGAGGTCGACGCGGGCCAGTTCCGCCTGCACATACGCGCCCCGGCCGGCACCCGCATCGAGGAGACCGAACGCGTCTTCACCAACGTGGAAAACATCATCCGCGAAGTCGTTCCGGCGGGTGAGCTCGTCGCCATTCTCGACAACATCGGCCTGCCCAACGGCGGCGTGAATCTGGCGTTCACCGACTCCGCCACGATCGGCGCCGCCGACGGCGAAATCCTCGTTTCGCTCAACCCCGACAAACACGGTTCCTCGCCCGGCTACGTCCGCCGGATCCGCGAGCGCGTCGCGCACGAACATCCCGATTACGTGTTCTTCACCCAGCCCGCCGACATTGTCAGCCAGATCCTGAACTTCGGCCTGCCCGCGCCCATCGACGTGCAGATCGCCGGCCGCGACCGCGCCGCCAACTACGCCCTCGCCCAGGAGCTCGCCGCGAACATCGCAAAGATTCCCGGCGCCGTGGACGTGCATGTTCACCAGATTGTCAATGCCCCCTCGCTCAAGGTGAACGTCGACCGCAACCGCGCCGAGCAGCTCGGCCTCACCCAACGCGATGTCGCCGGCAACCTGCTCATCGCCCTTTCCGGCTCCGGCCAGGCCTCGCCCAATTTCTGGCTCAGCCCGCAAAACGGCGTGCAATACCTCGTCGCCACCCAGACGCCGCAGATCCAGCTTAACTCGATTGACGCGTTGCAAACCACGCCCGTCGGCGCCTCCGGCCGCAGCGGCGTTCCCCAGATCCTCGGCAACGTCGCCTCCGTCGAGCGCACGGTCAGCCCCGCCGTCATCGGGCATTACAACATCCAGCCGGTGTTCGACGTTTATGCGAACCGGGACGGACGCGATCTCGGCTCGGTCGCCGACCAGGTCCGCAAGCTCGTCGCCGAAACCGAGAAAAAGCTGCCGCGCGGCAGCTTCATCACCCTCCGTGGCCAGGTACAAAGCATGGATTCGTCGTTCCTCGGCCTCGGCATCGGGGTGCTCGGGGCCATCCTGCTCGTTTACCTCCTCATGGTGGTAAACTTCCAATCGTGGCTCGATCCGTTCATCATCATCATGGCACTGCCCGGCGCGCTGTGCGGCATCATCTGGATGCTGTTTCTCAGCCAGACGACCCTCAACGTGCCCTCCCTCATGGGTGCCATCATGAGCGTGGGCGTGGCCACGGCCAACTCCATCCTGCTCGTCACCTTCGCCAACGACCAACGCAAGGTCGGCCTCGACGCACGCGCCGCCGCGCTCTCCGCCGGTCGCACCCGCCTGCGGCCCGTGCTTATGACCGCGCTCGCGATGATCATCGGCATGCTCCCGATGTCGCTCGGCCTCGGCGAAGGCGGCGAACAAAACGCTCCACTTGGCCGCGCCGTCATCGGAGGTCTCGCGGTCGCCACGCTCGCGACCCTCTTTCTCGTCCCGGTCGTGTACGCCACCCTCCGCCGCCGCGCCGCCCATCGTCCCGACGAATCCCTCGTCGAGGAAATGGCCGCCGCTCCCCATCCCACGCCCTGACCGTTGGTCGTTTCCCTCCACCCGCTCCGCCCATGAATCCCTCCCGCCTCTCCACCCTGCTCGTCGCGATCCTTCTGGCCGCCACCGTTTACATTCTCGGCATTCGCCCCCGCTTGAAGGCTGAGACGACCCTCGACGCCAACGCGCGCGCCGCCGGCCGCCCCATCGTCAACCTCGCCGTCGCCCAACGCCGCACCTCTCCCGTCGAACTCGTGCTGCCGGCCTCCCTCGGCGCCTTTCAAGACACTCCCATCTACGCGCGGACCAACGGCTACATCGCCCGGTGGTCCGCCGATCTCGGCGACCGCGTGAAAACCGGCCAGATCCTCGCCGTGATCGACGGCCCCGAACTCGAACAGGAGCTCGCCCAAGCCAAGGCCAATCTCGCCCAGGCCCAAGCCAATCTTGAACTCGCCCGCATCAGCGCCACGCGCTGGAAAAATCTCGGCGCGCAAAACGCCGTCGCCCAACAGGAGGTCGACGAAAAAGCAGCCGCATTCACCGCCCGGCAGGCGGACGTCCTCGCCGCCCAAGCCAACGCCCAGCGCCTCAGCCAGCTCAAGGATTACCAAACCATCACCGCACCGTTTGACGGTGTGATCTCCACTCGCAACGTCGAGATCGGACAGCTCGTCACCGCTGGCGCCGGCAAAGAACTCTTCCACCTCGCGCAGACCGATGTGCTCCGCGTCTACGTTGACGTGCCGCAGAGCTACGTGCGCGCAATCCAGATCGGGCTGCCGGCGGAGATCACCGTGGCGGAATTTCCCGGACATGTTTTTACCGGCAAAATCGTCCGCTTTGCCGGAGCTCTGGACTCCATCTCACGCACATTGCGCACCGAAATCCAGCTGCCCAATCCGCAAGGCGAACTCTACGTCGGCATGTTCGGTCAAGTGCGCCTGCATCTTGCCGGCGGCAACGCCCTGCTCGTGCCCTCGAACGCCATCATCATCCGCCCCTCCGGCGCGCTGGTGGCCGCTCTCGGCGCGAACAATCAGATCCATCTGCAACCTGTCCAATTGGGCCGCGATTACGGCACGCAGATCGAGGTGCTCAGCGGCCTCCCGGAGGGCGCCCGCCTCGTCGCCAATCCCAGCGACAGTCTCTCCGAAGATCTCGCCGTCGAACCCGCGGCTCCCGCCGGCAAATCCTGAAAACACGTGCATTATCCCCGGTGTCCGCGCGAAGAATGCAAGATCGCCCGAGCCGGCCTCGCTCATGCCCCCGACCGCATTTTCAAAATCGGATTCCATAGCATCCCGGTCTTTAAGTGTTTGGAAAAGACCGGGTGTTTTCTGGTTCGCCGTCCCCCTTGCTGGCGTGAATTTGGCTAATGGATGAATGTGAGTCCCGTGTCCATTGGTCCAAAGTCCGGTCGCCTGATCCCTCTCGACGTGCTGCGCGGGCTCATGCTCGTTTTCATGGCGGTGGACCACATTCCCAACGCCCTGCAAATCGCGACCAACCACGTCTTCGGGTTCGTCAGCGCGGCGGAAGGCTTTGTTTTCCTCGCCGGATTGCTGGCCGGTTACGTCTACACCCGAAAATTGCGGCGCGACTCTTTCACGATCGTCCAAGCCGCCAGCCTGCGCCGTGCCTGCCAAATTTACGGCTATCATCTGGCCGCCTACGCCGCCCTGTTTGCCTGGACCATCGCCTTCACGCTCCACACCGCCTCACCGCCCGACAACGCCCCCACCCTGATGCATCGCAGCCCGTGGGATGCCTTGTGGGCCGGTGCCCTGCTCGTTTATCAGCCCGGCAAACTCGACGTCCTGCCGATGTACTGCGGCCTGATCCTGGCGACGCCTTTCGTCCTGCGGTTGCTCGAACGCGGCTGGCGGGCGCGGATTCTCGCCGGCAGTCTGGCGGCTTGGGCCTTGACCAATTGCTACGTGCCCCAGACGCCGTTCATCGAAGGCGTCATTAACACCGGCGCGTTCAATCTCGGCGCCTGGCAGTTCCCCTTCGTTCTGGGCCTGGTGTTCGGGCATGCGTGGGCGCGCGAGGAAAAAATCCTGCCCGCCCCCCGCAGCGGCCTCATCGGGCTGATCGTGATCGCCGCCGGACTGCTTTGGGCCGTGCGGCACGCCTTCATCGGCGAAGTGTGGCCGCGTCCCCGGCTCGACTGGCTGACCAATAAAAATAATCTCGCGCCCCTGCGTCTTCTCGATGCGGCGATGGTCGGCTATCTGATTTACCTCGTGATCGCGCGCTTTCCCCGGCTTCTGCAATGGAGGCCGCTCGCCTTCCTCGGACGACATTCCCTCCCGGTGTTTTCCGTGCATACCGTGGTCGTTGGCGTCCTGCTTTCGCTGCCCGGTGTTTTCGTGCAGACAGCCGCCGGACGCTGGCTCGCCCTCGCCGGCCTGCTCGGCGGCATGTTTGCCACCGCCGGCATCCATCACTGGCTCACGGTGAAACGTCCGCCCGCGCCCGACCGGCTTCGCACTCGCCAACTCTGGATCGCGAGGCCATTCGTGCACCATGGGAAACGACAGATTGGCGCGGCAAATCCGGTTCATCGTTGAGGCTGACAAGCTCAAGGAAATCCTCCGGCAGACGCTCCTCACCCAAAGCCGCCGCCGTGAAAACGACGCCGAGCACTCCTGGCATCTTTGCCTCCTGGTGATCGTGCTCGCCGAGCACGCCAACACGCCTGATCTCGACGTGCTGCGCGTGCTGAAAATGCTGCTCCTGCACGACCTCGTGGAAATCGACGCCGGCGACACCTACGCCTACGACACCGCGGGACAAGCCGGACAACACGAGCGCGAGGCCCGCGCCGCCGACCGGATCTTCGGGCTGCTCCCTGCGGATCAGACGGCGGAGTTTCGCGCGCTGTGGGAGGAATTCGAGGCGCGCCGGACGCCCGCGGCGAAATTCGCCGCCGCCATCGACCGTTTTCAGCCCATGTTGCTCAACTGCCTGACCGAGGGCGCCAAATGGCGCGAGCATGGCGTGACCAGCGACCGGGTGATCGCCCGCAATGGACACATCGCCGACGGTTCCGCCGAACTCTGGGCCTATGCCGAGGGGATGATCGGGGCGGCGGTCGCGGCCGGCCATCTGTCCGCGCCTAGCTCAGATCCCGGATCGACCCGAAATCCGGATCGTTGAGCCGCCGGTAGGTGCGCACGATGACGCCGTCGGTGAGCCCCGCCAGCCAGTCGCAGATGCGCCGTGCCTTGCCGTCCACCGTCGTCTCCGCCTCGACCAGCCGGCCCACCCGCGGCGGCAGGATGTTGATCACCCGACCACCCCGATCAACGTAGTTGCGCCAGCATGACTCCCACAGGCTGCAAAGAACCTTGCGCGCCTTGTGCTCGATTTGTTGAAGCTGCGGACTCTCGAAAATAATGTCGTTGGCCATCGTCTTCAAAAACGCCGCCTCGCGCAGGGCTTCCGGCGCCACCACCAGCTCGAAAGCGTAACGGTTCGTGCGCTCCGACATGAAATTCCGCCGCTCGCGCAACCGGCACGCCCTGATGAAACCGCCGATCTTGTGGGAGAAAACCCGCTCCAGACGGTCGCCGCGGATGGCGGCAAACAACGTTTCGAGGTGCGCCTGCCGCTCCGCGTCGATCATCTGCGTCCCGGCCCAGCTTTCGATGCGCTCGACGGTCAAAAATCCCGTTCGCACGCCGTCCACGATGTCGTTGAGCGAATAGGCCGCGTCGTCCGCCCAGTCCATGATCTGGCACTCGACGCTCTTGAACGCGTTCAGCCCCTCGCCCTTGCGCAAGCCGTCCGGAATGGCGTCGCCAAACACAAAACTCCGATAAACCTCCTGCGGATCGTAAAGGAAGTGGTTCACCGGCGGACTGGGAAACTCGCGATGAAGCGTTTTGTATTTCAACACGCCGTCGAGCAGCGCACGGGTCGGCCGCATGCCGCGCACGCCGGATTCGTTCTGGTAAAGTGTCTCGGTGAGCAGGTGCAGGGTCTGCGCGTTGCCCTCGAACCCGCCATGCGATCGCATCAGCTCCTGCAACGTGCGCTCGCCAGAATGCCCGAACGGCGGATGCCCCAGATCGTGGGAAAGACACACCGCCTCCACCAAGTCGCTGTCGATATGGAAATCCTCCGTCAGCGGCGCGCCCTTGAACAGCAGGTACTGGCAGATGGAGCGGCCGATCTGCGCGACTTCCATCGAGTGGGTGAGCCGGGTGCGGTAGAAATCGTATTCCCCCGAAAGGAACACCTGCGTCTTCGACTGCAACTTACGAAAGGCATGGGCGTGGATCACCCGGTCGCGGTCGATTTGAAACGCCGTGCGGTAGTCCGGCTCGCGGGCCTCCCCCCACCGTTCCTGGTCGAAAGCTGCGTAAAAACGATTCGGCATGGATTGAGGATGGAAATGTTTTCCCGGTTTGGCAGTCTTCAAATCCACTATGCGTTCCCCGTTACCCCGCGTCTGGGCGCTGGCGCTGCTTTGTCTTGCCGCGCTGCATGGCGAGCCCGTTGAAAGCCTGATCACCGCCGGCGATCTCCTGAAAATCAAGCGGCTCGAATCACCCGTCTTCTCCCCCGACGGCCGGCACATCGCCTACGTCGTGCGCGACACCCGGGCCGATCCCGCCAACCCCGATACTTGCGCAGACCACTCCCGGCTCTGGCTCGCCGCCACCGATGGAGGATCCGCCTTCCACCCGCTCACGCGCGCCGATGCCGACGCCGGGGCGCCTTGCTGGGACCCCGCCGGCAGCCGCCTAGCCTTCCTGCAAAGGGATGCGACCGGCAACCGCCTCTGCGTGCTCACGCTCTCCACCAACACCGAGGAAACCCTGACGCCGCCGCTCGCAAACGCCTCCGCTCCCCAGTGGTCGCCAGACGGCGGACGCCTGCTCTTCACCGCAACCGCCCCTGCTCCCGCGGCCCCCAAGCCCGATGCGAAAAAACCCGGCTCCAGTTCCCTGCCCGCGGCCCCGGCGCCCGACCCCGACGGCACGCTCGCCGCACGCCGTGCCTGGCTGGCGCGCAACGCCGCCGCCCATAATCCCGATGTCATTGCCGCACCGGATGCCAACGCCGGAAATCTCCAAGCCTCCGCCCTCACCCATCTCTACACCGTGGAAATCCGCGCCGGGGCCGAGCCCGTCGATCTCACTCCCGGCCCCGTTGCCTACGAAGACCCCGCCTGGCTTCCCGACGGTAAAACCATCGTCTGCACCCGCCCCGCCCACCCGTCCGACCCCGCACCGGCTCAACTCGTCATTTTAAACGCCGACGGCTCCGACCGGCATACGCTCCCCATGCCCGAGGGCTACGCGCCCAGCCACCCGCAACCCTCGCCCGACGGACGGATGATCGCGTTTGCCGCGCAACCGGCCAAGGACGCGTCCGACCTGGACTATGGCCAGACCCGCATCGGACTGTTCACTCCGGCCGACGGCAAAACCCGGTTCCTCGCCGAAAAGCTCGATCGCTCTGTCCGTCACCTGCGCTGGTCGCCCGAGGGAAAATTCATCTACTTCACCGCCGAAGCCAACGGCGGATGGCCGCTCTATCGT
>Ga0136846_1226369_pt1 | contig 10156 bp, 9 predicted proteins | sample HopSoiMetagenom2_FD_96841 | JGI IMG/M metagenome (GOLD analysis project Ga0136846, IMG submission 96841) | Grasslands soil microbial communities from Hopland, California, USA - 2 Assembly 2016 (version 4) | ecosystem: Environmental > Terrestrial > Soil > Grasslands | place: USA: Hopland... | reverse complement strand
CCACCGACCTTCTGCGAGGTGTGGCCGCCGGACCGATTCCCGATCACGTTCTACCGCTATCCGACGGCACCGGACTGGCAGCTGCAGCCGAGCGAATTCGACGTCGACGAGGTCGCGGAGACGCCGTTCCTGCTCGCGACCGGCACGGGCCTCGCGCAGTCCCCGAGCCGGGAGACGACGCTTGCGGCGCTGGCGGCGCACACCGGGACGACGATCTTCGACCTCGACTGGCGGCCGTCGTTGTGGGAGGACCCGGACGAGTATCCCCAGCTCGTGCGCGAGGCGCTCGTACACGCCGACATCGTGATCGGGAACGAGGAGGAGGTACAGGCTGCCGCGGGCTCGCCCTCCGCGCTGCTCGAGCACGGCGTGCAGACGCTCGTTGTGAAGCGCGGCGAGCACGGCGCGCTCCTGATGAGCGGTGAGCAGGAAGTCGCGGTCGCAGGCCGGCCGGTCGACGTCGTCAACGGGCTTGGCGCAGGCGACGCCTTCGCCGCCGCATTCACGCATGCACTGCACCGCGGGCTCTCGACCGACGAGGCGGTCCGCCGGGGCAACGTCGCCGGCGCGCTCGTCGCGGCGCGGCTCGCGTGCTCGGAGGCGATGCCCCGCCTGGAAGAGCTCGACGAGGCGATGTCGTGACGACGCTGCTCCTGCGCGACGGCGACTGGGACGCCGTCACTCCCGAGGTCGCGGACTGGCGATACCTGTCGTTCCGCATCGAGGAGCTCGTCGAGGGCATGCCGCGCGCCCGCACCACCGGTGAGGAGGAGATCGCGCTCGTCGTCCTCGGCGGCACATGCGTCGTCGAGAGCGACGGCGAGCGGTACGAGCTGCAGGGACGCACCGACGTTTTCGCAGGCATGCCGTGGGCGCTCTACCTGCCGCGCGACCGCGACTACGTCCTCGACGGATCGGGCGAGGTCGCCGTCTGCGGCGCGCTTGCGGACGAGGTGTTCGAGCCGCAGCTGATCACGCCCGCCGACGTCGAGATCGAGACGCGCGGGTCGGGCAATGCGACGCGACAGATCAACCACATCGTCAAACCGGAGTTCCCCGCGCAGCGGCTGCTCGTCGTCGAGGTGTACACGCCGTCCGGAAACTGGTCGAGCTATCCGCCGCACAAGCACGACGAGGACCGCCCGCCGGACGAGGTGGTCCTCGAAGAGGTCTACTACTACCGCGAGCAGTCCGAGCCCGACGGTGCGTTCGCGGTGCAGCGGCTCTACAGCCCGAGGCACGGGATCGACGTCACCGAGACGGTGCGCGACGGCGACATCATGCTCGTCCCGCACGGCTACCACACGACGTGCGCCGCGCAGGGATACGACCTCTACTACCTCAACGCGCTCGCGGGCGACCGCCGCTCGATGGCAGCGGCGGACGACCCGTCGCTCGCATGGATCCGCGGGGCGTGGTCGGAGCTCGAGCTCGATCCACGCGTCCCGCTGGTCACGCAGGACGGGCGGCGCGAGTGAGGTCGCTCCGCGTCGCGAACGCGCCGTGCAGCTACGGCGCCTTCGAGATCACGGTCGGCGTCCTCCCCGACGTCCCGCCGCCCGAGACGGTGCTCGACGCGATCGCCGAGGCCGGGTACGCCGGAACCGAGCTCGGCCCTCCCGGGTACCTCGGCGACGCCGACACGCTGCGCGATCGCTTCGCGCAGCGCAGCCTCGAGCTCGTGGGCGGCTACATCCCCGTGCGCTTCAGCGAGCCGGAGCACTGGCCGGACGACCGCGACGCGATGGCGCGCACCCTCGACCTGTTCGCGGCCGCGGACGGAACGGGAGCGAAGGCCGTGCTCGCGGACGGCGGCTCGGAGCTCCGAACGCGTTTCCCCGGCCGCGCGGCGAGCGATCGGTCGATCGGCCTCGACGAGGCCGGCTGGCGCAGGCTCGCCGACGGCGTCGCACGGGCGTCGGAGCTCGCGCGCTCGCGCGGCTTCGAGCCGACGTTCCACCACCACACCGCGACGCACGTCGAGGCGCCGTGGGAGATCGAGCGCCTCCTCGAGCTCACCGACGTGCCGCTGTTGCTGGACACGGGGCACCTCGCGCTGGGCGGCGGCGATCCGACGGAGGCGATCCGTGCATGGGGCGAGCGCATCAACCACCTACACGTGAAGGACGTCCGGCGCGACGTCCTCGACGGCGTGATCGCCGACGGCGCCGACATGCCGGAGGCGTGGCGCCGGGGCGTCTTCTGCGAGCTCGGCCGCGGCGACGTCGACCTCGGCGCGTTCTTCGACGCGCTCGGCGACTCGCGCTACGACGGTTGGATCGTGGTCGAGCAGGACATGGTTCCCGAATCGCCCGCGCAGGCCGCCGACGCGGTCGCGGCGCAGATCCGGAACCGCACGTGGCTGACGCGCGAGCTCGGCGTCTAGGCCTACCCGAGCGCCCGCGTCCACGCGAGATCGCGCGCAGCGATCGGCAGGATGATCCTCGTACGCCGGCGCGTCAGGACGATTGCTCCATTGCGCGCGGTGGCGAGCCAGCGCTCGTCGGGTGACCACGTAACAGCGTCACCGCGAAGCCGCTGCGCCTGCGGCAGCGTCGGCCGGCGGGCGTCGTAGACGACGACTCCGGCCTTCGTCCGCAGGACGAGGAACGTCCCGCGCGGGCTCGCACGTACCTCCCGGGCTGCGCGCGGGACGTCCAACCTCAGGGCCGCGACCTGCCTGCCGGCGAGCACCGCGAGCGCCGTGCGGGATCCTGCGATCGCGACGACCGCGCAGCGTGTCGGGCCGAGCCAGGCGATCGTGCGTACGCGAAACGGCTTCGAATGCGGAACGCCCGTCGCGCGCGCGAGCATGCCCGCGAGCTGGGCGCGCGGCCGCAGCACCTGCGCACGGCCGGTCCGAGGGAACTGCACGATCGCGCCGCGCCGCACATACGTCATCGAGCCGTCCGACCGCCACGCCGGCGCGCACCCGCCGATCATCGGGAGCGCAGGGCCGGCGCTCGCCGTGACGACGACACGCGTGCCGTCGCAGCTTGCAGCAAGCGGCGTGTCGCGCGGCCACAACGACCACCCCGGCGGCGCCGACGCCGGCGAGACGACTGCGCGGCAGCCGCCGCCGCGCGGCGCCGGTGCCGCGGCGAGGGACGGGAGCCGGACCGCCTCGAGCTCGCAGCGCTGGTCGACGAAGTACAGGACACCTTGCAAACCGGCCCGGCGCAGGCGGCCGACGAGCTGCTGTCGCTGCGGCACGAGGAGGCCGCCGACCGGTGCAGCCGTCCGCGCGGGGACGCTTTGCGTCGGGCGCGTGCGCGACGAGCCGTGGCGTACCGAATCAACGACCGCCGCACCTACGACACCGACGACCGCCGCGCCGAGGAGAAGCGCCCGTGGGCTCGGTCGCCGCATCACGGCCAAGGCCAATCCTCGCCGACCGAGCGCGCCGACCCGGCGACCGCGCTCGCCCGTGCAGCGACGCCTGCGGCGACGGCGCGCCGGTCGTCGGCGAGCGTCGGCTGGGCCGGTCGTTCGCCGAGACACGCGCCCACGAACGCTTCGAGCTCCCGCTCATACGCGCGCTGGAATCGTGCCCGATAGTCGGCCGGGAACCGATCGGCGTGGGTCGCGTCGAGGACGGCGTCGGCGCCGTCACCCGCCCCGCGAACGAAGACCGAGCCTTTGCTCCCGACCACCTCGCAGCGGACGTCGTGGCCGAATGTGCACGTCCGCGACACGTGCGTGACCGCAATCCCGCCCCGCCCGAATCGGATCGTGACGACGGCGTTGTCGAGATCGGCCGCGTCGAGCAACCCCGGATACACGAGCGCCTGACGCGTCGCGACGACCTCGACGGGCTCGTCGTCGAAGAACCAACACGCCGTGTCGTAGTCGTGCGACGCCATGTCGAGCAGGAAGCCGCCCGTGTCGCGGGGATCCTCGTCCTCGGGCCATTCCATGTCGCGGCTCGTCATGACGACGACGAGGGGCGTCCCGACCTCGCCGCCGGCGACGCGGCGATGGGCGTCCACGAACCCGTCGTCGAACCGGCGCATATATCCGATCTGGACGACCTGATCCGGGCGCCGAGCGCTCTCTGCCCGGAGCGCGTCATGGCCGGCGAGGGTCGTCGCGCCCGGCTTTTCGAGGAAGAGGTGCTTGCCGCCGCGCAGGACCTCCAGCGCGACCGTCGCGTGATCGACGGATCGGGCGGCGAGGACGATCGCCTCGACGTCGCTCCGCGAGCAGAGCTCCGGGTACGTGCAGGCATCGACGCCGAGGTCGCCCGCGACCTCCGAGGCGCGCCCCGGCCGGGCGGCCGCCACGGCGACGAGCTCGCAGCCGCCGAGCCGCGCGAGGGTCGTCGCGTGCAGCGTTCCCATCCCGCCCAGGCCGGCGACGCCGATGCGGACAGGAGTCAACCCTCTTGACACCGCGGAACCGAGTATGTCAGCGTCGGAATCGCTTGCGCAATCGATTGTCAGGGGGCTCGCCGACCGACGCACGGGAGCGCGCAGCGCGGGCCCAGGCACGGCGCAAGCCGACGCTCGCCGACGTCGCGCAGCGCGCCGGCGTTTCGACGTCGACGGCCTCACGGGCTCTGAACGGCCACACCGGGCTCGCGCCGGCGACACGCGCAGCCGTCGTCGACGCGGCGGCGCGGCTCAACTTCCACCCTTCGGCACTCGCGCGTTCGCTCCGGACGCAGCAGACGCACACTGTCGGGTTCGTCGTCCCAGACGTCGCCAGCCCCTTCTACGCCGCCGCACTCAAGGGAGCACAGGGCCGGCTCGAGCAGGCCGGATATCGCGTGATGCTGATGGACGCGAACCAGGATGTCGAGCGTGAGCTCGCCGCCCTCGAGACGCTGCTTTCGCACCAGGTCGACGGCCTGCTCGTCGCGACCGCCGGGATGCCGCGGCCGACGTTCGACGATGCCGTCTCGCCGCACCCCACGCCGGCGATCTTCTTCGACGGCGTGATCGACGGAGCAGGCGAGGGGACCGTGACGCTCGACAACGCCGGCGGCATCGCGCTGCTGGTCGAGCACCTTGCCGAACACGGCCATCGGCGGATCGCGTTCCTCGCGGGGTCCTTGCGTGAGAGCGCCGGGGCCGAACGGCTCGCTGCGTTCCGCGCTGCTGCGGCGGCGCGCGGCGTCGAGCCGCCCGAGCGCCATGTCAAGCTCTGTGAATGGGACATCGCCGCCGCCCGCCTCGCGAGTACCGAGTTGCTCGACGACCCGGACCGGCCGAGCGCCGTGATCGCCTCGAGCGCTGAGCTCGCGCTTGGTTTCCTGGCAGCCGCGGCCGCGGCGCGCGCGGCGATCCCGGACGACGTCGCACTCGTCTCGTTCGACGACCCGTACTTCGGCCGCCTCCTCGATCCGCCGTTGACGGCGATCGGGTACGACCCGTCCGAGATCGGCGCGAGTGCCGCCGGGCTCCTCGTCGACGCGATGCGGTCGGGCGACGGATCGCAACGACACGTGCGCGTTCCGGTGACGTTGGTCCGCCGCCGCTCGTGCGGCTGCGTCATGGACGAGGACGCGTGAACAGCGTTCCCGCGATCCAGTTCGTCGGCGTCACCAAGCGATACGGCGCGCAGGAAGCGCTTCGTCCGACGGATCTCGAGATCGCGGAGGGCGAGTTCTTCTGCCTGCTCGGCCCATCCGGATGCGGCAAGACGACGACACTGAACCTCGTCGGCGGCTTTGTCGCGCCGACTGCCGGCGAGATCCTCATCCGCGGCGAGAACGTGAGCCGGCTTCCGCCGTACCGCCGCGCTGTCAACACGGTGTTCCAGAACTACGCGCTCTTTCCGCACATGACCGTCCGCGACAACGTCGGATTCGGTCTGAAGATGGCGCGCGTCTCGAAGCGCGATGCGGGGGGACGGATCGAAGAAGCGCTCGCTCTGGTCGGCCTGGAGGCGTATGCCGACCGACTCCCGACCCAGCTGTCCGGCGGACAGCAGCAGCGCGTCGCCGTTGCGCGTGCCCTCGTCAACCGCCCCGCCGTCCTGTTGCTCGACGAGCCGCTCGGCGCGCTCGACCTGAAGCTGCGCAAACGTCTCCAGATCGAGCTGGCCCAGATCCACCGCGACGTCGGGACGACGTTCGTCTATGTGACGCACGATCAGGAAGAGGCGATGTCGATGGCCACGCGCATCGCCGTGATGAACGACGGTCACGTCGAGCAGGTCGGAGCGCCACACGAGATCTACCACCGGCCGAAGACCGCGTTCGTCGCCGACTTCATCGGCGAGTCGAACTTCATGGAGGTCGAGCTGCGGCCGGACGAGCGTGCCGCGCAGCTCGACAACGGCGTCGTCGTCCCGGCGCCGCCGTCGCGTGCACGGGGGCGCGCGACGCTCATGGTCCGCCCGGAGTCGATCCAGGTTCAGCGCGCGGCCGACGCCAACGGCGCCGGACTGCGCGGAAGAATCGCCCAGTCGTCGTTCCTCGGAAGCCACACGCGTGTCGCGGTCAACTGCGACGGCGTGCCGGCACCGGTCACCGCCGCGCTGTTCGGCACGGAGGGTGTCGCTGCGCAGGACCTCGTGCCCGAAACGGAGGTCGTGCTGGTGTGGGACGCGGCAGACGCAGTGCTACTGGAAGGGGTCGAGGAGAGAGAGGAGGGTGTACGTGACGTCGCTTGACGAACGGTTCTTTGCAGAACAGATGACGCGCGGTCGAATGCTGCGCCTCGGTGCGGTGAGTGCGTTGGGCGTGGTGGCGGCCGGCTGCGGTGGAAGCTCGAGCAAGTCCTCCGGAAGCGCGTCCGCAACCGGCAGGAGCTCGGACCCGGTGACGCTGAACTGGCTTACGTGGTCCGACCATTACGCGAACGACCAACTGGCGGCGGTGAAGAAGTCGACGAACGAACAGGGGCGCCCGCAGCTGTTCAGCGACAACGCGGACGCGTATCTGAAGATCAAGCAAACGGGTGACCAGTTCGACATCGTGTCGGGCGACGCCCTGTGGGTGCCGAAGTACAACCACGACAAGCTGACGAACTCGTTCGACCTTTCGTCACTGCCGGTGTCGGCACAGCTGTACTCGATCGCGCGCGACTTCCCGTTCTGGAAGGACGGCTCGAATTACATGGGCTATCCGTTCTCGTGGTCGACGGTCCAGATCTACTACAACCCGAAGTTCGTGCACACGGTGCCGGACTCGTGGCACGCGGTGCTGGACCCGAAGTACCGCGGGAAGGTCTCGCTGGAGAACATCCCGACGGACATGATGGCGATCGCCGGAAAGGCAACCGGTGCGAAGGAGCCGTACAGCATGACGACGGCAGAGATCGCGGACGCCAAGGGTTGGCTGAAGCAGTTCAAGCCGAACGTCCTGAAGCTGGCGTCGCAGAACAACGAGGTCGTGCGAGCGCTCGCCGACGGCTCGGCGTGGATCGGGATCACGAACCTCGGAACCGACGACCGCGTGAAGGACGCCGGCGGGCCGGTTGTCAAGCCGGCCTACCCACGTGAAGGGACGATCGGGTTCATCGACTCCGAGCAGATGGTCAAGGCGTCGAAGAACCAGGATGCGTTCCCACGGTTCATCAACGCGATGCAACAGGCCCCGTATATCGCGCAGAACTTCTTGACGAACGGCCGGCCGCTGTTCAACGAGAAGAGCTACAAGATGCTCGTCGCCCAGGGCCACGGCGACCGCGCGCAGCGGCTGCTGTACAACCAGCCCGAGAAGGCGCTGAAGATGACGCTGAAGGGCCCGTCCGGCAACGAGCAGGCCTACACCGACGCGTTCAACGAGGTCTTCGGCGCGTAGATGCGGCCTCCAGGCTCCGTAGGCGCGGCAACGACGGCAGATGCACCGCTGCCGTCGCGCCGCGCCTCGGGCCGCTGGTCGTCGCGACTCGGGCAGTACGCGGGCTTCGGCCCTGCGCTCGTGCTCTTCGGGCTCTTCTTCCTGGTCCCGCTCGGGCTGATCGTCTGTTACAGCTTCTGGCAGGTCATCGACTACAACGTCGTCCACGACTGGACGATCGGGAACTACCGCTATTTCTTCAGCGTCCCGACGTACGTCTCGACGCTGTGGGCGACGGTATGGGTCGCCGTTCTCGCGACGGCGCTGACGCTGCTGATCGCGTTTCCGTTCGCGTACTGGCTCGCGCGCTACGTCCCGAAGCGGCTGCAGAAGATCTTGCTCGTGCTCGTGATCCTGCCGTTCTGGACGAGCTATCTCCTCCGCGTCTACTCGTGGCTGACGATCCTCGGGCCGAGGGGGGCGGTCAACCGGTTCCTCGAATGGACCGGCGCGACGTCGAAGCCCGTCTCCTTCTTTCTGTACGACCGGCCGGCGGTCGTGCTCGTGCTCGTGTACCTCTATTTCCCGTTCGCCGCGTTGACGCTGTACGCATCGCTCGAGCGATTCGACTGGAACCAGTTCCGCGCGGCAATGGACCTCGGCGCGACTCCGGCCCGGGCGATGTGGAAGATCCTCCTCCCGCAGGTCCGCCCCGGCATGACGACCGCCGTGATCTTCGTGTTCATCCCGATCCTCGGCGAGTACCTGACGCCACAGCTCGTCGGCGGCGCGCGGGGCGTGATGATCGGGAACCTGATCGTGAACTTCTTCCAGGGCGCGCAGTACACGCGCGGCGCCGCAGCCGCGCTGCTGATCGCCGCGCTGATCGTGCTTCTGCTCGTGATCTTCCGGCGCTCGCTCGAGGTCGAGGACGTCTATGGCGCGTGACCTCGACGTCGTCTCGCCGCGCGGCCGCGTCGTCCGCGGTGCGTTGAGCGTCTGGGCGATCCTGATCTATGCGTTCCTGTTCGCGCCGATCATCCTGCTCGTCGTGTTCAGCTTCAACGCGAACCGCTACGGGACGTTCCCGATCACAGGCTGGACCGGCAAGTGGTACAGCCAGGTGTTCCACGACTACCAGATCCGTGACGCGCTGACGACGACGCTGCAGGTTGCGCTCGAGGTCACCCTGGTCAGCACGATCGTCGGCACCGCAGCGGCGTTCCCGCTCGTGCGATCGCGCCTGCCGTTCCGCAGCGGGATTCGGATCGTGATGGTGCTGCCGATCATGATCCCCGGCCTCCTGATCGGGATCAGCCTGCTCGTCCTGCTGACGAGCGTCTTCCACTGGACCCTGTCGCCGACGACGGCCGTGATCGGGCAGAGCGTGTACACGACGCCGTTCGTCATGCTCCTCGTCGCCGCGCGCCTCCAGGGATTCGACGTCAGCCTCGAGCGCGCCGCGAGCGATCTCGGCGCGAACACGGTGCAAAGGTTGCGTTACGTCGTCTTGCCGCTGATCGCGCCGGCGATCCTGGCCGGCGCGCTCTTCGCATTCACGCTGTCGCTCGACGAGTTCATCATCACGCTGTTTCTGATCGGCAGCCACAACACGCTCCCGATCTACATCTACACGCAGGTCAAGTTCGGAATCACGCCGGAGGTCAACGCGCTTGCGTCGCTCCTGCTCGCGGCGTCGCTGTTCCTGCTCGCACTGGCTGTAGTCCTTCCCGGCTCGATTCGCCGCGTCGCCCGCCGCGTGCCGCGACGCGCCGCCGCGTCGGCCTAACCGACCTGCGTCCAGCGACCACCGGCCTCGGCGCTCTCGACAGCTGCCGCCAGCAAGCGCATGCCGCGGTCGCCGTCGGCGAGCGTCGGGAACGGTCCGTGCTCTGCGCCCGTCATCGCGCCGTACGCAGCGCCGACGATGTTCCGGAACGCATCGCCGTAGCCTTCTGCGTGCCCCGCCGGCCAGCGCGCGAACGACGCCGCCGGCCCGGCGTTTGCGGCCGGATCCTTGACGACGATCTCCGTCGGCGCCGTGGCGTGCCGCCGGTAGAGGGCATTCGGCTCCTCCTGGTCCCACGTGAAACCGCCCTCGCTCCCTTCCAGCTCGAACACGAGCTGGTTCTTCCGGCCGGGCGCGAGCGCACTGAAGGTCGCAGCACCGGTTGCGCCGTTGTCGAAGTGCAGCAGGAGCGTTGCGTGGTCTTCGAGCTCCCGGCCCGGGACGACGGTCCGGAAGTCGGCGAGCAGCTCGACGATGCGCGCGCCGGTCGCGTGCTCGGCAAGATCGAGCCAGTGAGCGCCGAGGTCGCCCGTCACATACGTCGGCCCGGAGCGCGCCCGCTCTACGCGCCAGCCGCCCGATGTGACGAGCGCGTCGTCGCAGACGTACCGGCCGTGGACGACCCGGACGTCTCCGAT
>Ga0136846_1233725_pt1 | contig 10158 bp, 6 predicted proteins | sample HopSoiMetagenom2_FD_96841 | JGI IMG/M metagenome (GOLD analysis project Ga0136846, IMG submission 96841) | Grasslands soil microbial communities from Hopland, California, USA - 2 Assembly 2016 (version 4) | ecosystem: Environmental > Terrestrial > Soil > Grasslands | place: USA: Hopland... | reverse complement strand
ACACGCTTGCGCTCTCAATGGTAGATTTCGACTTCGCAAAGGAGCAGATGCTGTTGATGTTGCGCACGCTTTATTCGCACCCCAACGGGCAGCTTCCCGCTTACGAGTGGAACTTCAGCGACGTGAATCCTCCGGTACATGCCTGGGCGACATTGTTCCTTTTTAACATCGAAAAGGAACTCGGCCGGGCAGACGTGCGCTTCCTGGAACGTTCCTTCCAGGGCCTCATGCTGAACTTCAATTGGTGGATCAACCGAAAGGATCCAGAGGGCAAGAACGTCTTTGCCGGAGGATTCCTGGGATTGGACAATATCGGCATTTTCGATCGCAGTGCTCAACTGCCGACCGGCGGGCACCTCGATCAGGCTGACGGCACCGCATGGATGGCATTTTATTGTCAGAACATGTTGGAAATCGCGCTCATTCTGATGGACCACGATCAGATGTACGAGGATATTGCTTTCAGATTTCTCGAGCACTTCCTCTGGATTACATATGCTATGGATCGCATTGGAGCAAACCATGACGAGATGTGGGACACCGCGGAGGGCTTTTTTTACGACGTGCTTCATCTGCCCAATGGAGAATCCATGCGGCTTAAAGTCCGGTCAATGGTCGGACTACTTCCATTATGCGCTTCCACTGTGCTCGAACCAGCAGGCGCACTGGCGCGTCATCCGAGGTTGGTTGAACTGGTTAACATCTTCAAAAAGCGTCATCCCGAATTGCTCAAACATGTTGCCCCGGCTGATGACAAGTTTGTGGGATATGCAGGCCGCCGCTTACTTTCAGTCTGCAACAAGCAAAAGATGGAACGCGTCCTGTCGTACCTTCTCGACGAAGACGAGTTCTTCGGTCCGTATGGAATCCGCTCACTCTCGCGCTACCACGAGAAGAATCCGTTCGCATTTCATCTAAATGGACATGAATACAAGGTCGGATACCTGCCAGCGGAATCGGATACCGGAATGTTCGGCGGCAACTCCAATTGGCGCGGTCCGGTATGGATGCCGGTAAATGCCCTGCTGATCCGAGCGTTGCTGAATCTGTATCAGTTCTACGGCGACGACTTCAAAGTTGAGTGCCCTACCGGGTCCGGAACATACATGACGTTATTTGAGGTTGCTCAAGAGATTACACACCGACTCTCAAATATCTTTCTTCCTGATGCAAGCGGTAAGCGTCCTCTTTATGGTGGAACAAAGAAGTTTCAAGAGGACCCACACTGGAAGGATTACATACTGTTCTACGAGTACTTTCACGGCGATAATGGCGCTGGCCTTGGCGCCAGTCATCAAACCGGCTGGACAGGCGTCATAGCTCGGATGCTCGATCTGTCCGCTCGCCTGAGTGCCGCCGATTGGCTCTATACGTCTAAGGCCGAACTGAGCGCTCGGCTGACACGCGAACAAGTTGCAGGATAAGTTCTTTGGGCTCTGACCCGCAGTTTCGAGGCTGCGGGTTTCTTTTTGTGGTGAGACAGAACGTTGAAATAACGCGTGAGGCTACGCGCTTTCAGCCCGAACTTCTAGCCGTCCTTTCTCGACAAAGTGGGCAACTGCGGAATTGACGCCTGGGAAAAATCGTCTCTGGCCGACGGTGTGCAGAAATCCGCTGCGGTCAAAGAGATCCATGACGGGATCGGATACTCGCGCAAAGTGAAGTTCTATTCCCGATTCACCCAATTCGTTGTTTAGCTGAATCAGCATCTCGAGGCTAGTCACGTCTGTTTCCGGGCAGGCCTCGAGGTTGAGTAGAAGCACACGCGGAATGTTCCCCGGTTGCTTCAGTAACACGCGCAGACGGTTCCGAATCCAATTGGCATTCGCAAAAAATAAGATTCCGTTCGGACGGAAGATCAGCAGACCAGGAATCTGCTGAGCATCAGGGTAGTGTCCGACGTCCACAAAAGTCTCTGTTCCCACAAGCCTTCCGAGTACCGAGTCTTGCGGTGAACTGAGCTTGTGCATCAATACAATCAGCGTCAGTCCGACGGCAAAAATGAGCCCCTTCAGAATGCCCAATTGCAGGACTCCACCTAATGCAGCGAGCGCTACCCAAAGGCTGCCAGTGCGGAGTTTTGCATAGTATCTGAGAGTTCGGAAGTCGACGAGATGGGAGACTGCATGAATAACGATTCCGCCGAGAACGGCTTCGGGCAGGTTTCGAATTAAAGGCAGCAAGAACGCCAGAGTAAGTCCTACAGATACTGACGCCACAATCGTGGAGAGTTGTGTGCGCGCTCCACCGGCGTCATTGGCGGCGGTGCCCGACATTCCACCGCCTACGATCATTCCGCCGAAAAGTCCCGAGGCGATGTTCGCGGCGCCGATAGCGCCTAGCTCCTGGCTAGGGTTTATTTCATAGTTGTGCCTGGAGGCAAACGTACGCGCGGCCGTGAGTGCCTCAGCCATAAGAACCAAAACTATGCCGACAGCTCCTACGAACAATGCACTGAAATCATCCTCGCTAAGCCTGGGTAGGCTCAAAGACGGCATCCCCGCTTCGATTGTGCCAACCACCTCCACGCCATGTTGATGGAGGCCAAACCAGGAGACGCTCAAGATTCCTAGAACGAGAACTACCAATGCTGATGGAAGCCGAGGAGCTGCCGCTCCCAAGAGAAACAGTATTGCGATCGTTGCTGCTCCGACTGCCAAGGTCCATGCGTTCACTGTCTTCATCGTCAAAATGACATTCCATAGCTGATCGAAGAAGTTCCCGTGACCCGCCGGTACCCCAAGGAGCTTGTGCCCCTGTTTCACCATGATCGTCAGCCCAAGTCCAAAAACGAATCCTTTCAGAACCGGCTTGGAAATGAATTCCGATATGGCACCAAGCTTGAGCACCCCACCGACTACGAACACCAGACCAGCGATCAGGGTGGCCGCGGAAACAAGCATTGCATACCTTGCGGAATCACCTGCAGCGAGGGGAGCAACCAAGGCAGCCAGCATTGCTGCCGAAGACGAGGTCGGCGTCACAGCGAGTTGACGAGATGTGGCGAAAATCGCATACACGAACATGCCGAACATCGCCGCATACAAACCCATCTGGGGTGGGACTCCAGCAATTCCCGCATACGCCATTCCCTCGGGAATAAGCAATCCCGCGACCGCGATGCCGGCAATGATGTCTGTCCGTATGGCCTTCGGTGAACACCGAGGCAGCCAGTTGAGAATTGGAAAGAAGCGTGCTATCCGTCCTTTTAGGACCATGACTCCTCTCAGTCTGTCCCGCCCGCTCTTGGTGTGAAGGTAACTCTAGCCGTACTCACGTCGAACTGTATCTATTGCTAGATGGGAAAATCGAAGAATCGCGAACCAAGTGTGGAAACTCGAAAGTGTTAATGAGAGGCGATATGGCGAGGTATGGGAGAGGTAACAGATGGGCGGCGTCGTAAACTTGGTCTCTCAACATTATCAGTTGTACGCTATTTTATGGCGGTTCTAGTACCCTCCAGCCCACAATGTCCACAGCCACCCCGCAGCCATCGGAGCAACAAAATACAGAATTCCGAAACTGGCAAGCACTACTCCCGCCACAATGTACCATCGGGTTACTCTTTCATTGAGTCTTGGTTCGTGAGCTTCTGCGATCGCATCTGCTTTCGCCATTACACTCAGTATCTCTCCGATATAAAACGATAAGGCCAGTCGAGCGGTTCATACCCGTTTGGCTTTTGCCGCTTTGGAAGTATGACTTTGGGATGCGGAATTTGCTTCCACGGCACTATAGTGAGGAGGTGATTGATGCAATTCAGTCGAGAACGCCGTTTATTATCGCTTTGAACGACATACCAGGGCGACTCTGGCGTATCCGTCGCCGCAAACATGGCATCCCGAGCACGCGAATAGTCGTACCAGCGACGATGTGACTCTAGGTCCATGGGACTGAGTTTCCACTGCCTCATTGGATCTTCGATTCGTCTGAGGAACCTTTTGTGCTGTTGTCTCTCGCTGACCTCAAACCAATATTTGACGACTATGATGCTGTTGTTTTTGAGAAGGGCTTCAAAAGGCGGGCACATTCTCAGAAAGTCATCGTATTGCTTGTTATTGCAAAAGCCCATCACGTGCTCTACCAGAACGCGGTTGTACCAGCTGCGATCGAAGAGGACGACCTCGCCGGCTGCTGGCATCTCTTTGATGTATCGCTGCGCATACAGCTGCGACCTCTCGCGTTCAGTTGGCGCAGGCAGGGCGACGTGTCGAAAAACGCGTGGGCTAACGCGCTCCATGATGCGATGAATCACTCCGCCTTTGCCGGCGGCATCACGGCCTTCGAAAACTACTACCACCTTCGCGCCAGTGGACTTTACCCAGTCCTGCATCTCGACCAGCTTGGTCTGAAGTTTGTGGAGCTCCTGCTCGTACTTCTTTCTTTTTAACTTAGCCGTCTGGTGGTCATGCTTGTGACCATTGGCTCTATCTTTGAGGGGAATAACTGCAGAGGACGCCAGATAGTCAAGATTCATGGAACTAGTGTTGCAATTCACGCCATCATCAGAAACTGGCATTTCTGGCAGTTTGCCCTGCTTGTGCGTTGAAAAGGGTTTCCTCGAAAGTGAAGCAGTAGAGGGACGCGGAGCAAATATTTTCCTGAAGTCCCCGCTGTCGGCCCCCGCAAGACGATATAGCGGGGGCCTATGGGGCTTGCGCATACTGCTGGTTGACAGGCGCAAGTAAATCGATGGAGTACCTCAAAGTGCTGCCGCTGTTGCTTGCTTCTTTGTTTATTAGCTGGCCATAGGAGCAAGTGCCCTGCAACTAGAAGTCTCAGACAAGGTGAGTGGAATGAACACTGACAACAGTGACAGCGATTCGTTCGATTCCGCCGAGCGCTGTAACTTGTCCTAGTCGTTATTTTCGATAACATTTTCTAGAGTGGATTAACGGCTGTAACAATAGTGCTCAGCGGCATATTGTTCAGCTACGGCGAGGCCGCCGCGAGTGGCCTCGCCGGCCATTCAGCAGACCACCTGGACAGAACTGAATCGTAGGGACAATCTCACTCTCAGTGAGCCGCTCTGCGGACTTTCGCAGGTAACATCAGGCGATGAAATCCCACAGAGGGGAAAGAGAAAAGACCGACAGTGTCAACGCTCCGCGGATGGGACTGGAGCACACAGATTGTCACGAGTGACTGCGGAGTCTCTCTCGCTGACTTGTGCGGAGTAGCATTTCTGTCAAGGCCGCACAGGAGCAGTGCGAAGATCGGCACGAAACGATAATCAAGAGCGCCTATAGTTGGTAGCCAAGCACGATTTGCAAGGTTCTGAGTTAAGGCGCTCTTCCAGCTACTTGAGTTGCTGTCGCAGACTCTGGCCATTGATCGTCAGTTGGTCGCCACGATTTATCCGGATCATATAAATCCATTTGCTTGGCGATTTGGAGCGAGTCAGGACCCAGGTCCTTTTGATATATCGTGCCATCTTGATTGACTATGAATGTCTGCACACCTGTCACTCGGTATTCAGCCGGCACCGCAACCAATGCGAATCCACCGATCATCACTCCTTGAATAACGTAGTCGAGCCGACCTAATGGCGCTCCTGGGCCTTGTCCCTTAAGAATCTTGAAGTAGTAACCGTGGTATGGGCCCTTGGAGGTGTACCCCTCCTGGATTGCGCGCGCTACTGCCTCACCGATCGGACCTCCGGAGCTGCCGTCCTCGTTTCTCCAGTACAGGCCATCCTGTTTACTTGGTGAGCTGATGATTTTCTGGGCGTATTGATTGATGTCGTCGTGCGCCTGAGCAGCGTATTGATGTTGGGCCTCGACGTAACCGTGACAAACTTGGATTGCGTCCAACTCGTTTGCGCCAATACGCCTGCGAAGGACCTCATCATGGCCTGCCTTGGCATCGAAGTACCACCCCCCATTTTTCTTGACTAGCGGGATCGGCGAGGGCCAAGCGTCATTACCAAGTGAAACAGTGGCCTGATTTCGGTTTTTCTTGTCGATGACCACTACATTCTTTTGTTTCGCTTTGCTAGCAAATGCGCTCGCAGCATTCTTGTCCCGAACGGGATCAGCGGAAGAAACAAGATCCTCCCCATCGGGACCGAAAAGTGCCAGCAACGCAGGTACGTCATACGATGCTGCTGCTTGGATGAGAGCATCCACGGCAAGCTGCGGCGTACCAAACGACTTCTGCTGAGGCGCGGTAGCTTGTTCTTGACGTTCAGCACACAGCGTTGCAGCGCTTAGGCAAAACAGTGAACCGATTAGGAGCGTACATGTGTGAATAACGACATTCGATGTTTTCATTCTCATGTGCTTAAACCTCAAGAATTGACACTGCTCACCTTCTCCGACCCCCGCCCCCTCTGCTGCCACCGCCTCGGCTCCCGCCGCCGCCACCGCCGAAGCTAGAAGCGCCGCGCTGGCTGCTGGCCCGTGCCGAACTACCGCTCATCCCTCCGCCGGACCCTCCGAAGGCTCCCGACCCGCGAGAGCCCGAAGAGGGAGAAACACTTCGATTACCGACGCGATCACCGCCCGAGCCGCCGCTTCTGCTTCCGCGGTCTATGCTGCCCGCCGACGCACCCCGGTCGCCACCGCCTCTGAAACTGCTCTGGGGGCCGCGGTCCATAGTGCCGGCCTGAGTACGACCACCTGACCGTTGAACATTCTGCCGTGCGTTTGCCTGACGAGACGCTGCCGACGACCCTCGAGTAGTGCCATTGAATTTGGAAGCAACTTGATTGTTTGAATACGGAGCACCACCGCGATGTTGCGGGTTGTGCTGCCAGCCATTGCCATTCCCCCGATTAACGCTCTGCCGGTTGTAATTGCGATTGGAGTTGTTTACGAAGTTATTGCTGCGATTGACATAAACATTGTTGTTTCCTCCTCCCCATCCAGCATTCCAGCCGCAACAGCCTCCCCAAGCTGCTCCCATCGCCATACCAACGCCAAATGAGATCGCCATTCCCGCGGCGTAGTAGCCCGGCGGCGGATACGCGATTGGAGGATACGGATATGCAGGTGCACCATAAACAACCGTGGGATTGTAGCTAGGCACATAGACTACTTCGGGACTAGATGGCTGTATTACAACAACGCTTTTACTCTCGATAACTTTGGTCTCTACTTTTTGCTGCTCGGTGGACTTTAGATTGCCGTTATCTTTCGCTTTTACGCGCATTCGTTGAACTGCGTCCATAACGTCGTTTTGTTGCGCCAGAAAAGCATTACCCAAGTCGGTGGTCCACTTGATATTGTCCGAGAGCTGTTTGACTAGATCGGGAAATGCAGCCAACGCCTGGACGCTTGGATCCCAATCTTGCTTTTGCACCGCATCAGCGAGAGCTTTGTCTTTAAGACTGTTGTTTTTTCCCAGCCACTGTTGAAGTTGAATGATTTCAAGCGGGTAGGTAGAGCACGCCAGAGTCTGAGCCAGCAATGGATCAGGATAGAGAGCGATAGGAGCAACCAACGAATCAAGTTGTTCGCTAGGAATTTTGGCCTGTTCCTGCCCCTTGTCGTGTGCCCGTAACAAAGTGTCTCCAGGGACCATCAACATTACACAGACGAAGGTCATCAACTTGCGAGCGATTTGCTGTGCTACTGTCATTTCGCCTCTCCTATTGAGCTCCACTACCCATCTTTGGGCTAAATGGAGTCCGGGCTTTGGCTAAGCTCGTCTAAGCGTGAGCGAGTGAGTCAACCTGAAACTCAAAGCTGCTTCCGCTGGTAACTCGATGTCTCTCTTGCCCGTTGTGGCAGCGCCGATCGTGCCTGCCGCCGCGCCAGTGAGAGCGCCAATCGCCGCTCCCGTTCCGCCGCCAGCTAAACCACCAATTGCGGCACCGACGCCGGTGCCCCCGGCTATCATCCCGGCTGTTCGTTTGCCCTTGCCGGTTGAGGTCTGAGCCACCTCTTCCGCTTGAACGTTATACGGGTGGCCGTTGATGGTGACGGACTCGAGTGCCAGCCTCAAAATGGCTGCTCCCTTAAAACCGCCGGCTTTCTTGGCTTCTTTCACGATTCCGGTAACTTCCGATCCGGCCGGAATGACGACCTCTCCGCCCACGGTGATGGCAGTCAAAATGAACCCTGTGAATACTCCGCCAGTTTGGCTCGTCTTGCTCCCCAAGGCGTGATTCGTGCGAATGGTCACCCTTGTTCCTGCAGGGACGACAAGTGGCGGAGGAGGCGGCGGCAGTGCAGGGGAAGCTGCCACCGGCGTAGGAGCTGCACTCTCGGAGGAGGAAGGTACTTGAGTTGATTCGGAACTTGCCGTAGAAGTAAGTTCGACAGAAGTCTGGTCGTCGACATCGATAACTCCAGGTTCGTGCTTCGCTATGCTCTCAAGTTGCTCCCGCGCCGCCTGAGTTTTCGCTCTGCCGGTCAGGGTTACCCTTCCGTTATCCGAGTTAACGTAGAGCTCCGACCCTTGCGCAATCGGATCGGCAGAAGCTTTGCTTTGAATCTCCTGCGCGATTTTGGCGTCATTCGGTTTGCTCGAACACGCCACAAGGAAGCCAGCAATGATGACTAAATAAAACCATAGTATTCGCGGATGCATGGCATTTCCTCCCGGGTGACATGTGTCGAGCGAGCCTGGTTGGTGACTCTCCGATTTCATCCGAACGCACCAGTGCAGCCAACTGGCAGAAATAGCAGAGAGTTGTCACGACGGACTACGGAATGGGAAGAGATTCGGAAAAGCGTGGCTGGTATTGGGAATACTTATCCGGGAATAATAAAATGTCGAATTGCGTACTGTATAAGCTCTGAATTGGTATTGACGCCGAGGGTCGCCATAATCCTATATTTGTGGAATGCGACTGTGCGCGTTGTGAGATTCAGTACGCTGGCCGCCTCTTTCATGGAACGACCTTCGGCAAGAAGCTGCAACACTTCGCGTTGCCGCGGTGTGAGTGACTTGCTTCCGTAATCACGTTTATGGCTTCTCAGAAACTCCGATAGAGCATCTTTCGTTACCTGAGGCGAAATGTATACGCGCCCGTTCAAAGCCTCTTTCACCGCCGTGATCAATTCGGGAATGGCTGAAGTTTTGAGCAGATAACCAGAGGCTCCACGCCGGAAAGCCTCAGCCGCAAGCTCCGGATCCGCAATCATGGTGAGATAGACAAGCTTTGCTTGTGGATTTGCAAGCTTGATTTGCTCCCCGGCATCGAGACCATTAAGAGACTGCATGGCAATGTCGCTAACAATCACATCGGGCTTCAAGATTGCATTTGCGCGAAGCAGCGCTCGACCATCGGCGACAATTCCCACAACTTCGAACTCAGCTTCCAAAAGGTTCTTGCAAGCTTCTGCCACGAGGGTGTGATCGTCGGCGAGCAGTACGCGGGGACGTGCCGGTGCGGTCGCAGGCTTAGCTGCACTGGTTGTCGTGTTCTCTCTGTACTCATAGGCGGCGTGGAGTGGGTACTGCAGGACTTGCGCAGGCGTTTTTGCAACTGGAGGCTTCACTGTGGCGGCATGCAACCGATCGATTAAGTAACCGTCCAGCAGTTTTGGTTCACGGCGAAATGCTGGGCAGAACCGTCACACGACCCTAAGCGTAGTCCAATCAGAGCGACACTGGTAATCGTTACAGTTCGCTAGTGTCGCTCAGGTAAGTCGGGCGGAAGCCTGATTTATTGTGCCAATGCTCAAAGTACTTAGTTTCGACTCGACAATTAAGGGATATGTTCCAGTCAGGTGCAGGGACGGTTTGCAAGATTACTAAGCGCCAGCTGTTCTCGAAGTCCGTGTGGAGATACTGGCGCCGGCCAACAACATCGCAAGCGCGTCGAGGCAGCTAAGCGCTTCTTCGCTCAGATCCAGCCGGGTCGGAAGCCACAGGACGTGCAGCCAGTTTGCTCACCGAGAATGGATCATTAGCAACGATATTGTTCCTTAGCGCGAACTGCACTAACTCAGCGTTGCTTCTGAAGTTCAGTACGTCCATGATCCGGTACTTGTGAAAGGCAACCGTGCGCGCTGTCAGAGACAAAACTGAGCCAACTTCCTTCATCGTCTTCCCCTCAGCCAAGAGCTGTAGGACTTCGATCTGACGCGGAGTCAATTTCTTCTCAGCCGTCTTGGGCTTATTGGAACGGATGAACGAGTCTTCGATGAGCACTTTAATTTTGGGCGTAACGTACGTCCCACCTCGCAATACTTCACGAATGCTTTT
>Ga0136846_1243649_pt1 | contig 10160 bp, 10 predicted proteins | sample HopSoiMetagenom2_FD_96841 | JGI IMG/M metagenome (GOLD analysis project Ga0136846, IMG submission 96841) | Grasslands soil microbial communities from Hopland, California, USA - 2 Assembly 2016 (version 4) | ecosystem: Environmental > Terrestrial > Soil > Grasslands | place: USA: Hopland... | reverse complement strand
AGCGTTCAAGCGCCTCAAGCCGCCGGTCGAAGCGAAGCCGGAGCGCTCGGAGCGTCCGTTCACCAAGGCTGACTGTCGCCATGACGGAGAGCAGCGCCGCAACCGCAACGACGGCCGGCAGCGCCACCCGCACCGCGGCGAGGGCCACGCTGCCCATCGCTCGGGCGCACAAGACCGCAACGGCCAGCGCCGCGACGAGCAGCGCACCGACGGCGCTCGCTCATCCTACCGTCCGGAAGCCTATCGCGAGGCCGGTCAGTCGGACCGTCGTCCGGCGGCGCCCCGCACCGATGGCGGCCAGCGTAGTGGCCAGCCTGCCGGAGACCGCGCCGGCTATCGCCCGAACAATGGCGGCCAGCCCAAACGCAAGTTCGGCGGCGGCCGTGGGAGTCCCGGCGGCCACCACCGCGGCCGCGGCTAACGTTCCACGCGGCACGAAGACTGGACTCGACGCTAACTCGGGTCCAGCCTCACGCTCCAGAATCGGGGGAGCGTCATGAAAAACTGTATTGTCAGTTGGGTTCCGAACAAGATCGACATCGCCCAGGACCCGGTGAAGGGCTGGGCGGTGGTCAAGTTCGGCAAAGATGATGATTATGTCGAGCTGATGTTCCCGAAGAGCGCGGTCGAGCCCTTGTTCAAGCAGATCGTCGATACGCTCAGGCACAACGACGACACGTTCGAAGCCGAAAAGGGCGAACCGAACTAGCGGTCAGCCGCGCAGGATCGGCCTCTCGCCAATCGGCAGGACGCTTCGGCGGAAGGTCGCATTGGTGACGATTGCGAAGCTGCCGTAAATCGCCAGCGTTCCGCACAGCAGGCCCAGCCAGCCACCGGCATGCGTAAGCGCCGGGTTGGCCGACACCGCGCCGAAGCCGAGCAGCGCGAAGGTGACCCACAGCGTCAGGAAGATCAGGAACAGGATCTTCGACAGCCGAAAGGTGCTAACCCATAGGTACAGCGTCAGCACGCCCCACAGCAGCAGGGCGACGCCCACGGTCGGCCCCGCCTCCGCGATGTCGATCCACTGGTTGTGCGCGAACAGCAGCAGGAAGGCGAACCACCACCAGAAGGCGCCGTAGCTCAGGAAAGCAGTCATGCCGAAGGTGTTGCCGAGCTTGAACTCGAACGCCCCGGCGAAAATCTGCATCAGCCCCCCGAACGCGATCGCAAGCGGGATGACGACGCCTTCGCCGCCAGCCGGAAGCACGCCGGCGTTGATCAGGCTCAGCAGCACGGTGGTCAGTCCGAACGCGACCAGGCCGAGCCCGGCCGGGTTGGCTGGCTGGATGACGACTGCTTGTTCGGCCATGCGCTTGCTCCCCCTGTGCTTGCCGGGCGGTGTTGTGCACCAACTCGACCGGTTTGTCTCGATGACCGTTCCGAGCTGAAGTTTCCCTTCGAGCTAACGGCAGCGCTCGAACAAAAGCCGCCCTAAAAATGGGACCGTTCGCTATCGCTGGATCGCAAGATGGGCGATCGGTAACCACTGCGGTGAGTGATAGATGAAGGTCGTCGCAACCTCGCCGGCTAGAATTGCCGGCACCGCCACTTCATAAACATTGTGGAGCCTCCCTCGGGTGACCCAATCGTAAGCGATCGCTCCAAACAGGATCAGGTCCGTGCCTGCATACGTGTAAATCAGGACGCCGCTGAGACCTTCGCCGAACAGCTCGTACAGCGGCGTACCCCACCAACGGCCATAAGCCGCACCCACGATCATCGTCGTTGCGAGAAGAATGAGCCTCTTGTGCGCAGCGGGATCCTTTCGACGCGCGAGCGCTGCCGCGGCTAGAATCGCGAAGGCCGAAACCTCGAAGATCGCGATGATGAAAAACGCCTGGCTGTTGGGCGGATGAACGAAGCGCCACCTCTGGCTGTAGACCTCAGACAGGAATGCGCTCACGGCCATCAGCGGCACCAGTCCGACGCCGACCAGCCCCAGCTTCATGTGCAGCCTTGGCCGCTTGCTTCGAATGAGCAGGATTTGACAGGTCAGGAGCGCAATCCACGCGCTGAAGGCGACGGCGTGGACCTCGAGGATGAGGGGAGCCGGATATTCGGCATGGCCGCTATACCGTTTAAGCCCGGCAGGGGCGAAACCCATCAGGACACCGAGCCAGCACACCGCGAGGAACGCGAAGTAGAAGTTGCGATCCCATTTGTGAAAGGCAGCGAAGCGCCGGCGCTCAGGTGTTGCGATTGCAGTTTCGGCTGTCGCCATAGTCCCCCCAGTCGTTTCACCGGCGACGTACGACGCTGATTAACTGTATCAGGCTGTTGGCGACCTAGCGACCGTGATTCCTCAGGCCCGGACTCGCGCGTGCGCGTACGCGCGTGCGCGTGACATCGCGGCGGAAATCCCTATATCTGGACTATGGCAACCGACCCCAATCAGAATGAATATGGCGCCGACAGCATCAAGGTGCTCAAGGGCCTCGACGCAGTGCGCAAGCGCCCTGGCATGTACATCGGCGACACCGACGACGGCTCCGGCCTCCACCACATGGTGTTCGAGGTTTCCGACAATGCGATCGACGAGGCTTTGGCCGGTCATTGCGACCGGATCCTGATCACGCTCAACCCCGACGGATCGGTCAGCGTCGACGATAACGGCCGCGGCATCCCGACCGGGATCCACGCCGAAGAGGGCGTCTCGGCGGCGGAGGTCATCATGACCCAGCTCCACGCCGGCGGTAAGTTCGAAAACACCAGCGACGACAATGCCTACAAGGTCTCCGGGGGCCTCCACGGCGTCGGCGTCTCGGTCGTCAACGCGCTCTCCGAATGGCTCGATCTCACCATCTGGCGCGATGGCGAAGAACATTACATGCGCTTCCGCCATGGCGATGCAGTCGCGCCGCTCAAGGTCGTCGGCCCGGCGCCCGAGGGGAAAAAAGGGACCCGCGTCACCTTCCTGCCCAGCCCCGACACGTTCAAGATCACCGAGTTCGACTTCGAACGGCTCGAGCATCGCTACCGCGAGCTCGCCTTCCTCAACTCCGGGGTGCGGATCCTGCTCGTCGATGCCCGCCACGCCGATAAGAAGGAGATCGAGCTTTATTACGAAGGCGGCATCGCCGCGTTCGTCAAATATCTCGACCGGGCGAAGACCGCGCTGATCCCCGACCCCATCTCGGTGACCGGACAACGCGACGACATCGGCATCGAGCTCGCACTGGAATGGAATGATTCCTATTACGAGAACGTCCTCTGCTTCACGAACAACATCCCGCAGCGCGACGGGGGCACGCACCTCGCGGCGTTCCGTGCCGCGCTGACCCGCACGCTGAACAATTATGCGGAGCGCTCAGGCGCGATGAAGCGCGAGAAGGTGCAGCTGTCCGGCGAGGATATGCGCGAAGGCCTGACCGCGATCGTCTCGGTCAAGCTGCCCGACCCGAAGTTCGGCTCGCAAACCAAGGACAAGCTCGTGTCGTCCGAGGTTCGCCAGCCGCTCGAAAGCCTGATGGCTGACAAGTTCGCCGAATGGCTCGAGGAAAACCCGGCGCACGCCCGCACCATCATCCAGAAGGTGATTGATGCCGCCGCGGCCCGCGAAGCCGCCCGCAAGGCGCGCGAAGCCAGCCGAAAGTCGGCGATGGGCATCGCCTCGCTGCCGGGCAAGCTCCACGACTGCCAGGAGCGCGACCCCGCCAAGTCCGAACTGTTCCTCGTCGAGGGTGACTCGGCCGGCGGCTCCGCCAAGCAGGGCCGCGACAGCAAGTACCAGGCGATCCTGCCGCTGAAGGGCAAGATCCTGAACGTCGAGCGCGCGCGCTTCGACCGCATGCTGTCGTCCAAGGAAATCGGGACGATGATCCAGGCCTTGGGCACGGGCATCGGCCGCGAGGAGTTCAACCTCGAAAAGCTGCGCTATCACAAGATCGTCCTGATGACCGACGCCGACGTCGACGGCGCGCACATCCGGACGTTGCTGCTGACCTTCTTCTACCGGCAAATGCCGGACTTGATCGAGAAGGGACACCTCTACATCGCCCAGCCGCCGCTCTACAAAGTCGCCCGCGGCCGGTCGGAAGTTTATTTGAAGGACGACGCGGCCCTCGACGATTATCTCGAGGATGCCGGTCTTGAAGGGCTCGTGCTCGACACGGGCGACGGTCCCCGTTCGGGTCGCGACCTGAAGGTGCTGGTCGATCATGCCCGCCGGATGCGGACGCTCATGCGTTACGCCCCGCGCAAGTATGATTATGCCTTGATCGAGGCGCTCGCCATCAACGGCGCGCTGAAGCCGGACCTCAAGGCCGATGGCCAGGCAAAAGCGGTCGCCAAGGTCGCCGAATGGCTTGCCGCCGGTGACCTCGAAGCAACCTGGTCCGGCGAAGTCGCGGCAGAGGGCGGCTACCTGCTCCGCCGCCTGTGGCGCGGCGTGACCGACGCTTATGTGATCGAGCCGAGCTTCCTCGTCTCCGCCGAGGCGCGGAAGCTGGACACGCTCGCGGGTGAACAGGCCGCGGTCTATTCGACGCCGCTGACCCTCCGCACCCTGAAGAAGGGCGCGGTCGAAGAAGCCAAGCCGGTCGACGGCGAGGAAGGCGAAGATGCCGAAGCCGTGGAGGCCGGGACTAAGGGCAAAACCGTTCCGGTCACCCGCCCGTCCGAGCTTCTCGACGCGGTGCTCGCGGCGGGCCGCAAGGGCTTGTCGATCCAGCGCTACAAGGGTCTTGGCGAAATGAACGCCGAGCAGCTGTGGGAAACGACGCTCGACCCGTCGAACCGCTCGCTGCTCCGCGTCGAAGTGGCTCAGGCCGATATCGCCGACGAGATCTTCACGCGCCTCATGGGCGACGTCGTCGAACCGCGCCGCGAGTTCATCCAGGACAACGCGCTGAGCGTCGCCAACCTCGACGTCTAGGAACTTATCGGGTCCAACAGCTATTGGCCGCGATGTGACCTCCGCGCCGACGATCACTGTCGCATCCTACAACATGCACAAGGCGGTCGGCCTCGACGGCCGGCGCGACCCGCATCGCGTCCTTAGGGTGCTTCAGGAGATCGACGCCGACATCGTCGCCTTGCAGGAGGCCGACCGGCGTATCGGCGGGCGCGGCTCGACCGTCCCGCATGAGCTGATCGACAGCCACGGCATGTACAAGCCGGTGCACCTCGGCGTCCGCCACAAGCGCCCGCTGGAGAAGGCCCGCCAGCATGCCGAGCGCCTGCTAAAGGTGAACACCCGCAACATCGGCTGGCACGGCAACGCCATCCTGGTGAAGCATCACATTGGCCTGATCGATTGCAAGGCGCTCGACCTGCCGACGCTCGAACCGCGCGGCGCCGTGATGGCCGAGCTCCTCATCGGCGATAAGCCGCTGCGCGTCGTCGGCATGCACCTCGACCTCTCCGGCCTGTGGCGGCGCCGGCAAATGCGCGCGATTCTCGACGAAATCGCCTCCCGTCCGCAGCAAATGCCGACGATTCTGATGGGCGATACCAACGAATGGCGCACGGTTGCCGGCTGCCTGAAGGATATCGGCCCGGACTTCCACGTCGCCCCCACCGGACCCAGCTTCCACGCCCGTCACCCGGTGGCTGCACTAGACCGTATTATCGTGAACCAGAGTGTAAACATCGAAGCCGCGGGCGTGCACATGAGCGCCGTCGCGCGCCGCGCCTCCGACCACCTCCCGATCTGGGCCCGCTTGAGCGTCTAGCCCGCGATCTTTCTCAAGCGACGTCGCTGGATCGACGAGCCGATCCCCATCGCCTCGCGATATTTGACCACGGTGCGACGCGCGACATTGAAACCCTTGCCGTTGAGCAGCCCCGCAATCGCATCGTCGCTGAGGATCTCGCTCTCGGCATCGATCAGCGCCTTGATCTCCGACTTAACTGCCTCGGCAGCGGCACCATCTCCCTCGGCCGATGTCACACCCGACCCGAAGAAATACTTCAGCTCGAACAACCCGCGGTCGCACAGCAAATACTTGTTCGATGTCACGCGGCTGACTGTCGACTCATGCATCTCAATCGCCTCGGCGACCTCGCGCAACGTCATCGGCTTCATCGCCGCGACGCCCTTGTCAAAGAAGCCCTGTTGCCGCTTCACGATTTCGCTCACGACCTTGACGATGGTCCGCGCCCGCTGGTCCAGTGCCTTCACCAGCCAGTTCGCGGACTGCAAACATTCGCTCAGCCATGCCCGCGACGCTTTGTCCTGCGGCCCTTGCTTTAGCTCCTGATAGTAGCGGCGGTTGACCAGCAGCCGCGGCAGCGTCGCCTGGTTGAGCTCCACCGCGTAACCGGCGCGCAATTTCCGAATGAACACGTCGGGCGTGACGTCCTCCGCGGCCGATGCCGAGAACTGACACCCCGGCTTGGGATCGTATGCGCGAAGCTCGCGGATCATGTCGGCGAGGTCCTCGTCATCGACGCCGCAGATTCGCTTGAGGTCGTTGGTCCGGCCCTTGGACAGCAGGTCGAGATTGTCAATCAACCGAGCCATCGCTGGATCGTACCGGTCCGCCGCCTTGGCCTGCAGTGCGAGGCACTCGGCTAAGGAGCGCGCCCCAACGCCGGCTGGTTCGAGGCCCTGGACGATTGAAAGTGCGGCGTCGACGGTCGCGATCGGCTCGTCCGCCAGCTGCGCGATTTCAGCCAAGGGCACCGCCAAGTAACCTGTCTCGTCTAGTGCCTGCGCGATGACCCGCGCGAGCTCGCCCTCGCGTCCCGAATAGCTGTGAAGCTGGTCGAGCAGATGTTCCGACAGGGATGCCGCCGAATACTGAATGCGGTCGAAATCAAAGGCTTCGTCACTGCCCGATGACGTCATAACGTCATTGTAGCTGTCGGTTTCGAGTGCCTCGGACTCCCAATCGCGGTCGAGCGGGCGGTCATCCTCGGCCTGCCCCATGATCAGGTTGTCGGCACCAGGATCGTCCGGTGCTTCTTCGCCACCGCCGCCATCCTCGTCGGCAATGAAATCTCCGGCCGGCTGCTCGTCCGGCTCGTCCTGCCGTCCTTCAAGGAGTGGGTTCTTCGCAATTTCCTCCGCGATGAACGCCTCAAGCTCCAGGTTGCTGAGCTGCAGCAGCTTGATCGCCTGAGTCAGCTGGGGCGTCAGCACCAGCTGCTGCGATTGGCGAATGCTTAGGGAGGGGCCCAGGCCCATCGTTTGGTTGCCTTACAGCGCGAAGCTCTCGCCGAGGTACAGGCGCCTAACCTCCTGGTCGGCGACCAACGCTTCGGGAGTACCAGCAAACAGGACCTGTCCGTCGTAGATGATGCAGGCGCGGTCGACGATGTCGAGCGTCTCGCGGACGTTATGGTCGGTGATGAGGACGCCGATGTCGCGCTTCTTCAGTTCGCGGACAAGTTCACGAATATCGGCGATGGAGATCGGGTCGATGCCGGCGAACGGCTCGTCGAGGAGCATGATCGAGGGGTCGGCGGCGAGAGCGCGGGCGATTTCGCAGCGGCGCCGTTCGCCCCCGGAAAGGGCCATCGCGGCCGAATCCCGCAGCGAAGTGAGCCCGAATTCGCCCAAGAGAGTCTCCAAACGGTCAAGCCTGGCCTGTTTTTGCGGCTCGGAGACTTCGAGAACGGCAAGGATATTCTGCTCGACCGTCAGCCCCCGGAAGATCGAGGTTTCCTGCGGCAAGTAGCCGAGGCCGAGGATCGCGCGCCGGTACATAGGCAGGTCGGTGATGTCCTGTCCGTCGAGGAAGATGCGGCCGCTGTCCGGCTTCACCAGCCCCATGACCGAATAGAAACAGGTCGTCTTGCCGGCGCCATTGGGGCCAAGCAGCCCGACCACCTCGCCGCGATGGACGTCCAGCGACACGTCATGGAGTACCGCGCGCCGGTCATAGGCCTTGGCGATCGAACGGACCTCCAGCCCGGCGGAAACGCCGGAGAGCGGGTCGGTCGCCGGCCGAGCGACGGTCGCGGCTTCGTTCATTGCTGCTCTACTGCGTCTTCTTTTGCGGCACGGTGAAATGGCCGCTGACCCGGCCGCCGCTCGAATTCACCCCCGGCGGACCGCCGTCGATGACCGCCCGTCCGGAATCGAGGTCGATCACGAGCCGCGACCCGTTCAGCTGGTTGTCGCCGCGGTTGAGTTGCACCGCGCCGATCAGGGTAATCAGCTTCTTGTCGAGGTCGTAGATACCGAAATCGCCCTTCGCGGTTTCGGACGGGCTATGCACCGTCACGCCGCCCGCTGCGTCTAGCCTCCGGATCTGCACCCCGCCGGCCTGCTGCGACCCGCCCGAATAAGCGACGGTCAGGCGCGTCGTATCAAGCGTCAACTCATCCTGTTTAACATGGACGTTGCCCGCGAAGATCGCGCGATCGGCGCGATCCTGCACCTCAAGCCGGTCGGCCGACAGGTCGATGGGCGCGTTGCTGTTGTGCCCTTTAAGCGCGGACATCGAGCTTTGCTTCTGCTGCGCAATGGCAGCGGTCGTGGCGACGCCCGTCCCCATCAGCGCCGCAATGGCAGGCAAAGCAAGGATTATGCCGGAAAACCGCATCGTCTTCATCTGACGGCCCCTTGCACGATTTTCAAGCGAGTGCCGCCATCAAGGACGACTTTCCGTTCATCCAGGTCCGCGTGCAGGCGGCCGGCCTGGAACTGGCCGAGCCGCATCTGACCCGAAACAGAGCCGGCGCTGGCCATCTGGCGCTGCTTCAGATCGACTGTCACGTCCCGCGTCTCCAGCCGATAGCCGTCCGGCCCGACGAGCCGGACGGGCCCGGTTACGTCCATCTTCTGCTGGTCGAGATCGTATCGGCCCTCATTGGCCGCAATCATCAGCGGGCCCTGTGCCAGCCCTAACCGCGCAAACATGCCCTGGATGTCGACGACCGGAACGTCGGAACTGCGCTGGATCGCGCGATTGGCATTGATCTCGAATCTCTGGCCCTTGTTGTCGGCGCCGACGTAGCGCGCGGATTCAACCCTCATTCGCTCGGGCGCGCTCTGCACCTTTTTCTTGTCGAGGATGAAGCTGACATCGCCATGCTTCTGCAGCGGGGCAAACGCCAGCACTGCGATCAGCACGCCAACGGCACTCGGCAGCGCGACCTTGGACCAGCGCACGACCGCGTCGTGCGCGCTGCCCGGCACTGCCCAGCGCTGCTGCTTCGCACGCTCCCTGTTCGCCCGTTCCGACATCAGCCATTGTGCGCAAGGATGTCTTCCTCGGGCCACCCGCCGAGGTCGAGCATCGCCCGGGCGGGGAGGAAGTCGAAACAAGCCTGGGCGAGCGCCACACGCTCTTCGCGCTGGAGCCGCTCGTCGAGCTTTTCCTTCAGCGCGTGGAGGTAGCGGACGTCGCTTGCGGCATATTCGCGCTGCGCCTCGTTGATTTCTTCCGCGCCCCAATTGCTGGTCTGCTGCGCCTTTGACAGGTCGACGTTGAGCAGTTCCTTGACGAGGTCCTTGAGGCCGTGGCGGTCGGTATAGGTCCGCACCAGCCGGGACGCGGTACGCGTGCAGTAAAGCGGCGCCGCCATGATCCCGAGATAGGCCTGCATGATTCCGATATCGAAGCGCGCGAAATGGTAGAGCTTCAGGCGGTTCGGATCGCTTAGCAACGCTTTCAGGTTCGGTGCGGCAAAGTCGCTGCCGCGCCTGAAACGGACGAGATGCTCGTCGCCCTTTCCGTCCGACAATTGCACCAGGCACAATCGGTCGCGGCCCGGCACCAGGCCCATGGCTTCGGTATCCACGGCGATCGGCCCGTCGGCAAAGCGGACGTCGCCGGGCAGGTCTTCCTCATGGAAATGGATGGCCATTCAGCGTCCTTATACCCGTTCAGATGAACCGCTTTAGTCCCGCTCAACCGGTACGCGCCACCCCGCTGTAATCGAATCACTAGAGGAGCTTAGATTTTTCCTGTAAGCACCCGCTCGGTGCGTGTGTGGGAAACGCATCGGCCGGTAGCGCTTAGGGCCCAGCGCGTTGGTTTATTTCGATTGGGGCACATAAGAAGTTTGGACGGGCATGGGTTTCGACAAAGGGCGTAAAGGCGAGCGCGGTGGGCGCGGTCGCGACAAGCGCGATAGTTTCGGCGAAGGCAATTTCGGCGGCGGTGATTTCGGCGGTGGCGGATTCCAGGATCGCGGTGGCTACGGCGGCCGCGGTTGTGGATTCGGTGACCGCGGCGGCTTCGGCGGCGGCGGCGGCGGCGGCT
>Ga0136846_1240029_pt1 | contig 10160 bp, 5 predicted proteins | sample HopSoiMetagenom2_FD_96841 | JGI IMG/M metagenome (GOLD analysis project Ga0136846, IMG submission 96841) | Grasslands soil microbial communities from Hopland, California, USA - 2 Assembly 2016 (version 4) | ecosystem: Environmental > Terrestrial > Soil > Grasslands | place: USA: Hopland... | reverse complement strand
CGTCGCCGGGTCGACGGCGAAGCCATGATTCTGCGCCGTGATCTCGACCTTCCCGGTTTCCAGCTGCTTCACCGGGTGATTGCCGCCGCGATGCCCGAACTTCAACTTGAAGGTCGACCCGCCCATCGCAAGGCCGAGCACCTGGTGGCCGAGACAAATCCCGAACACCGGCACGTCCGAGGCGACGAGCGCCCTGGCATTGTCGATGGCATACGTCAGCACCGCGGGATCCCCGGGACCGTTGCTGAGGAACACGCCGTCCGGCCGCGTCGCGAGCACGTCCGCAGCAGGCGCGCCCGCCGGATATACCCGGACATCGCACCCGTGCGCGCTCAGCCGCCGCAGGATGTTGCGCTTCATGCCGAAATCGTATGCGGCGATCTTCAGGCGGCGTTTCGCCAGGCGTCCCGCCGCGATGCCGAACTCGCCAGGATCCTCGGCGGGCCAGTCAAACGGCGCATTGGCGGTGACATCACGCACGAGGTCCGAGCCCTCCATCTTCGGCAACGCACGCGCACGTTCGACGAGGCTGCTCGGATCGAGCTGGCTGCCCGTGGCGATGACGCCGCGCATGACGCCGCCCGAGCGCAACGTCCGCGTCAGCGCCCGCGTATCGATATCTGAAATGGCGACGACGCCGTTCGTGACAAGGTAGTCGCGCAGCGTGCCTTCCGAACGCCAGTTGCTCGCGATCGGTGACTGCTCGCGCACGATGAAGCCGGCGACATGGGGCGACAGCGATTCGCCGTCCCGCGCCGAAACGCCGTAATTGCCAATCTCCGGGCACGTCATGGTGACGATCTGGCCGGAGTACGAGGGGTCGGTCAGCACTTCCTGATAACCGGTCATGCTGGTGTTGAACACTACCTCTCCGCCCGCCACACCTTCGGCCCCCGCGGCCAGTCCGCGAAAATACGTGCCGTCTTCCAGGGCAAGAATCGCCTCTACTCTCATTTGTTCGAGCTCACCTCTCCAGCGATGCCGTGACACGGTTTGTCTCGGTCGCGCTCACCTGAACGGGCGCGGTCCATGGCCGGTATCCGTCCAGCGTAATCCGGACCGAGTGCGTACCGATTTGCACCAGCGGAAACATCAGCGGCGTCGTCCCCACCTGGCGCCCGTCGAGAAACACCGCGGCCCCTGACGGTTTCGATTCGATGATGAGCGGCGCCTCGGTTTTAGCCGGCGCCGGCGGCGGCGTCCTCGCCATGGCGACCGTCAGTGTCTGTGAAGGTTCTGCCGCGGTGATCATGACGCGGCGCTCGACCGTCGTATAGCCTTCGCGGACGAGCCGAACCTGGTGCGCGCCTCGCGCAAGATCGCGAACGGTCGTCGGCGTCTCGCCGCCGCCGTGGCCGTCAACGAACACGCGCGCCCCGGGGGGCGTCGAACGGACGAGGACACGACCGGCGAAAAGCGGCGTCACGGGCGCGGCCGGCCGCGGTGCGGGCGCCGGAGTCGGCGACGCCGATCCGGGAGTTCGTGCACTTCCCGACGATGCGATCGGCGGAAGGTCACGCCCGACGACCTCGCCTGCCGGCGCAGGAACCGTCGTCCCGGCCGCCGCTGGCGGGGCGGGTTCGACCTCGTTGACCACGGCGCCGTTCGCCGGACGATCCCGGATCGCGACCGCATATCCGGCGCCAAACCCAAGCGCGGCGCCAACGACACCGGCCAGCACGAGGGGCCAGACGAGGGAAAGGCTCGACGGCTCGGACGCCGGAGCGGGCGACAGGAGGCGGCCGGGGCGCATGTCGACTGGCGATGGAAATTCCTCGGGCTCGGCGGCTGCGAGGGCCTCGAAGGACTCAACGAGTTTGATCGCTGCGAGCGGTTCGATAGATTCGAGGGGTTCGAGAGGTTCAAGAGGGTCGACGGGTCCAAGAGGTTCGACACGGTCGGGCGGTTCAACCGGATCCCCGGGTTCGACCGCTTCGGGGACGGTGCTGTTGATGATGTCAGCGACGTCGATGGCGTCGTTTGACGGCGGCGCCCATGGCTCCGGTTCGCCCGCCTCGACGTCCTGATGTCGTGATGGTTCCGATCCGCCGGAGGACACGTCCTCTGCATCCCGAATCTCGAGCGGCAGCCGCGGCTCGGGGACCCGGGGCGCACGGCGCACCATTCGACTCACCTTTTGCGGACGACTCTCGAACGCGGCGGTCAGAGCGCCCGCAAACTCCGTGGCCGTCGGGAAACGATCAGCCATGTCCTCCGCGAGCGCGCGGACGAACACGTCACGCAGCGCCGCCAGGTCGCCGCCGCCCGTCTCGGTGATCCCCGCAGCGGCCTGCTCACCGGTTCCCGCGAGCCTCCTGCCCCAAATCAGCTCGTGCATCACGGCGGCCAGACTGAACACGTCGGCGCGGCGATCCCACGCGCCGCCGCCCACTCGTTCGGGCGCGGTGTACGGCCGCCGCACCGGAGGGACAACCCCCACGCGCTCGAGCCCGCGCGCCACGCCGAGGCCGGTGACGCGGAAATCGTCAGAGGACAGCAATACGTCGCGAGGGTGAAGCGCGCCGTGAACGATGCCGTTGTCCGCGGCAAAATCGAGCGCCTCCGCGAGGCGGATCGCCACACCCACCGCATCGGCAATCGATGCCGGGCCGCCCTCGCGAATGACGACGTCGAGCGAATCCGCCGTGACGTAATCCTGAGCGAGGTATGCGGTGACTCCTTCGATGCCGGCGGCGAGCGGTGCGGCGATGACCGGATGGTCGAGCCCGGCGGCGATCAGCTGTTCGAATTCGCCGACGAGCTGATGGACGCGTTCAGGGGCGAGATCCAGCCGGAAGAGCTTGATGGCCACGAGCCGATCACGGTCCGGGTCGTAGGCACGGAACACCGGGCCCAACGTACCCGCGCCGACCTGATGAAGCACGCGAAAAGGACCGAAGGCATCGGGGGACGCAGAGCCGGCAACTTCCGTGTGCAGTGAAGACTCCTCAGGAAGGCGATTTATCGTAGCACTGATCCGCGGCAGCTGATCGTGTAAAGTAGGTTTTCGGTGCAGCTCAACCCCGCGGAAGCTACTCCACAGACAGGCGATCCGGCCGCGCGCACAGGCATCGACCTGCGCCGTTTTCCGTGGGTCAAACGTCTCGCCGCCGACTACGCCTTTTCATTCGACGGCCTCGCGCCGTTCTTTGCGGGCCATCCATCAGACGAGTCCGCGTGGGCTGCGGCCATCGCCCGCGCGCAGGCGTATCCGCGTCAGCGCCAGCAGCTGGCCCAGGTCATTCGCGATCAGCAGCAGCGCCGGGGTGCGCCCCCCCGGGCAATAGCCGCCGGCGAACGGCTCGGAGACGCCCGCACCGTCGCCGTGGTGACCGGCCAGCAGGCGGGCCTGTTTGGCGGCCCGGCCTACACCCTCCTGAAGGCGATCACGGCACTCAAGCTCGCGGACGATGTCTCCCGGCGCCACGGCGTCCCTGCCGTCACCGTGTTCTGGATCGAAGCGGAGGACCACGACTGGGACGAAGTGCGTGCGTGCACGATCCTCGGCGAGGACCTCGCCTGCCGCACCGTGGCCCTGCCCCAGCGGTCCGCGGGCAACGCCGCGCCCGTCGCCACGGTCGTACTGGATCATGAGATCGAGCGCGTGCTGAACGAGCTCGAGCAGGCCCTTCCGGCCACCGAGTTTCGCGCGGGCCTGGTCGCCGACCTCCGCGCGGCGTACAAACCCGGCGTCGGAATGGCCGACGCGTTCGGCCGCTGGCTCGAACACGTGCTCGGCGAGCGCGGCCTGATCGTGTACGACGCATCAGACCCCGGAACCAAGGCTGCCGTGAGCCAGGTTTTCGTGCGCGAGCTGTCGACACCCGGGCATACCGCAAAAGCCGCCTCGACTGCCGGCGCCGAGTTGAAAGCACATGGCTACCACGCGCAGGTGCAGCCGGGCGACGAAAACCTCGCCGTCTTTCGTCTCGAGGCCGAACGGCGCCCGATTCGCCAGCAGAATGGCGAGCTGCTGGTCGGCGAGTCGCGTTATTCCCCGGCGGCGCTCGCCCGCGAAGCCGCGGAGCATCCGGCGGGCTTCAGCCCCGGCGTCCTCCTGCGTCCTGTCGTGCAGGACGCGCTCTTTCCGACGATCTGTTATGTCGCGGGCCCCAGCGAGCTGGCCTATCTTGGTCAGCTGCGCGGGGTGTACGAGCACTTCGGCGTACCGATGCCGCTCATCTACCCGCGTGCGTCGGCCACGCTCATCGACTCGGCGTCATCGCGATTCCTGTCCAAGTATCGATTCCCGCTCGAAGCGCTGCAGCCGCAGGACGAAGCCGGCCTCAACGAGCTGCTGAAGGCACAGATTCCCCCGGAAGTGGACCAGACGTTCGCCGCCGTCGGAGGCACGATCGACAGCCAGATGCAGCGCGTCGTCGAAGCGCTGATGACGCTCGATCCGACGCTCGAAGGCGCGGCACGGAACACGGTCGGAAAGATGCAGCACGACCTGGAGAACCTGCACGGCAAGACCATTCAGGCTGCAAAACGCAAGAACGATACGCTTCGACGGCAGTTCCTCCGGACGCGCGCGCTCGTTTTCCCCAACGGGCACGCGCAGGAACGCACGATCGGTTTCGTCTGGTTCCTGAACCAGTACGGCCCCGCGCTCGTCGAACGACTCTGGGACGCCCTGCCCACTGAGATGGGACAGCATTGGGTGATCACGATCTAAAACACGCCAGACGCACGCCGACACGCGGCCGGACGTCCAGGCCCGGGACCGGGCGCTGGAAGACGGTCGTGCGGATCAAGGTGTCGACGTGGTGGCGAAAGCCGTGGGTCCGGGTGGCGGCCGCGGCACTCGTCGCCTGCGCCGCGGGGCTCTGCGTCGCCACCACCTACTATTACGTCGGCTTCTCGCGCCTCATCGATCAGCGCCTGCACGGTGAGCGCGACCGCGTGCTGCCCCGTGTGTTCGCGCGGCCCCTCGAAATTCGGCGGGGCCAGGCGATGAGCAACCGCCAGCTCATCGACCGGCTGAACGAGATCGGATACGCGCAGCGTTCCATCGTCGAGAAGCCCGGCGAGTTCACCGACACGGGTACGTCCGTATCGATCATGCCGCGCGGTCCCGAAGCGCGCGGCGGGATGGTTCGTATCGGATTCGACCAGCGCCCCGCCAGCACGAAGAATCCCAAGCGTCCGCCACGGGTATCCGACCACGTCGTACGCCTCGAGCGTGGCGCGCGCGAGACCGATCACCTCACCCTTGAAGCACCCGTTCTCGCCTCGATCACTGCCGGCGAACGCGAAAAACGGCGACCAGTGGCGCTGACAGCCATTCAGCCGCGGATGGTCCAGGCCGTTCTCTCGATCGAGGATCGCCGCTTCTACGAGCATCCCGGCATCGATCCCATCGGGATGGGCGGCGCGGCGTTCTCCTATGTCACAGGGCGGCGGGCCCGGATGGCCGGCGGCAGCACCATCACGCAGCAGCTCGTGCGCAACGTGTTCCTCCCGAAATTCGACGGGATGACGCTCGAAACGGCGCGCGAACGTTCGCCGCGGCGCAAGGTGCTGGAGATGTTCGTGTCGATCATCCTGACGATCAAGGCGTCGAAGGACGACATCCTCGAGATGTACCTGAACGACGTCCCGCTCGGCCAGCGCGGATCGTTCGCCATTCTGGGCGTAAGCGAGGCGTCCCGGCTTTTCTTCGGCAAGGACGTGAGCAACGTGTCGCTTGCCGAGGCGGCCACGATTGCGGGCGTCATCCAGTCGCCGTCCGCCCTGTCGCCGTTCAACAACCCGCAGCGCTGCCGCGAGCGCCGCAATGTCGTGCTGACGGCCATGGTCGACGCCGGCTACATCGACGCGGCGGCCGCCGAGCGGGCGGCCGCCGAACCGCTGACGGTCGTACAGCGCGCGCTCGAGGCCGAAGCGCCGTACTTCGTCGACTACGTCGGGCAGTCGCTCGACGAGCTGTACCCCGGGCTGACCACAACGACGGACAAGGCCGTCGACGTGTACACCACGCTCGATCTGCATCTTCAGCGCCTGGCGCAGGACGCGGTACGCACCGGCCTGACCAACGTGGATACGTTGTTGTCGCGGCGCAAGCGCAAGGGGAAAGCCGAGGCCGCGCTCATCGCCGTGGATCCGCGTACGGGCGAAATTCTGGCCTTCGTCGGCGGACGCTCCTACAACCAGTCCCAGTACGACCGCGTCGTGCTGTCACGGCGCCAGCCGGGATCCGTCTTCAAGCCTTTCGTTTATCTGGCAGCGTTCGAGCAGGCGGCTGCCACGGGACGCACGGACGTCACGCCGGCCTCCATCACGCTCGACGAACCTGAGACCTTCGAATTCGACGACCAGGTGTGGACGCCCGAAAACTACGAGAAGACGTACGACGGACCGATCACCTTCCGCCGCGCGCTGGCCCACTCGCGGAACCTCGGCACGATTCACGTCGCCCAGGGCGCCGGTTACGATCGCGTGGCCGCCCTATGGAAGAAGCTCGGCGTCGGGAATCCGCCGAAGGCATATCCATCCATCGCGCTGGGCGTATTCGAGGCCACGCCATTCGAAATCGCCACCGCGTACACGATTTTCCCGAACATGGGTGTCTTGCGGCCGCTGCGCCACATCATGTCCATCACCAGCGGCGGTGCCAACGTCACGAGAAAGGCGTCGGAAGGCGTGCGGGAGATTGCGCGGCACGACACGACGTACCTCGTGACCAACATGATGCGGAGCGTGCTCAACGAGGGGACGGCCGCTGGCGCGCGGACCGCCGGATTCAAGCTCGACGCGGCCGGGAAGACCGGCACGACCAACGACCTGCGTGACGCATGGTTCGCGGGCTTCACGCCTGAGCTTCTCACGGTCGTGTGGGTGGGCTTCGACGACAACCAGCCCGTCGGGTTGAGCGGGGCGCAGGCGGCGCTGCCCGTCTGGACCGAATTCATGACACGGGCCCTGGCAGGCCGGGCGGGCGACGAATTCGAAGTACCGCAGGGGATTTCGTTCGTGGATATCGACAAGGACACCGGCAAGCTGGCCGTCCCGGGCTGCCCGCGTATTTTTCACGAGGCATTCCTGGCCGGCACCGAACCCACGCAGGCGTGTGAGCTCCATCGCTGAGGCGCGATGCCTGGGAGGCGTCTGCCTCTATAATCTCCATCAGTGAACCAGGAAGTCTTTGCGGCCGTCGCCAGTGCCCTGGAACGCGGAGAGCCGGCCGCGCTCGTGACGATCGTGGCGGCCCGCGGCTCGACGCCGCAACGCGTGGGCGCCAAGATGCTGGTCTTCAGCGACGGCCGGATCGTCGGCACGATCGGCGGCGGCTGCTACGAGAACGACGCCTTCTGGAAGGCGCGCGAGGCCATCACCAGCCGACGTCCCGAGCTGGTCCACTACGAGCTGGACGATGACTTTGCCCAGGAAACCGGGCTGATCTGCGGCGGACAAATGGACGTCTATATCGAACCCATCGAGCCGTCACCCGAGCTGTACGTGATTGGCGCCGGACACGTGGGATTCCACCTGGCGCGGGTGGCCCATGAAGTCGGTTTCCGCGTCCACGTCGTGGACGATCGCGAAAAGTTCGCGAATCGCGAGCGGTTTCCTGACGCCGTCGAGATTGTGGTCGAAGACATTCCGGCCTGGATCGCCCGCACGCCGCTTCCCGCTCATGCCTACGCCGTCGTCGTCACGCGGGGCCATACCAACGACCTCGAGGCGCTGCGCGCCCTCGCGCCCCGTGAGCTGCGGTACCTCGGCCTGATTGGGAGCCGCGCCAAGGTCGCGCGCATCTATGACCAGCTGCTCGCCGACGAGATGGCGCCCGACGCGCTGAAGCACGTCCATGCACCTATCGGGCTCGACATCGGCGCCGTCACACCTCAGGAAATCGCCGTCAGCATCCTCGCCGAATTGATCGCCGTCAAGCACGGAAAGATCCTGGGTAAGGACGGCGGCGGCCAGTCTATGAAGTGGGAACCACCGAAGCTGGTTTCCACAAAAGAATGAACCACTAAGCACACCGAGATCACAAAGCACAAAGGACACTTGTGATCGTCGTGACCTTTGTGGTTCCTCATGGCCTCTCTTCTCATCCGCAACGGCGTCGTCATCACCATGAACGACGCGTTCGACGTGGTTCACGGCGACGTCTCGATTCGTGACGGCCGCATCGCCGCGGTCGGACGCAGCCTGGACTCCTCCGCTTCTGCACACGACACCGTTCTCGACGTACACGGCGGGTGGGTGCTCCCTGGCTTCGTGCAGACCCACGTGCACCTCTGTCAGACGCTGTTCCGGGGCTCCGCCGACGACCTGACCCTCATGGACTGGGTACGCACGCGTGTGTGGCCGCTGGAAGCGGCCCACACGCCGACCACGCTGCGGGCGGCCGCTCGTCTCGGCATCGCGGAGCTCCTCGCGTCCGGCACGACGACGGTGCTGACGATGGAGACGGTGCATGACACGGACGTGGTATTCGAAGCCGCGGCCGAGGCCGGCATCCGGGCGACGATCGGCAGGTGCATGATGGACTCCGGCGAGGACGTACCCGCGCGGCTCCGCGAACAGACGAACGCGTCGATCGACGAGAGCGTGGCGCTCGCAAAGCGGTGGGACGGGGCTGCCATGGGACGGCTGCGCGCCGCATTCGCCCCGCGGTTCGCACTCTCGTGCTCGCCGGCACTGCTCGACGCCGTGGCCAGCCTGTCACACGCGAGCCAGTCGCTGGTGCATACTCATGCCTCCGAATCGCGCGAGGAGATCGCGATGGTGCGCCGCCTCTCGGGTGGCGTGTCCAACATCGAGTATCTCGCCGGCCTGCGGCTGGCATCGCCGCGCCTGTGCTGTGCTCACTGCGTGTGGGCAGACGATCGCGAGCAGGGATTGCTGGCGGAGCACGACGTGAAAGTGCTGCACTGCCCCAGCTCGAATCTGAAGCTGGGCTCGGGCATCGCGCCAGTGGCGGCGATGCGCGCGCGCGGCATTCGCGTGTCGCTCGGCGCCGACGGAGCCGCCTGCAATAACCACCTCGACATGTTCACCGAGATGCGCCTTGCCGCCCTGCTGCAGGCAGTGACGCTGGGGCCGGGCGCGTTGACGGCGCGCGACGCACTCGGCATGGCGACACGCGGCGGCGCTGTAGCGCTCGGGCTGGACGGGGACATCGGGTCTGTCGAGATCGGCAAGCACGCGGATCTGATTGTGATCGACCCCGATGGTCCGCACCTGCTGCCGGGCCTGGATCCCTACTCCACGATCGTCTACGCGGCGAGGGCCACGGACGTGCGCACGACAATTGTCGGCGGCGACGTACTTGTGCGCGACGGACAGCCGCTACGGCTGGACCGTGACGAGATCGCGGCCGATGCACGGACGGCGGCACGGGAGCTCATAGCGCGCGCCGGTGTATAATGCTGTTGGCAGTCTCCGGGCACGACTGCCAACTTGTACTGATTAGCGATGTCTGCTGAACCCCACGACCGTTCGAAACGCGTTCTCGCGGCGCTCGTCCGCGAATATATCGCGTCGGGTGAACCGGTTGCCTCGTCCGTGCTCGTCACGGCGGCCGGGCTCGGGGTGTCGTCGGCGACTGTGCGCAGCATCCTCGCCCGGCTCGAAGACGAAGGGTTCGTCCAGCAGCCGCATACATCGGCGGGACGCATCCCCACCGATCGCGGCTACCGCTTTTACGTGGACCTGCTCCTCGACTCCAAGCGATCGAGCCGCACGGCCGATGCGGTCGAAGCGCGGCTGCGCCGCGATCATTCGGGCCGCCTGCCGGATTCGATGCTGCCCGAGGTCTCGCATCTCGTCTCTCAGGCGTCGGGTCATATCGGCTTCGTCCTGCGACAGGCCCAGGAAGGCGCGGTGTTCGATCGGGTCGAGTTCGTCTCGCTCAGCACCTCCCGCGTCCTCGTCGTCATCGTCGCCCGCGGCGGTCACGTGATTCAGAAGGTCATCGAGGTCAGCGAGCCGCTGAGCTCCGACGATCTGCGCGAGGCCGCCACCTACCTGAACGCGGAGTTCTCGGGCCTGCCGCTGCATCGCGCGCGCGAGGCCGTCCGCGAACGGATCACGGAAGAGCGGCTTCTCTACGATGCGCTGCTGGCGCGGGCGATGCGGCTCGCGACGTCCACGTTTGCCGACCTGCCGGGCGGCGGAACCATCTATGTGGACGGCGCGGCGTCGCT
>Ga0136846_1238777_pt1 | contig 10160 bp, 7 predicted proteins | sample HopSoiMetagenom2_FD_96841 | JGI IMG/M metagenome (GOLD analysis project Ga0136846, IMG submission 96841) | Grasslands soil microbial communities from Hopland, California, USA - 2 Assembly 2016 (version 4) | ecosystem: Environmental > Terrestrial > Soil > Grasslands | place: USA: Hopland... | reverse complement strand
TCGCGCCTCGGACCTCGCGCCTCGGACCTCGCGCCTCGGACCTCGCGCCTCGGACCTCGATACCGATCACACTTTTCACCTCAGCCGTGGCCCCCTGCTTGCAGCCTCAAGGGCGACGCGCAGCGGCAGCAAAACTTAAGTTGTTGGGGAGCACCAACTTAAGGGATGCAAGGCCCGGGGGGCTTGCCGCTGCGCCGGCTTACTGACATTTTTTGACCTGTCGAAAAGTGGCAAAGCCGCCGAAAAGTGTCCAGGTGAAACGATGGCCACATATAAATCAACGTTGAAGAGCGAGTCGGGTTTCACACTCATCGATCTGCTGTTCGTGTGTTCGCTGATCGGCCTGCTATCGACGCTTGCGATTCCAGGCTTGATGCGTGCGCGGGGCGTTGCGCAGTCGGCGTCAGCCGTCGGCACGTTGCGCGTCATCAACAGCGCGCAACTCAGCTACGCGGTGACGTGCGGCTCCGGGTTCTACTCGCCGGATCTGCCCAGGCTCGGCGTTGCACCGCCCTCGTCGTTCCAGGCGTTCCTGCCGCCGGAGCTGACGAGCGGGGCCACGTTCGTCAAGAGCGGCTACACCTTCAGCCTGACGGGCACGTCGATGGGCGGCGCACCGGGGAGCTGCAACGGCCTCGCACCCGGCATGGGCGCGCCCGGGTACGTCGCGGTCGGCGATCCGATCGATGCGGCGGGCAACCCGCACTTCTACGGCACCAACGCGGACGGCGTCATCTACGAACACAGCGCGACGCTGTCGACAGCGATGCCCGAGTCCGGTCCGTCGCCCGCGGGATCGGTGATCAAATAGATGTGATCGTCAGCAGGGATTCGGGGACTTGCGCGATCGCCTCGATCGGCGAGTCACCCGGATCCTGATATCGTAAAAGGCCTCCGACCGGGGGAGGCCTCATGCTCGCACGTAAGTACCGCGCGGTCGCGGTAGGACTGACGCTCGTCGCGGCAATCGCGACGGCGCCCGCCGCCCAGGCGCCGAATATCACCAGCCCGAAGCAGTTCTTCGGGTTCGCCATCGGCGACGACTATCAGCTCGCCACCTACACCCAGTTCATCGGCTACTGGCAGAAGCTCGATAAGGAATCGGACCGGATGCGGGTCGTCGAGATCGGCCGGACCGCCGAGGGGCGGCCTCAGTTGATGTCGATCATCACCGCCCCGGACAATTTCAAGAGGCTCGATCGCTACAAGGAGATCGCCCGCAGGCTCGCGCTCGCCGACGGCGTGTCGGAGGATCGGGCGCGCGCGCTCGCAAGGGAAGGCAAATCGATCGTGTGGATCGACGGCGGCCTCCACGCGACGGAGGTCCTCGGTGCGCACCAGTTGATCGAGACCGTGTACCAGCTCGTGAGCCGCAACGACCCGGAGACCCTCCGGATCCTCAACGACTGCATCATCCTTGCGGTGCACGCGAATCCGGATGGCATGGAGCTCGTGTCGAGCTGGTACATGCGCAACCCCGTCCCCGAGCGGCGCGGCGAGGGACCCGGCATCCCACGGCTGTACGAGAAGTACGCAGGACACGACAACAATCGCGACTTCTACATGTCGAACCTGCCCGAGAGCACCAACATGAACCGGGTGCTCTACATGGAGTGGTTTCCGCAGATCATGTACAACCATCACCAGACCGGGCCGGCCGGCACGGTGATGTTCGCGCCACCGTTCCGCGACCCGTTCAACTACAACTTCGATCCCATCGTCCCCGCGGAGCTGGATCTCGTGGGGGCCGCGATGGCCACGCGGTTCAACGCGGAAGGGAAGCCAGGCGTCACGAGCCGCAAGGGCTCGAGCTACTCGACCTGGTGGAACGGCGGCCTGCGAACGACCGTGTACTTCCACAACATGATCGGCTTGCTGACCGAGACGATTGGGAATCCCACGCCGGTCACGATTCCGTTCCTTCCGTCGAAGCAGCTGCCGGACGCCAGCCTGCACTATCCGATCGAGCCGCAGGTGTGGCACTTCCGCCAGTCGATTGATTATTCGCTCACCGCGAACTGGGCCGTCCTCGATATCGCCTCGCGCGACCGCGAGAACTTTCTGTTCAACATCTGGCGCATGGGGATGAACTCGATCGAACGTGGGAATCGCGACAGCTGGACGCCGACGCCGCGGCGCATCCTCGCGGCACAAGCCGAGCTCGCCGCGCAGAGCGCGCGTGACGAAGCGATGAACGCGGAGCGCGCCAGCACCTCCGTCGGAGCCGCGGGCACTGCGGAGCAGTTCAAGGCGATGCTGCGCGCGCCCGAACTCCGGGATCCGCGCGGCTTCATCCTCCCGTCCGATCAACCGGATTTTGCAACTGCCACGAAATTCATCAATGCGCTTCTGAAGGTTGGCGTCATCGTCCATCGCGCGACGGCGCCGTTCACGGTGGCGGGGAAGGCGTACCCAACGGGATCGTTCGTCGTCAAGGCGGCTCAGGCCTTCCGGCCGCACGTGCTCGACATGTTCGAACCGCAGGATCATCCCGACGACATTCCGTACCCGGGCGGCCCGCCCACGCGTCCGTATGACAACGCCGGATGGACGCTCGCCTATCAAATGGGTGTGAAGTTCGACCGCGTGCTCGAGAAATTCGACGGGCCGTTCGAAACGGTCGAGGGGCTCGTGAACGCTCCGTCGGGCAAGGTCACGGGCACGCCGGGCGCCGGCTACGTGTTCACGCACGCGATGAACGATTCGTTCACCGCAATCAACCGGTTGCTCACTGCGGGCGAAGACGTTTCGTGGATGACCGCGGGTCCACGCCAGGGAAGCTTTTTCGTGTCGTCGAAGCCGTCCACGTCAGCCCTTGTGGCAAAGATCGCAGTCGACCTCGGTGTCACCTTCGAGAGCGTGGACGCGCCGCCGGCCGGGGATGCCCTGCATCTGCACAAGATGCGCATCGCGCTTGCGGATCAATATGGCGGGTCCATCACGTCCGGCTGGACGCGATTCCTGTTCGAACAATTCGAGTTCCCGTTCGAGGTGGTGTATCCGAAGGCGCTCAACGCAGGCAATCTCGCCGGGAAGTTCGACGTGATCGTGTTTCCATCGGGAGTCGGGCCTGGAGCGCCTGCTCCGGTCGCCGCCGCTGGCGCCGGTGGTCGGGCTCGGGGCGGTGGCGCGGGCGCTGCCGGTCGTGGCACGGCAGAGGGCGGCCCCGGAATCGAGGCCGACATCCCGTCTGAATACAGGCACATGGTGGGCGCCTACACGGCGGCCGAGACCGGTCCGGCGCTGAAGACCTTCGTGCAGGATGGCGGCACGATCATCGCCGTCGGCCGTTCGGCGGCAGACCTCGCCGAACTCTTCGGACTTCCGATTGGCAATCACCTGGTGGAGCGCGGCGCCGACGGCCGCTTCCATCAAGTGCCGCCGGAGAAGTTTTACGTTCCTGGCTCGGTGCTGTCGGCCGCGGTCGATACAGCCATCCCGGTCGCGCAGGGCATGACGAACCCGGTGGACGTGTTTTACGACAACAGCCCCGTCTTCCGGCTGGCGCCCGAAGCAGCACTGAAGGGGATCAAGCCTGTCGCGTGGTTTGCGACGCCAACGCCCCTTCGCAGCGGCTGGGCGTACGGGCAGAGCTATCTGGAGAACGGGATCGTCGGAGTCGACGCGCCCGTGGGCCGCGGGCGGCTGTTCCTGTTCACCCCGGAAATTACCTTCCGCGGCCAGCCGCACGGCACGTTCAAGTTTCTCTTCAACGGGATTTATCTCGCCGGACAATCGGGGACGGCCCGCCAGATGACAGCGACGGACCGGTAGGCGCAATCAAGAGGCAGGAAGCAGGAGTCAGGCAGCAGACGGGAGACAGTCGATGCTGTTTCCCGATCTGCCCCCGACTCCCGCGTCCTGTCTGGTTGCTATTTCTTCTTCTTCTTCGCTGCTTTGCGGCCCCCGCCGTTGCGGGAGGCAGCACTGCTGGCGGACCGTCCAGCCATCTTGCGCACCGCGGCTCGGCCACCCGCCTGCTTCTTGCTCCCTCGAGCCGGTGCAGCCGTCCTGGCCGTGCGGCCCGACGACTTCTTCGCTCCCTTTGCGCTCGTCTTCACGGCACGCCGTACCGTCTTGACCGCGCGGCGCGCCGTGCGCCGAACCGTGCGGCGGGCGGGAGCCGTGCGCTCAACCACGCCTGCGGCAGTGTCTGCCATCGACGCGGCGGCGGAGGCGGCACTATCCGCAGCCTGGGTGCCTAAGCGGGATCCGGTTGAAGCCGCCTGTTGTGCCGTGTTCACTGCCGCGCCCAGCGCGCCGCCGACCATTTCTGCCGACTTCGTCAGCACGTTGGCGGCTGACTGATCACGTTCATCTGCCATAAGTCCTCCGAGCAGGGTTGTCGCAAACCGCGGATGCCTGCGGATCTCTATGCATGAATCCATGTCGCCCGTGTAATCCGTGGCGCTGCATAGTAGCAGAGCTTGGGCACAGCACAACATAGAAGGGCACAGGACAACACAGAAAAAACTGCGTTCGGTATTTCATGCCGAACCACTGCACGCCCCGCCCCCGCGCCCCGCACCCCGCACCCCGCGGCTCGCGCCCCGCGCCTCGCGCCCCCGTACGTTCAGGCCTTTGTGGCGGCCCAGTGGTCTACGGGAAGCGAGAGGAGCCAGTATCGTTTTCGCAACGCGATGACGTGATTCGAGTAGTCGCGTTTCTCGATCCCGCCCTCGAGCAGCGTCCGCCGCAGCCGGCGGATTTCATATCTATACAGGTCGCTCAATGCATCGCGGACGACGCCCGGCGGCGTGGACGGGCGCGGACAGAGTCCGTGTGCCGCAAGTTGACCGAGGATGTCGGCGTCATAGACGTACTCCACGCGGCTCACCAAATCACCAAACCACCAAATCACCAAATTTCGACGAGGAAACACACGGAAAAGAGTGTGACGCGATAGGATGCGGCGATGGTTGACTTCGAGAAACTCGGGCTCTTCTACCTGGGTCGCGAAAGCGATCCGTCGGGCGCCAGCCTCGGGAACACGGTCCTCTACGACTCGCGCGACCTCCTGACGCACGCCGTCTGCGTGGGCATGACGGGCAGCGGGAAGACCGGGTTGTGCCTGTCCATCGTCGAGGAGGCCGCGATCGACGGCGTGCCGGTGATCGCGATCGATCCGAAAGGGGATCTCTCAAACCTGCTGCTGACGTTCCCGCGCCTTGCCGCCGAGGACTTTCGTCCCTGGATCGACGAGGACGAGGCGAGGCGGGCGGGTGTTACACCCGAGGCGTTTGCCGGGCAGCAAGCCGACCTGTGGCGCAAGGGCCTCTCCGACTGGGGTGAGGATGGCGCCCGGATCGAGCGGTTGAGAGCCGCCGCGGAGTTTGCCATCTACACGCCCGGCAGCCGCGCGGGGCGGCCGCTGTCGATTGTCAGCTCGTTCGCGGCGCCGCCGGAGGCAGTCCGCGGCGACGCCGAGTTGCTCTCGGAGCGCGCCGCATCGACGGCAACCGGTGTCCTCACGCTTGCGGGCGCCAATGCCGAACCACGGGGCCGCGAGCACACGTTTCTGTCGTCGCTGTTCGCCGCGGCCTGGCGGGAGGGGCATGACCTCGATCTCGGATCGCTGATCCAGCAGGTGCAGTCGCCACCGTTCCAGAAAGTGGGCGTCCTGGATCTGGATTCGTTCTATCCGCCGAAAGAACGGTTCGACCTTGCGATGCAGTTGAACGCGGTCCTCGCGTCGCCCGGCTTCGAACAGTGGCTCGAAGGGGAGCCGCTCGATGCGGGCGCGCTGTTGTACACCGCAAAGGGCGGTCCGCGCGTCTCGATCCTCTCGATCGCGCATCTGAGCGACGCGCAACGGATGTTTTTCGTGTCGCTGCTGCTCAATCAAGTCGTGGGGTGGATGCGAACTCAGAGCGGGACGACGAGCCTTCGCGCGATTGTCTACATGGACGAAATCGCGGGTTATTTTCCCCCCGTCGCGAATCCCTCGTCGAAGCCGCCACTTCTCACATTGCTGAAGCAGGCGCGCGCGTTTGGCATCGGCGTGCTGCTGGCGACGCAGAACACCGTGGATCTCGATTACAAGGGACTGGCAAATGCCGGCACATGGTTTCTCGGCCGGCTCCAGACCGAGCGCGACAAGGCGCGCGTGCTCGAAGGGCTCGAAGGGGCATCGGCCGGCGCCGTCGATCGCGCGGAGGTCGACAAGACGCTCTCGTCGCTCGGCAAGCGCGTGTTCCTCCTGCACAACGTGCACGAGAAGGCGCCACGTACGTTTCAGACCCGCTGGACTCTGTCCTACCTGAGGGGTCCGCTATCACGAGATCAGATCCGCAGGCTCACGGCTCAAACTCCCGCGGCTGATTCCGGAAGTACGAAAACCGGCGCCGGACTCTCGAAGCCTGGCGCGCCCACCCTGCAGGCCCGGAGGTCCGAAACCAGAGCGCCAGCTGACGGTGGCGGTCGTCCGGTGCTCGAGCCGGACATTCAGCAGTTCTTCCTGCCGTCCTCGCGACCGCCGGCACATTACGTCCCGGTGGCGCTTGGCGTTGCGCGCGTGACGTTCAGCGACGCGAAGTTGAACATCGACGAGTCGCGCGACGTGGTAGCGATTGCCCCGATTGGCACCGGCGCCGTTCCAGTCGATTGGACGACGGCGGAGACACTCGACATTGCGCCCGCGGACCTGGAGACCACGCCGGCGGACGGGACATCGTTCGAGCCGATCCCCAAGGCCGCCGCGGCGCCGAAGAATTATGCCGCCTGGCAGAAGTCGTTCGCCGCATGGCTCGCGCAGGGACAGCGGATCGATCTGCAGCGGCACGCGGGATTGAAGATCACCGCCCGTTCGGGTGAGTCCGAACGCGATTTCCGGATCCGCGTGCAGAACGCGCAGCGCGAAGCGCGCGACGAGGAGGTCGAGGAGGTGCGGCGCAAATATGCGGAAAAGCGGGCCCGGCTCGAAGAGCGGGTGCGCAAGGCGGAGCAGGGAGTTGCGCGCGAGCAGGAGCAGGCATCGCAGCAGAAAGTTCAGACCGCGGTCTCATTCGGCGCGACCGTGCTGGGGGCGTTCCTTGGCCGGAAGGCTGTCAGCGCGAGCACGCTTGGACGCGCGACGACCGCGGCGCGCGGCCTCGGCCGCAGCGCGAAGGAAATGGAAGATGTGAAACGCGCGCAGGAAAACGTGGACGTGGCGCGCAAGGCGCTCGAGGAACTCGACGCGCAGATCGAGGAAGACACGAAAGCCATCGCTGCGCGCTTCGAAGCGGACGCCGGCCGCCTCGATACAGTCGCGCTCGCGCCGAAGCGGGGGCAGATCGCGGTGCAGTTCGTGGCGCTTGGATGGAAACCGGAATAACGCTCGGGGTGCGCCAGGGAGATCGTCACCGGGCAAGGCTGTGATGTCGACACGGCGTGTCCTGTGCGGGACCTGGCATGGCGCGTTCGGCATGTGCGTGCTCGCGGCGTGCAGCCGCGACCTGCCGTCGAGCGTCACTCGGCCAACCGAGCTCACAGTGCGCGAGGTGCAGGCTGCTCCGGGCGCGCTCGCGTTGCCCGTCCGTCAGGGCTCCGTGCGGTTCGCGGTGATCGGCGACTCGGGCCGCGGCGACGCGGCCCAGCACGAAGTCGCAGGCCAGATGGTCGCCTGGCGTCAACGCTTTCCGTTCACGTTCGTCGTCATGCTCGGTGACAACATCTATCCCCCGCATGCTCCTGACGACTACGAGAAGAAATTCGAAGAGCCCTATCGCGCGCTGCTGGACGCGGGCGTGACGTTCCACGCGGCGATCGGCAATCACGATGAACCGGACGAGATCAACTACAAGGGATTCAACATGGGAGGGCGGCGGTACTACACGTTCCGCGAGGGGGAGCCGTCACTGAAAGGCCTTGCGGGAGCGGGCGTGCGGTTCTTCGTCCTCGACAGCCGGACGCTCGACGGCGACCAGCTCGCGTGGCTGACGAAAGAGCTGGACGACTCCACCTCGCGCTGGAAGATCGCGTACCTGCACCACCCGCTGTACACGTCCGGGCGATACCAGGCGGGCGCGCGTTCGCTACGGAGCGCGCTCGAGCCGATTCTCGTCCATGGCGATGTCGACGTGGTGCTGTCGGGCCACGAGCACTTCTACGAGCGCCTCGTGCCGCAGCGCGGCATCGCCTACTTCATTTCCGGCGGTGCCGGCTCGCTGCGGCGCGGTGATATCCGTCGTTCGCCGCTGACGGCGCGCGGGTTCGATACCGACTTTCACTTCGTGATGATGGAAATCAGCGGCGACCAGCTGTGGTTCCAGGCAATCGATCGGACAGGCGCGACAGTCGACGCCGGCGTCATCACTCGCCACGCCCCGTGAGTTCGGCGGCAGAAGGACACGGATCTCCCCCGGCGATCTGTTCGACCTTCGACATGAACGCAGTGACCCAGGCGTCGGCGTCGTGGGCTTCGCCGGTAGCGTGATCGAGCCGTGTCACGCCCGACGCGGTGAAGAGCGTCGTCAACTGGGCCCAGGTGAGCGGCCGGAGCAGCGTCAGCGCGAACTGGCGGCCCTCCTCGGAAATGCGTTGCGTGCCGAACGTTGCACCGTCGAACGGCAGCCTCTTCATGCTCACGCGGCACGTGGCGCGATCGTCCCAGATCGGCACGCGGCGCCAGTTGTGGAGATCGATCTTCAACGGACCGAACGTCGCCCCAAGGTCCTGCACCATCAGCAGCGGCGCCGCGCAGGATCCATCCGCACGATCCTGCCCTTCGGGACAGAGCAGCCGTTGGTTCTCTCCCTTGTTGTCCCAGTGCGCGAGCAGGATTGCCAGCAGCCGCAGCGCATCGACCTCAGCGCGCGTCGATCCTCCGCGGGCGGGATTCACGCGATCCAGCTCGAACCAGCTCCACCCCTGGTCGCGCCGGGCTTCCATCTTCCGTCCTGCGAACGTCCGCTCGATCACGGCGGCCGGAAACTCGATCGCCCGGTCCGGATTCGCGCCAATCGTGCACGCGCGTGTCATCCCGGTGCGCTCGACGCATCGCAGGGCGGTGAACGGAAACCGCGGGCAGCCCTGGCAGCGCACGCCGTTCGTGACGTACATGCGATCGGTCGGGAAGCCGAGCGCGTGAAGGAGCCGGGTCGCTGCCACTTCTCCCGCGAGCTCCGGATTCGAACGTGCGTATTTCACTTTCACCCGCTCACCGGATTCCAGCGTGCAATAGAACTTCGGGGTCGTTCCATTGACCGGCTCGAGCGAGAACCGGCACGCGATTTCCGCGCTGTCACGAAACGACCCCTCGCCGGTGGGGTTCTCGCCGAGGTTGGCCTGCCCGATTGGAACCGCGGGCGCCCGCCACAGCCGCGCGGACGCCAGCGCCGCGTCACGCTGGGCCGCAGTGACGAGGCCGCGCGCGGGCGGATCCGCCGCGCGGCAGCCACTTAGTACAGGAAGGAGGAAGGCGGCGACGACACGTCGCCTCATCGGCGAAGCGAGGCCTGTTGCGCAGCAAGCTTCGTGTCGAACGCCTGCTTTGAGTATCGAAGAAAAGCGCGAAGCGCCTCGGGATCGACGAAACGAGACGGTACAGTGCGACGGCGCGCGGCTGACGCCTTCTCGAGAAAATCATCAATCATGCTCGTGTGCGCCGGGAGGAACACGTCGCAGGGGAGCCGATCGAGTACCTCGAACGCGTGGCGGTAGTCGTCAGCAATGCGTGAATAGTTCGGGTTGTCGACCAGCTTCACGCCGTCGTTCACCGTCGTGCTGCCGGCAAAGACGACGTGATGTGTCGTGCCATCCGCGTCCTTCAGGTCGAGCGTCCATGTCGTGCACCCTTTCGTGTGACCCGGGGTCAGGTGAGCGGTCAGGACGGTGCCGCCGAGACGAACGGTGTCCCCGTCCTCGATACGCCGATCGACATGGACCGGGGGGAAATAGAAATCGGGCCCGAAGTGGTAATCGCCGCGGCCGCCTCCTTCGAGGACCGGCGCGTCGGCTTCGCTGACGATGACCTGTGCGCCGGAGAGCTGCTTCATCCGCGCATGCCCGCCGACATGGTCGAAGTGCGCCTGCGTTGTGAGCAGGTACTTGACGTCGGCCACCTTGAATCCGAGCGTCGCGATGTTGCGCGCGACCAGATCCACGTTCGGGTCGACGCCCGTTTCGATCAGGATGGATCCTGCCGGCGTCGTGATCAGGTACGACGCGAGATCTTCGGT
>Ga0136846_1226165_pt1 | contig 10160 bp, 8 predicted proteins | sample HopSoiMetagenom2_FD_96841 | JGI IMG/M metagenome (GOLD analysis project Ga0136846, IMG submission 96841) | Grasslands soil microbial communities from Hopland, California, USA - 2 Assembly 2016 (version 4) | ecosystem: Environmental > Terrestrial > Soil > Grasslands | place: USA: Hopland... | reverse complement strand
CACCCTCGGCACGACGATCCTGCTCGGGAACACGTACCACCTGCACTTCCGGCCGACCGAGGATCTGATCTCAGAGCTCGGCGGCCTGCACCGCTTCATGGGCTGGGACGGCCCGATTCTCACGGACTCCGGCGGGTTCCAGGTCTTCTCGCTGCGCGACACGATCGCCGCGGTCGACGACGACGGTGTGACGTTCAACTCGGTGTACGACGGCTCCCCCGAGCGGTTCACGCCCGAGACGGTGGCGGCGATCCAGGCGAAGCTCGGCTCCGACATCGCGATGTGCCTCGACATCTGTCCGCCCGCCGACGTCCCGCGGGCCGAACTGGCGGAGGCCGTGCGCCGCACGACCCTGTGGGCGTCGCGGCAGGTGGCCGCGCCACGGGCCGAGGGACAGCTTCTTTTCGGGATCGCTCAGGGGGCGGCGGACCCGGAGCTCCGGCGGCGCTCGATCGCAGAGATCGCGGAGCTCGGTTTCGACGGTCACGCGCTCGGCGGGCTCGCGATCGGCGAGGAGCGCGGCCTGATGTTCGAGACGACGGCGTGGGCGGCCGTCGAGCTGCCGTCGGACCGGCCGCGGTACTTCATGGGAATCGGCGACCCGGAGGGCGTGCTCGAGGTGATCGAGCGCGGCGTCGACATGTTCGACTGCGTGCTGCCCACCCGGACGGCGAGGACGGGCAGCGCACTTACGTGGGAGGGGAGGCTCAACCTCCGGAATGCCCGCTTCGCTCGCGATCCGAAGCCGCTGGACGATGCGTGCCCCTGCCCGGCCTGCAGCCGCTTCTCCAGGGCCTACCTGCGGCACCTGATCAACCAGGAGGAGCTGCTCGGCCTGCGCCTGCTGAGCCTCCACAATCTACGATTCCTGCTTGACCTGACCGCGAATGCACGCGCGGCGATCGAGCAGGGCCGGCTGGCGGCGTACAAGTCCGAGGCGCTGGACCGGCTCGCTTCGGCCGCCTAGGAGGCGCCTGGTGTTTCAGTACTTCTTCATCCTCGTCCTGCTGGCCCTGGTGTGGATCATGCTGATCCGGCCGCAGCGGCGACGGCAGCAGGAGGCACAGCGGCTGGTCGAGTCGATCGCCGTAGGGAAGGAGATCGTGACTGCAGGCGGCCTCTACGGAACGGTCACCGCGATCGAGGACGACGAGGTGCGGGTGGAGATAGCGGACGGCGTCGAGGTCCGGGTCGCCAAACGGGCTGTCGCAGGGGTCGTCAGCGAGGACGAGAATGACCCAGAGGAGGCACAGCCGGAAGAGGACGCCCCGGCTACCCTTCCTAATCCGTGAAAGAGCGCCGTAAGCACCTCATTCTCGTCGGCTGCATCCTGGCGGCCCTCGTCGGCGTGGCCTTCCTGGCCGTCCCGGCCTCGCCGGCCCACAGGAAGCCGACCCTCGGCCTCGACCTCCAGGGCGGCCTCGAGGTCGTCCTGAAGGCGGTCCCGCCGAAGGGGCACACGCTCACCTCCGACGACCTCAGCCGCTCGATCGACATCATGCGGAAGCGGATCGACAAGCTCGGCGTCTCCGAGCCCGAGATCCGCAAGCAGGGCTCCAACCAGATCGTCATCCAGCTCGCCGGCATCCATGATCCGGCTGCAGCCGCGAAGGTGATCGGGAAGACCGCCGTCCTCGAGTTCTATGACTTCGAGGCCGATCTCACCGGCCCGTCGGTCAGCGGGCTCGCCCAGGTTCCGATTGCGAAGGGGTCGTTGTACGACCTCCTGATCGCACCGGAAACCCAGGCGCTGGCGGGCAAGGGAGCATCGCAGTGGTACCTCTTCGACTCCAAGCACGTGGTGAGGGCAGGGCCGGCACCGACGAAGGCCGTGCTGCTGCAGAGCCAGATCGTCCAGAAGCCCACGTCCGCGGGCGGCCTCGGCAAGCACATTCCGAAGGACTGGAAGATCCTGCGCGTTCCGGCGAACACCGTGGTCGTCAGCTGCGCGGTGGCGAGCGGGAACTGTCTCAGCAGCCAGCAGCTCGCGACGCCGCGGGGCTTCTATCTGCTGAAGCACAGCGACAACGCCAACAATCCGATCCCGGAGATGACCGGTCGCGAGCTGAAGTTGTCGGGCACACGCGCTGACATCGACACGCAGACGAACCAGCCCGTCGTGCTGATGCAGTTCACGAACAAGGGCAAAAAGACCTTCCACACGATCACGCGGCGAGAAGCGGAGCGCGGGGCGCTCGTGTGCCAGGGGCAGCGCGACTCCAACGCAGTGACCCAGTGCGCGCAGCACTTTGCGATCGTGCTCGACCGCGAGATCCAGTCGGTGCCGTACATCGACTTCGTGCGCAACCCGGACGGAATTCCCGGTGACAACGGCGCGCAGATCGACATGGGACGCGGCGGCGGGCTCGGTGAGGCGAAGAAGCTCGCGCTCGTCCTGCAGACCGGTGCGCTGCCGGTCAAGTTCGAGACCGCCGAGCGCACCGACGTCTCGGCGACGCTGGGCAAGGACTCGCTGACAGAGGCGAAGAAGGCTGCGCTCGTCGGCCTGCTCGTGGTCGCGCTCTTCCTGTTGCTCTTCTACCGCTTCCTCGGGCTCGTCGCGGTGATCGGGCTGGGTATCTACTCGGCGTTCCTGTACGCGGCGATCCTGCTCTTCCACGTCACGCTCACACTGCCGGGCTTCGCGGGACTGATCCTCACGATCGGCGTCGCAGCCGACGCGAACGTCGTCATCTTCGAACGCATCAAGGAAGAGGTGCGCGCCGGGAAGTCCGTGCGCGCGGCCATCTCGGCTGGCTACTCGAAGGGCTTCCACACGATCCTCGACGCGAACGTCGTCACGGCGATCACGGCGCTCGTGCTGTTCGCGGTCGCCACGGCACAGGTGAAGGGCTTCGCGTTGATGCTGCTGATCGGAACCGTGATCTCGCTGATCACGGCGGTCGGCGCCACGAGAGCGATGCTCGGACTCCTCGCAGGGTTCGCGTGGTTCAACAAGCCGCGCTTCATGGGTGCGCAGGGCCAGCAGACGGCGAAGTGGCTGCAGATCGACTTCATGCGACGCCGCTATCTGTGGTTCGCGATCTCCGGCGCCATCCTCGTGATCGGCTTCGGTGCCCTAGCCGTGAGGGGCCTGAATCTCGGCATCGACTTCAAGGGTGGATCGCAGCTCACGTTCAAGACACCGATCGCTCACACCACCGGTGACGTCCGCGCCGTCATGAGCACCGAGGGTTACGGGGACGCCGTCATCCAGGGGCGCGGGACGGCGGTGAACGGTGACCAGTACAAGACCTTCCAGGTCCGCACGAAGGCGCTGAGCGGGGACAAGCTGACGCAGGTCTCCCGCGCCCTCGAGGACAAGCTCCAGACGAAGGCCCCGGGGGCGACGACCGTCTCGTCGAGCTTCGGCCGGCAGATCGCGAAGTCGGCCATCATCGCGGTCCTCTTCTCGCTCTTCTTAGTGGTTCTCTACATCGCGATCCGGTTCGACCTCAAGTTCGCGGTGCCGGTGATCGTCGCGATGCTTCACGACGTCCTGATCTGTATCGGGATCTATGCGCTGCTGGGACGTGAGGTCACGAGCTCGACGGTCGCAGCGATCCTGACCGTGCTCGGCTATTCGATCTACGACACCATCATCATCTTCGACCGCGTCAGGGAGAACATCCCGATCATGCGGCGGGCCTCGATGGCGACGATCGTGAACGTCTCGCTGTGGGAGATGATCCGCCGGTCGCTGGCCACGTCGTTTATCACGCTCCTGCCGGTCGGGGCGCTGTTCCTCTTCGGCGGCGCCACGCTCAAGGACTTCGCGTTCGCCCTGATGGTCGGTATCGCATCCGGCGCCTATTCGTCGATCTTCATCGCGGCACCGCTCCTCTGCATCCTCAAGGAGCGGGAGCCCGAGTACATACGCCGCAAGGGCGAGACGATGACGAAGCGCGGCCTCGAAGAAGCGATGGAGGAATCCGAGGAGGAGCTTGCACAGGAGCCGGCTCCGGCACCGGCACTCGCACCAGTCGCGACGGTCGACGGGCCTGCAGCGTCTGCGGCGGCCGCGAAGCGTGAGCAGCGCCGGCAGCGCCGGCGCGCCCGGCCGCATGGACGAGCCCGTTAAGCGGCTCGCCCTCGCTCTCGTCGGCGCGGTCGCGCTGACGGCGGAGCGTGCGGACGAGCTCGCCGACTCGCTTGCGCAAAGAGGTGGGATGAGCAAGGACGAAGTGCGCGGCTTCATCGACGAAGCCACGAACCGCTGGCGCGGCGAAGCGATGCGCGTCACCGAACGCGCGGGCGAGACGCTGCACGGCGCGTTGCGCGAGCTCGGACTTGTCACTCGTGACGAATGGGATGAGCTCGAGCTTCGCCTGGCGCAGATCGAGCACCGCATGAAGCTCGTGGAATCGCGCCCGCGCGCGGTTCCCCCTTCTTGACGCGCGGGTAGCCGCCCTCCCAGGTACCCTCGGACGCGTGCGGCTTCGCCGACTTCGCGGGGAGCTCGTGCTCGGTTGGGCCGCTGCGACGGTTGGTGTCACGGGCATCGTCTCCGCTCTCACTCCTGAGTTCGCCAACCGCTCGGACTTCGTGCGCGGCGTGCTCCCGCCCGGCGTCCCCGGAGCGGCTCGCATCGCCGCGCTGACGTTCGGGCTGACGCTCATCTGGCTGTCGCGCTCTCTGGCGAGGCGGCGGCGGCGTGCCTGGCAGCTCGGCATCGTCCTCGTCGTCGGCCTGACCGTGGCGCATCTCGCCAAGGGGCTCGACTTCGAGGAGGCTGCGTTCGGCCTGCTCGTGCTGGCGGCGCTCTATCGGTTCAGGAAGCGATTTGACGTGCCCGGCGATCCGTTGTCCGCACGTCCGCTCGTCGTGACGCTGCTCGCGGGCATGACGACCGTAGCGCTCGTCGTCGTACTCGACCTGCGCGGGTTCCGCGGCGACCGGATCGAGGACCTGCTCGCCGCGGTGAGCCTCTTGCTCGGGTTCCGTGCGCTTCATCTCTGGCTGCGGCCGCTGACCGAACGCGTCCGGCAATCCGCCGAAGAGCGGCGGCTCGTCCGTGGGCTCATACGCACACACGGCGACGACAGCCTTGCGTTCTTCAGCCTCCGCCGCGACAAGAGCTACTTCTTCTCGCCGAGCCAGAGAAGCTTCCTCGCCTACAAGGTCGTCGGCGGCTGCGCTCTCGTGAGCGGCGATCCCGTCGGCGAGCGGGCGGAGATCCTGGAGTTGCTCATCGAGTTCCGTCGCGTGTGTCACTCGCGCGGCTGGCGGCTTGCACTGCTGAGCGTCCGCAGCGAGCTCCTGCCCGTCGCGCGCGCTCTCGGCCTCCGGGCGATCAAGATCGGCGACGAGGCGGTTGTACATCCATCGACGTTCTCGCTGGAGGGCCGGCCGATCCGCAAGGTCCGCCAGTCGGTGACCCGCCTGGAACGTGAGGGCTACCGCTTTCGGGTCGTCGCCGCAGGCGAGGTCGACGCAACGCTGCGCGCGGAGCTCGAGCGAGTTTCTGCGGTCTGGCGGGGCTCGAACGTCGAGCGCGGCTTCTCGATGGCGATGGACGACCACTTCAGCGAGCCGGAGACCTTCTTCGCACTAGCCGAGCGCAACGGTTCCCTCGGCGGCTTTCTGCATCTCGTACCGAGTGGGCAGGGCTACTCGCTCGGTGCGATGCGCCGTGACCCCGGTACACCCAACGGTCTGATGGAGTTCCTGATCGCGGAGTTGATGGGCTGGGCGCGAGCCCGCGGCGCCGAGGAGATCTCGCTCAACTTCTGCGTCTTCTCCGACCTACTGGTCGACACGCCGCGCAACGCGCTCGAGTCCCTCGCCCGTGCAGGACTGAAAGCGGGCGACCGCGTGTTCCAGCTGGAACGCCTGCTCGTTTTCAGCCGTAAGTTCGCGCCCAAGTGGCGGCCGCGTTATCTCTGCGTCGAACGGCTCGCGGACTTGCCGCTCGTCGGGATGGCGTATCTCCGGGCGGAGTCGCTGCTGACACCGCCCGGCCCATGGGCACGGCAGCGAGCCGTCCCGCTTGCCCCGCGAGAGTAATCCGTCACACTGAAGCGATGGCCCAGCCGGCAACCCGCAACCTCGGCCGCCTGTCGGAGATCGCGCAGGTCGCGGTTCGCCACGGCTTCGGGTACTGGTTCGACACCCACCGGCTGACGGATCTCTTTCCGCGCCGATCGCGTCTGGAGGAGGACGGTCAACCGTCACAGCGCGGCCAGCATCTGCGCGAGATGCTCGACGAGCTCGGCCCGACGTTCGTCAAGTTCGGACAGCTCCTGTCGACCCGTCCCGACGTTCTTCCGCCCGACATCATCGCCGAGCTGCGCGGCCTCCAGGACGACGTGCGCGCCTTCCCGCTCGCCGACGTGGAGAAGGTGATCGAGGAAGACCTCGGCCTGTCGATCGACCAGCTCTTCGTGGAGTTCGAGGACAAGCCGATCGCGGCGGCGTCGATCGGACAGGTGCATCGCGCGACGCTCCCGAACGGCAAGCGTGTCGCGGTGAAGGTGCAGCGTCCCGGCGCGCCGCGTCAGATCGAAGCGGACGTGGCGTTGCTCTACCAGGCCGCACGAATCGCAAAGGAACGCGTCCGTGCGCTCGACTTCATCGATGCCCAACAGCTCGTCGACGAGTTCTCCCGATCGATCAGGCAGGAGCTCGACTACCGGCTGGAGGCGCGGAACGCCGAGACGTTCCACCGCAATTTCGCCGGGCATCCGCACGTGCGCGTGCCGAAGGTGTTCTGGACCTACACGCGCAGCCGGGTCCTGACGCTCGAGTGGCTCGACGGCGTGCAGGTCGCCGACCTCGATCCGAACCAGTGGTCGATCGAGAATCGCCGCGATCTCGCGTACCTGATGACGGAGACCTGGATGACGATGATCTTCCGGCACGGTTTCTTCCACGGCGACCCTCATCCCGCCAACATCCTCGTGCTCGGGCATGGCGAACAGATCGGACTGGTCGACTTCGGAGCGGTGGGCAAGCTGACCGACGACGACATGTCGAAGTTGACGAGAATGTTCATCGACGCGGCCGCGGAGAATGTCGAGGCGTTGCCACGGAGGCTTTCCGAGCTCGGCGTGCGCTATCCAAAGGAGCGTGAGGAGGAGTTCCTCGCCGAGCTGCGCGAGATGTATTACCGCTACTACGGCGCGAGCCTGGCGGAGATCGACCCGCTGCAGGTGATCCGGGAGGCGTTCCAGCTGATCTACTCGATGAACCTGCAGCTGCCGACGCGCTTCCTGCTGCTGGACAAGGCGATCGCGACGCTCGGCTCGGTCGGCGTCGATCTCTATCCGGACTTCAACGTCTTCGAGGTGGCCCGCCCGTATGCGCGTTCGTTGATGCTCGAGCGCTTCACCCCGCACCGGATGGCGGTTCGTGCGCGCAAGGAGTCGCTCAAGCTCGGCGCAATGGCGCTCGAGCTGCCGTACCAGATCCACGACATCCTGGAGGAGTTTCGGGACGGCCAGATCGAGATCGGGTTCGTCCACAAGGGGCTCGACGACCTGCTGAACCGGCTGGACGTCGTCTTCAACCGGCTCGTGATCGCGATGGTCGTCGCAGGCGGGTTGATCGGCTCGAGCCTGATCGGCATCTTCGCGAAGGCAGGGCCGCACGTGCTCGGGATCAACCTCATCTCGGTGATCGGTTTCGCGCTCTCGGGACTGCTCGGGCTCTGGCTCCTTTGGGGCGTTGTCCGAAGCGGTCGGCTGTAGATTTTTCGTCACGGTTTTGCGCGAAAGGACATCTGGTCTGGCGCCGAAGACGGCGCTACTTTCGTTGCATGTCGACCGCGTTGCTGCTTGCGGAATCCCAGCCCGACACGCGCGGCTTTCTCGAGCGTCATCTCCGAAACGACGGGTTCCAGGTGGTCGAGGGGGAGGCGCGCCCCGATCTCGTCCTGCTCGGTGACTCCGCAGCGCTCGAGGAGTACCGGGCCCGGCACGGAGACGTGCCCGTGATCGTCCTCGGCGCACCCGAGTCGGACACGGTCGACCGGGTGCGCGCGCTCGACCGCGGTTGCGACGACTTCCTCGCGAAGCCCTTCGACTACGAGGAGCTGCTGGCGCGGATTCGAGCCGTCCTGCGGCGGACCGCGCCCGCGGGACACGAGACACTGCGGGCCGGGCCGATCACGGCTGATCGTGCAACTCGGTGCGTCACCGTCGACGGCGTGACGGTTGGGCTCGCAAGCAAGGAGTATGAGCTGCTGCTGAAGCTGATGACGGATCCCACGCGCGTCTTCACGAAGGAGCAGCTGTTGCGTGATGTCTGGGGGTTCCGCTCCCTCGGGCGAACGCGAACGCTCGACTCGCACGCCTCTCGGCTGCGGCGCAAGCTGTCGGCCGCGGCGCCCGGCGCGTTCGTCGTCAACGTGTGGGGGGTGGGGTACAGGCTGCTCGACGGGTAGGCTCGCTTCGCATGAGTGCGTTGGGCGATCTCTCCTCGGTCGAGCTCCAGAAGATCTGGGACGGCGTGCACGCCCGTGTCCTGCACGGCCAGCGACTCACGCTCGGCGTCGTCGAGCTCGATCCAGGGAGCCACGTGCCGGAACACCAGCATGAGAACGAGCAGCTCGGGATCTGCCTGAGCGGCGCGCTCGTGTTTCGCGTGGGCGACGAGACCCGCGAGCTCGGCCCGGGAGGCACCTGGTCGATCCCGACCAACGTCCCGCACGAGGTGCACGTCGGGCCGGAGGGCGCCGTCGTCCTCGACGTTTTCGTTCCGCCCCGTGACGACTGGCGTGCGGCCGAACACGTCGAGCAGCGCGAGCCTCGCTGGCCGTAGCGGACGCCCGCCCATGGCCAAGCTGATCTATTCGGCGCTCACGTCCCTCGACGGTTACGTCGCCGACGAGGACGGCAACTTCGACTGGGCCCAACCGAGCGAGGAGGTGCACCTCTTCGTCAACGATCTCGAGCGGCCGATCGGGACCCATCTCTACGGGCGTCGCATGTACGAGGTGATGGCCTACTGGGAGACCGGAGATGCCCTCGCCGACCAGCCGCCGGTCATCCGGGACTACGCGAAGATCTGGCGCGCGGCCGACAAGATCGTCTACTCGAAGACGCTGGCCGAGGTATCGAGCGCCAGGACGCGCATCGAACACGACTTCGACATCGATGCGGTCCGCCAGCTGAAGGCGACGGCGGACCGGGACATCGGTGTCGGGGGTGCCGAGCTCGCCGGGCAGGCGATCAGGGCCGGGTTGGTCGACGAGCTCCACCTCTTCCTCGCTCCAGTGCTGATCGGGGGAGGGAAGCGATCCCTCCCCGATGATGTCCGCCTGGAGCTCGAAATGGTCGACGAGCGCCGGTTTGCCAACGGCGTCGTTCACCTCCACTACCGCACGCGCCCCTAAAGGCCTAATCGAGGATCTCCACGGTGTCACCGTCCGCGAGCTCGTGCCCGCGGCCGACCTGTTGACCGTCGAAGCGCGCCGAGGGCCCCCAGAGCCGCGCTCCCGTGCAGCGTGCGCCGAGGTCCTTGTGGATCGAGTCGGCGACGTCGAGGACTGTCGCCGGCGGCTGCAGCGCGATCGGATGCTCGTCGTCGCGGAGAAAGACGCGCATCAGCCCCGTCAGCTGCCAGATCGTCTCGCGCAGTCGCTCGACGCTCGCATCATCGAGCACGCTGACCTCGACGACCCGAAGCTCCGGGAATGCCGCTCGCAACGCAGCGCCGTCGGCCTCGTCGCTCTTCGTCGCGGCGATCACGGCCGGGCGCTCGATCCCCGCCTCAGCCACCTCGTCCATCACGGCCCGGAGCTCGTCCACGCGCGCGCTTGCGTCGTGGCAGAAGAGAATGGCGTCTGCTCCGCGCAGCACGCCGAGCAACGGGCGTGCGCCGCCGCGGCCCTCGGACGCCCCCTCGATCAGCCCTGGAATCTCGACGAGCTGCACGAGCACGCCTCCAACCCGTGTGAGCGCGGGCACCGGGCGGGTCGTCGTGAAGGCATACGCGCCCGTCTTGATCTGGATGCTGGAGAGGGCCTGCAGAAGCGACGACTTGCCGGCGTTCGGCGGGCCCAACAGTGCGACCTGGGCGGCGCCTTCGCGCCGGACCGCGATCGAGTCGCGATGGGTCACGCGCTTGCGCACTCTCGTCTGGTCGAGCTGCGCCTCGACCCATTTGCGGATGTCCGCATACGGCCCGTTCTTGTAACCGGGTAGTTCGCCGAGGATCGT
>Ga0136846_1209898_pt1 | contig 10160 bp, 10 predicted proteins | sample HopSoiMetagenom2_FD_96841 | JGI IMG/M metagenome (GOLD analysis project Ga0136846, IMG submission 96841) | Grasslands soil microbial communities from Hopland, California, USA - 2 Assembly 2016 (version 4) | ecosystem: Environmental > Terrestrial > Soil > Grasslands | place: USA: Hopland... | reverse complement strand
TGCTTGCCGACGGTGTCCGCGCGGTCGGAGAGGATGGGACCGAAGCTCTTGGTCGAGCGCGTGAACAGGCCGAGGCCGGGATCGAGCGTGTAGCTGAACCCGGAGGCCGGAGTCGGGATGGGGAGGCTGGCGAGTTGGGTGGCGATGGCGACGTTGAACTGGGTGAACTCGGCCTGGAACGCGCTGTTGAAGTGCGCGGAGTGGGTCTGACCGTTCGGCAGCCGCGCCTCGCTGTCCACCACGAGGCCGGTCGGGCCGAAGAGGTGGGGAATGAGGAAGGCGAGCTTGTCGTCCGCGCCCACCTCCAGCGGCGAGAGGAGCAGCGTCAGCGCCCAGGCCGCCAGGATCCTGTGCCTCATGTTGACCTCGTTCCAGGGAGGGACGTCCCCAAAAATCGCAGGAGCATAGCACCGCGTGAGCAGGGGACGGGTCCGGAAGACGCCCTGTCGTGCGGGGAATCACAGGCGGCGAGCGGGCAGGCGGGGTCCCTGCGCGGCAGGCGGCGCCGGCGTGGCCGGAGACAAAAAATTACAGGTGCTGCGGTCGGCGAGATGGGCTGCGGAACCGTCGAGAGCAGGACCGTGAGAGCAGGGACCCTGTTAGCATGATCGGGTGGACGCCGGACTCCTCAAGGCCGTGGAGCTGTTCAACAGTGGGCATTTCGCGGAGTTCCAGGACGTCCTCGACGGGATGACGTCGTCCACGCGCGCCTCCTCGGAGCGGCAATTCTATACGCTGCTCAAGAACGTCGCGGAGGCGCTCCTCCAGCTCAGCGACGGCGACGTGGCGGACGCGGAGGAGATGGTCGGCTCCGCCCTGCGCAAGCTGGACGAGTTCATGCCTCGCTTCCGCGGCCTCAACGTGGCGTCGCTGCGCGAGGACATGCAGCGGCTGGTCGGAGAGCTGCGCGATTCGCGCGCCGGCCGCCGCGAGGAGCCCGCCCCGTCGCGGCTCCCGCGCCTCCGGGTCCTGCCGGAGTGAACCCGGCCGCCGCGCGGCTGGTCGTCTTCGACCTCGACGGGACCCTCATCGACTCCAGCCGCGACCTGGCCCGCTCCGTCAACGCCGCCCTCCAGCGCGTCGCCCCCGGCGCGAGCGACCTGGACGAGGACGTGGTCCGCTCGTTCATCGGCAGCGGCGCGCGCGTGCTCATCGCGCGCAGCCTCGCCCGCACCGGCATCGGCCGTCCGGTCGAGGACGTGCTGCCCGTGTTCCTCGAGGAGTACGGGCATCGCTTGCTGGAGACCACGCGACTCTACCCGGGGGCCACGGAAGCTCTCGATCGGCTGGGCGAGCGCCGGCTGGCCGTCCTCACCAACAAGCCCGGCGACATGAGCCGGACGATCCTCGAGGGGCTCGGCATCGCCGATCGCTTCTTCCGGATCTACGGAGGCGGGGACCTCGAGAGCCGCAAACCCGATCCCGCCGGCCTGCGCCGCCTCGCTTCCGAAGCGGGCGTCGAGGCCGGCCGGTGCCTGATGGTGGGCGATTCCGCGATCGACGTGCGCACGGGCCGGGCGGCGGGAACGCTTACGGCGGGCGTGACTTATGGTTTCGACACCGCGGGCTTCGAGGGCGAGCCGCCCGACCTCGTCGTGAGCAGCCTCACGGAGCTGGCCGACCGCCTCGCGTAGTGCCCACCAGCGTACGCTGTGCTAACCTCTCCCGTCCTCGCGCCCATGGCCAATATCCTCGTGTGGGGCAAGACGCGCGACCTCATCTCCGGAGAGATCCCAGCCGGGATCGCCACGGAGGAGGTGGCCACGCTTGCCGCCGTCCAATCGGTCGTGGAGGGCACGGGTGCGACCCTCGTGCTGGCCGATCCCGCCCGCCTGGAGGCGGAGAAGCCGGCCCTCGAGAGCTGGGTGCGGGCGGGCGGGAACCGGCGCGCGCTGCTCGTCTGCCTCGCGGACGTCGCGGACGCCGACGACCTCATCCGGCGCTTCCCGTTCCTGGACGACGTCCTCACGAAGCCGCTGACCACGGCCCGGCTGCGGCTGCGCATCGACCGCGCCCTCGACACCATCAACACCCGCCGGGTCATCGAGCAGCTCGACGACGCGCTCGTGCGCAAGAGCCAGGAGCTGCACGAGCTCAACAGCATCGGGGTGGCCCTCTCCGCCCAGCGCGACATCGACAAGCTGCTCAGGCTCATCCTGCTCAAGGCCCGCGAGATCACCGCCGCCGACGCGGGCAGCCTCTACCTCGTGGAGCGGGGCAAGGACCCGGAGAGCCAGACCGACGACAAGCTCCGCTTCGAGCTGGCCCAGAACGACTCCGTGCCCGTGGGGGCGTTCCAGGCCTCCGAGGTCCCGCTCACCGAGGCCTCCATCGCCGGCTACGTGGCCCTCTCCGGCCAGATCGTGAACGTGGCCGACGCCTATCACCTCCCCGCCGGCTCCCCCTTCAAGGTCAGCCAGTCCTTCGACGAGAAGTCCGGCTACCGCACGAAGTCGATGCTGGTGGTGCCGATGCGCGACCACCAGGGCATGGTCATCGGCGTCATCCAGCTCATCAACAAGAAGCGCGATGCGCGGGTGGTCCTGCAGCCGGTCCAGCTCGTCGAGGAGGCGGTCATCCCGTTCACGTCGGTGGACGAGGAGCTCGTGACCTCGCTGGCCAGCCAGGCCGCGGTGGCCTTCGAGAACGCCCGGCTCATCCAGGACATCCGCGACCTCTTCAACGCCTTCGTGGACGCCTCCGTGACCGCGGTCGAGTCGCGCGACCCCACCACGTCCGGCCATTCCAAGCGGGTGGCCACCCTGACCGTCGGGCTGGCCGAGAAGGTGGACTCCCTCGACACCGAGCCCTTCCGCGCCGTGCGCTTCACTCGCGACCAGCTCCAGGAGATCCGCTACGCGAGCCTCCTGCACGACTTCGGCAAGGTCGGCGTGCGCGAGAAGGTGCTCATCAAGGGCAAGAAGCTCTACGTCGGCGAGCTGATGCTCATCCGCCAGCGCTTCGCCTACATCAAGCGCACGATGGAGGCGGAGCACCTGCGGGCCAAGCTCGAGCAGGTCCAGGCCGGACAGAGCGCGCCCAACCTGCTCGCGGAGATGGACCGCGCCTACGAGGGACAGCGCGAGGAGATCGACACCCTCCTGCGGACGATCGTGCAAGCCAACGAACCCACCATCCTCGAGGAGGAGAGCTTCCGCGCCCTCATGGACCTGACCACCCGCTCGTTCGCGGACGGTGACGGCGGGCGCCAGCCCTTCCTCACCCCCAACGAGGTGGCCGCGCTCTCCATCCGCAAGGGCTCGCTCTCCGAGAAGGAGCGGCGCGAGATCGAGAGCCACGTGACGCACACGTTCAAGTTCCTCTCCGAGATCCCCTGGACGGGCGAGTTCCGGCGCGTGCCCGAGATCGCCTACGCGCACCACGAGAAGCTGGACGGCACCGGCTACCCGCGGCGGCTCAAGGCGGTCGAGATCCCGATGCAGTCGCGGATGATGGCCATCTCCGACATCTTCGACGCGCTGGTGGCCTGGGACCGCCCCTACAAGAAGGCGGTGCCGGTGGAGCGCGCGCTCAACATCCTTCGCGACGAGGCGGGGATGGGCAAGCTGGACCGTCCGATCCTCGACGTGTTCATCGAGGCCAAGATCTACGAGAAGACGCTGCCGCGGGCGGGCGCGGAAGCGACGGAAGTGGCTCGATAGCCGACCGGAAGATCCTCGTCGTGGCCGCCGGCAGCCTGGCCGGCACTGCCCTCATCGTGGCCCTCGTCTTCAGCCTCGGGGGCTGGGCCTATCACCATCGCGGGTGGAGCCTGCACGACGGCCGCCTGCGCCGCGCGGTCGAGCAGCACCCGGCGGCGGCCGACATCACGGTGGCGTTGATGGGTGAACCCGGTACGCGCATGCTACCCACTCCCGTCTCCGAGGCGGACTGGCGCGACTTCGCCGCGCGCTGGCCGCGCGCGCCCCTGGACCTCATCCGGGCCAAGCGGCAGAAGTGGCCGGCCCTGCGCGTGTTCGCGAAGGACGACGTGGCCTACGTGCTCTTCTTCGATGCCGAGGGCAAGCTGCAGGATTACGCGCTGGCCCGGGAGCGGCAGTAGGCAGGCGCAGGCGGATGGCAAGGGAGTAGGGGTCCGCCTCCGGGGGGCGTCAACGGGCGGGCGATCGATATCACTCCGGCGGCGCTAACATGGATCCATGCCCTCCACCCCTCCCGTCCCCCTCGTGATCGCCCATCGCGGCGATAGCGCCGCTCACCCCGAGAACACGCTCGCTTCGTTCGCGGCCGCCCTGGAGATCGGCGCCGCCATCATCGAGTTCGACGTCCACCTCACGCGTGACGGCGAGGTGGTCGTCATCCATGACCCCAAGGTGGACCGCACCACCGACGGCCACGGCATCATCAAGCAGATGACCCTGGCCGACATTCGTCGTCTCTCCGCCGGTTATCCCACCCGCTTCGGCTCTACCTACCTCGGCCAGAAGGTGCCCACCCTGGCCGAGACCCTGGGCCTCCTCCACGAGCGCGCCAAGGCCATGATCGAGATCAAGCCGGAGGCGGTGACGGACGACGCCTAGGGCGGGATCGAGGCGCACGTCATCGAGGAGGTCCGCCGGGCGGGCATGGAGAAGGACGTCGCCCTGATCTCCTTCGAGCGCCGGGCCCTCCTCCGCTGCCGCACGCTCGCTCCGGAGATGCTCCGCGGCCACCTCTTCCACAAGGCCTCCGTCGGCGAGATGCTCGCGGGGGCGCGGGAGGTCGGCTCGGAGCTCATCATGCCGGAGAAGCGGCTCCTCTCCGACGAGCTGCGCGATCGCGCCCGCGAGGCCGGCATCAAGGTCGCGACCTGGGTGGTGGACGAGGTGGACGAGCTGCGGCAGCTCATGCGGTTCGAGCTCTACGGCGTGGGCTCGAACCGGCCAGGGGACATGATGGAGGCGCTCCAGGCCTCCTGAGAGGGCCGCGCCTCAGCGCGGTCCGAACTGCAGACGCATGGTCGTCGTCGGGCGGAAGCCCAGCGACTCGTAGAGGTGGCGCCCGTCGTCGCTGGCGTCGAGGAGCACGCCTTCGAACCCTTCCCCCCGGCACCAGGCGAGCATCGTCTCCATCAGGGCGCGCGCCAGCCCTTGCCGGCGATGGTCTTGGTCCGTGTACACGTTGAGGATGGTCGCGCGGCGGCCGCTGGTATCGGACCCGTTGGGCAGCCACGCGCCCAACACGACCCCGCCTCCGGCCACCACGCGTCCGTCACGCTCCACCAGCCAACCGCGGTAGGTCCCGTCCGCGAGCCAGCGGCGCAGCGGCTCCCGGGTCCGCGTGACGACGGCCTCGAGGGTGGCGGGCTCCGTCCATCCCATGTCGTCGCACATCCGCCGCCGCTGCTCGAGGATCGTCTCGAGGTCGGCGACCGCCGCCTCGCGGATCACGGTGCGCCCATCGAGGGCCGCGCGCGCCGCCGGCGGGACGGTCGGCATCTAGCCGTGGAGGGAATGGATGACGAGGCCGGACGGGAGCTTGGGGTGGAAGAACGTGCTCTTGGCCGGCATCGACTCGCGGGCGTCGGCCACGGCCACGATATGCCGCACGGGCGTGGGACGCAGGACGAGCGCCATCCGGCAGCCGCCCGAGGCCAGCGTCTCCTCCACCTCGCCGAGCGAGTGGGCGAAGCGGACCGCGTCCTCGGGGACGTGGAGGAGCTTGGGCAGCACGGCCTGGTGGAGGAAGAACGTGTCCAGGGCGCGGAGGCTGGGGGCAGACCCGGCGGGCAGGAGCTCTTCGGCCTCGGGCCTGGCCTGGGCGAGCACGCCATCCCCACTCGGCTCCACGAGGGCGAAGGCGTAAGGGGCCTTGGAACGCGCGGCGGCATCGGCCGCGGCCGCCGCCCCCTGGACGCCGCTGAGCTCGAACGCGGAGGCGAGCGCGCCGCGTGCCTCCTCGAGCGAAGGGGCGCGGTCGAGCAGGCGGTGGTAGGGGAGCACGACGAGGCCGGGAGCGTCCATGGGCGTGAAGTAGGCGAGCGTCCAGGCGCCTTCGGCGCCCATCTCCTGCGCGTAGCGCTGGGCGGTCGCCCAGCGATGGTGGCCGTCGGCGATGTATGCGATCTCGGAGCCGACGCCGCTCTGCAGGGCCGAGATCGTCGCCCCGTCGCGGATGGCCCAGACGCGGTGGCGCACCCCGCCGTCGTCCGTGTACTCGAAGTCCGCGGGTCCGGCCGCCACCCGCTCCGCCTCCCGCGCGAACACGCCGCGCGTGTCCGCGAACATCAGGAAGATGGAGCTCAGGTTCGCGCGGATGGCCTTGAGCAGCTTGTAGCGGTCCTCGCGCGCCTCCTTGCTGGTGTGCTCGTGCGGCATCACGCGACCCTGCCCGGGCGGCTCCACCCGCGTCCGCGCGAGCACGCCCAGGCGCCGGTAGGGGCGGCCCTCGACCTCGAAGGACTGCTCCACCAGGTACAGCGCGGGCTCGGGGTCGGGGGCGAGCAGTCCCGCCGCCAGCCATCCCCGGAAGGTCGCCCCCGCCTCCGCGTAACCGGCGTCTCCCGGCGTCCGGCTCAGCTCCACGCGCACGATGTTCCGCGGGTCGCGGGCGTAGAGCTCGTCGCGATAGGCGGACGAGATCACGTCATATGGAGGACAGAGCACCTTGGGCAGAAGGGCGTCGGGTACGCGGTAACGCAGGCCGCGGAACGGCTGGATGTCGGGCAACGATGTCCTCCGGGAGGCGCTTCTAGGATACCGACGATATCGACGAGACGGGCGCGGTGTAGTCGACCTTGTAGGCCAGGCGCGCCGTCCCCATGCGCACCTCGTCGCCCGTCTTGAGCACCGCCGTCTCGATCCGCTTGCCGTTGACGTAGCTGCCGTTGCGGCTCTTGAGGTCGACGAGCAGGAAGCCCTCCGCGGTGCGGTCGATGCGCGCGTGGAAGGACGACACCTTGGGATCGGAGATCACGATGTCGTTGTTGCGGTGCCGGCCGATCGTGTAGGTGTCGCGGTTGAGCGGGAACGAGGTCTCCTGATCGCCGGTGAGGAGGACGAGGCGGCTCGACACCACCTGCTTGCGGTTGGCCATGTACTGCACGGCCTTGGGGGTGACGATCTCCTTGGTGTCGTCGCCCTCGAGCTTGGGGGCGCGCGCGCCGGACTCCTGGAACTGGACGGAGACGCCGCCGCTATTGGCGGCCGTCGCCTTGCCGTCCTGGAACCGTGAGGTCGACAGGGGGCCCGGCGCCGAGACCGGCACCGGCGTCTCGTCCTCCGGCGGCGGGACCACCGCCACGAACTTCGCCTTGACGAGGTGATGGAGGATCTGGAGCGTGGCCAGCTCGTCCGGGTTGCCGGCCAGCCGGCAGATCTCGCTCAGGCTGCGCCGGCCGTCGATCAGGAAGTAGACCTTCCACTCGTCCGGGGTCATGGTCACACTGTGCTTCACCCGCTGCGGGTTCGCGACCGCCTCCACCGCCATGTTGAGGTCGGGGAAGACCTCCGAGATCCGGCCGCGCTCGTCGATGCGCCGGCTGCCCTCCATGAGCAGGTTCTGCAGGTCCATCTCGAGGGTGACGGCGGTGGCCGGGGGCGAGACCTTCTCCCAGAACGTGAAGACCCCTTCGCGCCAGGTGAAGGTGTCGAAGATGACCTCCGAGACCTGCACCTTGAGGAACGAGGCCAGCTCGGGCTCGCTCAGCAGCTTGTCGGCGAGGAGCACGCTGCCCACCCGCCATCGTCCCGACCGCGGCTTGTTGAGGGCCCGGTCCATGTTGTCCCGGCTCACCTTCTGGAGGCGGATGAGCATCGCGCCGAGGTGGAGGTCGGACTTGGTGGAGGAGGCGTAGACGGGATTTCCGTCCCGGAAGAAGAGCTTGGTCTCCTGATCGGTCTTCTCGAGGGCGAGGACGCCCGTGCGCCGGCCCAGGTTGAGGAAGCTCAGCACGTCCGGGACATCGAGCCGCCCGAGGTCGCCCTCGAGGATCTTCAGCATTTTCGCCGGTCGTGGACGTCGGATTCTAGCATCCGCTCCGCCCGTGCTATCCTGACTTGCCCCGCCGCACGGGGTCCCACGCGAAGCTCCATCTCCCCGTCGCCCGCGGCGCGCTTCCCCGGCCTGAGGAGAGCCATGACCACGTTCAAGGAGATGATCGGACGCGTCAAGTCCGAGATCCGCGAGATCTCGCCCCAGGACGCGCGCGCGCGCGCCGACAAGGCCGTCCTCGTGGACGTCCGCGAGGCCGACGAATGGGCGCAGGGACACGTTCCGGGCGCGGTCTTCATCCCGCGCGGCTTCCTGGAGCTCCGCATCGAGGAGAAGGTCCCCGACCGGGGCAAGGAGGTCGTCCTCTACTGCGCGGGCGGCACGCGCTCGGCCCTGGCCGCGCGCGCCCTGCAGGACCTCGGATACCAGCACGTCACCTCCATGGCCGGCGGCTTCGGCAAGTGGAAGGAGGCCGGTTTCCCGATCGAGGTCCCGCGCTCGCTCAGCGCCGAGCAGAAGCAGCGCTACAGCCGCCACCTCCTGGTGCCGGAGGTGGGCGAGGCCGGACAGACACGGCTGCTTGCCGCCAAGGCGCTGCTCGTCGGCGCGGGAGGGCTCGGCTCGCCCGCCGGCCTGTACCTGGCCGCGGCCGGGGTGGGCACGATCGGGCTCATCGACTCCGACGTGGTGGACCTGTCGAACCTGCAGCGACAGGTGATGCACACGAACGATTCCGTGGGGAAGCCCAAGACGGAGTCGGGCGAGCGGACCCTGCGCGCGCTCAACCCGGACGTGAAGGTCGTGCGCCACGACCTGCGCCTGGACGCAAGCAACGTCATGGACGTGATCGCGCCCTACGACGTGATCCTCGACGGCTCGGACAACTTCTCGACCAAGTACCTGGTCAACGACGCCTCCGTGCTCGCGAGCAAGCCCAACGTCTACGGCTCCATCTTCCGCTTCGACGGGCAGGCCTCCACCTTCGTGCCGCGCGTGGGTCCTTGCTACCGGTGCCTCTTCCCCGAGCCCACTCCGGTGGAGCTCGCTCCGTCCTGCGACGAGGCGGGGGTGCTCGGCGTGCTCCCGGGCGTGGTCGGCCTCATCCAGGCCACGGAAGCGGTGAAGCTGATCCTGGGCAAGGGCCGGCCGCTCATCGGAAGGCTCCTGACCTACGACGCGCTCGAGATGTCGTTCCACGAGTACAAGGTGAAGCGCGACCCCGAGTGCGCGGTGTGCGGCGACCATCCGACCATCCAGACGGTCAGCGACCTCGAGTGGTCGTGCCATTTCGAGCCACGCGCGCCGCGCCCGGCCCCGGTGTCGTGAGCCGCGCGCTGGCCCCGGTCCCCGTCCTGGACTCGATCCTCGACGCGATCGGGAACACGCCGCTCGTGCGCGTCCGCCTCTCCGGGCTGCCCGCGACCGTGGAGGTCTGGGCCAAGTGCGAGTGGTTCAATCCCGGCGGCTCCGTCAAGGACCGCACGGCGCTGTCCCTGGTGCGCGAGGGGGAGCGATCGGGCGCGCTGGTGCCGGGCCGGACGATCGTGGACTCCTCGTCCGGCAACACCGCCGTCGGCCTCGCCCTCGTGGGCCGGGCCAAGGGGTACCCGGTCGAGCTGTACATGCCGGGGAGCGTCAACGCCGAGCGTCAGGCGCTGTGCCGCGCCTACGGGGCCACCATCGTGTTCACGGACCCGCTGCTCGGCTCCGACGGCGCCCTGGAGGAGGTCCGGCGGGTGGTGGCGGCCGCGCCCGACCGCTGCTTCTACGCCGCTCAGTACCGCAGCCCCGCCAACCCGCTGGCCCACTACCGCACCACGGGGCCGGAGATCTGGGAGCAGACGGGCGGCCGCATCACGCACTTCGTGGCCGGCCTCGGCACCACCGGCACCATCGTGGGCACCGCGCGCTACCTGCACGAGCGGTCCCCGCGCATCCGCGTGGTGGCGGTGGAGCCGGACCACGAGATGCACGGGCTGGAGGGCCTCAAGCACCTGTCGAGCGCGATCGTGCCCGAGATCTACGACGCGGCCGCCCACGACGAAAAGGTCCCCGCCCCCACGGAGGACGCCTACGCGATGTGCGCGGAGGTGCTCGACGCCCACGGCCTGCTCGTCGGGCATTCCGCGGGAGCGGCCCTGTGGGCGGCGCGGGAGATCGCGCGTGGGCTCTCCTCCGGCGTCATCGTGGCCCTCCTGCCCGACGGCGGCAAGCGCTACCTGAGCGGG
>Ga0136846_1239804_pt1 | contig 10162 bp, 9 predicted proteins | sample HopSoiMetagenom2_FD_96841 | JGI IMG/M metagenome (GOLD analysis project Ga0136846, IMG submission 96841) | Grasslands soil microbial communities from Hopland, California, USA - 2 Assembly 2016 (version 4) | ecosystem: Environmental > Terrestrial > Soil > Grasslands | place: USA: Hopland... | reverse complement strand
CTCGCATCCTAAGCGCCGCGCACTCACCGACGCCATCAAGGTGAGCTCGTATGAAGTTGGAATCCGGCCAGAAGCGGGAGTCACCGAGCCGAGACCTCTATTCGCACACCATTCGCACAAGCACAACAAAGGCGCCCTCTTGGGCGCCTCGGTCGAGCCATCGAATTCCGACGTAACCGATTGAATCTAAAGATGGTGCGGAAGAGGGGATTCGAACCCCTACGGTATTACTACCGCCAGCCCCTCAAGCTGGTGCGTCTGCCAGTTCCGCCACTTCCGCTTACGAGGGACGTCCGGCTCGCGCCGGACGCTACGTACTTGCTACTTCGCCGGAGGCGCCGTTGCTGGGGTCTCCGGTCCGGGCGTTGCCGGCGCTGCCGGTGCCTGCGGCGGCGTTGTTCCTGCCGGGGCCGCCGGTGTTGGCGCACCCGGGGCCGGGGTCGTCGGCTTCGTCGCAGGTGGCGGAGCCGTGCCGCTCACGAGCGACCCGGGCCCGCGCTGACCGATGATCGCCAGCGCCAGGGCCAGCACCATGAACAGCACCGCAAAAATTGTCGTGAGTTTCGTCATCAGCGTGGCGCCGCCGCGGGCGCCGAACGCCGTCTGGCTCGAGCCGCCGCCGAACGCGCTCGCCATGTCGCCGCCCTTCCCCTGCTGCAGCAGGATGACCAGCAGCAGCATCAGGCAGACCAGCACGTAAACCGTCGTGAGCGTGTAGTGAAGAATCATGTTTCTTTGATGGCCGGGCGGCCTGGAGGCCCGCGCTGCGGCCGAACTTGGAATTATACCGCAGCGGGCCGGCTGCCCAGCACGATGGCCGTAAAGCTCTTGAGGTCCAGGCTGGCACCGCCCACCAGCGCACCGTCCACGTCGGGCTCCGCAATCAGCTGGCGGATGTTGTCCGGCTTGACGCTGCCGCCGTAGATGACGCGGCACTGCCCCGCCGCCTCCGCGCCGAACCACTGCTTCACGCGCGTCCTGATGTGCGCGTGCGCTTCCCCGGCCTGCGCGGCCGTGGCGGTGCGGCCCGTGCCGATGGCCCAGACCGGCTCGTAGGCGATGACGAGCTCGGAGATCTGCTCACCGGTTACCGTGTCGAACCCGTCCTTGATCTGGCGATCGAGCACCGCGAGTGTCTCGTTCCGCTCACGTTCTTCGAGCGTTTCGCCAACGCACACGATCGGCGTCAGCTTGGCGGCGATCGCCGCGGCGACTTTGCGATTGACGATGCCGTCGGTCTCGCCGAACAGGCGCCGGCGTTCCGAGTGCCCGACGATCACGTATTCGGCGCCGGCCTCCACGATCATTCCGGCCGACACTTCGCCGGTGAAAGCGCCTTCGCGCTCCCAGTGCATATCCTGCGCGGCGACGGAAACGTTGCTGTTGCGCGCCGCCTCGGCCGCCGCGTGCAGCGCCGTGAACGCCGGCGCGACGACGATCTCCACATCCTCGACGTCCTTGACGGTGCCGCGCAGCTCCTTCACGAACACGACTGCTTCCTGCACCGTCTTGAACATCTTCCAGTTCCCGGCGATCAACGGAACTCTCATGGCCTCTTCCGCCTCATTTCTCCGCGAGCGCGGCCACGCCCGGCAGCACTCGGCCGCCGAGAAACTCGAGCGACGCGCCGCCGCCGGTGGAAATGTGCGTGATGCGATCGCTCATGCCGGCCTTCTTCACCGCCGCGATCGAATCGCCGCCGCCGACGATCGTCGTGCCGCGCACCGCCGCCACGGCCTGTGCGACGGCGTTGGTGCCTTTGGCGAACGCGTCGATCTCGAAGACACCCATCGGGCCGTTCCAGACGACAGTTTTCGCATCGCCGATCAGGCCGGTGTACAGCTCGATGGTCGCCGGTCCGATATCGATCCCCAGCCTCTGGCCGATGGCGGGGTCGTCGATCTTCAACACTTCACTCGCCGCACCGGCTTCGAGCCGATCCACGACGACGTGGTCGATCGGCAGGGCGAGCTGGATCCCGCGCCGCCTGGCGTCGGCTTCGATCGCGCGCGCAGCGTCGAGTTTCTCGTCTTCCACGAGCGACTTGCCGACCGGCACGCCCCGAGATTTGAAGAATGTGTACGCCATCGCGCCGCCGATGAGCAGGCGGTCGACTTTGCCCAGCATGTTCTGGATCACTTCGATCTTGTCCGATACCTTTGCGCCGCCGAGGATGGCGACGAACGGCCGTTCCGGCGCTTCGAGCACATGTCCGAGATACCGCAGTTCCTGCTCCATGAGCAGGCCTGCGGCGGGCTGCGCGAGGCAGCGGGTAATCGCCTCGACCGACGCGTGCGCCCGGTGCGCGGCGCCGAACGCGTCGTCCACGTAGAGATCGGCGAGCGACGCCAGTGCCGACGCGAACTGCGGATCGTTTTTTTCTTCCTCCGGATGAAAACGCAGGTTTTCCAGGAGCACGACGTCCCCGCGGCCGGCGCGCGCGACCGTCTGCCTGGTCGCATCGCCGATACAGTCGTCGGCGAACGTCACGGCCGTGGCAATGAGCTCGGACAGGCGCGCCGCGACGGGCCGCAAGCTGAATTGCGGCGAAGGTTTGCCCTTGGGCCGGCCCAGGTGGCTCGCGAGAACGACGGTCGCCCCGTGATCGCGCGCGTACGCGATCGTCGGCAGCGACGCACGGATGCGCGTATCGTCGCCGATCACACCGTCCTTCAAGGGGACGTTGAAATCGACCCTGAGAAAGACGCGCCGATTCTCGAGCGACAGATCCCGGATGGAGAGCTTCACAGGCCTTTCTTGACGAGCAGGCGAAGCAGGTCGACGCAGCGGTTCGAGTAGCCCCATTCGTTGTCGTACCACGACAGGACCTTCACGAAGTCGCCGTCCATGACTTTCGTGTACGCCGCGTCCAGGATCGACGAGCGCGGATTGCCCTTGAAGTCGATCGAGACGAGCTCCTCCGTCGAGTACTCGAGGATTCCCTTCATGGGACCGTCCGCCGCGCGTTTCAGCGCTGCATTCACTTCCTCGGCCGTGGCTTTCTTGTCGAGAATCGCCGCGAGGTCGACGACCGACACGTTGGGCGTCGGCACCCTCATCGCGAAGCCATCGAGCTTACCCTTCAGCTCCGGCAGCACTTCGCCCACCGCGGCGGCCGCACCGGTCGTCGTGGGAATCATCGACAGCGCCGCGGCTCGCGCCCGCCGGAGATCCTTGTGCGGCAGGTCGAGCAGCTGCTGATCGTTCGTGTAGGAGTGGATCGTCGTCATCCATCCCTTCTTGATGCCGAATGCCTGGTGAATGACCTTGGCGAGCGGGGCGAGGCAGTTGGTCGTGCACGACGCATTCGAGATGATGTGATGCGCGGCGGGATCGTACGTCTCCTCGTTGACGCCGAGGACCAGCGTAATGTCCTGTCCCTTGGCGGGCGCGGTGATCACCACCTTCTTTGCGCCCGCCGCGATGTGCTTGGCGGCGCCGTCCCGGTTCGTGAAGAGGCCCGTGGATTCGAACACGACGTCCACGCCCAGATCCTTCCACGGCAGCTGCGCCGGGTCGCGCATCGACAGCACCCTGAACTCGTCGCCATCGACCGAGATAGCGTCGGCCTTCGCCTCGACCTTGGCGTGGAGGTTGCCGAGCACCGAGTCGTACTTCAGCAGGTGCGCGAGCGTGGCGGCGTTCGTGAGGTCGTTGACCGCGACGAAGTCAATATTCCTGTCGGCGAGCGCGGCGCGCATGATGTTGCGCCCGATGCGGCCGAACCCGTTGATGCCAACTTTGACGGACATCGATACCCTCCAGCAGATCGAAGAACCCGGATAACGGCAGCTCGCAGACTGATATCAGACAAAGGTAACAGTGTAGTGAACGCGCTTGCGGAGGGTCAAACACGGACGCTATACTCCACGTGTCGCTGAATACCCGTCTGCGCGGCACTTCCCGTACTTTCAAAGCGGTATGTACCTCGTTTACAGCCTTCTGACGTTCTTAGTCTTTGTCATCGTCTCGCCGTACTTCGTGTATCAGGCGATTCGCTACAAGAAATATATCGGCAGCCTGCGCGATCGGCTCGGCTACCTGCCGATCTCATTCAACTTCGACGGCGAGGAATCCATCTGGATCCACGCCGTGTCGGTCGGCGAAGCGCTCACCGCACGGGCGCTGGCCGCCGATCTGAAGGAACGATACCCGCGCCTCCGCCTCTTTCTGTCGACGACGACGATGCCCGGCCAGCAGGTCGCGAAGGCGAGCCTCGGCCGCATCGTGGATGCCGTGTTTTACTTTCCGTTCGACTGGGCGTTCATCGTGCGGCGCACGCTGAACCTGGTGAAGCCGCGCCTCTTCATCATGATGGAGACGGAGATCTGGCCCAACCTGCTCCACGAATGCCGGAAACGGGGCGTGAAGACCGTCATGATCAACGGACGTATTTCCTCGCGCTCGTACCCGCGCTACCGCTTGATCCGGCCGTTCTTCCGCCGCGTGCTGGCCGACATCGATCGGTTCTGCATGCAGAGCGAGGAGTCGGCACGCCGCCTGATCGACCTGGGCGGGGAACCGTCCCGCGTCACGATGACCGGCAGCCTGAAGTTCGACTCGCTCGAGGCGCCGCACGCCGGGGCCGGGACACTGCACGGCAAGCCGCGCGAGCGGCTGCTGCGATTTTTCAGGATTTCGAGCAGCCGGACCGTGATTGTCGCCGGCAGCACGATGAGCGGCGAGGAGCAGGCCGTCCTCAAGGCGTTCAAGCGCATCAAGGATACGAAATCCCACGTCCTGCTGATCCTCGCGCCTCGTCAGCCCGACCGGTTCGGAGAGGTCGAACGGCTTGCCCGCGACGCGGGGTTCGTCACCACGCGCCGCTCCGAGCTTCCCATCGACGCGGAGCCGCGCGCGGACGTCGTCGTGCTTGATTCGCTCGGCGAGCTGGCGCAGCTCTATCAGGTGGCGACCGTCGTCTTCGTCGGGGGGAGTCTCGCCGATTACGGCGGCCACAACATTCTCGAGCCGGCGATTTTCGGCAAGCCGGTGATCTTCGGTCCGCACATGCAGAACTTCAAGGAAATCGCCGACGCATTTCTCGCCAACGGCGCTGCGATCCAGGTGCGATCGGATCAGGAGCTGGACGACACGATCCTCGCGCTGGTGCGCGATCCCGTGCACCGCGCGCGGCTGGGTGCGGCGGCGCGCGCATTGGTCGAGGCGAACCGGGGCGCCAAGAGCAAGACGCTCGCGGTGCTCGGCGAACTGCTCCCGCCCGTCGGATCCGGGGGCGCCGGCGGCGTCGTGCGGCCGTTCCGCCGAGTGCACTGATTGGTCCAGACCCTCAGCACTATCTACGGTGCGGCCGCGGCCTGGCGCCGCAGGTGGTACGCCCGTCACGCGGACTGCCAGCGGCGCCTCGAACGTCCCGTCATCAGCGTCGGCAACCTGCGTGTCGGCGGCGCGGGTAAGACGCCGATCGTCGCGCACCTTGCGCGCCTGCTCGTCGCGAACGGCGAGCGGCCGGCGATTCTGACGCGGGGCTACGGCCGCCGTCGCCCTTCCGCGGGTGTCACGATCGTCTCGGATGGCTCCGGCTCGCGCGCGTTCACCGGTGTCGACGCCGCCGGCGACGAGCCGTTGATGCTTGCCCGCGCCGTTCCAGCGGCGATCGTTGCCGTCGGCGCCGATCGATACCTCTCGGGCCGGGTCGCCGAACTCAAGCTCGGTGCGACCGTTCACATCCTCGACGATGGATTCCAGCACTTTCAGCTGGCACGCGACGCCGATCTGCTCGTAACCAGCGAGGACGACCTGGGCGATCGACCGTTGCCCGCCGGCCATCTCCGTGAGCCGCTGACCATGGCCGTAAATGCGGACGCCGCGCTCGTCGACGCCGGCTATTTGCCCGCGGCCGAACGTGTCGGCCGCGCGCTCGGGGTGCCGCGCGCCTTTCTCACCACACGTCTGCTCGGCCCGCCGCGGATGGTGGTGAACGGGGATACCGTGGTGGTGCCGAAACACTCGCGCGTGTTCGCGACCGCGGGAATCGCGCGTCCCGAGCGTTTTTTCTCGGAGCTGATTGCCGCCGAATGGCAGGTCGTCGGGACCATGCCGTTTCGCGATCACCATCAGTTCAGCGCGCGCGACATCGAGCGGATCGCCGCGGCCGCCGCGGCCACCGCGGCCGCGATCGTCCTGACAACGGAGAAGGACGGCGTCCGGTTTGCGGCCCGCGATCTCGGGGGCCTGCTTCTCGCCGCCGTGCCGCTCACTGCGACCATCGAGCCGGCCTATGCGTTCCAGGCCTGGCTGTTTGAACGTCTCGGACTGGCCGGACAGCGCCGGTGAGGCACTGGCTCGAATACGTGGCCGTGCGCTGTCTCGTGGCGATCATCGCGGTGATGCCCGCGCCGCTCATCATTCCATGCGGGCGCGCGCTCGGACGAATGTGGTACGCCGTTGATCGGTCACGCCGCCGCATTGCGGATGCAAACCTGGCCGCGGCATTTCCCCTGCGGTCCGCGGCCGAGCGCCGTACGATTGGCCGTTCGGCGTTCGCCCATTTCGTCGCGCAGGCGCTCGAGACGCTGAAGTTCAGCACCCTTACGCCGGAACGGAAGCTCGCCCGGGTCGAGGTGCAGGGCGACGACCACGTAAGGTTCGCCTATGCGCAGAAGAAAGGCGTCCTCTTCATCACGGGCCATTTCGGCTTCTGGGAACTGCATGCCATCGCACATCCCCTGCTGTTCGAGCCGATTGGTCTGCTCGCGCGTGCGCTCGACAACGCCCGGATCAACGAGCTGCTCGGACAGGTGCGGCAGTGCACCGGCAACACGGTCATCTATCGGCAGGGTTCGATCCGCCGCGTGATGCGGATGCTGCAGGACGAACACGGCGTGGCCGTCCTGATCGACCAGCATATTCACGGGCCGGACGCCGTGTATGTCGAGTTCTTCGAGCGCCGCGCCGCAACGGCGTCGGCCGTTGCCGCGCTCGCCCTGCGAACGGGTTCGCCGGTCGTGCCGGTGTTCGCGCTGCCGCTTGGCAAGGGGCGCTACCGGCTCATCTATGAGCATCCCGTCCAACCGCCTGCCGAGGCCGCGACGGATGATATTGCCATCAGGGAATTCACCCAGCGGTGCACCGACGTTCTCGAAATGTATGTCCGGCGCCATCCGGACTTGTGGCTCTGGATGCACCGCCGGTGGCGTGGCGAGGACGACGCGCCCCCTGTCGACGCGGATCGTCTGACGTAGTGTTCGGCTTCAGCGGTCCATGCGCCCTAGGACCGTCGCTCCGCTACTTTTTCCCGTAGTTCACTCTGGCTGCGGCATCCATCAACGCCGCGCTTTCGACGCCCGTGCAGCCCACTTCCATAATCTGATCGAACGGTGCGAGCCGCAGCGTCTGTGTCGGCACCTTCCATGGCCCGGTGAGCACCTTGGGATCCTCGATCGTCGCGTCGACCTCGAGCGTGTCCTTGTCCACGCGACGGTACCGTTCGACGATGTGCAGGGCGTCCGAGTGGAATGAGACCTCGCCTTCGGCATGCATCCAGTTCGTATCGGCGAAATTTGTGGTATCCACAACGAGCGTATCGCCTTCCCAGCGGCCGACCGAATCTCCGCGGAACGACGGCGCGACATCGTCGCGGTGCTTGCGTCCGTCGGTGGGTACCAGCTTGAAGCTGTGGTACGTCTCCGTCAGCAGCACGACGAACTTCGGCGTTTGCACGATCTGGCCGACAAATCCCAGACCGTACAGGCTCACGTTCAGCGTGCCGAACGCCACGGGCACGCAGCGCAGCGCCGGGTCGTCCTTGTCGCTGAGCGTCTTCGCCTTGTCGACGGCTGACGGCTGATACAGGTTGGCGAAGCGCGGTCGCGGATTCCGCGCCCGGGGCGCGGATGGAGCCGTCGGCGCCGCACCGGCCGTCGGGGCTTGGGGCGGGAGCGGTGCCAGCGGCACGTCGGTGCCCGGCCACCAGACGCCCGACAGATCCGGATGTCCGTCGGCCGTCCGCGGCACCTGCGCGCCTGCGCTCGAGGGAACGGAGACGACGACCGCGAATGTCAGTATGGCCGTGAGGCATGCGCGTTTCATGATGAGTCTCCTCCTTCAGCGTGCGGGACCGACCATCGGACCGATCGCAAACGAGCGGCCGTCAGCCGTGATCAGTTCGCGGCCGGCGCCGACGTTTTGCGAAGGGTCGCGGGCGTGATAGCCGCGGATCGTTACCTCGTCGCCGGCTTTGATGAACCCGGGTTTCACGCCGCTTCGGATCAGCGAAGTCGGTGTGCTGGCTTCGAAGCTCCACTTCTCGACCTTCCCGCCGGCATCCGCGGCCTCGAGGAAAAACCAGGAGTGCGGGTTCTCGAGCCGCACCTGGGTGATCACGCCGCGGACGGTAATCGGGGCATTGGCGTCGAACTCGGCCGCGAACGAGTGATGCGCCCAGGCCGGCGCGGTCAGTGAGAGTAAGACGAAGGAAAAACCGACGACGCCGGATCGTGCATGTGTGCGTGTCATGCCGCCTCCTCTCGAGCGTTGGCTGCGCGGATTATTCTCCAGCCTCGATCCTCGCCGCAATCGGCATGCGCCAGCCGGTGCCAAACGCCCGGTCCGTCACTTTCAGGCCGGGTGCGGCCTGCTTCCGCTTGAATTCCGCCCGGACGACCAGACCGAGAACGCGCCGGACGGTCGCCGGCTCGAATCCCGCGGCGATGATGGTCTCCGCGGGTTCGTGATGTTCAATGTAACGCTGCAGGATGTCATCGAGCACGTCGTACGGCGGAAGCGAGTCCTGATCGGTCTGATTCGGGCGCAGCTCTGCCGACGGCGCCTTCATGAGAATCGGTTCGGGAATCGGCGCGGGCTGCCGCGTGGAATTCAGCCATTTCGCGACGCGGTACACCATCGTCTTCGGTACGTCCGCAATCACTGCGAGGCCGCCGGACATGTCGCCGTACAGCGTGCAGTAGCCGACCGCCAGTTCGGACTTGTTCCCCGTGGTCAGCAACAGCGCACTCTTCTTGTTGGAGAGCGCCATCAACAGATTGCCGCGCAGCCGGGCCTGGATGTTTTCCTCGGTGACGTCTGCGGGCAGTCCTCGAAACGCGTCCACGAGCGTCTCGTCCATCGCTTTCATGGCGGTCGCGATCGGCAGTGTCAATGTGCCGATCCCCAGGCGGCGCGCCAGCTCCAGTGAGTCGTCCACGCTGCCGCTGCTCGAATACGGCGACGGCATCAGGACCCCGAGGACGTGGCCGGGCCCGACCGCATCCGCGGCGAGCGCGGCGGTGAGCGCGGAGTCTACGCCCCCCGACAATCCGAGCACGACCGACGAGAAGCCGCATTTCCTCACGTAGTCCCTGGTCCCGAGGACGAGCGCGTCCCAGATCTCTGCTTCGGTGGGCCGATCCGGACCTGGCGCGAGCGGCGTACGGCGATCGAGATCGACGATGACGACGTCGTCGGCGAACGGGCGGCCGCGGGCAATCAGTGTGCCCCCGGCGTCGAAAGCCGAGCTGCGTCCGTCGAAAATCAAATCGTCGTTGCCGCCGACCTGGTTCACGTAGAGCACCGGACGTTCGTATTTCACGGCCATGCTGCCGAGCATCTGGTCGCGCAGGTGAGGCTTGCCAATCGAGAAAGGCGAAGCCGACAGGTTGACGATCACGTCGGCGCCTGCGGCGACGAGTTCCTGAACCGGATCGTAGTGATACCGGCGCCGTTTCCAGAAGTCGCGATCGTTCCAGACGTCCTCGCAGATGCTGATGCCCAGCCGGCGGTCGCCGAGGGTGAGCACCTGCGGTCCGCGAAACGGTTCGAAGTAGCGGTCCTCGTCGAAGACGTCGTAGGTCGGCAGCAGCCCTTTGCGGAAGCACGGGCCGATCTGGCCGCCGCGGAGCAACGCGGCCGTGTTGAACAGCGGACGTCCTTCGTCCGACGGATTGGGCTCGGGCAACCCGACGAGCACGGCGGGACCGCCGGCGATCTGCGCCGCCAGAGCGGCCAGCGTGCTCCAGCATCGCTTCACGAAGGCGGGACTCAGCAGGAGATCGCGCGGCAGGTAACCGGCAAGCGCCAGCTCGGGCGTCACCGCAAGCTGCGCACCGCCGCGCCCGGCGATCGATGCCGCGTCGGCGATCAGCTGCGCGTTGCCGGACAGATCGCCCACGGTGGGATTGATCTGAAGGAGCGCGATCTTCAT
>Ga0136846_1221981_pt1 | contig 10162 bp, 7 predicted proteins | sample HopSoiMetagenom2_FD_96841 | JGI IMG/M metagenome (GOLD analysis project Ga0136846, IMG submission 96841) | Grasslands soil microbial communities from Hopland, California, USA - 2 Assembly 2016 (version 4) | ecosystem: Environmental > Terrestrial > Soil > Grasslands | place: USA: Hopland... | reverse complement strand
GTGTCCGGCGGGGTGAGCACCTGGAGACTGTCGGCGTTCACCGTGATCTCGAGGTGCGAGCGCTCGGGCTCGCGCGGATAGTAGACCACCTGCCCATGCACCGCGTGAGACTCGATCAGGTGGTTGTGCCCGGCGAACCCGAACACGCCGGCCTTCCCTGTCTTCACCTGCAACCGGCTGCCCGAGGTGAGCCGGTAGACGACCGAGTCCGCCGAGGGGTCCGGTGCCCCGGCCACCAATGGAGCGGGTGCCTGGAGGTACGTGCCGGCCACGAGCACACAGGCCCAGCTCACGGTCCGAATCGCAGCTGCGTATCGCATCGTCAGATCCCCAGAGTTTGGCGGATGACCAGCCGTGCGGTCACCGCGTCCGCCGGAACCGCGTAGATCTCTCCGGTCACGGCGAGCAGCGGGGTGACTTGCCACCCTGCTCCGCCGAAGAGCGCGACCCGGTTCAGGTCCACCTCGACCTCGGTGTGGTCGGTGCTGCCGAACTGGTTGGTGAAGTTCACCTGGAACCGCGGCTGCAACCGGCTGTACCCCGACCCTACGTAGGGACGCAGTCGGCCGGCGGCCATGGTCCAGCCGAGACTGGCGTCCAGCCCGAAGATGTTGGGCGAGAGCCGGTCGTCCGACACGTGTCCGTGAAAGCATTCGCTGGCCGGGTCGCCCAGTGCCTGATGATCGCAGGTCACCGGAGCGTGGATCTCGCCAAGGGTGGCATGCGCGCGGACGCCGGCGGTCATGGTCCGGGTCAGCGCCACGCTTCGGGCCAGGGCCAGGCCGATCAGGTTGGCTTTCACCCCGTTCACCCGGACAGGCGGAATCCACGAGGCCTCGAGTGCCAGGCCGAGTGGCAGGGGAACGCCGAGGCGCGGGCGCGCGATCCCGGCGAGCAGGTCGGTGTTCTCCGGCCCCTTGCCCGGCCGGCAGATCGTCGGCGTGGCCGTCGTCGGATCCACCGACGGCACGTTGGCGGCCTCGATCCCGAACGTGATCCCGCCGGGGCGACCCGGCGCCGCCGCCGGACTGAACGACAGCGGTACCGAAAAGAGGGCCAGCGTCTTCGCCTCGTTCGACCCGGAACCGGGATGGCACGCGTCGTACTGGGCCACCACCTCGCGCGGGAGCCCGAGCAGCGCGAGGCCGAGCGCCGCCAGGCGCAAGGCGCGCGGGCTCATGGCGCCTTGACCACGATGACACCGGTCATCTGGTCCCCGTGCACCGCGCAGTTGTACCGGTAGGTGCCCGGCGTCGTGAAGGTCACGTCGTAGTGGCTCCCATTGGTACTCTCGATCGGCCCGCTGGTGAACGTCGGCGTGTCGAGCGACTCCACGTTGTGGGGGACGGCGCCGGTGTTGACCCAGAGCCAGCGCACCACGCTGCCGGGTGCGACGGTGTCGACCGCCGAGTTGACCGAGCCGTTCCGGTTGCTGCGGAAGAGGATGTTGCCCACTGTCACCGTCACCGCGGCGGGAGGCAGTCCACCTCCGCCGTTGTCGCCGCCGCTCCCACCGCCGCCACCACCACCGCCACCACCGGTGCCGCCGCCGGTCGGTCCCGTCGTTCCGGATCCACTGCAGCCCGCCAGCAGCGCGGCGACGAGGATCGCGTACCCCAGCCGTGTCGTGCCCGACATACTCACCTCCCGCAAAGTGTCGTACTCACCCCTGGACACTGTTCTCTGCGCAATGTCGGGGTGAGTTGGACACTCGAAGTATCCCCTCCGCAGGGACTCTTCTTCCTCCCCGATCGGGGGGCGGCGAGATCGGGCGTCCTCCTCCCCATTCGGGGAATGGCGCGCGCCGATTCCGCGCACGACATTGCGCGGCTGTGTCGCGGACGGTATGCATGGGACGGAAGACCGCCTCCTACCCGGGGACCCTGGTGGTGCCCACTCGACGCCTTCGCCTGGGACGACCGTCCGCTCCAGTGTTGCTGGGCGGAGCGTGCCTGCTGCTGGTGGGCGCGCTCTGCGTCTACCTGCGGCTTGACCTCGTCCGCTCCGCCCTCGTCGAGATCGTGGTGTTCGGCGCCATGCGCGAGGCGCGGCTCCGGCGCGCGCTGCTGGAGGCCCGGGCGGCCCGCAACGAGCTGCGCCTCGCCATCGACACCATTCCCACGATCGTGTGGAGCACCAATGCCGACGGCACCGTCAACTTCGTCAACCGGGCGTGGCGGGATTTCACCGGGCTTTCGGCGGAGCATGCGGCCGACGGTGGGTGGCTCGAGACCCTCCATCCCGACGAAGCGGCCCTGGTCCAGGCCACCCGGAGCGCGGCCATCGCGGCGGGCCGGCCCTATGAGCTCGACGTCCGGCTCCGTCAGGCCGACGGCACCTATCGCTCGGTGCTGCGCCGGGCGGTCCCGCTCCGCGATGAGAGCGGCCGAATCGTTCAGTGGTACGGCAGCGGCACCGATATCGACGATCTCAAGCGTGCCGAGGCCGCGCTGCGGGAAAGCGAGGCCTTCCTCGCGGAGGCGCAGCGGCTGAGCCGGACCGGGAGCTTCGGCTGGGACCTCGCCCGCGCCGAGCTGCGCTGGTCGGAAGAGACCTTCCGCATCTTCGAGTACGATCCCGAGCGCGAGGTGCCGACGGTCGAGCACGTGATCCGGCGGACTCACCCCGATGACCTCGATACAGTGGGCCAGGCGATCGACCGGGTCACCCACGACAAGCAGGACTGGGACCTCGACCACCGCCTGCTGATGCCCGACGGGCGGGTGAAGTACGTGCACGTTGTGGCCCGCGCGGCGCGGCACGCCGGCGGGGTGGAGTTCGTCGGCGCCGTCATGGACGTGACCGCCACCCGACGCGCGCAGCGGCTGGCCCGCCGGGCCCGAGAGCGCGTCCTGTCGGCGCGCTTCACCGCCGCGCTCGAGGAGCGGACGAGGCTGGCCCGGGAAATCCACGACACCCTGCTCCAGGGCTTCACCGGCGTGGCTCTGCAGCTCACCGCGGTGGCCCACCGTACGCCCGACGCCGCTACCGCGGCCGCGCTGGGGGACGTGATCGCGCTGGCGCAGCGAACCCTGGACGAGGCCCGCCAGGCGGTGTGGGATCTTCGAACCCCACTGGTGACCGGGGGCACTCTCGCCGACGCGCTCCGCGAGACGGCCGAGCAGGCGCTCCGCGGCAGCGAGCTCGGGCTCGAGCTGGAGGTGGCGGGCGCGCCCTATCCGGTGGCCGCTCCGGTTGAGGCGGCGATTGCGCGGGTCCTGCAGGAGTCCCTCGCCAACGCGGTGAAGCACGCCGACGCGCGCGCGGTGTGGGTCCGGCTCCGCTACGCCCCTCGGGGACTGAGCCTGTCGGTGCGGGACGATGGCCGGGGCTTCCAGGTGGATCCAGAGTTCCGCGGCTATGGCGGCCACTGGGGTCTGCTCGGCATGCGGGAGCGGGCCATCGAGCTGCAGGGCTCGCTCAGGGTCGAGAGCGCGCCCGACTGCGGCACGGCCGTCCTGCTGCGGATTCCGCGCCGGGTGCCGGCCCCGCTGCCGTCCGCGTAGCGGCCGGGTCTCCCCGAACGGGGAATTGCTGGGCCGGTCCGCCGCTCATTATTTCAAACCTTTCGCCGAGGTCCAGTGTCCGAGCGCCTTGCATCCTCCGATCCTATCCGGGTCCTCATCGCCGACGACCACCCGGCCGTCCGCGCCGGCCTCGCCGCGGTCGTGCTCGCCGAGCCCGACCTGGCCGTGGCCGCGCACGCCGAGAACGGCGAGCAGGCCCTCGCGCTCTACCGCGAGCACCAGCCCCAGGTGGTCCTCATGGACCTCCGGATGCCGGTGCTGGGCGGGGTCGAGGGCACCCGGCGCATCGTGGCGGAGTTCCCCGACGCGAGGGTGCTGGCGCTCACCACCTACCAGGGCGACGCGGATGTGCGGCGCGCGCTCGACGCCGGCGCGCGCGGCTACCTGCTCAAGCACATGCTCATGACCGAGGTGATCGCGGCGATCCGCGCGGTGCATCGGGGAGAGTGGGTGATTCCGCCCGCAATCGCGGCGAGCCTGGCCCAGCATCCCGAGCGCGAGCGGCTCACGCCGAGAGAGCTGGAGGTGTTGGGGTGGATGGTGCAGGGGCTCAGCAACCGGGAGATCGCGGCCGCGATCGGGCGGACCGAGGAAACGGCCAAGATCCACCTGAAGAGCATCTTCGCCAAGCTGAAGGTGGCCACCCGCACCGAGGCGGTGAGGGTGGCCGTGGGCCGCGGGCTGGTGCACCTGGATTGAGTGCGCGGGCCTCAGTAGATCCCGCCGCCCCCACCGTTGCTGCCGCCCCCGTTGCCGCCACCGCTGTTACTGCCCCCGCCGTTGCTGCCGCCGGCGGCCACCTTGAGAATCTGGCCACGGACCTCACCCCCGGGATGGGCCGGGGTGTGCACGTTGGTGTAGGCCAGCCCGCGGTCGAGCAGGAACAGGAGCGAGTCGCCCGTGATGGTGCTCTGGCCGTTGGAGATCGGCAAGGTGAGGTCGATGATCCCCGATGCGACCTCGCCGGTCCGGACCTGCGCGGCGTTGAACGGCACGATGATGTCGCCGTTGACGCCCGCGCCCCCGACGTGAATGTGCGACGCCGCGGCGTTACCCGAGAGGCCGCTCACGGTCACCCGGTAGCTGAGCGACTTGCCGCTGAGGGTGAAGGTCGCCGTGCCGGTGGCGCCGGCCGGAGTGGCCGGCACCTCGTTGGTCCCGCTCAGCTGGGCCACGTACGTGGTTTCCGCCTGAGGCGCGGTGGAGTCGTTGCTGCAGGCCAGCATTGCGCCGGCCGCCGCCATCATGACGGCGAAGGCGGCTGTCCCCGTCTTCCAGTGAGTGTTCATCGTCCCTCTCCCATTGTTGAATGATCCTGCGCGAACCTGGCGCAGTATCGGGAGAGGGAGCCGCCGGAGCGATTCCCGGCGGGAGTAGTCTTTGGGCTCCCCGAACGGGGACGCCCAGCGACCCATCTTATTCGAGGAGTGGAAACCGCCGATCACGGATACGAGCACCCATTCCCCTCCGCCTTCCGCAGGGAGTTGCTCCACTGGGGCTGCACCGGAAACCAATAGCCGTTCCGCAGCAGTGCGTTCCGGAGATTGATCCAGCTGCACTTGTCCGCGATCTCATCCCCGTCGTTGTCATACCAGGCCTGGAAATCCGGATCGTTCACCGATTCGCCGTACTCGTGCGCGGCGAGGATGGTGACGCCGTCGAGCTTGCCCTTGGCGCCGTTGACCGTCCCGCCGCCGCAGCGCCGGCCGAGGGCGTCGAGATACGGCATGTACGGCATCACGGTGAAGGTCACCCATCGCCCCTCCGTCCCCACCGCGGTCCAGTCGTGCCAGGCACACCACTTGTGTGCGTTCAGCAGCTGGTCTGACACGCCCCACGGGGTGGCGATCACGTACTGCGCGTTGTAGCTGAGGTCGTTGAGCCGGGTCGCGGCCCGGCGCACCACGGCTTCGATCTGGCTCTGGCTGGGGTGAGTCGGCACGGGCGACCAGTCCTGCCGCCACCCCTGGTACTGCGCCGCCGGGTTGGTGAAGGCTGTGCTCTTGCCGTCGTACACCTTCAGTGCGTCCGCGTAGTCGCTCCCGCCGACTCCTTTATAGAAGAGGCGGAGCCGGTTGGCGACGCCGTCGGGGTCCCCGCCGTCGAACCAGTCGGACCCCCAGTAGATCAGGTATATCCTCGGCGTGGTCTGAACTCGCCCGCCGTGGTAGGCGAGCAGCTTGGTGGAGGTGGCGTCGCGCGAGGCCGCGCCGGCTGGCTCGTGCGGGTGATGGCGCCGAGGCATCGGTGGCTCCTCGGCCTCGGCGCGGCTCCCACGCGGCTGGACCCGCTCGGCGAGGGGCGGCGGACCGAGCGGAGTTTCGGAGACCGTGGCGACATCGGGAGCGTCCGCGCCAGTGCGGTCACCCGGTGCGGTGAGCCGGTCGTTGCAGGCGGAGAGAGCGAAGACAGTGATGCTGCTGAGGACAACGGATGGTGCGGGCAGAGTACGGGCCATCGTGCACCTCGAGCGCAAGGGAAACCGGCTGAGGGGACGACCTGCGGACTGCGCGCACTCCGGCGGGCTCCGCGCCCGAGGCGGAGCGATCGGCGAGTGCGATTGGTTGGTTGGTCAGGGGACGGCAACAAACTAGGAGCGGTGTTCGCGAACAGGCAAGCGGAATCTGCCTGCGTCACCGCTATTCAGATGGCGTTACCGTTCCGCGCGCCGCAGCAGGGTTCCGCTTGACATCGGCTTGACCGACGCGCGATATGGTGGGTCCGTCTCCCCTGAGAGCCGACTGTTCTGCGCCTGGAGGAACTCGCCATGCAATGGTCTCGTCTACTCCGAATCGGCCTTCCGGTCCTCGTGGTTGCCGGTTGCGCCGAGGAGCCTTCGCCCACTGCTCCCGATGATCAAGCCGTGGAGCCCAGCCTTAGCCAGGCCGCGGGGCTTCGGGTGGTCAACAGCACAGCGGACCCCGGCGATGGCGTGTGCAACGCCGCCCAGTGCACCCTGCGCGAGGCGATTGAAGATCCGCAGAGCACCGCGATCACCTTCGCCCCCGGCCTGGTCGGCCCGATTACGCTCGCCCGCCCGGGGGATGGCGGCGGCCGGCTCGAGATCGACAGGACCCTTACGATCACCGGGCCCAGTGGGCAAATCGCCATCCGGGGACGGAGTCCGGACCTCGCCTTTCCGGTCTTTCACATCGAGGATGGCGCCAGGGTCACGCTGGCCAATCTGATCATCCGGCGCGGCGGGCGCGGAATTTTGAGCCGCGGAACCCTCACCGTCACCAACTGCTTGATCGCCGGAAACTCCGGGGTCGGCATCTTCAACGCCTTCGGCGACCTCACGCTCATCCGGAGCTCGGTTACGGAGAACGACAGCGCGGGTGTCGCGGTCGGCGGTGGGACGGCCGCGTTGGCGCACGACCGGATCGCGCGGAACTCCGGCGGTGGTCTCAGCGTCGTGGGCGGCACGGTCACGCTGGCCAAGAGCACGATAGCCGGCAACTCGGCGCGGGACGGCGGCGGGATATCGCTGGTCGAAGGCGACCTCACGGTCAACACCAGTACCATCACGAACAACACGGCGACCGGTCTGGGCGGCGGCGTGTTCAACCGATCGGACAACGTGTTTCGCCGCGGGGGAGCATCGATCAGGCTCATCAACAGTACGGTCTCGGGTAACTCGGCGAGATTCGGGGGCGGCATCGCCAACTCGCCCGATGCTGGTGCAGCCGGCCTCGGGCTGACGAACACCACCGTCACGGACAATTCGGCCAGCCAGCAGGGCGGAGGGATCTATCAGGACGGTCCCGAGAACGACGAGGACTTCGGATCCCTCGGACTGGACAACAGCCTGGTGGCCGGGAACCGCGCCCCCACGGCCCCGGATCTGGGCGTCTTCAGTGGCTTTCTGGGCGCGGGCTTCAACCTGATCGGGATCGGCGCCGGCTCGAGTCTCGCGAACGGAGTAGACGGCAATCAGGTGGGCACCGCGGCCGCACCGATCGATCCCCGGCTCGGGGCGCTCGCTGACAATGGTGGTCCTACCCATACCCATGCCCTGCTGTCGGGGAGCCCGGCAATCGACGCCGGCTCGACATCGGACTGCCCGACTACCGACCAGCGTGGAGTGTCACGGCCGCAAGGGTCCGGGTGCGATATCGGCAGTTACGAGCGGCGGTGAGGATCTGAGCCGCAGTTGAACGCGCGGTAGGTAGCCGCAGATGAACGCAGATGAACGCAGGTAGACGCTGAAGTGGTTGGGGTGGCGTGGCACGACTTCCCCTGCAACACCCCTACAGCATCCGCGTCTATCTGCGTTCATCTGCGTTCATCTTGCGGCTAATACTTTGGTCTCCGCGGCGCGATCCAGGAACGCTCGTTGCGAGTCGATCCGTCGCGGCGCGCCTGTCCACCGCCTTCGGAGCGGGCCATCGTAGGGGTCGGCGGGCCCGCGATTCCGGGATAAATTCGGGCATGGCGAATGCCCTCACGACCGCGGCCGACCTCTTCCTCTCGGGCTCCGATGAGATGGCGACGCTGACCCGCGCCCTCGACTGGTCGAGAACCCCGGTTGGTCCGGTCGAATCCTGGTGCGCCAGTCTCCGCACCACGGTCAGCACTCTCCTCGCCTCTCGTCACGCCATGTTCCTCTGGTGGGGCCCCGAGCTGATCCAGTTCTACAACGACGGCTACCGTCCGAGCATGGGCCCCGACCGCCATCCCTCCGCCCTCGGTGCGCGCGGCCGCGAGTGCTGGGCCGAGATTTGGCCCGTCATCGGGCCGGAGGTGGAAGCGATCATGGCCGGCGCGCCGGCCACCTGGCACGAGGACCACCTGGTGCCGATCACCCGGGGCGAGCGGGTGCAGGACGTCTACTGGAGCTACAGTTACAGCCCGGTCCGGGACGACGACGGCAGCATCGGGGGCGTGCTGGTGACGGTGCAGGAGACCACCCGGCGCGTCGTCAGCGAGCGGCGCACCCGGCTGCTGCAGGAGCTCGCGGCGGGCATGCTGCACGCCACCTCGGCCAACCAGGTCTGCGAGGCCGCCGTGGAGGCGTTCCGCTCGGCGCCAGACGAGATCGCCTTCGCGCTGCTGTATGTGGCGGAAGCGGGCATCCTGCGCCTGGCCGGAAGCCTGGGCGTCGATCCCGGATCGGCCCTGGCGCCGGTGGAGCTCGCCCGTGAGGCGGAGCATCCCTGGCCGGTCGGCCGCGCGCTGGCCGGCGAACCGATTGAGATCGTCCTATCGGCCCCGCCCGCACCGGTCCGTCTCGACCGCTGGCCGGAGCCCGTGACCGAGGCGCTCACCCTGCGGCTCGAGGGCGGCCTGGCCGTGCTCGGCCTCAACCCCCGCCTTCCGCTGGACGAGGGCGCGCACCGGTTCGCGGCGCAAACGGCGCAGGAGATCACCACCGGGCTCGAGGGGGTCGCCCGGCTGGCGCGGGAGCGGGCGGTTGCGCGCGCCATGGCCGACGCGGAGCGCGAGGTATTGACCGGGGTATTCGAGCTGGCGCCGGCGTTCATGGCCGTGCTCCGCGGTCCGGAGCACGTGTACGAGCTGTCGAACCCGGCCTACGACCAGCTCGTCGGCCACCGGCCGGTGCTGGGGCGCAGCGTGCGCGAGGCGCTGCCGGAGCTCGAGGGCAGGGGGTTCTTCGAGCTGCTCGACCAGGTCTTCGCCACCGGCGTGCCGTTCGTCGGCAACGAGGTGCCGGTCCCGCTCCAGCCGGCGCCCGGCGCGCCAATCGAGCCGCGCTACCTCAACTTCGTCTACCAGACGATGCGGAACGCCGACGGGGCGGTGAGCGGCATTCTGGTGACCGGTGTGGACGTCACTGCTCTGGTGGAGGCGCGCCAGATCATAGAGCGGGCGCTGGCGGAGACCGAGCGTATGGCGCGCGAGCGCGACGCGGAGGGGCGGCAGCTCCGTACCGTGCTCGAGCAGGCGCCGCTGGCCATCACGATCACGGGACCCGGCGGCGAGATCAGGTTCGCCAACCCGGCCTTCGAGCGGCTCTTCGCCCTGCCGGCGGGCGCCACGCGGGCGCAGCGCGCCGAGCTCTATGCCGGCTACCATCTCGACGGCCGGGCGCTCGGCGCGGACGACTGGCCCGGGGCGCGCGCGGTGGACCGGGGAGAGACGGTCGAAGGAGAGGTGATCCAGGTGGTGCGCCGGGATCAGGAGGGAAGCCGCTTCACCGTGTGGATCAGCTCCGCGCCGGTGCGCGATGGCGAGGGCCGGATCGCGGGGGCGGTGGTGATCTTCCGGGACATCACCTCGGAGCGGCGCACCGAGGAGCAGCTCCGCCACGCGCAACGGCTGCAGGCGGTCGCAACCCTCGCCGGCGGGGTAGCGCACGAGGTGAACAACGCGCTCCAGGCAACCCTGGGCTTCGGCGCGTTCGTGCTCCGCGGGCTCGGCCCGGAACACGCGCAGGCCGCGGACATGAGGCTGGTGCTGCAGTCGGCGGAACGCGCCGCACGGCTGTCGCAGCAGCTCCTGGCCTTCACCCGGCAACAGGTCACCCAGCCGCGGGCGCTGGACCTCGCCGAGCTCGTCATCGATCTCCGTCCAGTCCTGCAGCAGCTGCTCGGCGCCGACAAGCTGCTGGAGCTGGCGGAGCCCCATGGCCCGCTGCCGCGGATCATGGCCGATCCGGCCCAGGTGGAGCGGAT
>Ga0136846_1240010_pt1 | contig 10163 bp, 7 predicted proteins | sample HopSoiMetagenom2_FD_96841 | JGI IMG/M metagenome (GOLD analysis project Ga0136846, IMG submission 96841) | Grasslands soil microbial communities from Hopland, California, USA - 2 Assembly 2016 (version 4) | ecosystem: Environmental > Terrestrial > Soil > Grasslands | place: USA: Hopland... | reverse complement strand
TGATTACCTCCGAGTACGGTTTGTCTGATCGTTTTGTGAGTTGATCGATCGAGAGGCAAGTGGCTCGCCAAGCGTGCCTATGACGAGAGGCTCGCCAGGCTGCCGCGAGCCGGCGCGAATTCGATCCGAAATCGTTTGCGCGTTCGCTGTTCCATAGGCCATGGACATGCAAACGCAAGTACCTCGATCAGCAGCCGCGCTCTCCGCATATCCCGCACCTTACTGATCAACGAGCAAAAACAGTAGTCTTCGTCGTCTTCGTGCCTTCGTGTCTTCGTGGCTCCGATTCAGGGTCAGTCGTCAGCGAGAGTGAAGTACAGCGCGAGCGGCGCGAGCACGAGGGCGGCGACGAGGCCGACGAGGACGAGCGCGGCACGCTGGCCGCCGAAGCTGGCGAGCACGTCGGCGGCCCTGCCCCACTGCCACAGGTCGCGGCTCAGGACTGCGGCGACGACGGCGACGCAAGCGGCCACGACACGGTGCCACATCGTGATCGGCTGCATCGCGGTGCGGGTCGCTTCCGCGCGCGTGCGGACCGCGGCCCGCCACCAGACGACGCCGGCGGTCGGCGGCTGCGCTGCGCCGACGAGCGCCTGACGATCGGATTGGAGCGCGGCTGCGACGGTAACGAGGTCGCGGCAGACCGGACAGTGCGCGACGTGTCCCCGCAGTTCAGCGTCGGCGTCGGCCGGCCAGCGGCCGAACGCGATCGCCTCGAATACGTCGGCTTCGCGAAGGCATTCGATCATCGCTCTGTGTCTCGAAGAATCGCCGCGAGACGGCGGCGGGCGCGGAACAGCAGCATCTTGATGCTCGACGCCTTCAAGCCCAGTGTCTGCGCGATTTCGCCGTGCGACGATCCCTGCGCATAGGCGAGCCACAGAAGGTCGCGCTCGCGTGGTTTCAGCCGCGCCATGGCGCGTGCGAGATCGATGCGGCGCACCGTATCGGCGGCGACGTCGCCGCCGTGCGCCTCGCTGGTCTCGCACTCACCGCGTTCCGGCAGCGCGTTGTCATCGACGTGCGGGCGCCGCCGGATGTCGTGCACCAGGTTGGTCGCGATCCGGAACAGGTAGTTGCGTCGATGCGCTTCGTCGTCGAGCGCCGGCCTGGCGCGGAGAAAGCGGTAATACGCTTCCTGCAGGAGATCGTCGGCCAGCCGCGGATCGCCGGTCATTCGCGCCAGGTATGCCCATACCGGCCGCGCCGTCCGCTCGTAGAAGCGCCGGAACGCCTCTTCGTCCATCTGAAACGTCGCCTCGGCGTCGGCGATCCCGCCGCCCAGCCGTTCCAGTTCGGTGATCGTGACGTCACGCATGATCGGAGCGCGACTGGACCAGCCCCAGCTGCTTCGACAGCAGCCACGACGCGACCGCAGACGCGACCGAACCGAGGCCCAGCGCGATGGCGAGGATCGCGATCACCTGCAGCGCCTGCGCCGCCTCCTCGACGACGTCGTTCTTCGCGATCCACAGTCCGATGCCCGCGGCCGCGATGATGATCCCTGCCTGGACCGACCAGAGGATCCGGTTGATCGGCGCGTTGACCGGCATCGCCAGCGTGTCCGCCGGCAGCGGCGTCACCTGCGCGGCAGTGAGGAACCGCTGGCCGGCCGACGAGTTCACGTAGGCCAGCAGGTCGTCATTCGACGTGAGCCGGTCGACCACCTTCGTGTGCGCGTCGGTCTGAATCTTCATCGCGCGCTGCCACCGGCGATAGTCGATCCCTGAGCGCAGAATCCAGCCAACGGTGCCGACGGCGAACATCACGCCGAGCATCACCTCGAGCCCGACAAAGATGTTCTCGAGCGAGATCGCCATCTGCGATCGCGACTCGATCCCGCCGCCACCGGCGGCCGTGCACGGACCGCCGATGAAGAACGCTGCGTTGTGAACAACCTCGGGATGCTGTGCGACATACGCGGCCAGGGTGGGGTAGGACGTGAGGTAATCGCCCCTCGTCAACAGCGACGGGTCACAGCGCAGTACCTGCCGCAGCGACGGCGGATACTGATCGAGAATCTGATGGACCCGCTCGCGCGTCCGTTCCGCGTTCTGTTCCTCGACCGACGGGTTCGGTTGTCCCGCCGCGACGACGGGTGGTCCGGCGAGCATCAGCAGGGTGACGAATACGAACGATTTCGGCATCACCCGGTATATACGAACGAACCGGGCCCGCGGTTAACAGGGTAGGATTACCGCCATGCTGAGACGCCTTTCCACGCTGATTGCCGCGGCGTCGCTGGCCTGGCCGCTCGCCGCCCAATCGCGCCTCGACGCTGACATCGATACGAAGATTCGCCAGGAAGAGAACACCCACTCGAAGATCATGCACACCCTGCATGTGCTCGCCGATGTGTACGGGCCACGCGTGACCGGGTCGCCGAGCCTCAAGGCAGCCGGCGAATGGGCGATCAAGGAGATGGCATCGTGGGGTTTCACCAACGGCCATCTCGAGCCGTGGGACTTCGGGCATCCCGGCTGGGTGAACGAGCGGCTCACCGCGCACATCGTCTCGCCGGGGAAGGACGCGCTCGTCGCTGAAGTGCTCGCCTGGACGCCGGGCACCAACGGCGTCGTCAGCGCGCAGGCGTACCTGCTGGCGCTGCCCGATCGGCCGACGCCGGAACAACTCAAATCGTTCCTCGACGGCGAAGCGCGCAACGTCAAGGGGCGCATCGTGCTGGCCGGCCGGCACACGGCGGTGCCTGTGAACTTCAATCCGCCGCCGAAGCGGCGCCCCGACGATCAGGTGCGGGCGCAGTACGATCCGGACAATCCGAACGCGGGCCAGTTCGGCCGCGGCGGGCGCGGCGGCAATCAGGCACCGCCGCCGATGTCAGCCAGCGAGATCAACCGCCGCGTCGACGAATTCCTTATCGCCAACGGCGCACGCCTGCGCGTCAACGACGCCGCCCGCGAGCACGGGCAGATCATCGCGTTCAACAACCGCACCTACGACGTCGCCAAGGCGCTGCCGACCGTCGTGCTGCGCAACGAAGACTACGGCCGCATCGCCCGCATTCTCGCCGACGGCACGCCCGTGGAACTCGAATTCGACATCGTGAACAAGGTGTATCCGGAAGGGCGGACCGCGTACAACACGATCGCGGAGATCCCCGGGACCGTCCGCCAGGACGAAGTGGTGATGCTCGGCGGCCATCTCGACTCGTGGCATTCCGCGACCGGCGCGACCGACAACGCGATCGGCTGCGCGACGATGATGGAAGCGGCGCGGATCCTGAAAGCGATCGGCGTGACGCCGCGGCGGACGATTCGCGTGGCGCTGTGGAGTGGCGAAGAAGAAGGCATTCTCGGATCGCAGGCCTACGTGAAGCAGCACTTCGGCAGCTTCGAGAGCCAGAAGCCGGAATACGCGAAACTGGTCGCTTACCTGAACATCGATTCCGGCACCGGCCGGGCGCGAGGCGCGAGCGTGTTTGGGCCGCCGGCCGCCGCGACCATCGTCCGCGCGGCGCTGGCGCCGTTCGCCGACCTCGGCATCGCCGGCGCTGTCGCGACCACGAGCCGAACGGTGGGTGGGACCGACAGCACCGCGTTCAACAACGCCGGCCTGGCCGGGATCGGCTTCAGCCAGGACCCGATCGAATACAACACGCACACGCATCACACGAACCTCGACACCTACGAGCGAATCGTCGAAGACGATGTGAAGGCGTCGGCAATCGAGATCGCGGCCACGCTGTACCAGCTTGCGATGCGCGACGAGATGCTGCCGCGCCTGCCGCCCGCCGACATGCCGCCGCCGCCAAAGCCGACGACGGGACAGTGAATTAGGAATTTGGAATTTGGAATTTGGAATTCGTGACACGCATTCAAGATTCCAGGGTCCACAGTCCTAATTCGTTTCGGCGGGAGCTAGGCCTCACCGATTCGGCCGCCGTCGTCGCCGGCGGCATCATCGGCGTCGGCATCTTTGCTAACCCGTCGAATGTCGCGCGCGTCGTCGACGAGCCGCTGCTGATCCTGATCGTGTGGGCGATCGGCGGCGGCATCGCGCTGATTGGCGCATTTGTCTGGGCAGAGCTCGCGTCGCGGTTTCCGGATGTCGGCGGCCAGTACGTCTACCTGCAGCGTGCCTATCACCCCGTGGTCGGGTTTCTCTACGGCGTCGCGCTGCTGTTCATCATCAACGGCGGATCGCTCGCCGCGGTATCGATCCTGTTTGCCAGCTACGTCGATCGCTCGTTCGTCGCGCTCGGTCCGGCCGGGATTCGGATCGTCGCCGCGGCGGCGCTGATCTCATTGACCGCCGTCAACGTGGTCGGCGTCCGCGCCGGATCGCGGACGAACAATTGGCTGATGGCCGCAAAGGTGGCCGGCATGCTGGCGCTGGTCGCGCTCGCGTTCAGCCGCGGCCTCCATCCGGCCAGCCATTTCGACGCGTCGCCAGCCGTCGTCTTTCGCGGCGCGTCGGTGCACGTCCTGCTCACCGCGCTGGTGCCGATCCTGTTCGCCTACGGCGGCTGGCAAAGTTGCGCGAACATTGCCGCCGAGATCAAGGACCCCGCCCGCAATCTCGCGCGCGCCAATGTCCTTGGCGTCATCGCGGTGGTGGTGCTGTACCTGTCGTTGAACCTGGCCTACCTGTGGGTGCTGACGCCGGCGCAGGTCGCGGCGTCGCCGGCGCTGGCGGCCGACATGGCGCGGGCCGCGGCGGGGGAGGCCGGCGCACGCTTCGTCGCGCTGCTGATCGTCGTCTCCAGCCTCGGATTTCTCGCCGTCGTGATCCTGACCGGACCGCGGCTGATTTACGCGATGGCCGCCGACGGACTGTTCTTTCGCCGCGCCGCCGAACTGCACCCGCGCTACCGGACGCCGGTGTTCGCGTTGTGCTTCCAGGCCGTCGTCTCGCTCGCGCTGCTCACGACGAACACCTACGACCAGCTCCTGTCGTACGTAGTATTCGCCGACTGGCTGTTCTTCGGCCTCACGGCCGGCGCCCTGGTCATCGTGCGCCGGCGGCCGGCGCCGCCGTCGAGCGACATCGCGCGGGCGCCGGGACATCCCTGGACGACGGCCGTGTTCATCGCCGTCGCCGCCGGCATCGTCGTCAACAGCTTCTTCGCGTACCCGGCGCAGTCGTTGATTGGATCGGCAATTCTCACGGCCGCCGCGATCGCCTTCTTCGTGACGCGATGACGTTCCGCGATCTCGAGTACATCGGGTGGGCGAAGTCGCTGCCGCGCGTCGACATCAACCTGGCGCGGAGCGGCGTCGAGCCATGCCCGGCGTCGTTGCTGCAGCTGACGGCGAAGGATCTCGTCGTCTCGCTGCCGGTGAAGTACGGCTACCAGCCGCTGCGGGAAGCGATTGCGTCCCGCTATCGCGTGACGCCGGCGCAGGTCTTTCCGGTCTCCGGCGGCACCAGCTTCGCAAACTGGGTGGCCGTGCTGGCGCTGCTCAACGGCTGCGGCAGCGGCACGGAAGTGATTGTCGAGCGGCCGACTTACGAGCCGCTGTTGCGCATCCCGCAGGGGCTCGGACATCGCGTGCGGCGGTTGGATCGGCGATTCGCAGACGGCTATGCGATCGACCTCGATCGCTTTGCCTCGCTCGTCTCGACGCGCACGCGGCTCGCCATCGTCACGAATCTCCACAATCCATCAGGTGCCCGCATTCCGATGCCGACGCTGCAGGCGATGGCGGCGCTGCTGGCGCGCGTGAAAGGCTTTCTGATCGTTGACGAGGTCTATCTCGAGTGCCTGTTCCGGGCGCGGCCCGAATCGTCGGTCCACGCCGGCCCGAACGTCGTCGTCACCAACAGCCTCACCAAGGCCTACGGCCTCGATGGCATGCGTGCGGGATGGATTCTCGGTCCGGCCGCGGCGGTGGCGCGTGCCGGCCGCATCAACGATCTGATGACGAACAACAGCGTCGCGGCCGGCGAGCGGATGGCGTTGGCGGCGTTCCGGCGTCTTCGCGCGATCGATCGGCGCGCGCATCGGCTGCTCGATCCGAATCTCGCGCGGCTGCAAGCGTTCTTTGCTCGCGAGCGGCGGCTGACCGCACATGTGCCGGCTGGCGGCAACGTCGCCTTCCCGCGCGTTCCGTCGCGGATCGACACCGACCGGCTGGCCGCGCACCTGATGAAGCGGTATTCAACGCTGGTGGTGCCGGGCCGATTCTTCGAGGCGCCGCGTCACATCCGCGTCAGCTTCGGCTGTGCGCCGGCGCGGCTGTTACGCGGGCTCGCCAACATCTCTCGTGCGCTGGACGATCTCGAAGGAAGCTGAGGCCGGACTCACGGGGTTGCTCGGCGTTACACGCACGCACCACTCTGTAAGAAAAAGCGTCAGCGTCAACGGTCCGCACGTCTGTCCCGATCGAGCAGAATCCCACCATTTTCCGCGGCGCAGTGGGCCTGCGCCCGCCTTGCCGCCATACGGCGCGAATGCTGCTCATGTTGCATCGCATGAAGCTGCACACCGGTACTCAGCCGTTCTGGATCGACTCGGCGGCGTTCCCCACCTACCCGAAACTCGAGCGTGACGAAGCCGTCGACGTCGTCGTGGTCGGCGGCGGGATTACCGGGCTGACGGCGGCGTATCTGCTCACCCTGGAAGGGTGCAGCGTCGCCGTCCTCGAGCGCGAGCGGTGCGCGCAGATCGACACCGGCCACACGAGCGCGCACGTCACGATGGTGACCGACCTGCGGCTCACGGAACTGGTCAAGACGTTCGGCCGCGATCATGCGCAGGCGGTGTGGGACGCCGGGCTGGCGGCGATCGAACAGATTGCCTCCAACGTTCTCGATCTCCGCCTCGACTGCGACTTCGCCTGGGTACCGGGCTTTCTCCACGCGCCGCTCGGCGCCAGCGCCGACGGCCCCGCTGCGTTTCGCGAGGAAGCGGCCCTGGCGACGGAACTCGGGTTCGACGGAGAGTTCGTCGACGCCGTGCCGTTTGTCGGCGGCCCCGGCGTCCGATTCCGGGATCAGGCGCGGTTCCACCCGTACAAGTACCTCGCCGGGCTCGCCCGCGCGATCGCCGATCGCGGCGGGATGATCTTCGAGCGCAGCCCGGCCGACGAATTCAGTGACGCGCCGGTGTCGGTGAAAGCCAACGGGCACACGATTACCTGCCGCTCGATCGTGCTCGCCACCCACACGCCGCTGCTCGGCAACGCCGGCATTCTTGGCGCGACGTTGTTTCAGACCAAGCTCGCCCTCTACAGCACCTATGTCGTCGGCGCCCGAGTCGCCAAGGGGCGCATTCCAGACGGGCTGTTCTGGGACACGCAGGATCCGTATCACTACCTGCGCCTCGAACCGCAGCGCGATCACGACCTCGTCATCTTCGGCGGCGAGGATCACAAGACAGGGCAGGCCACCGATACCGTCGCGTGCTTCGATCGGCTCGAGCGCACGCTGCGATCGATGATCGATGGCATCGAGGTGACGCACCGCTGGTCGGGCCAGGTGATCGAAACGCCCGACGGCCTGCCGTACATCGGCGAAACCGCGGCGCATCAGTTCTCCGGCACCGGCTTCTCCGGCAACGGCATGACGTTCGGGACCCTGACGGGCATGATGGCCGCCGATCACGTCGCCGGACGCACCAACCCGTGGTCCGACTTGTTCGATCCGAGCCGGAAGAAGATCGTTGGCGGATTGTGGGACTACATCAAGGAGAACAAGGACTATCCGTACTATCTCATCCGCGATCGGTTCGCCGGGGCGGAGGGCAAGTCGGCCCGCGAAGTGCCTCGCGGCGCGGGCAAAGTGATCGACAGCGCCGACGGTAAGGTTGCCGCGTATCGCGACGTGCGGGGTGACGTCACCAAAGTGTCTGCCGTCTGCACGCACATGGGGTGCATCGTCGACTGGAACGAAGCGGAGAGCACGTGGGACTGTCCGTGCCATGGCTCGCGCTTCAAGCCCGACGGTGAAGTGATCGCCGGACCCGCGGAAGCACCGCTCGCTCCCATCGCCGCCAGCGAATCTGCCAAACGATAGAGGCGCAGCATTACCGCCCGCCGCCCGGCAGTTTCCCGATTTAGGAAACTGCTGGGTCATTCCTGACGCTTTCTTACGCAAACAGACCTGAAATGGCTGGCATTGCGCTGGCAATTCTGCCGAGCCAGTGGTGTCTGGAGGCGAAATCGGCGTGAAGCGACGAACCCGGCAATTCCATCAGTTCCTCGCGGGAGTGGCGTGCGCTGTGGCTGTGGCAGCTGGCGCAGCGACCCCGGCACATGCAGCAGAGCGGTTGTGCGACCCGGCGTACGAAGACTGCCGAGCCCCGCTTCTCAACTACATCAACAGCGAGACCGTCGGCATCGACGTCGCGTTCTGGTTCATGCAGGACACGCGCTACCAGACGGCGATTCTCAACCGGTGGAGAGCCGGCGTGCCGGTGCGGATCCTCGTCGATCCGCGCGCGAACGACACCTACGTCGGCAACGCCGACGTGATCGCCGCCTTCGCGAACGCCGGCATCCCGATGCGCTATCGCACGGCGAGCGGCATTCTCCACTGGAAGACGATGGTGTTCGCCGGACAGGGGGCCGTCGAGTTCGACGGCGCCAATTACTCGCCCACCGCGTTCGTCTACCAGGCGCCGTACAGCGACTACGAGGACGAGTCGATCTATTTCTCCGACGATCCCTCGATCGTCAACAGCTTCAAGACCAAGTACGACGATCTGTGGCTGGACACGGTCAACTACGCGAACTACGCCAACGTCACCGGCGCGTTGACCCGCAAGTACCCGATCGTCGCGAAGGACCCGGCGCTCAATTTTCCCCAGCAGGAAGACTACGCGACGCGGATTCTGAAGCGGTATTCGGCAGAGACCAGGAAGATCGACGTGATCATGTACCGCGTCACCGACGAGCGGCACACCAACGCGATGATCGCGGCGATGCAGCGGGGCGTGCCGGTCCGCATCATCGGCGAGCTGAAGGAGTACCGCGTCCCCGAGCGGCAGTGGGTCTCCTACAACATGGATCGGATGTGGGCCGCCGGCATCCCGTTTCGCGTCGCCGCGCACGCCGGCCTGAACCACCAGAAGCTGGTGATTCTCTACAACCAGGCGATGGCGGTGTTCGGCTCGTCGAACTGGACGACCCCGTCGGCGAACCAGCAGCAGGAGCACAACTACTTCTCGACCAAGCCGTGGATGTTCCAGTGGTTCGTCGATCAGTTCGAGCGCAAATGGAACAACCTGGCGCCGAACGGCGCGATCGAAACCGACTGGTTCGCGCCGCTGCCGCCCGACAAACCGGTCTATCAGTCGCCGGCTGATACCGCGGTCGGGCAGCCGATCTCGATGGCGTTGAGATGGGACGGCGGCCCGTGGGCCCACCTTTACGACATCTACTTCGGCACCGATCCGAACCCGCCGCTGTTTGCCGCCAACCAGCAACTCGGCCCGACCGATCCGGCGAACCCGACAGCGACGCAGAAGTTCGTCGTGCCGCTCCTCCAACACGGCACCACCTACTACTGGCGCGTCGTCGGCAAGACGATGGCCGGCATGACGGCGAAAGGCCCGATCGTCAGCTTCACCACCGGCGGCACGGCGCCGCCGCCGCCGCTGCCGTTACCCGGCGCCAGCACGATCGTGATGTGGACCGCCACCGACGTGGCGCCCGGCAGCGTGGCCGGCAACTGGCAATGGATAGCCGACAACTCGGCAGCCGGCCGGCAGGCGTTGTGGAATCCGGATCGCGGCCAGTCGAAGATTTCGCCGCCGCTCGCCGCGCCCGACAACTACTTCGAGACGACGTTCAGTGCGATGGCTGGCGCCGGCTACCACATCTGGTTGCGGCTGCGCGCCCAGGGCAACTCGACGGCAAACAGTTCGGTGAGCGTGCAGTTCGACGACGCGATCGATCAGTTCGGGTCGCCGTTGTACCGAATCGGGTCCGCGCAAGGCGCCGAGATCGCGCTCACCGATCCATCCGGCACGTTGAGCAACTGGGGATGGGAGGATAACGGATTCGCCGGCGCGCCGGCGACGCTCGTGTACTTCTCGTCGACGGGCCAGCATCGGCTACGGATCCAGCAGCGCAGCGACGGTGCGATCGTCGATCAGATCGTGCTCAGTCCCGATGCCTTCCTCACCAGTGCGCCTGGTGGCACGAAGAACGACGCAACGATCTACGGCAGCACCATCGATGGCGCCGCGCCGCCAGCTC
>Ga0136846_1233430_pt1 | contig 10164 bp, 6 predicted proteins | sample HopSoiMetagenom2_FD_96841 | JGI IMG/M metagenome (GOLD analysis project Ga0136846, IMG submission 96841) | Grasslands soil microbial communities from Hopland, California, USA - 2 Assembly 2016 (version 4) | ecosystem: Environmental > Terrestrial > Soil > Grasslands | place: USA: Hopland... | reverse complement strand
CTCACTGCTCAGGAATTCAAGACACTGAAGTTCATGGTGCAGAATCCCGAGCGCGTTATCACGCGTGACGAATTACTGAATGAAGTTTGGGGATATCACAATTATCCTTCCACCCGCACCGTCGATAACCACATTCTGAAGCTGCGGCAGAAACTTGAAAAAGACCCCGCGAACCCAGTGCATTTCCGGACCGTGCACGGTGTAGGCTATAAATTCGTAAGCTAGGGCCCACCAAGGAACATATGGTCAGAGTCCGGTTGCGCACCAAATTCCTGCTGTCGATGGTGCTGATTACAGCGGGCCTGACATCTGTCAGCCTGTTACTCGTTCGTCGGAACGTTCAGTCGCAAGTAACGAAAGAAATCTTTTCTGATCTGCAGAACTCTGTTGGCACATTCCAGAGTTTTCAGCGTGAAAAAGAAGTAATGCTCAACCATTCCGCCGATCTGCTGGCGGATATGCCCGCATTGCGGGCGATGATGACCACCCACGATGAAGCGACTATCCAAGATGGCTCAGGGCCTTTAGCCAAGCTTGCCGGTAGTGACGTGTTCGTACTGGCCGATGCCAGCGGAAAAATCGTAGCACTACATACCAACAAGCCTGGATTCACCCGGCAGATGGCGCAGCAGTCTTTCACCGGTTCGTTGACTCAAGAGCAGGTATGGTGGATGGGCGCACAGCACCTATACCAGGTGTTCATGCGGCCCATCTATTTCGGCCCTGCGCTCAAGGACAGCGTGCTGGGTTTTGTGGTTGTAGGTTACGAGATTGACGATCGCGTCGCCTCCCAGATCGGCCGCATCGCGAACAGTAAAGTCATCTTCTACTACGGCGACACCATTATCACCAGCACTCTAAGCCGCTCTCTGGATTCGGAACTCACCCGGCAGACATTTTCGGGAACTCGCACCCAACCACAACTGCTCAAGCTGGGCGATGAACGATTTTTGGAAACCACTATTGATCTCGCCCCCGAGTCTAAATCCGAAGTACAACTTACAGTGCTGAAGTCCTACGATCAGGCTACGCAGCCCTTGCAGAAACTCAATCGGCTGCTGCTCGGGGTCGGGCTTCTCGCCATTCTCATCGGCAGCGGCCTGGTATACCTGATCTCTGATACTTTCACGCGTCCCCTGTCCAGCTTGCTGGCTGGAGTCGCGGCACTGGAACGCGGCGATTTCACCTACGCGCTTGAAACCAACGGCGGCGACGAAGCCGCCGAACTTTCCCGCGCATTTGATCGCATGCGGCAGAGCCTGCAAAGAATTCAGCAGAACCTTCTCGAATCGGAGCGGCTGGCCACCATCGGGCGGATGGCCAGTTCCATCTCCCACGACTTGCGCCATTCACTCGCGGCCATTGTGGCCAACGCCGAATTCCTTTGCGAACAGAATCTTTCCCGCGAGCAGCGTGAAGAGTTGTACCAGGAAGTGCAGCTTGCGGTGCAGCGCATGACCGAACTCATCGATTCACTGCTGGAGTTCTCGCGCACTCGCGCTTCTCTTCGGCCGACGCATGGCAGTGTGCGCGGTGATGTTGAAAATGCACTCCAGGCCCTGCGGTCCAGTCCGGAGTTTCACAATGCCAATGTTGAAATCAGGCAATCGGGGACGGTCGAGGGCTGGTTCGATCATCGCAAGCTTGAGCGTGTGTTCTTCAACCTTTTCCTCAATGCCTGTGAAGCCACTCCCGATCGAACTGGGCGCGTGATAGTTGAACTGCGTGATGCCTCTGGCAGCATCGAGATCAAGGTGGTTGACCATGGCCGTGGCATTCCGGCCTCCATACGGAATACACTGTTTGAACCATTCATCAGCCTCGGAAAAGAAAACGGCACCGGGCTGGGTTTAACAGTAGTGCAAAAAATCGTTCAGGACCATGGGGGCGAAGTTGCCGTCGAACGCACTTCGTCGGAGGGGACGATCTTCCGAATCACCCTTCCCTACCCTGTCGCTCCCGTTCGGAGCGACGGCCCTGATTCGTCGGATCAGCCGTCGTCCGCGGCGGGAGTGCATGCCAGCTCCGCAAAGCAGGCATGACCTGCGCCGGTCCTCCGCGGACAGAACGCCACTTCTGTTCGGGAGGGAAACTTGAAATCAGGAACGCAGCTGTTCTCGCGCTTTAAAACTTGCCTGTCTCTGTTGCTTGCAATGACTGCGGGTTGCGCCCTCTCGGCTGCGCAACAACCCACGCCAGAGTCCTCGGACAAGGCGCTCGCCGAATCTGTCCAGGAGTTACGCGCACAGGTTCAGGAATTGCGGACCGCAGTCGCAGAAATCAAATCTGAGGCCTCGCAATATCGAGCCGAAACCCAGCAACTGCGCAAGGAACTCGACACCGTTCGCGCCGCTTCGCTCTCCGGCACAAGTGTGCCCTCGCAACCTGCACAGTCGGCGTCGGCGCTGCCGGTCGATCAGCGGCTATCCGCGATTGAAGAAAATGCACAATTGCTTCAGAGCCAGGTCAAGACTGAATACCAGACCAAAGTCGAAAGCGCCTCCAAGTATCGCGTCAGGCTTTCGGGACTCGTGCTGCTGAATCTCTTCAGCAATCACGGCAACGTTGATAACTCGGACTTTCCCACCTACGCCGCGCCTACGGACACGTATGGCTCACGGAACAGCTTCGGCGCGACGCTCAGGCAATCCGAGCTGGGCCTTGAGGTCTTTGGCCCGGAAGTGCACGGCGCAAAGACCAGCGGATCCGTACAGTTCGACTTCGGCGGAGGGTTCCCTTCCGGTGCACTCGACAGCGTCAATACCGGACTGGTCCGGCTGCGTACCGCTGACGTCCGCTTCGACTGGGAGCACACTTCCATCATCGCAGGCCAGGACAGTCTCTTTTTTTCGCCGCTGTCGCCAACCTCGTTTGCTTCTCTCGTCATTCCCAGCTTTGGCTACTCAGGAAATCTCTGGGCATGGACGCCGCAATTGCGCGTGGAGCACAAATTCGATATAGCCGACGATCAGAACGTCATTGTTCAAGCCGGCATTCTCGACAACGTGACCGGCGAACCGGGTTACGGTACCCACCGCGAGCCTCAAGCCGGAGAGAGTTCAGGCCAGCCGGCATATGCCCTGCGCGCTGCATGGAACAGCACTCGCGGCGGCCGCCCCATGGGCATTGGCGCAAGCGGCTATTACTCCCGGCAGAACTGGGGCTTCGGCTGGACCGTCGATGGATGGGCTCTCGCAAGCGATTGGCGCATCCCGCTGCCTTCTCGGCTTGAGTTATCTGGTGAGTTCTACCGTGGACGCGCAGTTGGCGGACTCGGCGGCGGAATCGGACAATCACTGCTCTTCAGCGGCAATCCTCTCAATCCTGTTTCTGACTTCCGTCCGCTTGATTCCGCTGGAGGCTGGTCGCAGCTCAAATTCGCTGCCACCTCCAAGCTCGAATTCAACGGCGCCTTCGGATTGGATAGTCCTTTTGCTTCCGATGTCCATGCCTTTGCTACTCCGCTCAGCTATTACCCTTCGGTGCTCGCCGCCAATCGGAGTGAGATGATTAATTTCATCTATCGTCCACGCTCTGATCTTCTGTTCTCCGGAGAGTACAGGCACCTTAGAACAACACATATCGGCTCTCTGGACAACGCTGATCAAGTCAATATGATGATGGGAGTATTGTTCTGATCATGTCTCAATCAGTACAGAGATTACTCGCAATTGTGCTTCTGACATGCGCAAGCGCGGGTGCGGAAGAAAGCACGCTGACTGCGCGCGTCCAGATCACTGGAGAAAAAGCGGCCCAATCTTCACGAATGCAAAATGTCGTGGTCTGGCTCAGCCCGGTGGATTCTCACGCGTCGGTCACGCCTTTTCCGCCAAGGCGGCTGAGGCTCACTCAGCATCACAAGAGCTTTGAACCTCACCTGTTGATTGTTCCCGTCGGAGCAGTGGTCGAGTTTCCCAATCGCGATCCGTTCTTTCACAACGTCTTCTCGCTCTTCGAAGGCAAGCGATTTGATCTCGGTCTTTACGAAGCCGGTACAACCCGTGATGTGAGTTTCGATCGACCCGGCGTTTCCTACATCTTCTGCAACATTCATGCCGAAATGAGTGCGGTCGTAATCGCGCTCGATACGCCGTACTTCGGAATTTCAAACCGCAGCGGTGAAATCGTCATTCCACAGGTCCCCACCGGACGTTACATCATGAAGCTGTGGTACGAGGCCGGCTTGCCGGCAACTCTCGACACTTTCACTCGCGAGGTCAACGTCACTCCTGCGACATCGACTTTGGGTGTGCTGCAGATTCCTGCTTCAGTCGCCGTGAGTGCGCACAAAAACAAATACGGAATGGATTACGAGCCTCCCGCCCCCAACACCCCCGGCTACGAACGCCCTTAACCAGCAGCACTCCCCTGTGACGAAAAATTTACATCGTGATTAAGTCCCGCTGACAATCGCACCTTATCGTTCTCTTAGCCTTCTTTCATCGTGGACGGGTCTTGCTTCGGCTCGTTCCTGGTGGCAGGGTCCCGGGACCTCGATCTCTATCAGCCACTTTTCCTACGTCGAAGCAGACCAGACTGTCGGTTTGCACCCATGTAGTTCCCAGGAGATCCTCTATGCGTCGGTTTTCTTCGTTTTGCGTTCGCGCCATTGCAGTCTCGTTGCTTGCGATACTCGGCCTCGCCGCTACCGCCAGCGCTCAAAAATATATTCAGAAAAACCTCGTGTCCGACATTCCGAAATTGACCGCCACTACCGATCCCAACCTTGTGAACGCATGGGGAATTGCATTCTCGCCTGCGTCTCCCGCCTGGATCGCGGATAACGCTACCGGATTGTCTACTCTCTACACGGGCACGGGATCGATCATTCCTTTGGTAGTTACGATTGCGCCGCCGAAGAATGTCGATGGGCCGGCCGCTCCCACGGGCATCGTCTTCAATGGGCATGGCGGGTTCAATGTCACCGCCCACGATAAGACCGGCGCTTCAGTGTTCATCTTCGCGACTGAAAACGGCACCATCAGCGGCTGGAGTCCAAGCGTGGACGGGACGCACTCCATTCTGGGGGCGGACAACCACGACAAGGGCGCTGTCTACAAAGGCCTGGCTACCGGCACCACCGCTGACGGCACTTTCATCTATGCCACCAACTTCAACAGCGGATGGGTTGAAATGTACGATTCAAGCTTCGGCTGGGTGAAAAATTTCACGGACACCGATCTTCCAATGGGGTATGCCCCATTCGGCATCCAGAACATTAACGGCAAGCTCTACGTCACCTTCGCGCTCCAGGATCAAGATAAGGAAGACGACGTGGCGGGGCCTGGACACGGCTTTGTGGATGTCTTCGATCTGAATGGCAACAAAATCAAACGCCTGATATCGCACAGCGAATTGAATTCGCCGTGGGGACTCGCGCTCGCTCCAGCAAATTTTGGTGCGTTCAGCGGAGATCTGCTGGTCGGCAACTTTGGCAATGGACACATCAATGCCTACAACATTCAAACCGGAGCGTTCATAGGCCGCATGCTACGCCCCAGCGGTACTTCCCTTGAGATTCCCGGGTTGTGGGGATTGGCCTTTGGAAACGGCGCAGCTGCCGGCCCAACAAACACTTTATTGTTCACCGCCGGCCCCAACGACGAGTCTCACGGTCTTTTTGGAACCCTCGTCGCACAATAACAATCTCTCTCTCCTTACTTGCAAGCCAGCCGAAAGGCTGGCTTTTTTGTCCTCCTCGGAACCAAAGCGTTTCAGGTAAAACCGGCTTCTTGCTCGTCAACCGCAGGTCTGTGATGTCGAGCGAAGCTGCGCGTCGAGAGAGATTGAGCCAGATGAGTACAAAAAAATCGCGCCATGCCGGCTGCGTACAATCCGTGATAAAAATGTACGTCTCCAATCGCCAAGCGAGGTTTAATGGCCCTCAACACCGCGCAGACTTCGACGCCGACCCGGACCGCATCCGCCGCGTCGGCGAACTACGGTCCTGCCCTCGCGGTACTCACGACGCTCTTCTTCATCTGGGGATCGCTCACCTCTCTCAACGACGTCCTCATTCCCTTCGCGCAGCATGTCTTCAGTCTCAATCTGGCCGAAAGCATGCTGATTCAAACTGCATTTTTCCTGGCGTATTTCGTTATTTCTCTTCCTGCAGCGAAAATCATTGGATGGATCGGCTATAAGCGGGCCATCATCGTCGGCCTAAGCACCATGGTTGCAGCCTGCCTGCTGGTTTATCCCGCTGCACGGATTCCATCGTTCCCATTTTTCCTGGCCGCACTCATGATTCTCGCGGCTGGGATCACTGTGCTTCAGGTCGCAGCCAATCCGTATGTTGCCGTGCTGGGCCGGCCGGAGACCGCGTCCAGCAGATTGAATCTGACCCAGGCATTTAATTCCCTTGGCACAGCGGTGTTCCCCTGGGTAGGCGCACGATTGATTCTGGGCCAGAGCGTCAATGCGGCTGCACAAGCCGCGTCGCAGGATGCGGTGATCAAGCTTTACGTATATTTCTTCGCCATTGTTCTGGTCCTGCTCGCCATACTCTTCGCGGTGTTCAAACTGCCGCGCATCGAAGCCGCCGAGCATCACGCTGGAGAAAAGGTGAATGATTCCATCTGGAAGCATCCCAACTTGCCGTATGGGGCAATAGGTATTTTTGTTTACGTCGGCGCAGAAGTTGCAATCGGAAGTTCAATCGCAAACTACCTGGCGCTGCCCAACATCGGCCACTTCGCTTCCAACATCGCCGATCCCGCCGCGCAGTATCGTTCCGCGCTGGCGGTTGCAGCACGATACATATCGATCTACTGGCTGGGAGCGATGGTCGGCCGTTTCATCGGATCGGCGGTGCTGCAGAAGTTAAAGACGTCCCGAGTTCTTGCGTTCTGCGCAGCGATGGCGACGCTGCTCGTGGTGGTTACAGTCCTCAGTGATGGACATTTTGCCATGTGGTCTGTCCTTTCGATAGGCCTCTTCAACTCCATCATGTTCCCCAGTATTTTCACCAGCGGCATCGCGGAACTCGGCCCACTCACGGGCGAGGGATCAGGCGTTCTCAACATGGCGATCGTCGGCGGCGCCATCATTCCGTGGGTTGTCGGCAGAATCGGTGACGCCATCAATCACTCCTACTATCCTTCGATGATTCAGGGCGAAACCAGTTGGGGACAGGGTATTCACTACGCGCTCATTCTCGCTGCGATTTGCTACCTCTATATCCTGTTCTACGCTATCAGCGGATCCAAACCCAACAGCGAGCGTTACGGGCGCGCGGAAGGCCGCGCCTAGCTTGCCCGATAACCTGTTCGTTGGTGTAGATATCGGCGGCACCAAAGTGGCCGCCGGACTGGTTAACGCAAGCGGCGAAATCCTTTCGCAGAATCGTATTCCCATGGTTGCGAATGGGTCTGCCGCTGACGGCTTGGACGCAATTCTGTCCGCCATCTCAAGCGCTCTGCCGAGTGGTCGCCACTCTGTTGCTGGAATTGGAATCTGCGCGCCGGGCCCGCTCGACCCTCGCACCGGCGTAATTCTGAATCCTCCGAACCTTCCCTGCTGGCGGAATTTTCCTTTGGCTTCAGAAGTTCAAAAAGCCTACCCGGTGCCCGTCAAAGTTGATAACGATGCTAACGCCGCCGCATTGGCTGAGGCTCGCTGGGGCGCGGCCCGCGGCTACAACAACGTGTTCTACGCGACCCTCGGCACCGGCATCGGTACTGGCATCGTGTTCGGCGGAAAGATTTACCACGGTGGTACCGGAGCGGCAGGTGAAGGCGGACACGTCAGCATCGATCGCAACGGACCATTATGTGTCTGCGGAAAGCCCGGCTGCATCGAGGTGTTCGCCTCGGGCACGGCAATCGTAAAACGAGTGCGCGCCAGCATATCGGAAAAAGCCAGGTCTCTGCTGAGCGAACTGGCCAGGGGCAATCCGGAATCGATTACCGGCCAAACGGTTGCGCAAGCGCTCGCCGCCAACGATCCCCTGGCGCGCGAAATAATGACTGACTGCGCCGAAATGCTCGCGCTCTGGCTCAGCAACATGGTGGACATCTTGGATCCCGAAATCATTGTGATTGGCGGCGGAGCCGCAGCTCTCTACGAACCCTTCTTGGGCAACATCCGCGAGCGCGTTCCTGCATTGGCGATCAATCCCCGCACAAGCGAAATTCCTATCGTGGCCGCGCGATATGGCGCAGATTCCGGCATCGCCGGAGGCGCCGCGCTATGCACGTAAGCTGATGCCGCCATTCACAAGTACTGCGCTTATATGGAGGGCCGCCCATCTCCATACTCTGACCTTTACGGGTCAATTAATTTATGGAAGAATACGCGTCCACAATGACAGCAAAATCGATATCGCTTTTCTTTTTTCTACTCGCTTCCTGCAGCGGCTGGGCGCAGGACTGGCCGTTCTATGGAGGCAATCCCGGGGGCACGCGATTCTCTTCGCTGCAGCAGATTAATCGTGAAAATGTCGGCAAGCTGAAGCGCGCCTGGACGTATCACACCGGCGAAGTGAATCGCACAAACCAGACGGATCGCCATCGCGTTGCGCCTTTTGAAACGACACCACTAGTCGTCGACGGAGTCCTTTATCTCTCAACACCATCGAACCGGGTGATCGCACTCGATGCCGAGACCGGCAGGGAGCTTTGGCAGTTCGATCCGCAAGCTGGTCGCGCCGAGCGGATCTATTTCCAGCATCGCGGCGTGGCATATTGGCAGAGCGCCACAGGAGATGATCGGCGGATCCTGTATGGCACGTTTGATGGACGCCTCATCTGCCTGGACGCTAAAACTGGCAAGCCTTGTCAGGGCTTTGGAACGAATGGTGCAGTGGATCTGCACCCTGGGGTAGCGGACGATTTCCCGCAGGCGGAGTACGCCGTCACGTCGCCTCCCGCGCTTTACAAAGACCTGGTCATCACCGGAGCTGCGGTCCCGGAATATCCCTCCCAGGGCCCCAGCGGCGCGGTACGCGCTTACGATGTTCGCACCGGCAAGCTGGTGTGGACTTTTCATACCATCCCTGCCCCCGGAGAAGCAGGACACGAGACTTGGACAGAAGAAGCCTGGAAGCGAAGAACGGGCGCGAACGTCTGGTCCACGATGAGCGTGGACGTGGAGCGCGATCTTGTCTTTTTGCCGATCGGTTCGCCTTCGTATGACTTCTATGGCGGCGATCGCAAAGGCCAGGACTTGTTCGCGAACTCGCTCGTGGCCCTGCAAGCCTCGACAGGCAAATTGGTGTGGTTCTTCCAAATGGTGCACCACGACCTTTGGGACTACGATATGCCGGCACAACCGTCGCTCATTACTGTGCGCCGCAACGGCGAATCAGTGCCCGCTGTTGCCGAGGTCACGAAGATGGGATTCGTGTTCATCTTCGACCGGGTAACGGGCAAGCCGCTGTATCCGGTGGAGGAGCGCCCGGTTCCTGAAAGCAACGTGCCCGGCGAGGCAGCCTGGCCCACGCAGCCATTTCCTAGTAAGCCGCCAGCTCTGGTGCGGCAAGAGTTGAGCGAAGCCGAGATCACAACGGCTACACCGGAATCCCATCGCTATTGTGCGGATTTGTTTCACTCCCTCGAGACTCGAGGTATGTACACCCCTTACGGGCGCAAGCAGACGCTGGTCGTGCCTGGCACGCTAGGGGGCGCAACATGGTCGGCTGGATCGTTTGATTCCGACTTGGGATATTTGTTCGTGAACGTCAATGAGGTGGGAGCTGTTGGGGCAATGGAGCCGCAGGCAGCAGGGGCGCCGGTGCCGTACCGGCGAACTTCTAAAGAAGGCGAGTACGCGAGGTTCTGGGACCAGAATCAATGGCCATGTCAAAAGCCGCCCTGGGGAACATTGAACGCAATCGACGTGAATAAGGGCGAGATCGTTTGGAAAGTGCCGTTAGGCATGGTCGATGGTCTGAACAGCGATACCGGCTCGCCGAACCTTGGAGGCTCCGTCGCAACCGCGGGCGGGCTGATTTTCATTGGGGCTTCGACAGACCGTCGTTTTCGAGCTTTCGATTCGCGAACCGGCAAGCAACTGTGGGCGGCGGAGTTGGCCGCCAGCGCGCACGCAACGCCAGTTACCTATCTTGGAAGGAAGAGCGGCAAGCAATTTGTAGTAGTGGCCGCAGGAGGCGGAGGCTTCTTTCGTGGGAACACCTCCGACGAAGTCGTGGCATTTGCTCTGCCT
>Ga0136846_1243774_pt1 | contig 10165 bp, 9 predicted proteins | sample HopSoiMetagenom2_FD_96841 | JGI IMG/M metagenome (GOLD analysis project Ga0136846, IMG submission 96841) | Grasslands soil microbial communities from Hopland, California, USA - 2 Assembly 2016 (version 4) | ecosystem: Environmental > Terrestrial > Soil > Grasslands | place: USA: Hopland... | reverse complement strand
TTCCACATGGACGGCGCGAGGCTGGCGAATGCGCTCGCCACGACCGGCGAGAGCCTAGCCGACGTCAGCTGGCGCGCCGGCGTCGATGTCCTGAGCTTCGGCTTCACCAAGAACGGCGGTCTCAATGCGGAGGCGCTGATCGTGTTCGACACCAGCCTCGCCGACGAGATTGCCGTCCGCCGCAAGCGAGCCGGACATCTGCTCAGCAAGGGCAGGGTGCTCGCCGCCCAGCTCCTGGCGATGCTGGAGGGTGGGCTGTGGCTCGACAATGCCCGCGCCGCCAATGCCGCCGCGCAGTCGCTTGCCAACGCTGCCCGTGACCGGCTCGTTTATCCGGTCGAGGCCAATGAGCTATTCCTCAAAGTCAGCGATGAGGAAGCTCTGCGCCTCCGTGACCAAGGCTTCGATTTCTACGAATGGGGCCCGGGACAGATCCGTTTGGTGACCAGCTGGGACAGCGACCGGTCCGCCGTCGACAAGCTCGCCAGCGCCATCGCCGCCCTGTGAGCGAGCATTCCGCGTCAACTTTCCGCAGCGTCACGCTGCCCTTCATCGTCTTCACCGCGATCTGGGGCTCGACCTGGATCGTGATCCGCGGTCAGCTCGGGATCGTCCCGGCGCAATGGTCGGTCGCCTACCGATTCTTCATCGCCGCTGTCGCGATGGCCGCAATCGCGCTGATCAAGGACGACGGCCTCAAGCTTTCGCGATCCGGCATCATCGGTGCGGTCGTGCTCGGCTTCACCCAGTTCTGCGTCAACTTCAACGCGGTGTATCTCGCCGAGCGCCACATCACCTCGGGCGTAGTCGCAACAGTGTTCGCGCTACTGCTGATCCCGAGCAGCTTGCTCGGTTGGGCGTTGCTCGATCATAAGCCGACGAAGCGCTTCTTCTGGAGCTCGCTGGTCGCAGTGGCCGGCATCATCCTGCTCTTCCTGCATGAGATCAACGAGCATCCGGCGAACAGCGCTGCCGTCGTCTCGGGCATTGGCTTGACGCTTGCCGGCATGGTGGGCGCCTCGACCGCCAACGTGCTTCAGGCCAGGCGCGAGATTCGCCGTTTCCCGCTGTTCACGATGCTTGCCTGGTCGATGGCGTTCGGCGCATTGATCGACGCCGCGATCGCGCTCGCGATGACCGGGCCTCCCGTCTTCGATACTCGGCCAGTCTATCTCGCCGGCCTCGCTTACCTTGCACTCGCCGCCTCGGTGCTGACCTTCAGCCTTTATTACCCTGTCGTCCGGATCATCGGCCCGGCAAAGGCGGCTTATTCCAGCGTGATCGTCCCAATCATCGCCATGGGTTTCTCGACGGATCTGGAAGGTTACCGGTGGACGCCAACCACTGTCGCGGGTGCACTCCTCGCGCTCGGTGGAATGGTCGGAGCGTTGAGCCGGGAGCGCCCGGTTGTGGCTTCGCCCGACGCCGCCTAAGTCCGCGGGCATGGACGTCCGCACTACTCCCGAAGCCGCCCCGCCTGCCCACGCCGCCATTCACCGCGAGGACTATCGTCCGCCCGATTGGCTGGTGCCGGAGATCAGGCTCGAGTTCGACCTCGACGCGGACCGCACGATCGTCCGTGCTACGCTTGAGGTCGTCCGCAATGGCGATCACGACCGGCCCCTCCGCCTCGACGGTGACGAGCTCAAACTGCTCTCCGTCACTGCCGACGGCGAGCATCGGATGGAAGGTCCGCAATTGGTCATCGATCTCGCCGGTGAACGCGCGACCGTCGAGACCGAGGTTGAGATTCCGCCCGCCGCCAACACCAAGCTTATGGGCCTCTACGCCTCGGGCGGAATGCTCTGCACGCAGTGTGAGGCCGAAGGCTTCCGCCGCATTACGTTCTTCCCGGACCGGCCCGACGTGCTGTCGAAGTACACCGTGCGGATGGAAGGCGATGCGAAGGCCTTCCCGATCCTCCTGTCCAACGGAAATTGCGTCGCCAAGGGCGAGGCCGACAACGGCCGTCACTGGGCCGAATGGCAAGACCCGTTCCCCAAGCCCTGCTACCTGTTCGCGCTCGTGGCCGGCGACCTTCAGGCCAACCGCGACAGCTTCACCACCATGTCGGGCCGCAAGGTCGACCTGTTCATCTGGGTGCGCGAGGCCGACCTGCCCAAGACGCAGCATGCGATGGAAGCGCTCAAGCTTTCCATGGCCTGGGACGAGAAGGTCTACGGCCGCGAATACGACCTCGACCTGTTCAACATCGTCGCAGTGTCCGACTTCAACATGGGCGCGATGGAGAACAAGAGCCTCAACATCTTCAATTCGGCCTACGTCCTCGCTGACCAGGAAACCGCGACTGACGCCGACTTCGACAACATCAGCCGCGTCGTCGCTCACGAATATTTCCACAACTGGTCGGGTGACCGCGTAAGCTGCCGCGACTGGTTCCAGCTCTCGCTCAAGGAAGGCTTCACCGTCTTCCGCGACCAGGGCTTCTCGGCCGACATCGGCAGCCACGCCGTCAAGCGGATCGAGGACGTCCGCGTTCTCCGTGCCGCGCAATTTCCTGAGGACGCTGGCCCACTCGCCCACCCGGTGCGGCCAGACTCCTATATCGAGATCGGCAATTTCTACACGGCGACCGTCTACAACAAGGGCGCTGAGGTCATCCGCATGCTCGCGACCGTGCTCGGCCCGGACAAGTTCCGCGCCGGCACCGATCTTTATTTCGAGCGCCACGACGGCGAAGCGGCGACCTGCGACGATTTCGTGAAGGCGCTGGAGGACGGCAGCGGTGTCGACCTGACACCGTTCAAGATCTGGTACAGCCAGGCCGGCACGCCGAAGGTCTCAGCGCGGCTCGACTATGATTCGGAAGCGAAGGCCGCGACGCTGCACCTCGACCAGCGCGTCGATCCGACGCCTGGCCAGCCGGTCAAGCAGCCGATGCCGATCCCGCTCAGGACCGCGCTTATCGGCGGGACGTCGGGCGCCGAAATCTGCCCTGAAAAGCTGATCGTCCTCGACCAGCCGAGCGACAGCATCCGGTTTGAAAACGTCACCGAGCCGCCACTGCTCTCGATCAACCGCGGCTTCTCCGCACCGATCGTCATGAACGCGGAGCGAAAGCCCGGCGAGCTCGAGCGGCTGGCGCAGTCTGACTCCGATCCGTTCGCGCGTTACGAAGCGATCCAGGACATCATGATGCGCGCGCTCGTCGCCGGCGCTCGGGGCGAGCAGCCCAATGCCGACGCTGTCGTCGACGCAGTCGCCGCTACATTGCGTTCCAACTCGCTCGACCCGGCCTTCAAGGCAGAAGCCATCCTGCTGCCGTCCGATGCTTTGATCGCCGATAGGATGGACGTGGTCGATCCGGACGCAATCCATGAATCGCGTGACGCTCTCCGGCGCGCGCTCGGCGGAGCGCTGTCGTCTGATCTTCTGGGCGCACATCGCAGCGATGGCGCATCAGGCGACGACCTCACGCCAAAGGCCAAGGGGATCCGCCGCCTGCGGACCGTTGCGCTCGGGCTTATCGCAGCTGCCGACGAAGGGCACGGGGCTGCGCTCGCCAAGGCGCAGTTCGACGGTGCTGACAACATGACGGACCGCCAGGGCGCACTGTCGATCCTCGTCTCGCTTGACGCGCCGGAGCGGCAAGCGGCGCTCGACGCTTTTTACGACCGCTTCCATGACGACGCTCTGGTGCTCGACAAATGGTTCTCGCTTCAGGCCGCGGCGCAGCGAGCTGACACCGTCGATCAGGTGCTGAGGCTCGAGAAGCACCGCGACTTCACTATTGCAAACCCGAACCGCCTCCGCTCGCTGGCAGGTCAGTTCGGCGCCAACCAGTGGGCGTTCCACTCGGCCGATGGCCGCGGTTACCGCTTCCTCGCCGACATGATCCTCGCCGCCGACCGGATTAATCCGCAGGTAGCGGCACGGATGGTCCCGGCGTTCGGGCGGTGGAAGCGCTACGAGTCGAAACGCGCCGCGCTGATGAAGGCGGAGCTGGAGCGGATCGTCGGGACCGCGGGGCTGTCGAAGGACGTCTTTGAGCAAGTCTCGAAGAGCCTCGCCTGAAGGTGTATGATGCACCTCCGCAAGAGGAGGGCGTCAAATGCCTGCGACGATCGTCAAAGCGGGTGATCGAACCCCGCTGAATGTCCTCGGCATGCCGCTGACGATGTTGTGCGAGGCACGGGAGACGGGCGGCTCATGGTCGCTGTTCGAGGAAGAAGTGCCATTCGGCATGGGTCCGCCGCCGCATCGCCACGATTGGGACGAAGCTTATTACATCTTGGAAGGGGAGATCGTCTTCGAGGTCGACGGCGAACCGGTCAATTCCGCGAAAGGCGACTTCAACTACCTGCCACGCAACACGGTGCACGGCTTCAAAGGAGCATCGCAATCACCGGCGCGAGTTCTCATCTTTGCGGCTCCGGCACACGGCTCGGAATTCTTCCGCGAGATCAATGACGAGGTGCGGAGTCTGCCCGAGGACGGTGCCAAAATTCCTGAAATCGGTGAGCGCCACGGCATTCACTTCATGCAGGCGCCGGTCGGCTAGCCGGCGTTGCCGACCCAGGCGGCGACTTCGCTCGCGACCTGGTTTGCGGCGCGGTTGAGCGCCGGCCCGACTGTGCTCGCAGTGCCGTCCGCCGGGGCGGTCGCGACGAAGCGGCGAGTTTCGACGCGATTGCCGCCTGCTGTGGACAGGGCGCCATCATATTCGACAGTCACCTGGCCGGTCGACGCATCGTATCCGAACTTCTGAAGCTGGCCGCTCACCAGCAGCCCGGGATCGAGCGACGTCACGCCATTGTCGAGCACGACGCGGTTCGTAGTCCGGCGGATCGTCTCGGCGACGAGGCTCTGGAACAGCCGGTCCGGCGTGTCGATCCACGTCAGGTTCGTGACGTATTGAACGTTGCCTGGGCTGATCTGGACCGGAACGCGGACCGTGTGCAGCTCTTTGGAGGTGAGCGGCACGGCGACCGTTACGGCCTGTCCCGCCGCCGCTGTCCGCGTCACCGCTCCGGGGTCCGCCGCCTCGGGCGTTAGTGTCTGCAGCACCGTCGGGGCCTTGCCTCCGCCGCCCAACAGGCCACCAATGGAGCATCCGGCGAGGCCCGCCGCGAGCGCGGCCAAACTCATCATCCGCATCACAGGCGTCATTTGCGTTTCCCTGGCTTGTAGTCCGGCAGCTTCTCGGGTCCGAGCGCGCCACCGATGCCGCCCTGCTCAACCCGCTCGGATACGCCCTTCAGCGATTTCGTCAGGTCGCGCATCTCGTGCACCAGCTGGTTGGCTTCCGGCAAAGTGGACTTGGTGAAATTCTGAACACCGGGGCGCGCATCGGACAGCATGGCGTCGAGCGTGTCCGACGCCTTCTGGACGGAAGCGATCGCCTTGCGCAAATCTTCAGCGGCCGGCTTGCCTTGTTCGTTGACGAGGCGGTTGGTGCTGTCGGTGAGGACGGTGACGTGCTGCGCGGCGATGCCTGCCTGGCGCACCGCCACGCGGGCGTCCTGCATGGCGGCGGCGAGATCGGGCGCGCGGTCGGCAAGCACCTTGCTGGTCTTGTCGATATTCTCGAGGATGTCGGCGATAGAGTTCTGGTTCTTGTCGCTCAGGAGCTCAGTCAGCCGTTCGGTCAGGCGCTGGATGCGTTCGAGGAGTTCAGGCGCACTGTTGAGCAAGGCACTCAGTCCGCTCGAGCTCGCCGGGATAACGGGGCACCCGTTCGGTCCAAGCTGCGTGATCGCCGGGCGGCCGCGCTGCGCTCCGTCCAGCTGGATCTCGTTGGCGCCGGCGAGGCTGACGCTCTTGATCTGCGCCGTGGTGCCTTCGAGCACGGGCGTCTGCTGGTCGATTTCGATCCGCACCCACACGAACTCGGGCCGGTTCGGGAGGAGCGAGATCTTCTTCACCTGGCCGACGGATACGCCCGAGAAGCTGACGTTTGATCCCTTGTTGATCCCGCCGACCGCCGGGAAATAGATGTCGTAGCACTTGGTCGCCGATCCCGAGATACCCGCTAGCCAGACGATGAACAGCAGCACGCCGGCGAGCAAAGCCACCGTCACGGCGCCGACCATCACATAGTTCGACCGGGTCTCCACTAAGCGGTCACCCCTTCTTCATAAGCGTTGGCCGCGGTTCGGCCCCGCGGTCCGTTGAAGTATTCTTGTATCCAAGGATGGTCCAAAGCCAATAGTTCCGGAATCGTTCCGACCGCGATGACCTTCCTGTCTGCGAGAACCGCGACCCGGTCGCAGATTGCGTGAAGCGTGTCGAGGTCGTGGGTGATCAGGAACACGGTCAGGTCGAGCCGCTTTTTCAGACCGCGGATGAGTTGGTCGAACGCCGCAGCGGCGATGGGATCGAGACCGGCCGTTGGCTCGTCGAGGAACAGCAATTCCGGGTCCAGCGCCAGAGCGCGCGCCAGGCCCGCGCGCTTGATCATGCCGCCTGAAAGCTCGCTTGGATATTTCGGCCCGGCATCTGCGGGCAGGCCGCCCATCGCGATCTTGTAGGATGCGATTTCGTCGAGAAGCGGCGGCTTGATGTGCGGGAAATATTCGCGAAGCGGGACTTCGACATTCTCGGCGACGGTCAGGGTCGAGAACAAAGCGCCGTTCTGAAACAGGATTCCCCACCGCCGGCGAATGTTCTTGGCCTCGTCCTCGGTGCGGTCGACCATGTCTTCACCGAGCACCTTGATCTCGCCTTGTTCTGGTACCTGGAGGCCGATGATCGACCGCAGGAGCACGGATTTGCCGGTGCCCGAGCCTCCCACCACGCCGAGGATCTCCCCGCGGCAGACGGTAAGGTCGAGACCGTCGTGGATGACCTGATCGCCAAAGGCGTTTCGCAGGTTCCTGACCGTGATGATCGCCTTGCAGTCTTCGGGGGTCGTCGACGGATCGAGCTTCTTCGGGATTTCGGTCATACCCACCCGATCGAGCTGAAGAAGACGGCGAAGACGGCATCGAGCACAATGACGAGGAAAATCGACTGCACGACCGCGTTCGTGGTGCGGAGGCCGACTTCCTCGCTGTTACCCTTGACCAGCATCCCCTGAAAGCAGCCGGCGAGCGCGATGATGAAGCCGAACACGGGCGCCTTGATGAGGCCGATCCACAAATCCGTCGACGGAATCACCTCCTGAAGTCGCTGGATGTACGTGATCGGCGGGATCGAGAGCGACAGCCAGACGAAGATACCGCCGCCGATGAGCGCCATCAGCATGGACCAGAAAGCGAGCAGCGGCATCATGACGATCGCCGCGATCATGCGTGGAATGACGAGAGCCTCGACCGGAGACACGCCGATCGTCCGCATCGCGTCGATTTCTTCGGTGATCTTCATCGTTCCGAGCTGCGCGGCGAAAGCCGAGCCCGAACGTCCCGCGACCATGATCGCGGTCATCAACGTGCCAAGCTCACGCACCGTGATCCGGCCGATTAGGTTGATGGTGTAGACCTCGGCCCCGAACTGGGCGAGCTGCACCGAGCCCTGCTGCGCGATGACGATTCCGATTAGGAAGCTCATTAGCGCAATGATGCCCAGGGCACGGACGCCAACGACGTCGAAACGTTGGACCACTGCGTTTAGCCGGAAGCGCTTCGGTCTCTTGAGAACATTGCCGAAACCGATGAGCGTCGCCCCGAAGAAGCCGAGCAGGCCGAGCAGGGTCTGGCCCGTTTCGACAACCCATTCGCCAAGCTCGATCAGCACTCGCTTCCAGCTCGCCGGTTGCTCGGGCGTAACCCTTGCGGGCTTGTCGAAATCGGCGACCTGGCGGAGCAGGCTGACTTCGTCGCGGCTGGCGCCGACGACCTTCGCGCCCCGGTCGCGAACGGTACGATAGATGAGCCAGGCGCCCACCGTGTCCATCCGGTTGACCTCGGACAGGTCGATCGTCACCGGGTCGGCCAAGGCATCGAGTTCGCGCTGGGTCGTGGCGGCGCGGGTAATGGTCAGCCCGCCGGCGACCCGGTACACGGACCCCTCGGTGCCTGCTGCCGAATTATGCTCGTCGTGCGCCATTCGGGGCGGATGAATGCGCGAAAGCTCAATTCGGCACAAGTGAATGGCGATTTGCGCCACTTTCCTGCCAGCTTTGCCGTCTCTATGCGGCGATCATGGCGGAGGACACCAAGCTGCTGTTCGTGACGGTCGGCTCCAACCCGGCCCGGCCGTTCGGGATGGACGCGCGCGACCGTGCCTGCCGCCTCGCCACCAACGCCGGGTTCGACTGCGCGGATCGGCCGGAGCAGGGCCGTGCTGCGCTGATTTCCAGCCTGGCTTATGCGTGGGACCCAGCGTGGCTGAAGGGGATGCGCTCGCGTCCTGGTGTCATCCTAACTCTCGAAGGCAGGCCAGTGCTGGCGCATGTTCCCGCCGATCGGGATGCCGCAACGGCCGCATCAGCACTTGAGGCGGGCAAGCGGCTCGACGGCTATGAGGAGCTGGCGTCGGAGACGGCAGAGCTGAGCTATGCCGAGCTTCGCAAGCGTGACCGGCCCTTCGTTCTTCCCCTCGATCCCGCCGATCCCGAGCCGGTCGAGCGTGCCGCTTACGACGCCTCTTACAAGGGCGTCACCGACATCCTGACGCTTTACCTGTGGCGCAAGCCGGCCTTTTACCTGACCCGCTGGGCAGCTCGAGCCGAGCTCACGCCGAACCTCGTTACAATGGTCGGCGCTATACTCTGCGTTCTCGCCTTCGCCTTGTTCTGGCGCGGGCACTACTGGCTCGGCACGCTGTCCGGGTTCATCTTCATGGTGCTCGACACCGTCGACGGGAAGCTCGCGCGCTGCACCGGCGCCTCATCCAAATGGGGTAATGTGTTCGACCACGGTATCGACCTGGTTCACCCGCCCTTCTGGTGGTGGGCCTGGCTTCATGGGCTTGCCGCCTACGGGAAGCCGCTCCAGCCGCTCTATGCGACCATGGTCCTGTCGGCGATCATTGGCGGCTACGTCCTGCAGCGCATCATCGAAGGCGTGTTCATGCGCCGATTCGGGGGCATGCACATCCATGTCTGGAAAAAGATCGACAGCCAATTTCGCCTCGTCACAGCGCGCCGCAATCCGAACATGGTAATCCTCGTCGCCGCGCTGCTGGTCCGGCGCCCCGACAGCGGACTCGTAGCAGTCGCCTGGTGGACGATCATCAGCCTGATCTTCCACGCCGTCCGCTACGCCCAAGCAAGTGAAGCCGCGGCGCGTGGAAAGCCGATCAAGTCCTGGCTCGAAGGGTGAGTTGGACGGCCATCGTCCTCGCCGGCTCGCGGCCGGGGCGAGATGCGTTCGCCGAAACCTTCGGCACCGACCTCAAGGCGCTGATCCCGGTCGCCGGTGAGCCGATGGTCCGGCGTCCGGTCGGGGCGTTGTTGGAGAGCCGGAATATCGGGAAGGTGCTGGTAATGAGCCAGTCGCCCGGCCGCATCGCCGCCGTGCTTCCCGAGGACCCCCGCGTCGAATGCCGCCAATCCAAGGGCACCATAGCCGAGACGATGCTAGGTCTCCTCAAAGACCACGAGACATCCTGGCCGCTTCTGGTCACGACAGCCGATCACGCCTTGCTCGACAGCGCGACAGTCGATGAATTCTGCGCGGCGGCTGACGATTCCGACATTTCAATCGGCGTGGTCGAGCGCACTAAATTGCTTCGTCGCCTACCCGAGACCCGCCGCACCTGGCTCAAGTTTCGCGGCGGCGCTTACACCGGTGCCAACCTCTTCGCCCTTCGGTCGCCCAACGTTCGCCCGGCAATAGAGCTGTGGCGCTCGGTCGAGCAGGACCGCAAGAGAGCGTGGCGCATTCTCTCGCTGCTGGGTCCTGCCGTGCTCATCGCGGTGGCCCTTCGCCTTGTCAGTCTCGATAAAGTGACGGCCCGCTTGTCCGCGCGTCTTGGCCTTATCGTTAAGGCCGTCCAGCTGTCCAACCCGCTGGCGGGCGTGGACGTCGACAAGGCCCAAGATCACGAACTCGCGGAAGCGATCCTGAGGGGTGAGGCGTGACCGACCTCGCCGTCTACGACATGGACCGAACGGTCACGATCGGTGCGACCTACACTCCCTTCCTTCTCCATTGTGCCGTCCGCCGGGCGCCGTGGCGGCTCATTTTCCTGCCGGTCGTGATCCTGTCGATGCTGGCCTACGTCGTTCGTCTGATCGACCGGGCCAGGCTTAAGGAGATCA
>Ga0136846_1214047_pt1 | contig 10166 bp, 8 predicted proteins | sample HopSoiMetagenom2_FD_96841 | JGI IMG/M metagenome (GOLD analysis project Ga0136846, IMG submission 96841) | Grasslands soil microbial communities from Hopland, California, USA - 2 Assembly 2016 (version 4) | ecosystem: Environmental > Terrestrial > Soil > Grasslands | place: USA: Hopland... | reverse complement strand
GACGTCGATCTCGCCGAGCGCGGGCAGGACGTTGCGGATGTGGGAGAGGAAGGCCTGGTTCGTTCCGACCATGACCACGCCACGCCGGCGGACCTGCTCCCGGTAGGCGTACAGCAGGTACGCGACCCGGTGCAGCCCGACGGCGGTCTTGCCGGTGCCGGGCGCGCCCTGCACGCAGACCGTCTCCGCCGCCTCGGCCCGTACGATTTCATCCTGGTCGGGCTGGATGGTGGCGACGATGTCGCGCATGGGGCCGGACCGGGGGCGCTCAATCTCGTCGATCAGGATCCGGCTCGGCTGGGCCGGGCTTTCTTTGACCGAACGGGGCTGGTCATCCGCCCCGGCACCGAAGAGCTCGTCCTCGTAGGCGGTCAGCTCGCCGCCGGAGAAACCGAAACGCCGACGCAGCGCGAGGTTCATGGGGTCGGCGGCACTGGCCCGGTAGAACGGCCTGGAGACTGGCGCCCGCCAGTCGATGACCGCGGGCGTGCCGTCCGGCGCGTGCACGTGCCTGCGGCCGATGTGAAAGCTGTGCCCGGCGATGCCCTCGTCGGCGAATGGGTCAGATCCGGGCTTTACGGTTCCGGATAGTTCATTTTCGGAATATCCGGATGTGGGTTGTTCGGCTTCGGCGTAGTCGAGGCGGCCGAAAAAGAGGGGGGTGTCGGGAATGTCCTTCAGGGCTTCGGCTCGGTGGTAGAGGCTCGCCTTGAGGTACTCCTCGGAGACCGGGTCGCCTCCCATGGCCCGCAGCGAGAGGACGTTCTCCCGCATCAGCCGGAGGAACTCACGAGAGCGCTGGAGTTGGTCGCGCTCGGAGGTCAGGACGGGGTCGCCGCCAGACCGTTCGGTATGCTGGTTTGCTTTTGCTGGTGACGCAGCCACGAGGACGGGAACCTACCAGGTAGTTACCGCGAAGTCACGCGGTTTTCTGCGCGGGCGCGGGCCAGCCGCTCAGGCCGCGCGGGGTGAGGAAGGCGTCGAAGACAAGCTCGGAGGCACCGGTCAGGGCGCCGAGATCGCCGAGCGTAGACGGCATCAGCACGGGCGGGGCAATCCGCCGGAACCGCATCAGCGTGGCCAGGTAGCCGGCCTGGACGGCGCCGGGCGCGGCCTCGTACACCTCGGCGGCCAGGCCGGAAAGCCCGACCGCCTCCGGGTCCTGGGCGTTGACCAGCGCGCCGATGCCGCGGCCGAGGGCCTCGGCCGCCCGCTCCAGGGCCTGGCCGCAGCTGGGATCGGTGGCCGCCGCGGCGATGACGTGCTCGGCGCGGACCATCCGGTCGCCCTCCTCGGGCTGGCCCACGGCCCGGAGCAGCCCGCGAGCGCCGGCCTCGAGCTCCCAGCAGCCCGTCGAGCCGCACCGGCACGGCTCGCGGCCGCCGGTCAGCGGCATGTGCCCGAACTCCCCGGCCGAGCCGTGGGCACCGGTCACCGGCTGGCCGGCGGCGAGCAGGACACCGCCGATGCCGGTCGCGACGTGCAGGTGCAGGGCGACCGATACGCCGCGCAGCACCCCGCGGCGGGCCTCGGCCAGGCCCGCCAGCGTCGCGTCGTTGCCGGCCAGGACCATGCCCGCGTGTTCGTCGCCCGCGCCGCCCCCGAGGGCGCCGGCCACGTCGAGGTCCTGCCAGTCCGGCAGGGTGGGCTGTACCATCTGGCCCGCGCTGACCGGGGACGGGACCGCCACCCCGACGCCGACGATCCGGTCGCCGAAGTCACGGAGGTGGAGCTTCAGCCGGTCGGCCACCTGGGCCAGCATCCCGGTACCCGAGACGGCCTCGCGTTCCTGGCGGTCAAGCACCGTGCTGCGCCCAGTCAGCTCGAAGGCGGCCACGGTGAAGGAGTCGTCGCGCAGGTCGACCGCGAGCGCGACGGGTCCCTGCGGGTGCGGCGAGGGCACCCCGGTCGGACGGCCCCGGCTGCGCGGCACCTTGAGACCGGCCAGGCCGCCGGCCGGGCTGCTCAGCTCCTCGATCAGCTGCCGTCCGGCTAGATCCCTGACCAGCACGGTAGCGGTCCCCCGAGCCAGGCTGAGCTGCCTGGTCAGCTCGGCCCGGGTGAGCCGGCCGCCGCCGTCGTGGACCGCGCGCAGCAGCCGCGCGAGATTGTGAGCGCGCAGCTCGGCGCTAGTGGTCGCCGCTCCCTCGTCCTTCCGCACACTCCGATCGTGCCATGCCGGACCCTGTACCGCCGTCCCGGGCATGTGGCTACCAGTCCCAGTGGAAGCCGACGGTGGTCTGCTCGGCTAGCCGCAGATACCGGTGAACGGCGAACTGGCTGTCCAGGGTGACGCGTTCGGACTCGGCGATGGGGCCGTCGATCCCGTCCCATATCGCCCACTCCACCCGGCCGGGCAGCTTGGCGGGGTGAAACTCGATCCGGATATCCAGGTTCTCCACGAAGGACTGGACGACCCGGCGGAACTCCGGCGGGGGCGATGCCGCGTAATGAAAGCTGGTCGAGTACTCCAAGGTGGCCGTCTCCCCCGCCGCCAGCGGCTCGGCCAGCAGCATATCCACGACGAACAGCTCGGCCAGGGGCTGGTAGAAGGGCCCGGCCAGGCCGCTGAAGCCCTGGCCGACCTCAACGGTCAGGGCATTGGTGTCGGCGCGGTACGGCAACCGGTCCACGCCGTCGACCAGCGCTTCCACGACGTGGATGACCCGGTGTCGCTCCGGCCGCCCGGCCGGGCCCAGATAGTGATGATCGTGCAGGGACAGGGTCTTGACCTGCGGGCGGCCGAGCACGACGGCCTGGTCCTCGCGGATCGCCCGCGGGCCGGACAGGACGCGGACATGCGCGGAGCCCTCCCACAGCTTCACCAGCCGCTCGCGCTCGAACGCGCCGAGGTCGAACGCGTCCGTGAACAGGGTCAGCGTGGCCTTGCTGAGCAGCTTGCCTGACAGTGCCCGGGACGCGGTGTCCTTCAGCTGCCGGGGCAGCACGTCGACGTCACCCTGAGCCCGCGGATGCTCCCACAGGTAGTGCGCCAGTACTTCGGCGACGGCGAGCTGGTTCACCTGGCCGAGCCTGCTGCGCTCGGCGTACTGCTCCCATTTGTGCCGGTACCGGCCCGGGCGCAGGAGCAGCTCGCGCAAGTACGCGGCGGCGGCCTGCACGCCAGTCGGCGTCATTGAATCTGGCTTGGGCGGGGCCACGGTTTCCTCTGTGCCGATTGCTTCTGCCTGGGGGTGAGAACTAAGCGCGACATTGCCAGCTATCGTATGCCCGTTCCCGACCTGAGGGCATGGCGGGCCGGACGTCCGGCCAGGCGAAACACTGTCGCCCCACGGGCGCGACAAGGGTAGATTCATGTTATGGCCGGGACCGACGCAGAGCCACGCTGGCTGAGCCCAGACGAGCAGCGGGCGTGGCGGGCCACCGTCAACCTGTCCCAGCTGCTCCTGCGCCAGCTCGACCGCGACCTGACCGCGCACGGGCTGAACGGGCACGACTACGAGATCCTGGTCGAGCTGTCCGAGGCTCCGGACCAGCGGCTGCGGATGACCGAGCTCGCCGACGCCACCAGCCAGTCCCGGAGCCGGCTGTCCCATCAGATCTCGCGGATGGAGAAACGCGGCCTGGTCCGGCGCGACGAGTGCGAGGGTGACAAGCGGGGCACGTTCGCCGTGCTGACCGCCGAGGGCACGGCGGCGATCGAGCGGGTCGCGCCCTACCACGTGGAGAACGTCCGGCGGCATTTCATCGACCGGCTCTCCCCGCGCCAGCTCGAGGAGATCGGGGACGCCTTCGCCCCCATCGTCGAGTACCTGCGCAAGATCCGCGATCGCGACTAGCCGCGATCACGACAGCCGCGGCGAGAAGGGCACCGGTCTTAGAACAGCACCGACATCAGGCGGCCGGTCTCGGTGAAGCCCGCCCGCCGGTAGGCCGCCCGGGCGGGGGCATTGAAGTCGTTGACGTAGAGCGACACCAGCGGCGCGATCGAGCGGGCCGCCTCCACCACGACCGCGGCCATGCCCGGCGCGGCCAGGCCCTGGCCGCGGGACTGCGGCCGGACCCATACGCCCTGCACCTGGCATACCTGCGGGGTGACCGCGCCGATCTCGGCCTTGAAGATCACCTGGCCGCCCTCGATCCGGGCGAAGGCCCGGCCGCTGCGGATGAGCTGCTCCAGCCGGGCGCGGTAAGACGCGCCGCCGTCGCCGCTGGTCGGCGAGACGCCGACCTCCTCGGTGAACATGGCCACGCAGGCGGGCCACAAGATGTCGATCTCGTCCGGCCTGACCCGCCGGACCAGCGGGTCGGGCGGCACCAGCGGCGGCCCCTGGGTGACCATGAGCGGCTGCACGGCGCGGACCTCGCGGGCCGGTCCCCAGTGCGGCCGCAGCAGGCCCCACAGGGCCTGGACCTCGGCGGCCGGGCCGACTATGGACGAGCACCGGCGGCCCTGCCGCAGAGCGCGATCCGCGAACGCCGTGACCGCGTCCGGGGTGGCGGCCACGGGAACCAGGTTGGCGCCGGAGTAGCAGAGCGACTCCAGCCGTCCCCCGGGGGTGTGCCCCCACATCTGCGCGCCCAGCCGGCCGGGCTCGAGACCCAGAGAGCGGACCCGCGAGCTGACGAAGACGTTCGCCACCGGGTCGCGATCGCAGATGGCAAGCACGGCGCTGCGATCCCGCTCATCGAGTAGCCGTACTGAGGCGGACCACGGCGGCTTCACCCGCAACATAGCCTCAGCCTACACGGGGCAATAGCACCGAAAATTCTCACCGCGGCCGCCCGGTCGCGCCTGTTCGCATTCGGTACCGCGTCCGCGCCGCTCATGCCCGTCAGACACCCGGCGTCGGGGCCGGGACGGCCGGGCACCTCGCGTTGACCAGGCCCGGCGCGGAGGGCAGGGCTCCGGTGCCTAGGTAGGCGTTGAGGTAGCGCTGCACGCAGGAGTTCGCGGGCTGCTCCATGGACTGTCCGTGGTTGCCGCCGCCCTCGACCACGACCATCCGCGCGGACGGCAGCAGCTTATGCGCGTTCTGGGCGCCCGCGTACGGCGTCGCCGGGTCCAGTGTGCCCTGCAGCATGAGGATGCCGGGCAGCCCGGCTCCGGAAATCCGCAGCGGCTTGGCCGGCCCCTTGACCGCCCAGAACGCGCACGAGGCGTTGAACCAGGCGTTGTCCCAGGCCTGGAACGGGGCCTGGGCGTAGACGCGTTTGGTATCGGAGTCCCAGAATGACCAGGTGCGCGGCCAGTTCACGTCCGCGCACTGCACCGCGTTATACACGGCGAACTCGTTCTCGCCCTGCATGCCGTTGTTCTGGTACTGGGTGATCAGGTCCCCGGTCTGCCCGGCGTTCAGGTAGGACGACAGCGCCTGGGCCAGGCCGGGCCAGAACTGATCGAGGTAGCCGCCCTGCAGGAACGTATCGTCGAATTCATCGGCTCCGACCAGCTGGTCAGCCGGGTGCGCGAGCAGCTGGTTGCGAGCCCGGTACCAGGCATTGCGCACCTGCGCGGCGGTGGTGCCGAGATGATACGTTCCGTTGTATTTAGCCGTCCAGGCCCAAAATGCCGTCATTCGGCCCTGGAAAGCATAATCCTGCTGGACATTGTCGGCATACCAGACCCCAGTGGGATCGACGACACTATCCAGGACCATTCGCCGCACCCGGCCGGGGAAAAGGGTCGCGTATACCTCTCCCATATACGTGCCGTAGGAGAACGCGTAATAGTTGATTTTCGACACCCCGAAGGCCGCGCGGATCGAGTCCATATCGCGGGCGGTGTCCGCGGAGGTCATATAGGGCAGCAGCCAGCCGTACTTCTGCTCGCAATCCGCGGCGTACGTTTTCGCCCGGTTGACGAGGACCTGCTCGGCGGCGGCGCTGGCCGGGATGTAGTTCGGGCGCACGCCGGAGAAGAAGGTCCGGTCGCAGCTGAGCGAGGGCACCGAGGACCCCACGCCCCGCGGGTCGAAGCCGACGATGTCGTACTCGGCGGCCACTCCGGGGCTGAGCCCCTGCGCCGTCTCGGCCGCGAGCGGCAGCCCGTCACCGCCGGGTCCGCCCGGGTTGACGAGCAGCACTCCCTGCTGCTGGCTCTTCGGCGCGGTGGCCGGAACCATGTCCAGGGCCAGGCTGATGTGCCGGCCGCCCGGCTGAGCGTAGTTGACCGGGACGCTCAGCGTGGTGCACTGCGTCACGCCCTCCTGGGCGAGCTGGCCCGCGCAGGCGTGCCAGTGCAGCGTGCTGTGCGCCGGGACGATCCCGGAAACCCCGGTAGCCGGTTCCGATGCGGCGGATCCGGCTCCGGTACCCGTCGTGGCGGACGCGGGCGGCGCCGCGGATGCCGTCGATCCTGACGACGACGAGGTGCTGGCCGAGCAGGCGCTGACCCCGAGGAGCGCGGCGGAGATCAGGATGGCGACGGGCCAACTCGTTCGGCCCGAATTGTCTTCTGTACCCCGGCGGCCGGTCACCCGTGAGATCGACATGTACCTCATCTTGCCCGACCTGACCCGGTACCCGGGCCCGTCGTCTGACGCGCCGTCAGCCACCGGTAATGATCAGGACGCGGCGGTGCGGCGGTGACGTTCCTCGAGCGCCTTGCGGTACTCGGAGACGACGATGTTCGTCAGTTCCTCGACCGAGGTGTCCTTGCTGTACTTGTCGAAGGTGATCTTGCCACCCTGCAGCAAGTTCACCCGGTCGCAGACCGGGAACACCTGGCCGTAGTTGTGCGCGATGATGATGATCGAGATGCCCTGGTCCTTGAGGTCGCGCACGAGGTCGAGGATGGCCGCGCCTTCCTTGACCCCCATCGCCGCCAGCGGCTCGTCGAGCAGCAGGACCTTGGCGTCCGAGAACACCGAGCGGGCCACCGCGATGGCCTGCCGCTGGCCGCCGGACAGGCTGGCCACCTCGACGTCTACCGACTTCAGGGTGCTGATCCCGATGGAGTCCAGCTGCTCCTTGGCCCGCTTGCGCATCGACCGGTTGCGCAGCAGCGGCCAGCGCACCAGCTCCCGGTTGAGGAACATGTTCTGGTACACGGTGAGCTGGTTGACCAGCGCGAGGTCCTGGTACACGATGTCGATGCCGGCCGCGCGGGCCTGGGTCACCGAGCTGAAGTGCACTTCCTCGCCGTTGAGCAGGATCCGCCCGGTGGTCGGCGGCTGGAAGCCGCAGATGGTCTTGAGCAGGGTGGACTTGCCCGCGCCGTTGTCGCCGATCAGCCCGAGCACCTCGCCGCGCCCCAGCCGCAGGTTCACGTCGACCAGCGCGGTCACGGCGCCGTAGCGCTTGGAGATGTGCTCCGCCCGCAGGATGTCGTCGGTCTGCCCGAACGTCTCGCCGCTCACCGCGCTGTTCTCTACGGTCATTTCCTGGCTCCGCCCAGTCGGCCGGCGCTCCGCAGCCGGGTGAGGTAGGTGTTCGCGATCATCGCCACCAGGATCGCCGCGCCCAGGATGATCTGGAACTTGTTCGAGCTGATGCCGCGCAGGTTGAAGCCGTCGTTCAAGATGGCCAGCACGAGCACGCCCAGCCAGAGTCCGATCACCGTGCCGGAACCGCCCAGCATGGCGGTGCCGCCGATGACCACGCCGGCCAGGGCGACGAGGACCACCGCGAGCTGCCCGGCGCTCGGGTCGATGATGTTGTTCTTGAAGGCTTCCAGGATCCCGGCCACCGCGCCGAACCCGGAGCACAGCATGAAGTTGCCGATCTTGATCTTGTTGACCTTGATCCCGGCTTCCCGCGCGCCGAGCAGGTTGCCGCCGACCGAGATCGTGTACAGGCCCCAGCGGGTCCTGGTGAGCAGCACCTGGAAGAGCAGGACGAGGACGGTGGCCCAGATGATCTCCGACCAGGCCTCGCCGCCGAACCAGCGGCCGACGCCCAGCGACCCGTCGGGCAGGTTGATCTGCTGGGCGGAGGAGACCGTCAGCGCGTAGCCGAAGATGATGTAGCCGCTGCCGAGCGTGGTGATCAGCGACGGGACGCCGAAGTAGGTGGTGACGATGCCGTTGACGCCGCCGATGACGACCGCCAGGATCAGGACCGTGATCACGATGGCGAGAAGGATGGGGAGGCCGGAGTCGGCGAAGAAGTGCATGACGTAGGGCGACAGCATCCAGACGAAACCGACCGACAGGTCGATCTCGCCGCAGACCATCAGCAGCACCAGGCCGATGCCGATGATCACGTACGGGGCCATGTACTGGGCGATGTTAACGAAGCTGCCGTGGCTGACGAAAGCCGGGGTCGTCGTCGCGAAGTAGATGAACAAGATCGCGGCGATGAGCAGGACGCTGGCCTCGCGCTGCTTCAGGAATATGGCAGCCGCGCTATTGAGAGGACTGGGGCCCCGGGCCGCTGGTCCCCCGGCGCCGCCGATGATGTCCGGGCTGCGCTCAGCAGTGTCGCTCACGTCGCTCATCCCTATTCTGCGATCTCACCTGATAGATGGTGTGGTGGAGTCATACCCACGGTACGCGGCGGTCCACCTGGCTGGAAGCCGGGTGGACCGCCGCTTACCTAGCACGTGCTCATCGTGACGCGCTCGCCGGTCAGACCGAGATCGCGCCGGTGTGCTTGATGTACACCTGGTTCTTCGTCGAGCCCTCGTACCGGCTGGGCGTCGCGGTGTACGGGTCCGCGTTGCCCTTGACCACGAACTTCAGGCCGGTGTCGGTGGTCGGCGGCGACACCAGGCCGCCCGAGAGCTGGAAGAGGTAGAGGTAAATCACCGGCAGGAAGCCCTGCAGGTACGGCGACTGGTCGATGGTGAAGTTGAGCTGGCCGGCCTTGATGGCGGTCAGGGTCTGCGGCTCCAGGTCGAAGCCGCCGGCCGCCACCTTGCCGACCAGGTTGTTCTTCTGCAGCGTGGTGCCGAGCAGCGCCGTGCTGCCGCCGTCGACGGCGAAGATGCCCTGGATCTTGGACCCGTTGGCCTGGATGAACTGCGGGATGGTCTGGGCTTCCTGCGTGGCCGAGGCGCCCGAGTCCAGGCCCTTGTTGCCGAACATGACCTTCATGCCGGCCGCTTCCAGGGCCTGCGTGGCGCCGTCCAGGCGCGGCTGGATGTTCAGCGAGCCGGGCTGGGCGATGACGCCGACGGCGGTGTCGCCCTTCTTCATCAGCGAGGCGAGCCGCTTGCCGACCTCCTGGCCGGAGACGAGCAGTTCCTGCCCGATGTAGGCCAGGCCGTTGGTGGGGTTGTCGCTCGCGCCGTTCGCGTTGTAGGTGACCACGGGGATGCCCGCCGACAGCGCGCTGTTGATCGGGGCGGTGAACGCCGTGGCCGAGACCACGGTGGTCGCGATACCCGGGGAACCGGCCGTGACCGCGGCCTGGAAGGCCGACAGCATGGTGGAGTTGGTCGGCTGGGTGGACAGGGCGCCCGTCCAGGCCGGCGTCGGCAGGCCGAGGAGCGCGGCAGCGTCGGCCATGCCGTACTGGGTGGGAGTGAAGAACGAGTTGTCCGTGACGTGGTTCACGAACGTGAACTTCCACTTGGGCGTGGTCGGGAAGTTGCCCGCGGCAGCCGCCGCGGTCCCCGACGTCCCGGTCGGGGACGCGCTGCTGGAGCTCGACGAGCTGCACGCCGCGATAAGCGCCGAGGCGGCCGCCGTCGCGCTGAACAGGCCCGCTCCCTCGATCAGCCGTCGGCGAGAGGGCCCGTCCTTCATGTTCAGGGTCTCAATCGCTTCGTCGACTGTCGAGTCGATCTTTTTCCTCATCTAAGGACCTCCGTGGAATTTTCCCTGGGACGGGATACTCTCCCGAGCCAAGCCCGCAGCGTGCGCGGCGAGTCCCGTCGACTTCGTCGCGAGAGAGATAACGCGAACACTCTTATTCCGACATCCGCTCCGGTGGCTCGCCCAGTGCAACCGCGCCCTGGTCATAATGCGACCGGCATTCAGTTTTAACTGGCGAACCGCCGCTGACGCTAAATCTGTTCATGATCACCTGTCAAGGCACCACGCAGGCTCGATAAACGAACGAGCCCGTTTCGATATCAGCCTCGGCATGGGGCACGTACGCGCCCGTCGGCATAGCCGCCGGGCTGCCCTCCTGGCTGCCCAGCGAGCTGGCCACCGGGCTGGCTGCTGGGTTGGCTGCTGGAAACGAGCAATCGCCGTCGTGAGCCTGGGCCTGTCTCATCCCCCCTCGCGTCGTGACCGGCCGGACCGGTTCGGGTC
>Ga0136846_1223844_pt1 | contig 10167 bp, 13 predicted proteins | sample HopSoiMetagenom2_FD_96841 | JGI IMG/M metagenome (GOLD analysis project Ga0136846, IMG submission 96841) | Grasslands soil microbial communities from Hopland, California, USA - 2 Assembly 2016 (version 4) | ecosystem: Environmental > Terrestrial > Soil > Grasslands | place: USA: Hopland... | reverse complement strand
GTGTCAGCCGCGAGATCGATGTCACGAGCGACCATCAGGCTCTCGCCGAGCGACGGCCAGCCGCCGATCCCGAGCTCCGCGGCGACGGCTCCCGCGTGCGCGTGGCCGCCGCGCGTCAGCGTCTGCTCCTCGCAATGAACCGCGATCGTGCGCCCTGTGATCGCGTTGTACTGCAGCGCTCGGCGCATCACGCCCGCTGCCACGACCGGGTGTCCGTCGTCGGTGAAGCCGGCTGCGCCCGCGTCGGCGAGCGAGCCGAGCTCCGCGAGCTCCTCGCCCGCCTGCCCCTTGGTGATCGCCGCGAAGAAGCCGACCGGGATGCGGGCCTCGGTCTCGGCCCGAGTGCGCAGGCCACGCACGATCTCAGGGTCGTCGACGACCGGCTCCGTGTTCGGCATTGCGAGGATCGCGCAGTAGCCTCCGGCTGCGGCCGCCGCCGTTCCGGTCGCGATCGTCTCCTCGTCCTCGCGCCCCGGCGTCCGCAGGTGCACATGTGGGTCGACGAACGCCGGCACGAGCGTCTGGCCGGCCGCATCGACGACGCGGTGCTCGTTCGTGTCGAGCAGCTCGCCGATCTGGGCGATCACGCCGTTGTCGATCCTCACGTCGACGATCGCATCGACTCTCTCGAGCGGGTCGACGACGCGCGCCCCGCGCACGACGATGTTCTCGCGCCCGACCGGTCCGGCGAGCATCACGCGACCCCCACCGCGGTCTCGACGGCGACCGGGCCTGCGGTGAGCAGGTCGTAGAGCACCGCCATGCGCACGACCAGCCCGGCGTGTACCTGATCGGTGATCAGCGAGGCAGGCGAGTCGGCGACGCGCGGGTCGAGCTCGACACCGCGGTTCATCGGGCCGGGGTGCATCACGCGCTGGCCGGCGCCCACGCGGTCGGGCGTGATTCCCCAGCGCGCCGTGTACTCGCCGAGCGACGGCACGAAGCTCGCACCGGGGAGCATGCGCTCCTTCTGCATGCGCAGGACGTAGATCACGTCGGCGTCTGCGATCGACGCGATGTCGTGCGAGACCGGCGCCGGCCCGTTCGGCACGAGGGTCGGCGGCCCGACGAGGATCACGTCCGAGCCGACGAGCTCGAGCGCTTGTACGAGCGATCGCGCGACGCGTGAGTGCACGACATCGCCGACGATCGCGATGTGCAGCCCGTCGAGCCGGCCGAAGGTCTCTCGCAGCGTGTACAGGTCGAGCAGCGCCTGCGTGGGATGCTGATGCTTTCCGTCGCCGGCGTTCACGACGCGCGCGCGGGTGTTGTTCGCGACGACGTTCGCAGCGCCGGCTTCCGGGTGCCGCACGACGATCACATCCGGGTCGTAGGACGACAACGTCAACGTGGTGTCTTTCAGCGACTCGCCCTTGTCGACCGACGAGCCTGCCGACTTGACGTTGAGCGTGTCGGCCGAGAGCCGCTTGGCAGCCAGCTCGAACGACGACGAGGTTCGCGTTGAGGACTCGTAGAAGAGGTTGATCACGAGCCGGCCGCGGAGCGTCGGCAGTTTCTTCGTCTCGCGTTCCTGCGACACCGAGAACGAGCGCGCGGTCGCGAGCAGACGCTCGACATCGTCGCGCGTCAGGTCCTCGACCGAGAGAAGGTGACGACGTTGACCGCGCGGTGGAACGAGGTCGCCGGGGACGACGCGCAGGTCACTCATCGGTGCTTCCCTCCGTGACGAGGATGACACGATCGATCTCGTCGATCTCGTTGAGCTCGACCTGGACGCGGTCGCCGCGCGCGGTCGGCAGGTTCTTGCCCACGTAGTCGGGGCGGATCGGCAGCTCGCGGTGGCCGCGGTCGGCGAGGACGGCGAGTTGCACGCGGTCGGGGCGTCCGTACTCGATCAGCGCGTCGATGGCCGCGCGGATCGTGCGGCCGGTGTAGAGGACGTCGTCGACGAGGATCACGGTGCGCCCCTCGAGCTCGAACTCGAGTCTCGTGTCTCGCACGATGGGCTGCGGCCGGCGCGGCGCGCTGCCCGAGCGGACGTGCACGTCGTCGCGATGAAAGGTGATGTCGAGCTGGCCGAGCTCGAGCTCGACGCCGGAGCGCTCTTCGACCAGCCGCCGGAGCCGATGCGCGAGCGGGACCCCGCGCGTGTGGATGCCGACGAGCGCAACCGCTTCGAGGTCGTCGTTGCGCTCGATGATCTCGTGCGCGATCCGGGAGAGCGTGCGAGCGACCTGTTCGGCGTCCAGCAGGGTCCGGTACGCGGCGGTCGCGGCAGGATGAGACATTCGACTCCTTTCCGGCCTCGCTGGACCGGGTTAAAGGGGGACGTGCCGGCGCAGCATACGCGGTCCGGCCGGACGGCGTCCCAGCATCATCTAGATTCCGCGATCGTGGAAGGGCTGCTGCTCGAGCGCTACGCGAAGCTGGTCGCCGAGGTCGGCGCCAACATCCAGCGCGACCAGCAGGTGATCGTGATCGCGGCGCCCAGCTCGGCGCCGCTCGTGCGGGCGATCGCGGCAGAGTGCTTCAAGCGCGGCGCGCGGTTCGTCGATCCCTGGTACTTCGATCCGTACGTCAAGCGGATCCGGGCGCTCGAGGCCGACCCGGACACGCTCGAGTTCTCGCCCCGCTGGTATCCGAAGCGCCTTCTCGACATCAGCGAGGCGCACGGCTCTCGCATCTAGATCTCGCCGACGACTCCGCCGGGCCTGATGGACGGCGTCGATCCGGCTATCGCCGGGCGGGACCAGCTCCCGTCGCTTCGCGAGGGCTTCGAGATCATCAACGCGAAGACGACGAACTGGTGTGTCGTCCCATGGGCCACCGAGGCGTGGGCGACGGTCGTGCACCCCGAGCTCACCCCGGCCGATGCGCTCGCGAAGCTGAACGAAGAGCTCGTCTATCTCCTGCGGCTCGACGAGCCGGACGCGGGAGCCGCCTGGCGGGAGCGCGGCGCACAGCTGCAAGCCGTCGTCGGACGGTTGACGGAGCTCCGATTCGATGCGCTCCGCTACGAGGGACCGGGGACGGACCTGACGGTCGGGCTCCTCCCCACCTCACGCTTCGCCGGCGGCGGCTCGACCAACATCGACGGTGTCCGCAGCATCTCGAACCTGCCCACCGAAGAGGTCTTCACGGCGCCCGATCCGCAGCGCGCCGACGGCGTAGTCTCGGCGACGAAACCGCTTGACGTGAGCGGAACCCTCGTGCGGGGGCTGCGCGTCCGGTTCGAAGCGGGCCGCGTGGTCGAGATCGAGGCGGAGTCGGGGGCGAACGCGCTGCGCGCCCGTTGCGCAAAGGACGAGGGTGCGTCGCGCCTCGGCGAGCTGGCCCTCGTCGATCGCGAGGGCCGCATCGGCAAATCGGGGATCACCTACTTCAACACGCTGCTCGACGAGAACGCCGCGAGCCACTTCGCGCTCGGCGGCGCCTACGCGACGTCGGTCGACGAGCAGGATCGCGGTCGGATCAACAACAGCGTGATCCACATCGACTTCATGATCGGTTCCGACGACGTCGCTGTGACCGGCCTCCATGCGGACGGCAGCGAGGTGCCGGTGCTACGCGGCGGAAGCTGGCAGATCTAGGACACCGCCGTCCCTTGACGGACGTGCTCCCTTCCGGATCAGCGTCGGCTCTCCGCGCTCGGCGAACGGGATCTCGATCACGTCGAAGTCACGCGGTGCGACGGTCGAAGCGAAAACGGCCCGCGCTTCGTCGAGCAGCTCCGGCCCGAAGTAGCGGGGCGAGAAATGCGTGAGCGCGAGCAGCCGCACGCCCGCCGCGGCGGCGACCTCGGCAGCCTGACGCGCGGTCGAGTGGAGCGTCTCCTCGGCGCGCGCATGCTCCTCCTCGGAGAACGTCGCCTCGTGCACCAGAAGATCCGCGCCTTCGGCAAGCACGCGGACGGTCTCGTTCGGAGCCGTATCGCCGGTGATCACGACCCGGCGCCCCTTGCGGGCCGTGCCGATCACCGCGTCCGGTGTGATGGCCGTCCCGTCGGGCAGCGTCACCGACTCCCCGCGCTGGAGCGCGCCACGCTCAGGCCCGAACGGAACGCCGAGCGCGTCCGCGGCGACCGGGTCGAACTCGCCGGGCCGGTCCGGCTCGTCGACGGCGTAGCCCACGGCCGACACGCCGTGATGCACCGGGAACACGAGGATGCGGTAGCCGTCCCGGTCGAGCGCCTCACCGGGACGCACCTCGATCGTCTCGAGCGGATACGGGACCCTGCCGAACACCCGGCGGAGGTCGTTGAAGAGCTCGCGCAACCCCGGCGGCCCGAAGACGGTGAGCGGCACCTCCCGTCCGCGAAGCGCGAACGTCTTCAGGAGCCCCGGCAGGCCGAGCGTGTGATCGGCGTGGTAGTGCGTGAGGTAGATCGCTTCGAGGTCGGGCAGCCCGAGCGTCGAGCGCATCAGCTGCCGCTGCGTCCCCTCGCCGCAGTCGAAGAGCAACCGGTCGCCGCCGCGCCGTACGAGCAACGCAGCCGGAGCGCGCCCGGCGGTGGGCGCGCTCGCCGACGTGCCGAGGAAGACGACGTCCAGGTCCACGGCGAGGGATTGTCGCAGCGAACGCTGCGGCGAAAGAAATGATCGCGGCGCGTGCTACGGAAGTACGAGCTGCTGTCCGACCGAGACGTCGGCACCGGGCAAGTGGTTTGCCTTCTCGATCCGCCAGATCGCCGCGCGCGGGTCGCCTGCGTAATGGCGCTGTGCGATCGACCAGAGCGTGTCGTAGGCCTTGACCGTCACCACCTGCTTCCGGCCGTGCGCCTGGGACGAGTGCGCTGTCGCACTCCAGACCAGCACTGCTACCGCGACCAGGAGAAAGATGCGAACGAACATGTGTTCGCCATGCTACCGAACACCTGTTCGCTCTGTCAAGCCCAATGCGTCGACGAGCTTCTCGGCGCCGAACCGGACCGGATCGTCGGCCGGCAAGCCGGTCTCGGCCTCGGTGTCGGCGATCGCGCCGCGGGCCCGCTCCTCGTCGAGCTCCCGGGTGTTCAGGGCGATCGCGAGCACCTTCGCCGGCCGCGAGAGCAGACTGATCTTCTCGTGCAGGTCGACCAGCTCCGAGAGCGGCGGGATCGGATAGCGCTCGTCGCCGTCGACCACGGCTTCGTCCGCCTTGTGGCAGAGCACGTACGAGTGCGGCGCGGAGCCGTGGATCAGACCGAGCGTCACGCCCGAGTACGCCGGATGAAGGAGCGAGCCCTGCCCTTCGACGAACAGCACCTCGCCCCCGCGTCGTACGCCTTCCAGCACGAGCTGCTCGGCGGCCCCGGCGATGAAGTCCGCGACGACCGCGTCCACGGAGATCCCCCAACCTGCGATCGCGATTCCCGTCTGCCCGGTCGGGATGAACTCGCTGCGGACCCCGCGCGCCTTCGCCTCCCGGTCGAGCTCGAGCGCGACCGTCATCTTCCCGATCGCGCAGTCGGAGCCGACCATGAGGATCGCCGTCGCGCCGTGCGTCAGGTTCTCGCCGGTCGGGACGTTCAACCCGGGCGGCGCCTTGCGCAGGTCGCGCAGCTCGACGCCGCGCTTTCGCGCGAGCGCGGTCAGGTCGTCGTCGTCCGTGAGGAACTCGTGCAACCCGTTTTCGACGTCGAGTCCCGCGTGGATGCATTCCTCGAGGAGCGCACGCCACTCGGGCGGGAAACGGCCGCCTTGCGTGGCGACGCCGACGAGCGCCGTCGTCGGCGCGTATCGCATCGCTTCGTCGACGGTTCGGACGAGCGGGAACCCCTCGTGCTCGCCGGCGTCGCTCTGTGAGTCGAGCACGCAGACGACGTCCTGCGGCGCGTAGCGGATCACCCCGCGTGCGGTCTTGCCGAAGTGCGGATCGCCCGAGCGCCCCTCGGCGAGCACGAGCAGCTTACGCCGGCGAGACACCGAGCCCGGGCCGGTCGGAGGGCAGCTGCACGCCGTCGACGAACTCGACCCCCGGCCACGGGTCGTCTGCGAGCAGCAGATTGCCGTCGAGGTCGACGTGATCCATGAGGCTCGCGATGTGCGCACCGGGAGCGATCCCGAGGCCGGACTCGACCATGCAGCCGAGCATGACGCCGAGGCCGAGAGCGCGCGCGGCGTGAACCATCCGCACGGATTCGCGGATCCCGCCGGCCTTCGCGAGCTTGATGTTGATCCCGTGCGCGCGCTCCGCGCAGGCAGCGACGGTCGAGAGCCCGTGGCAGTCCTCGTCGACGTAGATCGGGACCGGTGATCGCCGCTTCAGCTCTGAGCCGCCCGGGTCGCCGGCGACGAGCGGTTGCTCGCAGTACTGCAGCATCGTCAGCCGCGGGAGGTAGTCGAGCGCCTCGTCGAGCGACCACGCCTCGTTGACGTCGCACTGGAGGGGCAGGTCGGTCACCTCGCGCACGGCTGTAACGCGCTCGACGTCGAGCCCGTCGCGTCCGCCGAGCTTCAACTTCAGGCGCTTGAACCCGCGGCCGAGGATCTTCTCGGTGCGGCGCGCCATGTCGTCTGGATCGCCGAGCCAGATCGTCCACGACGTCGGCGGTCCGGAACGGCGCAGACCGAGCAGCTGGTAGACCGGCCGGCCGAGCAGCTTCCCTTGCAGGTCGTGCAGCGCGTGGTCGAGTGCGGCGCGCGCCGCGTCCTCGCCTGGCGGCAGGCGGTCGAAGATCTCGTCGAGCGCGAACGGGTCGTCGCCCGGATCGACCTGCCCGAGCCACGCGACCGCGGACTCCGCCGACTGGTCGTAGTGGCCGAGCGGCGCGGCCTCGCCGAAGCCCGTGTGCCCGTCGTGCGCGAGCTCGACGTGCACGACCTCGGCCGACTCTTCGGACCCGCGCGAGATGGTGAACGTCTCCGCGAGCTGCACGGTGGCCTTCCGGGCGCTCAGCTGCATGCGGGCTAGACTACGCACTCCCCGCGCGCCCGTAGCTCAGGGGATAGAGCGTTCGCCTCCGGAGCGAAAGGTCGCAGGTTCGATTCCTGCCGGGCGCACTTCTCGTAGAGCGAGACCATCGAGATTCCGGCGAAGACTGATCCAGGTGTCGGGACGCTCGCCAGTCGACCGCAACCCCCAATGCTCCGAATCGCGACGGCGTCCCGCGACGTTGATGAAGAGATGTACCGCTACCGGCTGCTCGATCAAACGACTGGGGCCGACCTCGGCCCTTTTGTCTCGACGCGGCCGGCTTTCCAACCGGGCGAGTCGCTCAGTCGAGCCTCTGGCGAGCGGTTCGAGCTCGTCACTGTCGTCGAGCCGGAAAACGAGAACTTCCGTGCCTACCTGATCGTGTGCGCGCTCGTCGCGCCCATTCCCGAAAACCCGCAAACGAAGTAGGTTCGTCGTAGATGGCCAGTCGCGACGTCGACCTCGAACGGATGGTTCAAGGAACGCTTCTCGGCGAGGCTGTACTCACCGCCGAGGTAGCGGCTCTGCTCGCTGACGAGCAGGGCCAGTACATCGCTGTCAATGACGAGGCCGTTCGCCTTACGGGCTATACGCGTTCGGATCTGACGAGCGTTCGAATGGGATCGCTCGGCGCAGACGAGAGCTCCAGGACGCTATTCCGCCAGATCAGTCGGCGACAGAAGCTGCAAGGCAAGAAGTTGGTCGAGCATCGGGACGGGGCTGTCGTGCCCTGCCGGTACTGGGCGATCCCGGCGAAGGTCACGGGGATCTCCTACTTCCTGCTTCTTCTCTGGCCGAGCGGCGTAGTGCCGGGGTAAGTCGACGCCCCAGAACGCCCCCGAATAAATCGGACCTATCTGCGTTTCACGGAGTCCTTGCGCGGAATGTTCAGCAATACCTCGAGGGCTGACGGAGCGTTCGAGGGTTGTTCCTACGCGAGGAAGGGGCGTGGAGGCCGGCCTTTGGGGTAGGCCTCCGCCCCTTTCTCGTGCTTGCTCCTCGCTGGCACCGGTGAGTCGCCGGCACCGGTGAGCGCGAGCGCCGCGACCCGCGGAATCAGCCTCCGCGTCACCACCCGAATCGGAGTCTAGCCCGGGTCGTACGGAAGTCTCAGAAAGCCGGTGACCCCGATCACGGCGTACGCGAACGCGAGCAGCCGAACGGCGATCACGACCCACCAGAACCATTTCATGTGGCCATCGTCGATCGACCGGGGCTGCGCGTCGAGGAGGTTTCCGGTCGGCGGCGGTCTCCGGTCGACGAGCGGCGGGAGCCGCACAAAGGCGGCCCCGGCTCGCCTCGCTACTCGTCGTCCGACGTCGCGGCGTCCTTCACCTTGTCGCCGGCGTCGTCGGCGCGCTTCTTGATGTTGCCGATGACCTGGTCGATCTGACCTTCGCGCTTGAGATCGTCGTCGTCCCTCAAATCGCCCGCTGCCTTCTTGATCCGTCCCTTGGCTTCGTCGGTGCTCATCGGGAGCCCTTTCGTCGATTGCCGACAGGCGTTCCCGGTTTGCCCGCTCGCTACGCAGCCGGCTACTAGTGCCGGGAAACGAGGCCGCGAGCCGCGGCGACGAGCGGATCGGAAAGCCTGCTCGCTTGCCGCACGACCCACGTCACGTACGGGCGACCGGACCAGGTGACGATCGCCGCCGACACAGCACCGATCCCGGCGCTCGCAGCGACGTCGAGCGGGTAGTGGACACCGAGCAAGACGCGTGCCAGCGCGACTCCGATCGCACCGAGGAGCAGCAACGCGCCGAGCCGCCGATAGAAGACGAGCACGGCGAATGCCGCCGCGAACGCGACGGTCGAGTGGTCGCTCGGGAACGAGTTGTCGGCCGCGTGATGGATCAGCAGCAGCGTCTGATGCGGGTGGTCGACGAACGGGCGGTCGTGGTGCCACAGCGAACCGGCGACGACGTTCAGCAGCAGGCCCACGCCGACCGAGAACGCCGCCGAGGCCGCCGCGAGCTTCGCCTTCAGCGGCCCATCAGGCCGCGCCACGAACCACAACAGCCCGGCGATCGCGACGATCGCGAAGAGCGCGACCGCGTTGTAGGCGAGCGCCGTGTCCTGCAGGCCGTCGTCGTGCCGGCCGAGCGCGTTGATCGCGTGGAAGAGGCCCCAGTCCATCGGGGCACCAAGGTAGCGTCTCGCCACGGATGACCTTCCGTCCCGAGAGCACGCTCAACCCGAGGACCCTCCGACGCGAGGCGATCCAGCTCGCAATCGTGGCCGTGCTCTCGATCAGCCTCTACTTCACCGGCGTGCGCGCGCTGCAGATCGCCCTCGGCGTCGTCGACATGTTCGCGTGCGTGATCACCGCGATCGCAGCGACCGTCGCGTGGCGCGTCGGCGGACGCGGAGCTTCAGTCGGGCTCTACGCGATCGCTGCTCCCGTGTTCGCTGCGATCGCGTTGCTGAACTTCGCCTAACGTCGGGCGCGCCACTCGTCCTCGGTCACGAGCCGGCCGCCGCGGCGCTCGGCGACGACGCACTCCACGTGCGCATGCCGTCGCTTCGACACGTCCCCCTCCGGAGCGACGAGCGCATGCTCGCTCGTCGCGTGCAGCATCGTGTCGCAGAACGGGCACACGTAGCTGGCCGGCTTGAGGCTCTGCGCGGGACGCAAGGTCCACCAACGGGCTTCCATGACGGCCCATGGTGCCGCGACGACCTTCGGCGGCGCCTGTCGAGCGGGAAACCGCGGTAGAATGCCGAATATGCCAATGATTCCCGTGCTCGAGGACCCGCTCAGTACCGATGCCGAGCCTGCCTCGCATCCGTCGTACGCGCACGAGGGACACGGCCGCGGCCGTGGCGGCTCCGCCTGCCCGGGCCGCTGAGCTCGCTGCCGCCGGCCTGACCTGGATCCACCTCGACACTCCGTCGCTCGAGAGCGCGCAGGAGCTCGCGGACCGCTTCGGCTGGCATCCGCTCGACGTCGAGGACGTGATGTCGAAGCGCCAGCGCCCGAAGATCGACGACTACGCCGACGAGGGGTACCTGTTCGGCGTCCTCCATTTCCCGGTCTATGACCGCACGATCCAGCGTCTGAACGCCGCCGAGCTCGACATCTTCGTCGGGCCCGACTACCTCGTGACGCTGCCCGCGGTCGAACTGCTGCCCGTGACGCGGCTCTTCGATCGCTGCGGCATCGACCCGGACTTCCGCGCGGGGCTGTTCTCCAAGGGCTCGGGCCGGCTCCTCTACGAGGTGCTCGACGACCTGTTCGACTACTGCTTCCCGATTCTCGACAAGATCGGCTTCAAGCTCGACTCGCTCGAAGATGATGTCTTCGAAGGGCGTT
>Ga0136846_1220587_pt1 | contig 10167 bp, 9 predicted proteins | sample HopSoiMetagenom2_FD_96841 | JGI IMG/M metagenome (GOLD analysis project Ga0136846, IMG submission 96841) | Grasslands soil microbial communities from Hopland, California, USA - 2 Assembly 2016 (version 4) | ecosystem: Environmental > Terrestrial > Soil > Grasslands | place: USA: Hopland... | reverse complement strand
ACTTTTCGTAGTCGTTAAGTGCGGCTACAAGCTTATCGAAAGCTGGCTGTGCCATTTCTGCGTACTGAGGCCAGGTTTCTGAGTTCTCGTCAGCCAAGGCAATCTCATCCTGGAATGAGCTGCTTGCCTGCTGAGTCTCACTACTCTTGTCTAGGAAGGTAAGGAGTTCGTCCAATTCCTTAATGTAGCCCTTGGTTTCAGCAATGTACTTAACTTCGTTGGCCTTTAGAGCCTTAGCGTCCTTGTACTTGCTGTTGAACTGAAGTGGAAGTGCGTTAAAACCAGTAAGGTCGTCCTCGACTAAGCTCAAAGTGTGCTGTGCATCCTTGATTGCGTCGTGGCCTTTCTTGGCTTCAGCCTGAACTTCAACAGCTTCTACATCAGTGCTTACCAATGCTTTGCTGTCGAGTACGGCAGTGATTTCGTCTACGTCAGACTTAAGCTCTGCGTGCTTTGTCTTAACGCTGCTCTTGTAAGAGTTAACTTGCATACCTGGAAGTACCAAGAAGTAAGCAAGCAACAATAGTGCTGCTAATACAGAACCACCGATAATGAGGTTCTTCTTAGTTAATAATTCTTGTTTTGTCATGTGTAGACATCCTGTTTAATTGTTCGCTTAGCGCGATAGTAACAGAGGTTGCCTCGCTTGTCTAGGGCTAATCTTCAGTTTTTGTTCAGGTGCAGCAAACTAAATGGATTAGTCTTCCTTCTTTTCGTCTACTGCTTCATGTAGATTCTTGGCTTTGCGCTCAAATCCTTCAGTAATGCCACAAAGGATCGCCTGGCCGGCAACGGCAGCCAGCATCAAGAAGAATGCTGTGTCAGATCCAGAGTTAGCGTCATCTTTGATCAGGCTTACCCAACCAGCTACTACACCGACTAGCGTAAGATTAGCAATCCAGCTGGCAATGCCTACCCTCAATATTTTCTTCTGAGTAAGCAGTGCACTATTTAGACTGACCAGAGCAGCTACTGCCACCAGCAAGGATATAGTCAATCCATTACCGGTCTTTACTGAACTATCTGGCAAAGTGCGGTATAACCATGCCGCAACGCCAAGCATTATAGAAGCAACATATCCAAAAACAACTTGCCTCGTAAGTGCTTTCTGCACTCGAACGCTAGCTTTGTCTACATTTTTAGACGAAAGGATGTCTTCAGATTTTTTGTCTGTGTTGTCTGTGTTCTTCTTGCCTTTCTGGAAAACGCCAGAAACCTTGGCGTCAAATCGTATCCAAGGATGATCAGGATGCTCTTTCTTAAGCTCAACTTTGCGCATAATGACATGACTTCCGAGAGCTCCACCGACAAATGATCCAACGATCATCGGGATGAATGGCGCCGTTAATAGAAACTTAGGCAAATATCCAAGCGCTGCACCACCAACAAGAGTACCTGCCGCAAGCACACTAATAAGCCAGAACTCCCAGTGCTTAGACAGGGCATCGTACTCGTCTTCACCATCCTTTTGATCCATGAGCCGCTTACCTATCTTCTGTAGTACAGCGCCATAGCCTTTCTTTGTAAGCGGAGTAAGCTCTGCTTTTTTGAAAGCACGGCCCTTCACCGTCATGCTTCCGTCAGACTCTCGATCAATAAAGAATAGATCCTTAGGGATAGCTAGTTCTTCTTTGATGAATTTATTGCGCAGGATGTCTGTCTCGTAGCCAGTTTCATCATCTTTGCGCCACCACCACTTATAGTCACCGTCCGTTGCTAATACTTTGGGGATACGATTGCCTTTTTCGTAAAGAAGAATTTCACTGCAACAATAAACGCCATGTTTTAGAGTAACCAAACAGCTAATCTGACCGTTACAAAGCATTTTGAGCAATGCAATAACCTGGCTAACAGCGCTCTTTTCGTTCTTAAAGATACTATATTCAAAGAACATGCCGCCTACGCCTTCGATCGAAAGAATTATACCTACGACATTCATCTCGATAGCAAAACGCATATCAGAATCAGCCTCTTTGCGATTGCAATCCAAAGTAGCAAAAGTATCAAATGCCGGCTCTTCATCGAGCTCGTCGTCGCCTAGGCTAGCTAAACGCTTATAGGCATCCTGCTGAATTATAAAGTTGTCACTACAAAGTGGATACTGATCCACTTTGGCAATTTCTTTCTCTAGAAGAGATGTAAAACGAATTACAGAAAAAGATGTAGCAGTTTTCTCGGTCATGCTATTTATTTCTTCTTGGTGGCTTTGCTAACTTCTTTATTTACGCGAATTGCTTCAAAGTAAGCATCAACTACAAAAGGCAAAAAAGTTGCGGCGATCATAACAGCATCCCAACCACGAGACGGGATGTCAGATCCGAGGTCAGCCCAGGTTGGATCGATCATTCCGCCGGCAATAGCGACAACCCAGTAAGCCAACAGTAAAACTGCAAAAGGTGTACGCGTGCCTACATACAGGTAACCCAGACCCGGCAATACGTTAAGTACAGATGCAAGCCATTTATTCTTCATATAATCTCCTAGTAAAGTCCGGTTGCAGTAGCAACCAAGTTAAGTACAAACAGTAAACCACCGATTACGGCGACGATACGTTCTTTTGTGCTAAAAGCGCTAACTACCTTGCCCGCCTTCTGATTCTTGTTAATAGTTTCCTGAACTGTTAGTAGCGGCAGGAAGCTCAAGAAAGAGATACACCACATGAAGTTATCGATCCGTACGGTGAGTCCTAATAGGATGTAAGCAGTTGTAAGCCATCCGGCATTCTTTACGTTCATCTTTTGGAGCAGTGTGTACATAAAGAATAGGACAAAAATAGCGCGAGGAACTGGCCAGACGTCAGACTTCTCTGCCTCTTTAACAGCTTTCCAGTTCTTGTACATCCAGTAGACTTCGTAAAGACCGAAGGTAGCTAGGCTCATGATCGCCAGTTTGCTTGGCGTCATTTTTAGGAATTTATATTCAACAGCTTTGGTTTCAGCCTTAGCTTTCGCCTTAGGGGTAGTATCGGACATTAAATTGTCGCTCCTTAAATTGCGGTCATATTAACATCATTTGCCCAAAAAGTCTAGGGTTAATCTTCAGGATTTGTTCGCTTTTTAGCGTCGTGCAAATACGACAAACACGTTTAGCACAGAGACAAGCATCACAAAAATCACTATCAGACTATGAGGGATAAGCTTCTTTTTACCGTATGCAAGATCAAGCGCGTATACCCCAAGTACCAGCGCAGGAAGACAGAACGGATAAACTAGCAACGACATTATTGAGGACGCTATACACCAAGGCATAACGCTCTTTAAAGTTTCTTCGTCTTTCGAATCCTTACTGTTCAAAGTTTTTCGAAGTAAAACAATAGAGATAATTGATAAACATATTGCAAGCCCCAAGAGAAATAGGTCCATAAACCCAATGGCACCAGAAGTATGGTTTCTATCTGCTGCCAGCCCTTCCTCAACCAGTTTATTAATCATATAAAAGAGGAGGCCAAACCCACTAACGACACATACGCTCGCTGCGATGATTCTTTGCGAATTACTTAAACGATCCATAGGGTGTACTCCTAGTTCTTGGAATTCTAAAACCATTATATAGTATTGTTTATCGACGGTTGTTTCTTGTGGGCTTCATTAGCTCGTTGTTCTTGTTCGTAATCTAAATACAAACTGCTCGTATTGTGTTTTTTCCGGGCATACTCCGAAAAATAATATACGTTTGCCCATTCGAGCAACGTATATTACAAACTATTTCTGGGATTCCAGGGACTGGCCTTTGGAGGCTTAAGTGCGTGAAGCTTTAAGTTTTTCCAAGGTATCTGCGGAGGCTTTTATAATCCACTCTTCATCCTTAGAGTCGACGCTCAGTTTAATAACTCTTCCGTCAACCTCCTGAGGTTTACCGGAAAGAAAATCATAGACCCTATCTGAGACTAAAGTCTTAAAGAGTGGTTCATAGATATCAAGAACATCCTTACGAAGTTCGGATTTCCCCCAAAGCTCATGCTTGCCGATGGACAATGGTCTATGCCACTTCTGCAGTAGATGTTTTGTTATATGGAAAAGATCCACCCACTCAATCCTCTGTCCATCTACTAAGAAGTAGATATCAGCATTTAGCTCAACCTTGTCTTTATCGGCATAGTTGCTTGCAATAAAATCTAGGTTCAGTACCGCACCGTTGCTACCCGTAAAAGTCAGTTTATCCTTATGAACTTTAGGGTCAAGGCTTGCCAATTCTTGAGAGATTGTGGCGACCAATAAATTCTTCGTCCAGTTGACATCTGACGCTGTACTTCGATTAAACCACTTCATTATCTACGTCCTACCTGACACTTGAATTTAAATCTACCGAAAATGGTTTTTCTATATGTCCATAGTTGGCCGGACATGCCGCTTGCATCCGTATACCTCTTTAGCTGTTTCACTCCTAATGCCATTGCTCTGGTGTTATGAGGCTTTAGCTCGACTATATGGAATAAGAGGCCGTACCCTCTTAAGTCCCCTGACTCTGTCCTAATAATCTATTCCAACACATTTTTGCCATCTAAGAGGTACATTCTCTGATCCTTTGGTAGTTTTGAGAGTGAGTTCCATAAGATCTTTTCTAAGTACGGCACGAGTGTGCTAAAGAGTCTCGTGACTTAGCGCAAACGGCTGGAAATCGCGACCATGGGCTTCAGCTATCTCGTCTAGGGGCTTATCGTATGTTGATCGGCTACTAGGAGTAGCAATTACATATCCGGTGAGCGTTGGGATCACAAATAATGAACCGTCGCTAAATAGTATCTTTCCATTGCTTAGATTTGATAAGAAGAGAGCTATCTCGTTCTCTATATCTTGGGCAAATTTCTTATTTCTCTCTTGCGTGATGTCATAAAGATCAGTATCTATAGCGTACCAGAAACCTGAGTGACGGAGCTTGAACTCGACGCCTAGCCATTTTTCTTCAATTTTAACTTCTACTGAGCAGTTACTATCTCCAAAGCTGTATATCTTGCCTTTTTTTGTCTCTTTTTCTTCAATTTTAATACCGTTGTCCCTGAGAGCACTTAGCTCAGCTCGTATTTTTTCCCCAAACATGTCCTTCTCCAATCTATAGTAAACTCTTTACTAACCATTTATATACATCCACACCCGTCTTTGTCCAGTTTGCGTCAACCCATATTCTGCTTGTTTCTATATGGAAGTGGAACGGAGATAGCAACTTGCCCAGCTTACCTAGGTTGCTGTAGTAAGTTGGAGCAGGACCGATAGATAACCTTTTTGTGTTAATTCTAATTGTGTTCTTCGCAAAAGCTACAAGAGGACCGGTACACTCAGGACCAGCAACAAAACATCCAGCGATTATACCCCCTGCAGCAGCGGCTATTGCTCCTCGCATTGTCCACTTGGCTACTGTTCGACTCTTCTTTTCTAAAGTTTTGTTATATCTGCAGTTAAAGAATGCAAAGCGAGATCCTGATGGCATACACATCTTGCCATCTAGGTCGAATTTATTTATTGGGGCATAAGAGGACGTACCTCTTAAATCTACAAATTAGTATATAACATGGTGCTTGGATTTGTAGGCAAAATACCGTAGGTTTTGGGGCATGCCATCGCGCAATGTATTGAAGTTAGATATTCCTGAAACGTTTTACCATGTATATGCTCGAGGCATTAGTCGTGGGCGTATTTATATGAACGACGAGGATTACAAATACTTCCTTTTACTCCTTGCTCGGTATCTTTCAATTGAACCCAGCAAAGACCGGAATGGGGTGACATACCCGCATTTGTTTGGGAGGGTTGAGTTGGTTTGCTACTGTCTTATGCCTAACCATTTTCATCTACTTATCTACCAGCAAGATGCTGGGGCAATGAAGGCTTTTATGCAAAGTCTTATGACAAGTTACAGCCGATACTTTAACAAGAAGTACAAACGGAGTGGGTCATTGTTTGAGTCTCGGTACAAAGCGTCCATGGTGATTCAGGAGAAATACCTGCAGCACATTACGAGATATATACATATGAACCCGAAGTACTGGAAAACGTTTCAATATTCTAGCTTGCAGTACTACTTTAGCGCTGAAGCGCCTGAGTTCTTGGTAGCTGATCGCATTGAGGCTTTATTCAAAGGAAGGCAAGAATACCTTGCCTTCCTGGAAGAATACATTGAGCAAAAGAAGCTTGTTGACTCGACGAAATATGCATTGCCGGAGTTTTATTAGGCAATGTTTTGTGGACTTAAGAGGTACGGCCTCTTGCGGCTTCTATTCAGATTCCGAAAGTTTGTACTCAGAGATTTTGATTGTGCCCCAAATATATACAGTCGCATGCATTGACGAGTCGAATTTATGATAGTCGTCAGCATGATAAACGTGGATAAGCCACACGTCCCTTCCGAATGAATCAGGAGGACTAACATAGAAATCTAAGTTATTACATACCTCTTCGGCTATTTCACGCTTTAAACAGTCACGCTTAGCATAAGCTACACCTGCATCTTTTACTCTTTGCGTATCTTGTTTATGAAGCATTGTCACCGCCAGCACAGTCAGTAATATGCTACCAACAACTATTAGCCCAATCTTATTTTTATGTAACATGTTTTTCATCTTACTACTACCATCTCTGATCAATTTTAGCACTTCCCGTAAAATTCATTGTATAGTTTCTGGGCAAGATTAATCCCTTCGATCCCAGGACCGCAGCAACCCCGGTCTGGAAACCAATATATGTAGCAACGTTTCGCTTAACAGTTTGCTTCTTATAATTCCAAAAGTCAAAGTCATATGCCTGACTTGCCGGAGTATATTGGCCAACTATACGGTATCCAGTGGACGTTTTTATAATCTTCCCCTTGAAGCTACCGTACGCCCCACCAATATGTTCACTTGCAGCACCCGTAGCATAAGAGCCCACATCATTAGCAGTAAAATATCTGTTTGTTTTATATTTTTTTAGAAGACCATTTAAATCTGCCGCACTTAGCTTCCACTTAATATCCTTAGCGCGGAATGTTTGACTTCCGCCGGCGCCCGAGAGCCATCTAAGATATGCTTTTGCTGGGTTTGGCTTACTCTGTTGTCCAGTGAGGTCAAACTTATTTACTGGATCTGGTGGATAGACGTAGTTGTTGTCTACGCCACCTTCGACAGGATCAACCTGGATAAAACGGCCCAAGGAAGGTATATAGACACGCTCGCCCATAGGAATTGGAGACAATTGAAGACTTGTTTCCGTAAACTTCTCATGCTGTCCAAGCCAACCGTAGCTTGCACTTGCCGTGTTTGCAGGATTCGTACTACCTGTCAAGGGACTACCAAATGGATCATACACAAAGCTATTGAGAGGACCATTGCCGTTGCTAGTATTCGTTCCAGCAGCGTTAGCAGTGAGTATGTTATCACTATGGATATTAGGCAGACTGTACTGCTTGTTAGCATTTCCTGTTTGTTGTGGCTTAACAGTCAAACTCACACCGCCAGGAAGTTGTAGAGTCTTTTCGATGATATTAGTACCATCAGCTACATAATCAGCAGTGTCACCGTCGCCAGTATAGTGATAATACCAATCACCGGCATCAGTCCAGTTCCAATTCGAGATGTTACTCTTATAGCGCGCAATAATACGGCCTCGTGCATCGCGATCGTAATAGAGGCCTACGCCATTGCCACCACTGGTGTACTGCTCGTAGCCACTGCTGCGGTCACTGCTGTCATAGTAGAAATACGTTTCAGATACAGTGCTCGTAGGTGCAGTCATGTGCGTCATATTACCATGAGCATCGTATTGGATACTGTTGTATAAGGAGTTGCTGCTACCAGTAAGACGATCTGCATAATCGTAGCAGAACTTGGTAGTAGTGCCGTTGATTGTTTGTGTAGTACGGTTGCTATTCTTTCCTGAGTTGGCATTCGTTCCGCCACCGGTTCCACAGGTTGTAGTGTCTTGCGCCCCAAATCCATAGCTGTACGTATTTGAACCGATAGTTGCGGACGTGAGTCGGTTAACCGCGTCGAAGCCAAAAGTACTGCTTAGCGTTGCGCTACCAGATGTCACGGACTCACTGTTTATCTGATTGCTCTGTGTACGATTCACCGTGTCCACCACTGTAGTTGTACCGTCGCCCATACGATAGGTCATAGAATTAGTACGACCAAGTGAATCGCGGCCAAAGGTCAGACGAAGCGAGTTGGCGTTATTGTAGTCAACGTGATCCATCCGTCCATATGAATCATAGTAGACAGTTGCATACGTTACACCATCGAAGACATCATTGGCTAGCCGACGATAACTGTCGTAATAGAAAACCTCCTCGCCCATATCACCGTACTTGCGTGTCATTTCACCGGTAGGTACAGCATACTCATAGCCTGTCCAAGTACCGTATGCGTCTACATATGTAGTGGTACGACCCAATAGGTCTACTGTCACCTGAACAGTACCATTTGAATCCGAAGAACTCGTAACAAGTGGGTTGCCGCCAACTGAATAATTACCGGTTACGGTACGTGCTGCGCTGCCATTGAAGGCCGCTGTCTTTGTCTGAGCTATGCGTCCACGAGAATCGTATGTAGTACACGTCCAGCTACCAGTGTTATAGCGAGCAGCGACTATGCGCCCGGCATCGTCATAAATAGTCTCTGTTGTGCGTGATGTTTTACTTCCAGTTCCGTCTGGATCCGACTCAGTCTTTAGCTTAAGCCTACCACCTTGTTTGTAGGCTTCAGTTGTAGTGGTGGTGCATGGATCATCTTTAGTGTCCGTTGCTCCGTAGTATGCGTACTGCGTACCCGTAGAAGCGACAGATGTGTTTGCACCTGGTAGATATTTGGTGGTTTGGCGAAGGAAACTGCCGGTAGCGCCCTGCGTCTCATAGGTGTTGTTGGTTGTTAGATTTAATCCAGTTGGATCTACGCTTGTACTTTGCGCCAAGCCTAATTCTGGGTTGGCACCGTAGTTAGTTGTGACCACCCTGTCTCCCAATGTGCCGTCATATGTTTTAGTTTTAGTAGTTAAGCCGTAATCCGGCGAGAAGTACTGCGCCGTATTCCCCGTCTCGCTACCCCCTGGAGGCGTCATCAGCAGACTAAAGCCAGAACTCGCCCCGGTGTTTCCTATGCGGAAGTACTCTATGCGAATACGCTTAGACTTAGTGTCTGCCGCTGTGTACGTGCCGGTATGGTCACGGCCGTAGCCATCGTTCCAGTCGTCCACAACTAGGTTGTCGTCGACCCACATTCGCACGCCACCATCGCTGTTGATGCGGAAGGTCCAGCTGCCTGTGCTTGGCAATCGCATACGACCGGTCATTCGTATACCCCATTGGCCGCTGTAGGTGCTTACTGGGGATGTTGTGCCGTAGCTCTTACTAATGGTTCCGTCTGTTGCAATGTTAGTCGTGTGGCTCAGTGGTGCACCGGTAAGTGCTGGGTAATACACAGATGGACTGTACGATCCAGATGTCCCGGTAGCCCAGGTAGATCCGCCCGAATTTCGGTAGATGACCATGTTGCCGTCGTTTTGCAGCGTCAGCGTACTAGCGCCCTGGCCTGCTGTGCCAGATGACCATATGCCTGTGCCACCGTTGTACAGTACTAAGTTGCCGTCACCACCCATTACAAAGCTGGTGGTCGTTACGCCGGTTGTACCAGTTGACCAGATTGGGCCGTTAGGGCTATATAGCACCACGTTGTTGTCGTTTTGGTAGGTTAGGACAAAGCGCCTATCCAGTGAGTACAAGCTAGACCCCTTGGCCAGTGAACCACCGGCACCCATGCCATATGCCATGGCCTTAGTGTTTGCTGCCATGTAAGTTACCGCCATTCCGGTCATACCTTCGTCGTAGTTGGTGTCGGTGCGTGGTACTTGGCTGGTGTACGTACTAGTTGGTACCTGGTTCTTTGGATTAGATGCGTCAAACCATGCTGTTGGAGCTGGACCATAGCTGCTGACGGCGCGGTCTTCGTCGTCGTAGACAGTGGTGCTCTTCATGCCAGTTTCGTCGGTGGTGCTGTACACCATATCTTTGTATTCGTCGTACTGTGTTTTGTCGCTCAGGCCTGCGATGTCGGTGTCCTTAATGGTGCGGAACAGGTTGTCGTATTCTACGCGGCGCGTGTAGCCGTTTGGTTCGCTGCTACCGGTTATGTGTTGCTGGGTTGCGCCAAAGTAACTCTTGTCCTGCGCGCCAGGCAAGTATTCGATGGTGTGTTCGGTGCGGGTT
>Ga0136846_1236558_pt1 | contig 10169 bp, 3 predicted proteins | sample HopSoiMetagenom2_FD_96841 | JGI IMG/M metagenome (GOLD analysis project Ga0136846, IMG submission 96841) | Grasslands soil microbial communities from Hopland, California, USA - 2 Assembly 2016 (version 4) | ecosystem: Environmental > Terrestrial > Soil > Grasslands | place: USA: Hopland... | reverse complement strand
CCGGGTTTATCACTATAGGGTTGCAAAAGGCATGCGCCTCTTGAACCCAACGCTCCATCTGCATATACTTTAAACGACCTTACATCAAGGTGGTCGGTTTTTATTTTTCCCTTCGTAAAAGCAAAATCGTAATTCTTCGGCGCATCGCTGAGCATGGCATAAATCCTCATTTTCAGTTCGCCTTTCTTTTGCAGGCTATCGAGGTACATGATCTGCTCCCAATCCAGACCACAATCATCAACAGTGGTCAAACCAACTGCAAAACAATTCTGTTGCGCTTCTGCCAGTGCTTTACTGAATTCATTGGGATCGGGTCCGGGTATTTTGGAAGAAACCAGATCAACTGCGTTATCGATAAGGATTCCGGTAAGCTCACCATTTTTAGTTTCTACTTCACCTCCAACCAATTTTCCTCCTGGCTTAACACCTGCCAGTTCAAGCGCCTTCCTATTGGCAATAGCAGCATGGCCATCAATTCTTGTCAATAAAACGGGCCTGTCAGGAAAAGCTTCATTCAATAATTTATTATTGGGAAAATCTTTCACTGGCCAGTCGTTCTGGTCCCAGCCTCTGCCTGTGAGCCATCCTGCCGTATGAGAAGCTGCAAATGCTTTGGTTCTATCCATTACATCTTCCCAGCTTTTGGTATCAACCAGGTTTACGCGCGAAAGGTTACCGGCATAACCCACAAAATGGGCATGCGCATCAATAAACCCAGGGTATATGAATTTGCCCGATTCATCGATAGCCGACGTAGCTTCAAATTTGGCCTGTAACTCATCCGTGGTACCGGTTGCCACTATCTTTCCATCCTTAATAGCAATTGCACTGGCAATAGAAAAGCTGGAATCAACAGTGTAAATGGTAGCATTGTATAAAAGCAGGTCTACTTTTTCTTTCTGGTTGCAACTGGCTACCCATACGGGCAGCAACAGGATCAGCAGTGTTTTTTTCATGTAAGTGATTGAATCTGCGCTAAATTAGGAATTCTGTATCAGCATTGACGGATTGTTAACCGGCCAACATTTACCGGATTAGTAAAAAATGCTACTAAAAGTTGCTAACAATACCGTTTCCGGGTAATCCATGAGTTGTCTTTTTGCGTAACTTTCGCCAATCTTCCAAGTTCATTCTATTCTAAACCACATCGGCTGAACCGCCTTGAAAAGACTCCCAACTCAATATCCCTTTTAGACCTCACTAGATCAATATCCCTTACAAAGAACGCTGGTTAGTATCTCTGTTTTCAAGTTAACCTTAACCAAAATTGAACTGAAATGGCTGGAAATCTTATGCCCTGGCTTACAGGAAAACGTATGTTTTTTCTGTGTTTTGCATTTGTACTCTTCTCCTCTTCCTTTGCACAAAATCCTATTGTTACCGAGAACGCACTTCCGGGAAATCCTATTTCCGAATGGGGCGTGCCTGATTTCAGGGACAGCAGAATTGCAGGGTTCACTACCCAAATGAGCGTAAATGCCGGGACTACAGTCCGGTTCAAGATCACAGTACAAAACTCTGCGACCTACACGCTGAAGATATATCGTATTGGATATTATAATGGAAATGGAGCCAGGCTGGTTGCCAACCTGGGCACACTGAGTGGCGTAGCTCAGCCATCCGGACTATATAATGCAGCTACTGGTTTGCTGGATTGTGATAACTGGAGTGAATCTGCCAGCTGGGCAATTCCGGGAACAGCAGTTTCTGGTTTATATATCGCTAAAATTGAAAGGACTGGCGGTGGCAGCAATCATATTGCCTTTATTGTGCGCAATGATGCCAGCAATTCTGATCTCTACCTGCAGTTCCCTGATGCAACATGGCAGGCATATAATGCTTATGGCGGCAATAGCGTTTACGATGGAACAGTGAATGCATATCCCAATGGCCATGCTGTAAAAGTTTCATATAACCGACCATTCTTTATCTATAACTCTTTATTTAACCTCGATGGTCGTGGATCAGACTGGTACATGAACGCAGAATACCCAATGGTCCGCTGGCTGGAAAGAAATGGATATAATATAACTTATACCAGCTGTGAAGATATATCAGCCAACCCCGGACATCTCCTCACACATAAAGTATATATTTCTGTTGGACATGATGAGTATGTTTCCAAAGAGCAAAGAAATGCAGTGGAAGCTGCCCGTGATGCAGGCGTAAATCTCGCCTTCTTCAGCGGTAATGAGTTTTACTGGAAAACACGATATGAAAATGACGCGAGTGGAGATACGAGACGCACACTCGTATGTTATAAGGAAGGATTACTGGGTGATGGAGGTTTTGGTGAAAGGACTTGCGGTGGAAAATGCGATGCTACATCACCGGAATGGACAGGTTTGTGGAGAACGGGAGCAGATTATGATGGCAATCGCCCGGAAAATGCGTTGACTGGACAGATGAGCTGGGATGAAACTCCGGGTGCTATTCAGGTTCCTTCCACGTATAAAAAATTACGATTCTGGCGCAACACATCAGTGGCTTCATTAACCGCCGGACAAACAGCTACCCTGGCTCCCAATACACTGGCTTATGAGTGGGACTATGAGCAATACCAGGCCAGTTATCCTGCAGGACGTATTACCATGTCCAGCACAACACTGAATAATAAAACGCATAAATTATCACTCTATCGTCATTCAAGCGGCGCACTTGTTTTTGGCGCCGGTACTGTACAATGGTCTTGGGGGCTGGATGGTGCACATTACAACGGATCTACTACCGTAAGCACAGATATGCAGCAGGCCACAGTCAATCTTTTCGCAGATATGGGTGTACAACCCGGTACCCTGCAATCTGGTTTGGTGGGTGCCAGTCAATCATCTGACCTTACGGCTCCTTCTTCATCTATTACCTCACCTGCTACAGGATCTTCTTTCCATGCAGCTTCTCCAATTACCGTTTCCGGATCTGCTACAGATGCTGGCGGTGGAGTTGTGGCTGGTGTGGAAGTATCCTATGATGGTGGAATAACCTGGCAGCAGGCAACGATTTCTGCAATGGATGGCGCTATCACCTGGACCTATACGTTTACTCCAGGCCAGCCCGGATCGATAACTGTAAAATCCAGGGGATTTGATGATAGTGGAAATAAAGAAAATCCAGGGGCTGGCATTAGCCTCACCATCACACCTGCACTTTGTCCATGTAGCCTCTTTACTGCAGCTGATGTTCCTGCTAACCTTAAAGCAAATGACGGACAGGCTATTGCTGCGGGGATGAGATTTCGGGTAACGCAGGATGGAACCATCTCCGGTGTTCGTTATTATAAAGGCGCAGGGACAACCGGAACTCATACAGGAAAATTATGGTCCAGCACAGGAACCTTGCTTGCTACAGCTACATTTACCAATGAAACCGCATCCGGCTGGCAAACAGCAAACTTCCCAACGGCTATTAATATTACGGCCAATACAACTTACATGATCTCCTATCATAGTCCTTCAGGCGACTATGCTTCTACCAGCTTCTATTTCTCTCAGGCTAAAGTAAACGGATATATCCGTGGCCTGGCTGATGGCGAAGATGGTGGGAATGGAACCTATGATTATGTTAACACTCATACACAGCCAGGTTACAGTTATCATGCGGCCAATTATTTTGCAGATATTGTATTTAATACTAATTCAGGTCCAGATAATACGCCACCTACAATAACTTCACTCTCTCCTCCCAATAATGCAACTGGTGTTGCGGCTACAACAACAATAGTTGCCAATTTCAGTGAAGCTGTACTTGCATCAACCGTTACAGCGTCTACTTTCTTCCTGAAGGATGCTGCAAATAATACGATACCGGCAACATTGAGTGTAAACGGTAATGTGGTTACTCTCACACCTTCAACTACGCTTTCAGGTTCTGCAGTGTATACTGCAAAGATCAAAGGCGGTGCTGGTGGTGTAACAGATCTGTCAAGTAATGCTTTGGCTATTGATACTACCTGGACATTCACAACCGCAGCGCAAATAAGCGGTTCAGCATTTTCCATATTCCAGGCAACTGAAACCCCTGCACTGCCTCGGTCAAATGATGGGATTGGAATTACGCTGGGTACAAAATTCAAGGCAACACAAAATGGCCAGGTGGTTGGATTCCGATATTATAAAGGAGCAGGTACCACAGGCACACATACAGGTTATTTGTGGAGCAGTACGGGTACACAACTGGCATCGGCCACGTTCACCAATGAAACAGCATCCGGATGGCAGCAGGTGTTATTAAGTACTCCTGTTGATATAACAGCCAATACTACTTATATAGTTGCTTATTTCAGTCCATCGGGCGATTATGCCTCAACCAATCCTTATTTCACACAAGCTATTATTAATGGTCCGCTACGCGGATTGGCAACTGGCGAAGATGGAACCAATGGAGTATACGCTTATGCGGCCACTGCAACATTCCCTGCCAGCGGTAACCAGTCAGCAAATTACTGGGCAGATGTGGTATTCAGTACCAACGATGTTACACCGCCTGCAGTAAGTACAGTTACACCGCTAAATGCGGCTACCAATGTAGCAGTGAACACAACAGTAACTGCTGTATTCAATGAGGCAATGACCGCTTCAACGGTTACTGCGTCAACGGTACAATTGCTTAACCCATCCAGCCAGGTAGTCACTGCAACTGTTTCGTATAATACTACTACAAGAACGGTCACATTAACTCCATCAGCAGCACTCGCAGGTAATACAACTTACACTGCAAGGATCATTGGTGGTGCGTCTGGTGTGAAGGATGCAGCGGGTAATGCACTGGCAAGCACTTATAGCTGGACGTTCACCACAATATTTGTTGACGTTACTCCGCCAACGGTTATTTCAGTAACACCCACAAACGGAGCCAGTGGTGTGAGTACTAACCCAACAATCACGGCAGTATTCAGTGAAGCCATGACAACTGCTTCCATTTCTGCAACTACCGTTGAAGTGAGAACTTCAGCCAATGCCCTGGTTACATCAACAGTTAATTATGATACTGCTACACGAAGAGTAACCATAACTCCAAATGCCGCACTTGCTACATTAGGAACCTATACTGCAAAAATCATTGGAGGGGCCTCAGGCGTGAAAGATATTGCAGGTAATGCTTTGGCAACTACCTATAGCTGGTCATTTACTATTGGCCTGCTGGATCTTACTGCTCCAACTGTGATAAGCAATACGCCGGCCGATGGTGCTACTGGTATTCCAATCAGTGGTGCTTCTTTTAAGGCAGTATTCAGCGAGTCAATGACAGCTTCTACGATCAACACTACCAATGTTCAGTTGACTAATCCTGCGAATACAGTAATCACGGCAACAGTAGCCTATAATGCTACGACGCGCACAGTTACTCTTACACCTTCCGCGGCCCTGGCAGGTTCAACTGTATATAAGGTAACTATAAAGACTGGTGTCAAAGATGCACCAGGCAATGCACTTGCTGCCAATTATGTGTGGTCTTTCACAACAGCTGCTGCAGTTGATAATACAAAACCAATCATTAATTCTGTTACACCGGTAACCGGATCCACCAATATTGCTCTAAACACTACTGCTACGGCAGTATTTAGTGAGGCAATGAATGCAGCAACCATCAATACTACCAATGTTGAATTGCGGAATCCGTCCAATGTACTAATAGCTGCAACTGTAGCTTATAATGCCGCCAATTTCACTATGACGCTGACGCCATCTGCTGCTTTAACAGGCAGTACAGTTTATACAGTAACTGTTAAAGGAGGAGCATCTGGTGTAACTGACGTAGCTGGAAATGTAATGGGAGCCAGTTATAGCTGGTCATTTACTACAGTTGACAATGTTCCGCCTACGGTAACATCGGTTACCCCCACCAGTGGATCAACCGGGGTTGGTATCAATTCACCAGTTACGGGCGTGTTTAGCGAGGCTATGACTGCATCAACGATCACAACAACCAATGTTGAGTTACGCAATCCATCCAATGCGCTCATAACAGCAACAGTTTCATATAATGCCACCACCCGAACGGTGACCTTAACTCCATCTGCAGCTCTGGCAAATAATACAGTTTATACAGCCACTATCAAAGGCGGATCAACAGGTGTGAAAGATGCAGCCGGTAATGCATTGGCCAGTAACTATGTCTGGTCATTCACTACTGTGCAGGCAAGCAGTGGTACAGGCGTCTCTATTTTTGCAAGTAATGTGTCCCCGGTTCATCAACGCGATAATGATGGTAGCGCTATTGAATTGGGTACCAAATTCCGCGTTACCAGTCCCGGAATAATAACAGCGATCAGGTATTGGAAAGGATCTGGAACAACTGGCGTGCATCTCGGTAACCTATGGTCATCCACAGGTACTTTGCTGGGCACCGCAACCTTTACCAATGAAACGGCTTCCGGCTGGCAAACCGCCTACCTGGCAACGCCGGTAAGCGTGGTCATCAACACAACCTATGTAGCTTCTTATTTCAGTCCTTCCGGAGATTATTCATCTACTAATCCATGGTTCTCTACAGCAACGGTAAATGGTCCATTGCGTGGACTGGCCAGCGGTGAAGATGGTGGCAACGGCGTTTACCGTTATACTACTACGTCAGCCTTCCCCTCAACCAGCGCTTCCACTGCAAGTTATTTTGCCGATGTGATTTTTGAACAGAGCCAGAGTGGGGGATTAATAGCAGAAGTTGCCACGGATGTTACACAGACATTATCGGCATTATTATCAGGCCCTAAGAGTATTGACCTTTTAGATGTAAATGTTTCCGTAGATGCATCCCGATCTTCGACAACTGATAATACAGCGGGAAAACAATTAGTTAGTGCGCCCCCTGCCAGGCAGACAGAATTGCCACTGAATAAGGAGCTTATTATTTTCCCAAATCCAAGTACCTCTCATTTCATGGTCCAGTTATACAGTCGGTCAAATGTTCCTGTTACTATTCGCGTAATGGATATTTATGGAAGGGTAATTGACAGAAGAGATAAAATTGCACCTGTAGGTTCTTTGCAGATAGGACAGGCCTGGAGAACAGGGACCTATTTCGTGGAAGTAACACAGGGAAATGATAGAAAAGTTTTGAAGGTGATCAAAACCAATTAAGCAAGCGGTTTAAAGCAGGTGGCGGGTAGGTAATCTACTCGCCACTTTTTTTTATATAAATCGGGAAGTTGATCTTATTAAATCAGATCCCTGCCATGTATTGTGCCTGGATGTAATCTACTACGGCAGTAAGACTCTTTGTTTTTTCAAATACAGCTAATTGTCTGTCGGCCCCTGTACCTCCTTCCAGCATTTTGTGTACGTAGGCAATGCGATGGCGGCTTCCCAAATGATCAATAACCGGGTCTATGAAATCAAGCAGTTCATAGATAAGTGCGCGTGTATTTACTTCTTCTTCTTTTCCAAAATCAATCAGGTAGCCATCTACACCATAGCGGCTGGCCCTCCATTTATTTTCATTAAGCAGGGCTCTTGAGTATTGAATGAAGTTGAGATTTTTGGACCTGAGCATATAAATACGGGCGCAGATTGCCTGGAACAGGGCGGCAATGGCAATGGTTTCATCAACGGTCATTGGTACATCACAAATCCGGAATTCAACAGTATTGAAGAAGGGATGCACTCGCAGATCCCACCAGATCTTCTTGGCATTGTCAATACAATTGGTCTTGATCAGCAGTTTCACATAATTATCATATGCTTCGATACTTTCGAATGCATCGGGTATCCCTGTACGTGGGAATTTGTCAAATACTTTCGTACGGAAGGATTTATAACCTGTAGAACGACCTTCCCAGAAAGGAGAATTGGTACTCAGGGCATAGATATGGGGGAGGAAATAGCGAGTTGAATTGGCGATATGATTAGCCATTTCACGGGTTTCCATTCCCACGTGAACATGTAGCCCGAAGATCAGGTTACTGCGAGCAGCTTCCTGTAATTCATTCACGATCTCATTGTAGCGAATATGATCAGTGATCAACTGTCTTTCCCAATGGCTGAACGGATGTGTACCTGCAGCTCCCATTCCAAATCCCAATCCACGGGCGATATCTCCAATCGTTTTCCGCAAGGTGGAAACATCCCTGTACGCTTCGTCAATATCCTGACAGATATCAGTACCTACTTCCACCACTGCCTGGTGCATTTCGGCCTTTACCTTATCCTTGATCACCTTTTGACCTTCCTGTACTATTTTCTGTTCATGGCTCTTGAGCTCCCTGGTTTCAGGATCAACAACCATATACTCTTCCTCTATGCCAAGGGTAAATCCTTTATAGTTAAGCGCCATAGCAGTTATTTAGTGAAAACGTTAAGCCAGTGGTTTTTTTGTGCTGCTTCTTTTTACATATTCGCCCCAGGTAAGGTTATCCTTTCCATCACTTGCCAGTGCTTTTTCAATGGCGTAATTGGCAGCGGTTTCTACAACCCATTCAAAATTCTCTTCACCTACACTGGTACGTTCTGCATCCGGGGCAGGATTGCAAAAATCAATCGCATAGGGAACGCCATTGCGAACTGCCAGTTCTACCGTATTGAAATCATATCCGAGATAATGATTGATGCGAAGAACGATCTCTGTCATTTGCTGTAATCGTTCAGCTGAAGGAGCGAAATCGGCTACATACCGGAGATGATGAGGATTGCGTGGCTCATACGGCATAATGCGTACATATTTTCCACCAATGCAATAACAACGATAGTATTCCTCAAAAACGATCTCTTCCTGTAACAGCATTACCAGCTGGCCGGTCTCATTATGCTTTTGAAAAAATTCTTCTGCGCTTCTTAGTCTATAAACATGTTTCCATCCTCCACCGGCAAATGGTTTCATATAAGCCGGAAAGCCAACATAGCTGAAAATTGATTCCCAATCCATTGGATAGGCCAGGTTACTGAAGGATTCATTGGTTGTATCATCCGGCAGATCCCTGGAAGGAAGGATGGCTGTTTTTGGAACGGGTACGCCTACTTTGGTCATCAGGCAATTATTGAAATACTTGTCGTCCGCACTCCACCAGAAGGGATTATTGATAACAGCAGTGCCCGTAAGGGCAGCATTTTTTAGCCAGGTCCGGTAAAAAGGGACATCCTGGGAAATACGATCGATGATAACAGCATAGCCGGAAGATTCTCCCTGCATGGCCTTGTCAATTTTGACCGTTTCGGCCATTACACCGCCAACATTTTTACTGTTTATTCTGCCTACAAATGCTTCTGGAAATGATCTTTCTTTACCGTGCAGGATTCCAATTTTCTTCATTGTAAGAATTTTAGGTCATGTGATGTGTGCGTTCCAAAACCGTCGTTACCAAATGTATTTTTTCGAGTCCACATAAACAAATCATAATTCATTGAATTCTCAGGCTTAATTGATTATTTTTGGAACCATGCAATTGGCAAATGTTTCGGGTGTCCTCACCGAAAATGCAACCCTCAACTCCGAATTTTTAGACAGGGAAATACCCGTTGACTTCTACCTTCCCAAAAATGTAGCTGATCCTGCTGCTATCAACCTGCTTGTTATCAACGATGGCCAGAATATGAAAGAACTGGGCCTGGAAAAAATGCTGAATGGCTTGTATCACGAAAAGATAATTCGGCCCTTATTATGCGTTGGGATCCATGCCGGACCCGACCGGAAAAATGAATACGGGGTGGCTTCACAGAAAGACTACCTGGGTCGAGGCAGCAAGGCCGGTTCCTATACTTCCTTCATCCGGGAAGAATTGCCTGCCTATATTCAAAAAACGTATGCACTTGACCGATTTAGGGAGAAAGCAATCGCCGGCTTTTCACTGGGTGCGCTGAGTGCACTGGATATTACGCTTAACTATCCCTCTGAATTTACAAGGGCCGGGTTATTTTCTGGTTCCTTCTGGTGGCGCAGTATTGATCAAACAGAACAGGAGTATGATGATAATAAACATCGCATAATTCATCAGCTTGTGCGGAATCGCCCTTTTCATCCGGGGTTAAAATTCTTTTTCCAGTGCGGTAATATGGATGAAACCATGGACCGCAATAACAATGGCATTATTGATTCAATTGATGATACACTGGACCTGATCAATGAATTGGTGAATAAGGGATATGACAGGGAGAAAGATATTCATTACATGCAGTTGCCAGATGGCCGTCATGATATTGCCACCTGGGCGCGTGCCATGCCAGTATTTTTCAAATGGGGTTGGG
>Ga0136846_1225402_pt1 | contig 10169 bp, 10 predicted proteins | sample HopSoiMetagenom2_FD_96841 | JGI IMG/M metagenome (GOLD analysis project Ga0136846, IMG submission 96841) | Grasslands soil microbial communities from Hopland, California, USA - 2 Assembly 2016 (version 4) | ecosystem: Environmental > Terrestrial > Soil > Grasslands | place: USA: Hopland... | reverse complement strand
GGTCGATCCTGTGGCGCTTCACGAGCGGCGGCTCGACCGTCGCCGGCCCCGCGATCGCACAGGGCCGGCTCTACTGGGGCTCGGGCTACAACATCGGCACACCGAACAACAAGCTGTACGCGTTCTGCGTGCGCGACCAGACCTGTTGACATAGAGGTTGGGGCCGCCCGTCCGAGGGGGCGGCCCCAACGTCATCTCAGCCGGCGAGTCCGGATTCGGTGGGCGAGCCTCGAGGTCGTGCGGCCGTAGCGGTCGGCCGGCCCGCATCGAGGGCCGTCAAGCTGGGGGCGGTAGTGCGGGTGCTTTGCAGGTGAGGCTGACGCTCGGGTTGTGAAGGTTCGCGAGATCCTCGAGTTGCTAGCCGAAGACGGTTGGAGCTCGTGGCAACGCGTGGCGGCCACCGGCAGCTGAAGCATGCGACGAAGCCGGGTCGGGTGACAGTCGCCGGCAAGCCCCCGGAGGACTTGCACCCCAAGACGCTCGTGAGCATCCTTCGTCAGGCACGGTTGAACCATGAGTAACTACACCGAACAGGTCGAGCGTTACTCGATCCTGATCGAGGGCGGCCCCTCCTCGAACTACTTCGCCTGGTCACCCGAACTGCCGGCCTGCGTGACTACTGGCGAGTCCGTCGACGAAGTCGAGCGGGAGATGCGGGCAGCGTCGCGTCCACCTCGAAGGCCTCGCCGAGGATGGCGGGCCGATTCCGGAGCCCTCGGGCCTGGGCGGGTACGTCGAGCGAAACCGCGCGCAGCTGCGTAGCGGCGAGCTCGGGACGGCGTTTCGACCGGTCACGCGATCGCGCGGGTCGCAACGAAAAGGCGGCCTCTCGGCCGCCTTTCCGAAAGTCCCTGCAAATCTCGATGGAGCTAGGCGGACTCGAACCGCCGACCTCCTGGGTGCGATCCAGGCGCTCTCCCAACTGAGCTATAGCCCCGGGCGGCCCAAAGTGTAGCGCCCGCCGGTCGCGGCCGAGCGAGGCGGGGGCGCTCAGCCGAGCAGGTCGCGGAGCGTGAGGCCGCCTTCGACGAGCTGCCGGAGCGGCGCCCGCTCGACGACGCCGCGGACGAGCGGTGCCAGGAACGACGGCAGGTCGCCGCGCTGTTCGGACGCGTCGACGGCACGGAGCAGACCGGCGCGGAGCGCCGTCTCGATCGTGTGTTCGTCCCAGCGCCGCTCGCCGTTCCCGAGCGAGAGCACGAGCTCCTCGCGGCTCGTGTGCAACCGGCACGCGGCGCCGTCGAGGCCGTCGAGAACGATCCGCTGCGCCACAGCGTCGAGGCCGTGACCGGGGAACGCCGCGCGCGTGCGGCAGGGGTTCGCGATCTCGACGTCGGCGCGTGCGGCGCTCGTCGCGAGCTCCGCTGCGAGCAGCGTGACGGAGAAGGCGACCAGGACGACGAGCACGAGGAACGCGCGGCTCATGTCGCGAGCCGCCGGCGGAAGACGAAGGCGAGCACGAGGGCCGCGAGAGCGAAGGACGCGGAGAGCACGAACGACGGCCGGAACGCGCGCGTGATCGTGTCCTCGATCGTCCCGACGAGCCTGTCGCGCGCCGCCGCGAGAGCGGGGTCGTGCGCCGCGCCGTGCGCGTCGAACGGGCGCGACAGGTCCGGGATCTCGCCGGCCTGTGCGCGCGCGAACTCGCTGCGCGCGTCGAGCGCGACCGGGATCTTGCTGCCGAGGCCGACCGGGGCGTCGAGGAGGACGGCGGTTGCGCGCAACTCGGCCCGGTGGCCCGCGGGCTCGAGGTCGGAGGCGAGGAGCGGCGCGATACACGCGATCGCGAGCACGAGCCCGAGATGGCGGATCCCGATCGTCAGCGTGCCGCTGCGCGAGAGCCCAGGGCCGAGCTCGAGCGCCGCGTTCGAGAGGACGGGCACTGCGAGACCGAGGCCGAGCCCGCAGAAGACGAGCGCGGCCGCGCAGAACCCGACGCTCGCGAACGGCAGAAGCGCGAGCCCGAGCAGGCCGGTCGTGAGCAGCGCGGCGCCACCGCAGATCGCCGCGAGCCGCGGAAGACGACGCTCGAGGGGGCGGGCTGCGACAGTCGCCGCGGGCAGAACACTCACGATCGCCGCTCCCGCGATCGGCGAGTAGCCCCAGACGGTGATCACGAGCAGCACCGACAGGAAGAGCACGCCGACGAGCGCGCCGAAGAGCAGCGCGAGACATGCGTTCGCCGGAAGCCTGCGCGACGCGGAACGGCTCCAGCCTTCCTCGAGCAGCGGCGCGGTATGCACGCCGACGGCAGCGAGCAGTCCGCAGAGTGCGAGCGGGGCTTGAACGACGAAGATCGCGCGCCAGCCGAGCGCCTGCGTGACCACGCCGCCGAGCGCCGGGCCGAGCGCTGCCGCAAGCGTCCCGGCGAGCGTCCAGACCGTAGCGCCGCGTAGCGCCGAGCCGGTCAGCGAGACGATGAGCGGCAGCGATCCGGCGAGCAGGAGCGCGGCGCCGACGCCCTGCACGGCGCGCGCGCCGACGAGGAACCAGAGGCTGCCCGCCGCCGCGCACGCGATCGACGCGGCCGTGAAGACCAGCAGGCCGGCGACGAACACTGTCTTCGCGCTCACGCGGTGGACGACGGCGATCAGCACGAGCGCCGCCCCGGCGACGGCGGCGTTGTATGCGGTCACGACCCACGAGACGCGCTCGATCGTCGTGTCGAAACGCGTGTACAGCTCCGGTAGCGCGAGCACGACGATCGAGGAGTCGGCGAAGGCGACTCCGACAGCGGCGACGACGAGCGCGACGAGGATCCGGCGACCGGCCATCCCCCAGTTCTACTGCTCGTGCGGTTTTACGTGTCGCTCAGGAGCAGAAATGACCGCGCTTGCAGGCGAAAGAAGACGCTCGCCCAGGCCCCGGGCCTTGTCAGACGACAGCGGGGGAGGCGCTCGCGGCCCACTGTTTCCTGATGAACGCGGCGCCGTCGCGTGCGAGCTGCTCCTCACTCGAGAACATGCGGCGCCAGATCTTCGTGGCCGCCGAGAGGTCGGGGAGCGCGTCGCCGAACGCCTCGATCACGATCCAGCCGTCGTAGCCGAGCTCGTGCAGTGTCGAGAACGTCGGTTCCCACGCGACTTGCCCGTCGCCCGGCGTGCCGCGGTCGTTCTCGGAAGCGTGGACGTAGACGAGCACGTCGGCGCATTCGCGGAGTGCCGTCCGCGGATCCTTCTCCTCGATGTGCGCGTGGAACGTGTCGTACATCAGCCGGCAGTTCGGATGGTCGACTGCGCGAACGAGTGCGGCCGCGTCGGCCGCGCAGTTGACGAGGTACATCTCGAAGCGGTTGAGGTACTCGACGACCAGCGTGACGTCACGGCCCGCGGCATACTCGGCGGCCGCGCGCAAGCTCTCGACGGAGCGGGCGCGTTCGTCGTCGGTCGGAGCGCTGCCGCTGAACACGCCGAGCGGCGCCTCGATCGGTCCGCACAACGTCCTCGCCCCGAGCGCTGCGCAACCGTCGATCGCCGCCTTCGTCGCTTCGAGCGTGCGGGCACGGACCGCGGGAACGGCGCTGATCGGGCTGTCGTCCTCCGCGCACGCGGTGACGCCGAGTGGCACCAGGCCGAGACCGTCGAGTTGCCCGCCGAGACGGCGGAGCGCGTCGATGTCCGCGCCGCCGAAGATCGGAACCTCGATGCCGTCGTAGCCGGCGTCGCCGAGCATCTCGAAGATGGGCAGGTACTCCGGTCCCGTCACGTCGGTCGACCAGAGCAGCATGTTCATGCCCAGCTTCATCGCCCGCCTCCCGACCTCGACATCGAGGCGATCCTACTTCGCACTCGCGCGCTCGGGTTACGGCGGCGACCATGTCGAGACGACGATCCGCGACGACATAGTAGGGTCGCGCGGTGATCGCAGTCCCGCAGAAGATCGTGTGCGTCGGCCTGAACTACCGGGACCATGCCGAGGAGCAAGGCGTGGCATTGCCCGAGCGTCCGTTGCTCTTCGCGAAGTGGCCGAACACCCTGATCGGAGACGGCGACCCGATTCGCATCCCGGCGATCTCGAGGCAGGTCGACTACGAGGCGGAGCTCGGTGTCGTGATCGGCCGTCGTGCGAGCGGCGTGTCGGTGGACGACGCGCTGTCGTTCGTCGAGGGCTACGTCGTCGCCAACGACGTCTCCGGGCGCGACCTTCAGTTCTCCGACGGTCAGTGGGTGCGCGGCAAGTCGCTCGACACGTTCCTGCCCGTCGGCGACGTCGTGCCTGCCGGCGACGTGCCCGATCCGCAGGCGCTCGCGATCCGCGCGGTGCTGAACGGCGAGACGATGCAGGACTCGAGCACGTCGAACATGGTCTTCGGCGTCGCCGAGGTGATCGCGTTCGTGTCGCAGGCGATCACCCTCGAGCCCGGGGACCTGATCATCACCGGAACGCCTGCCGGCGTCGGCGCGTTCCGCGACCCACCCGTATGGATGAAGCCGGGCGACGAGATCACGATCGAGATCGAGGGCGTGGGCTCGATCACCAACCCGGTCACAGGCTGACGCTGTCAACCATCACGAAGGGGAGGCGATATGCCGTTCGTACTGGTCGTGCGCATGAAGGCGAAGGAAGGCGAGGAGGAGCGTGCGGTGGGGATCGCGCGCGAGCTCGCCGAGGCCTCGCGCGGAGAGCCCGGCTGCGAGGCCTACGTCCCCTGCCGCGACCCCGAGGATCCGCGGTCGTTCCTCTTCTACGAGCAATACCGCGACAAGGCGGCGTTCGAAGAGCACGGCGCGAGCGAGCACTTCCAGCGTCTCGCCCTGGGCGGGTTGTTCGAGCTGATGGAGTCGCGCGAGCGCACGTTCTACGAGACCGTCTAAGCCTGAGTGAGGCGCGCGCCGCTTCTTGTCGCGCTGTTCCTCGCGGCGGTGGCTTTGCGGCCGCAACTCGTCGGCATCGGCCCGCTGCTGCCGTCCGTCCAGGACGACCTCGATGTCACGCACGCGGTTGCAGGCCTGCTCGGGACGATCCCGGTGCTGTGCATGGGTCTTTTCGCGCCCCCGGCGCCCTTCCTCTCGGGTCGTGTCGGCTCGCGGCGGGCGATCGCCGTCGCCCTCGCGCTGATCGGCGTGTTCGGCGTGCTCCGCGCGATCGCCCCGGGGGCCGTGGGGGTGATCGCGCTGACGTTCCCGATCGGCGTGGGCATGGGGCTCGCCGGCGCGCTGTTGCCCGTCGCGGTGAAGGAGCGGTTCGCAGACCGTCCCGGTTTTGCGACCGGCGTCTACACCGCGGGCATCACCGTCGGCTCGGCGATCGCGGCGGCGGTCGCGGTGCCGCTGGCGAACGCCGGCAACGGCTGGCGGACGCCGCTGCTCGTCTTCGGCGCCGTGTCGGTCGGCCTGGCCGTGCTCTGGGTGTGGCTGACGCGCGCCGAGCCGGGGCACGTGCGGCTCGAGACCCGGCCGTTGAAGCTCCCGTTCCGGCGACCGTTCGCGTGGCGGCTCGTCGCTGCGTTCTTCTTCATGTCGTCCGTCTTCTACGGCCTGAACGCCTGGCTCCCGGACGCCTATGTCGAGCGCGGCTGGAGCGAAGGGTCTGCTGGTGCGCTGCTCGCGGTGCTCAACACGGTCACGATCCCATGCGGGTTCTCCGTCGCCTGGGCGGCCGACCATTGGGGGTCGCGCCGCGTCTGGCTTGCCGGCGCCGCGGCGCTGCAGCTCGCCGCTCTCCTCGGCATCGTGCTTTCGCCGGATGCCGGCTGGGCGTGGGCCGTTCTGCTCGGGGTTGCGATCGGCCCGCTCTTCCCGCTGACGATGACCTTGCCGCTCGACGCAGCGGAGCACCCGGCGGAGGTCGCCGCGCTCGCCGGGATGATGCTCGGCGTGGGCTACTCGCTCTCTGCGATCTCGCCGCTCCTGCTCGGCGCGCTGCGCGACCTGACGGGCGGTTTCGACTCGGTGCTGTGGGCACTCGTCGGCCTGGCGGCGCTCCTCGTCCTCGTCGACTCGTCGTTCAGCCCCGCGCGGCTCGCGGCCGCTCGATCGTCAGCCGAGGCTCAGGGGTCGACGTAGACCGTGACGATCTCGGTGTAGAACTCGATCGCCGCGCGTCCCTGCTCGTGCGGGCCGAACCCGCTCGCCTTGATCCCACCGAACGGCACATGCACCTCGGCGCCGGCGGTCTGTGAGTTGACGTGGATCAGGCCTGCCTGCGCTTCGTCGGCGAAGCGTGTTGCGCGGGCCAGGTTCGACGTGAAGAGCGCTGTCGAGAGGCCGAACGTCACGGCATTCGCGCGTGCGAGCGCCTCGTCGAAGGTCTCGAAGCGGTAGAGCGACGTGACGGGGCCGAACACTTCCTCGCACGAGAGGAACGCGTCGTCGCCCACGCCTTCGAAGACGGTCGGCGGAATCAGATACCCGTGCTCGTCCGCGCGGTCGCCGCCTGCGATCACCGTGCCGCCGTCGTTCCTGCCGCGCTCGATCGCACCGATGACCTCGTCGAACTGCGCCTCGTTCACGATCGGGCCGACCTCGACATCCTCATCCAGCGGATCGCCGACGCGACCGCGCTCGATGCGCGCGAGCAGCGCTGCGCGGAACGTGTCGTAGACGGAGCGCTGGACGTAGATGCGGCGTGTCGCAGTGCATTTCTGCCCCGCCGACCAGAAGGCGCCCGCGTAGGCCGCGTCGACGGCCCGCTCGAGGTCGGCGTCGTCCATCACGATCATCGGGTTGTGGCCGCCGAGCTCGAGCTGCACGCGCTTGCCGGCCTTCGTCGCGGTGTCGCGCACGCCGTGCCCGGTCGCGACCGACCCGGTGAACGAGATCGCGCGGACGTGCGGGTGCTCGACGAGCGCCGCGCCCACGGTCGAGCCGCGGCCGGTCAGGACGTTCAGGACGCCGGCGGGAAGCTCCGCCTCGGCGAACGCCTCTGCGATGTGCAGGCCCGTCAGCGGCGCCTCGTACGCGAGCTTGAGGACGACGGTGTTGCCGTAGATCAGCGCGGGCGCGAGCTTCCAGACCGGGATCGCGATCGGGAAGTTCCACGGGGTGATCAGCCCGACCACGCCTAGCGCCCTGCGGCGCGTCGAGACCTGCGCGCCCGTGAGCGACTGCTCGAACAGCTCGCCGACCGGGCGGAACGCCTCGCTCGCCGCGTAACGCAGGATCTGCGACGCGCGCGCCGTCTCGCCGCGCGCCTCTCGGAGCGGCTTGCCCATCTCCGTCGACATGTCGCGCGCGATCTCCTCGGCGCGTCGTTCGAGTGCCGCAGCGGCAGCCGTCAGGTATCCGGCTCGTCGTGCCGCCGGCAGCCTCGACCAGACGGGAAAGGCCGTCGCCGCAGCAGCGACGGCCGCGTCGACGTCGGCCTCGGTCGAGGCAGAGAACTCGCCCACGCTCTCGACCGGGCGCATGGGGTTGACCTTCGAGTACGTCGCGCCCGACGCGGACGGCACCCACTCGCCGCCGACGTAGTTGAGCCGGGCGGCGCGGGTCGGGGCGTCGAGGACGTCGCTCACGTGACGTTCACGATGCCACAGTGTTCGTGAGGATGCCGATCCCGTCGATCTCGATCTCCACGACGTGGCCGGGCTCGAGGGAGTAGGCGTCGGGCGGGACGAGGCCGGTCCCCGTGAGCAGCACCGAGCCGGGCGGGACCGGGTTGTCGCGCAGCAGCCACCCCGTGAGCTCCGCCGGCGTGCGCTGCATCTTCGAGGTCGACGTCTCTCCGGCAAACAGCACTGCGCCGTCGCTGTCGGTGACGCGCAGGCGGATCGTGAACGGCGCACTCCAGTCGTCCGGGACCGCGAGCGCAGGCCCGATCGCGCAGGCTCCCGCAAAGATCTTCGCCTGCGGGATGTAGAGCGGGTTGGCGCCTTCGATGTCACGGCTCGAGACGTCGTTCCCGATCGTGACCGCCACCGGCGCACCGCTCTCGCCGACCAGGACGCCGAGCTCGGGCTCGGGGACCGTCCAGCGCGAGTCGCGCCGGACGCGAATCGCCCCTCCAGGCCCGACGGTGCGGCGCATCGCCGCGTCCTTCATGAACAGCTCGGGGCGATCGGCTTCGTAGACGAGCGCATACACGTCGCGGGCGTCGGTCTCGGCTTCCTCGAGCCGTGCGTCGCGACTGCGCTCGTACGTGACGCCCGCGCACCAGATCTCTGGCGCGTCCGCCGGCGGGAGTAGCGCGAGTGACGCGAGTGGTGCCGACGAGGTGACCGTGCCCTCTCCGCGGATCGCGGCGAGGGGCTCGTCGTGGTCGAGGAGGTCGACCGTGTCGGCGTCGATGCGACCGACCCGCGGCCCCGCGTCGGTGAGCGCGCGGACGTACCGGATCAATACGTCGCCCGCCCTCCCGAGATGTCGAAGCAGGCGCCGGTCGAGAACGTCATCTCCTCGCTCGCGAGCCAGCAGATGAGCGCCGCGACCTCGCTCGGCTCACCGACCCGCGCGAGCGGGATGCGCCCAGTCATGTACGCGATGTGCTCTTCGGAGATCTGCTCGAGGATCGGCGTGTTGATCACCGCCGGAGCGATGCAGTTGACGAGGACGCCGGAGCCGGCGACGTCCTTGCCGATCGCCTTCGTCGCCGCGATCACCGCGCCCTTGGACGACGAGTAGGCGCCGGCCATCGGGTTCCCCTCCTTGCCGGCGATCGAGGCGATGTTGACGATCCGCCCGTAGCCGCCCGCCTTCATCTTCGGGATCGCGGCGCGATTGGCGTAGAAGACGCCGTTGAGGTTGATCGCGTGCACCCGCTCCCACTCCTCGTCCGAGACGTCCTCTGTGTGCAGCGAGTCGCCGCCGACGCCCGCGGCGCACACGAGCACGTCCAGGCGCGGCAACTGCTCGACAGCGGCGTTCAGCTGGGCGGAGTCACGCACGTCGTGACCGTTGGCGAGGTCGAAGACGTGCACTTCCGCTCCGCCCTGACGCAGACGCTCGACCGCGGCGGCGCCGATCCCGCTCGCCCCGCCCGTGACGATCGCGACGCGGCCTTCGAAGTCGTAGTGGTTGCCCACGAAGCATTTCTATACGGTTTTTGCACCGATGTTCGAATCACCGCCGTTCGACCCACTAAGGGATTACCCGATCGGGTCGCAGCGTCCGGATCTCGTCACGACGCCTGGCGGCATCCCGCTCGGGGAGTTGACATTGCACGGCGAACGCCTGCAGGCATCCGAGCTGCGCGCCACGCCCGAGACGCTCCGGCTGCAGGCCGAGGTCGCGGGCGCCGCCGGGCGCTCTCAGCTCGCAGACAACCTGCGTCGCGCGGCCGAGCTCGCGCCGCTCGCCGACGAGACGATCCTCGAGATCTACACGGCGCTTCGACCCGGCCGCTCCTCGGCCGCCGTGCTCGAGTCCTGGGCGGAGCACCTCGACGCGCACGGCGCGCCGCTCAATGCGGCGTTCGTGCGTGACGCCCTACGGGTCTACATCCTCCGGGGCCTGCTTGCCACCTGAGGAGCGTTCGGCACGGTTCGTCGCGCGCGAGCAGCGCGACCTTCGCCGCGAGGTCCTGATCGAGCCGCTCGCCGAGCTCGGCCTCGTGGCGATGGACGGCCCGAACGATCCCGAGGCGTCGCTGGTGATCGCCGACGGCGAGATCGTCGAGATCGACGGACGCAAACGCGGAAGTTGGGACGCGCTCGACCATTTCGTCGCGCTGTTCGGGCTCGACGTCGAGGTGGCACGCGAGGCCGCGGAGCTCGAGGACGCGACGATCGCGCGGAAGCTCGTGGACGTCGACGTGTCACGGGCCGAGCTCGTCAGGCTCTCGCGCGGCCTCACGCCCGCGCGGCTCGCCCGCGTGATCGCCATGCTCGACCCCGTCGAGCTGATGTTCGCGCTCAAGAAGCTTCGAGCGCGACGGGCGCCCGCGAACCAGGCGCACGTCACGAACCTCAAGGAGAATCCGGCCCTCCTCGGAGCGGACGCCGCCGAGGCCGCCGCCCGCGGGTTCGCCGAGCTCGAGACGACGGTGGGCGTCTCTCGCTACGCGCCGCTGAACGCGATCGCGCTGCTGGTCGGATCGCAGACCGGGAGGCCCGGGGTGATCACGCAGTGCGCGGTCGAGGAGCGGCTGAACCTTCGGCTGGGGATGCAGGGTCTCGTGACGTACGCGGAGACGTTGTCGGTGTACGGCACGGAGCCGGTGTTCGTCGACGGCGACGACACGCCGTGGTCGAAGGCGTTCCTCGGGTCGGCGTACGCGTCGCGTGGGATCAAGAT
>Ga0136846_1240482_pt1 | contig 10170 bp, 9 predicted proteins | sample HopSoiMetagenom2_FD_96841 | JGI IMG/M metagenome (GOLD analysis project Ga0136846, IMG submission 96841) | Grasslands soil microbial communities from Hopland, California, USA - 2 Assembly 2016 (version 4) | ecosystem: Environmental > Terrestrial > Soil > Grasslands | place: USA: Hopland... | reverse complement strand
TCGCGGCCGTCCGACCCGTTCCGCAGGGTGAGCTGGGCGCCGCGGGCGCAGAACTTGAGGTCCTTGCAGTTCACCCGGTCCGAACAGGTCTGACTGATCAACGCGCCGACCCCGCCGAGCACGACCCGGTGGATGGTGCAGCCATAGCGCGCATACGTCCACCGGTTGTAGCCAGTGACCGGGTCAATGGCGTAGATGACCGCGGACGAGCTGAGCAGCATCGTGTACGGGGTGACCTGATAGCTGGGCCGCCCGTTGAGCGGCATGCCGTCCATGTCGAGGGTGCGGCTCCACCGGCGGCGTCCGGTGTCGGAGTCGAACGCACTCAGTTCGTCGCAGTTGCCCTTGTTCGCGTACACGGCAATCGTTGTTCCGGTCAGCTGCGCGGCGGTGCACACCTGCCGGTCGGTGCGCGTGTAGCTCCATGTCCGCGCACCCGTCTTCGCATCCCGGCCACCCACCGTGTGCGTCGAGTAGGTGACGATCGTGCCGCCCCACTGCGGGACGCCGAGAGCAATCCGATCGCCGGTGCGCCAAGCCTGCTGTTGAGTCTCGGACGCCGCCTCGACCCCGACCGACGGCGGCGGCGGCGCGAAGGTCTGCAGTGAGGCGTGCGAGATCTCGCCACGCGACCAGGCAATGCCCACCCAGGCCGCCAGCGCCGCCAGCACGACGGCGATGACTGCGAAGTAGACGATGCGCGCGCGTCGCATGTCGGTGCCGTACCGGGCCAGCACCTGGTCCGAGCGGGTCAGCGGGCGGTCCGGCTCGTCACGCAGCGCGGGCGCATCCGAGACGGGCGCATCCGAGACGGGCGCATCCGAGGCGGGCTCGTCAGGGGCGGGCGGATCCGGGGCGGTTGACCGGTCGGCCGGGGGGCCGACATCGAGCCTCTTGTCAGCCACCGGTCAATCCTCGCCTACCGCCCGGCTCACTCCGCGGCGGGTTCGCCGTCGGTCCCGGGCGTGGCGCCGGGGTCGGGGGCCGGCCCGCCTCGCCCGCACCCGCCCCGCCGGCGGCGCCGGCTGCGCGCGGGTGCGCCTTCGGCGTCGCCGGTGGCGGGGGCAGCGGTCGCCTCGACCGCTCCGGCATGGCCACCCGCCGCCTCGGCAGCGTCGTCGACGGGCCGGCCGCCTCGAGTGCGGGTCCGGTTCCGCTTGCGCGCGGCACGCTCGGACCGCTCGCTGCGTTCGGACCGCTCGCTGCGTTCGGACCGCTCCCGCGGCGGGCCGGAACGCGAGCGCGCAACCTGCCGGCCGCCGCTCGGCCGCCGTGAGTCGGGGCCGCCGAGGTCCTCGAGTTCCTCGGCGTCCAAACCGGCCCGAGTGCGCGCGGTACGCGGCAGCGTGCCCGTGACGTCTTCCGGGATGTCCAGCTCGAGGTAGACGTGCGGCGACGTGGAGTAGGTCTCGACCGGCTCGTGGAAAGGCAGCTCGAGCTCATCGCAGATCAGTTTCCAGCGCGGCACGTCGTCCCAGTCCACGAAGGTGACTGCACTGCCACGGGCGCCGGCCCGGGCGGTCCGGCCGATCCGGTGCACGTAGGTCATGCTGTCCTCCGGGGCCTGATAGTTGATCACGTGGCTGATGCCCTCGACGTCCAGGCCACGGGCCGCGACGTCGGTGGCGACCAACACGTCGATCTTGCCGGAGCGGAACGCGCGCAACGCCTGCTCGCGCGCTCCCTGGCCGAGATCGCCGTGGATCGCGGCCGCCGCGAATCCGCGGCCGACGAGGTCGTCGGCCACTTTGGCAGCGGTGCGCTTGGTGCGGGTGAAGATCAGCGCGAGGCTCCGATCGCGCGCCTGAAGTACCCGGGACAGGAGTTCGCTCTTGTCCATGGCGTGCGCCCGGTAGACGAATTGGTCGACGTGCGAGGTGCTCGCCCGGTCGTCGCCGCCCTCGGCGCGGATCTGGATCGGCTGGATCAGGAACTGCCGGGCGAGCGCGACGATCGGCCCCGGCATGGTGGCGGAGAACAGCATCGTCTGCCGGGCCGCAGGGACCATCGCCAGCAGCTTCTCGATGTCGGGCAGGAAACCCAAATCGAGCATTTCGTCGGCCTCGTCGAGGACGAGGATGCGCGCGTCGCTCAGCTTCAGGTGCCGCTGCTGGGCCAGGTCGAGCAGCCGTCCGGGCGTGCCGACGACCACGTCGACCCCCTTGCGCAGCGCCTCGGTCTGCGGCTCGTAGGCCCGACCGCCGTAGATGGTCAGCACCCGGGCACCGAGCCGTTTGCCGGCGCTCGCGAGGTCGGCCGAAACCTGGACGGCGAGTTCACGGGTCGGGGCGATCACCAATGCCTGTGGCAGGGCGCCGGCGCCGCCGGGCAGGTTGAGCCGGTTGAGCAGTGGGACCCCGAAGCCGAGCGTCTTGCCGGTGCCCGTGCGCGCCTGGCCGATCAGGTCATTTCCGGTCAGCGCGATTGGCAGGGTCAGTTCCTGGATGGCAAACGTGCGGACGATGCCGACGTCAGCGAGGGCCTGCACGATCTCCGGCTTGACGTCGAAGTCGCTGAACGCGGGGCTGTCCTCGCGGACCGGGGCCCGGGCGGCGAGAGCAGCCGGTTCCGGTGTGGGGTCCGGAAGGTCGGTGCGGTGGTCGGCCTCGGCGGCCGACAGCGGGCTGTCTGAAGCCATGCGCTTCCTCTTGTGCAGGTGCGCCGGCCGTGTCCGTGAACATGGCGCCTGCGACCCGAAGGGGGAGGCGCCGAGATGGTGCGGGAGATGCGGCCAACGCGCAGATTCTGATGCTGTCGTGTCCAGTCTATCGGCCCGCCGGATAGCCTGCGGGCGTGGCCGCACCGGACGCCGTCACCGACCTGCTCGGCGCGCTCGCCTATGGCGAGCTCAGCGCGTTCGACCATCTCGCCGACGACGCCGGGCTGGCCCCATCGCTCGCCGGCCGGGCCGAAATGTCCGCGCTCGCCGCGGAGGAGTTCGGACACTACCGGCAACTGGCCGAGCGGCTGCGCGAACTCGGCGCGCAACCGGAGGACGCGATGGCGCCGTTCGTGGCGGCGCTGGAGACCTATCACTCGCTCACCAAGCCCTCCACCTGGCTGGAAAGCGTGGTCAAGGCCTACGTCGGGTACGGGTTGGCCGCCGACTTCTACCGGGAGGTGGCGGCGTTCGTCGACGACGACACCGGCGCCCTCATCAAGGACGTGCTCACTGATGCCGGCCGCGCCGAGTTTGCGGTCCGCGAAGTGGCGGCCGCGGTCGCCCAGCAGCCGTCCATCGCCGGCCGGCTGGCACTGTGGGCGCGGCGATTGGTGGGCGAGGCGATCAGCCAGACCCAGCATGTGCTGGCTGACCGGGACTCGCTGATGCTGTTGCTCGTCGAGGGCACCGGCGACCTCACCGGGGTGGCCGCGCTGATCACCCGGATCACCGACCGGCACGCCGGCCGGATGACCGCGCTCGGGCTGCACTCCTGAGCAGCGCTGCGGGCGGTCGGCGGCATGACGCCATACGCGCCGGCTCAGGTCGTCGCGGTGAACCCCACTCGCCGGACGTCGGCCTGGGCGATGTCCACATAGGCCACCAGGTTCGCCGGCACGATAACGGTGCGACCGCGTTCGTCGGTCAGCTTGAGTTGCCCGTCGACGCTCTTCAGGGCGGCCCCCACCACCTGCTCGATCTCCTCCGGCGTGTGCGTGCTGTCCACCACGAGCTCGCGAGCCGTGTGCAGCACGCCGATCTTGACCTCCACGCCGGACCTCCTGCGATCGTCGTTCACCGCGGCGCGCGCCGCACGCTGTTGCCCTCAACGCTAGCCGAGCGATCCGGCGCCCGACGCCATGGCCGGTCCGCCGTGAGCGAACGCGGTCAGGCTTGCCGAGGGAAGTTCGAGATGCCGCGCCAGAGCAGCGACTCGAGCAGGTGCACCGCGTCCTCCTGGCGCACCGGCCGGTCGCTGGCCAGCCACCATCTCGCCGCGACCTGCGCGGCGCCGGTGAGTGCCGTGCCGAGCAGTTGCGCCTCTGCGGTGGCCAGGCCGGTGTCCGCGGCGACCGTGTCGGCCACCGCGAGCATCGTCTTCTCGCTCACCCGTTCCACCCGCTCGCGCACGGCCGGCTCGTTGACCAGGTCGCTCTCGAAGATGAGCCGGAACGCCCCGTCGTGGTCGGAGCGGTCGACGAACGCGAAATAGGCCGAGAGCACCCCGTGGATCCGCTCGCGGTTGTCGGTCGTGCCGGCGAGTGCGGTGAGCACCGCCTCGCCGAGCGCCTCGGCTTGCCGGTCGAGCAGCGCTAGGTAGAGCTCCAGCTTCCCGGGGAAGTGCTGGTACAGCACCGGCTTGGAGACGCCGGCCCGTTCGGCGATGTCGTCCATGGCGGCGGCGTGGTAGCCGTTGGCCACGAACACTTCCTGGGCGGCGGCGAGCAACTGCTTGCGGCGCGCCGAACGTGGCAGTCGGCCACCCCGACCAAGCTCGGTGCCCAGCCCGCGCGACACACCCAACCCTTCGAAGACGCCCAGTCCGGGAAGCCTACTCGCGGGTCACCAGCGCCGGGGTGATCCGCATCCGCCTGGCATCGTCCAGCACCGCGGCAAACAGATCGCCGTGCTCGCTGACCCGGTGCAGCACCTGCTCGGCGGTGAACGAGAGCTGGCCACCCTCCTCCACCTCCTGCCAGGTCAGCGGCGTCGAGACGCTCGGCGCCGCCTTGGCGCGCAGCGAGTAGGGCGCGACGGTGGTCTTGGCCGGGTTGTTCTGGCTCCAGTCCACGAACACCTTTCCCGGCCGCAGCGCCTTCGCCATTCGGGACACGACGAGCTCCGGCAGGTCCCGTTCGAGCCCCTTGGCGACCTGGTGGGCGTACCGCGACGGCAGCTCCGGATCGCCGACTTCGATCGGCGCGCTGACCTGCATGCCTTTCGACCCGGACGTCTTCGCCACCGGGTGCAACCCATCGTCGGCAAGCACCGCGCGCAGCCGGACCGCGACCTCGCAGCACTCCGCGATGGTCGCCGGCGGTCCCGGGTCGAGGTCGAAGACGACCACGTCCGTGCGCGGCCTGCGGGCTCTACGCGGCACTCGCCACTGGGGCACATGCAGTTCCAGCGCAGCCAGATTGGCGAGCCAGACGACGGTGGGCAGCCCCTCGACCACCACATAGTCGATCGTCTCCCGGTTCTTGGTCGAGCCGGGAACCGGCAACGTCACCGTCCGCACCCACGACGGTGTGCCGCGGGGCGCGTTCTTCTCGAAGAAAAAGTGCTCGTCGACGCCGTTCGGGTACCGCTTGACCGTCAACGGCCGGTCCGCGAGATGCGGCAACAGCACTGGTGCGATCCGGGTGTAGTAGTCGACGACCTCACCCTTGGTGAAGCCGGCTCCGGGATACAGCACCTTGGTCAGGTTCGACAGCGACAGGCGGTGGCCCTCGACCTCGACGGTGATCGTCTGCTTCTTCTCAGCCACCGCCGGTCGCCTCCTCGATCGACGCGCCCGCGCGTACCCCGCGGAACACCGGTTGGCGCAGCCGGCCGTCGGTCGTGCGGGCCGCGTACTCGACCTCGACGACGACGTGGGGCTGCACCCAGCGCAATCGCCGGCCGCGCATCGGTGGCGGGACGCCGGCGACCGGCGGCTCGGCCTGCTCGACGAGCTGAGTCTTGATCTGCGCGGCGACCCGGCCGGCGAGCCCGCTGCCCACCCGGCCGGCGTACTCGAGCCCCGTATCGGCCATCGTGGCGAGCACGAGCGAACTCAGCGTGTTCGGGTGCTCCGCTGCCGCCTCCCAGCCGATCACCGCGAACTCGCCGGAGCGTACGAAGCGCAGTTTGCGCCAGTCGTCGCTGCGCTGCCCCGGCCGGTACGGCGAGTCCAGGCGCTTGGCCACCACGCCCTCGAGGCCGTGCTGGTGGGCGACCGCCTCGGTGGCCGGCCCATCGTCGAAGGACGGGCTGAGCGTCCAGCCGGGGTGGTCTGCGACGAAGCGTTCGAGCGTCGCTCGTCGCTCGGCGTACGGCCGTCCGGTCAGGTCGACGCCGTAACGGCGCAGGACGTCGAACAGCACATAGGTGACCGGGCACTCGGCGGCCGCGCGGACGACCTCCGCCGTCCCGCGCAGGTGCATGCGGGTCTGCAGCCGTTCGAAGGAGGGCCGGCCGTCGACGAACGCGACGATCTCGCCGTCGAAGAGCGCATCACCGACGCCGGCCGCCTGGGCAATGAGCTCCGGATAACCGCCGCTCACGACGTTGGCGGCCCGGCTGGTCAGCCGCGCGCTGCGGTCGGTGATGTCCAGGAGGGCGCGTACGCCGTCCCATTTGAACTCGTAGGCCCACCCGGGTCCGGACGGCAATGTGCCGACCGCAGTGGCGAGCATGGGGTCCATCCGTCCATTCTTAGGGGATGCGGTCGATCTGGAAGGGCAGCGTCTCGTTCGGGCTCGTCAGCATCGGGGTCAAGCTGTACGCCGCCACCGAGGAGCGCGACGTGAGCTTCCACCAGGTGCGGCGCAGCGACGGCGCCCGGATTCGGTACAAGCGGGTAGCCGAATCCGACGGCGAGGAGGTGCAGTACTCGGAGATTGCGAAGGGCTACCAGTTGCCGAGCGGGGAAACCGTTGTGCTCACCGACGACGACTTCAAGGATCTCCCGCTCCCGTCAGCGCGGGTCGTCGACGTGCTGCAGTTCGTCCCCGCCGACCAGATCGACCCGATCTACTTCAACAAGAGCTACTACCTCGAGCCGGAGAAGACCGCGGTCAAGCCCTACGTCCTGCTGCGCGAGGCGCTGACGGAGAGCGACACGGTGGGGCTGGTCAAAGTGGCGATTCGCAACCGCGAACAGCTCGCCACACTCCGGGTACGCGAGGGCGTCATCATGCTGGACACGATGATCTGGCCGGATGAGGTGCGCGCGGCCGACTTCGGCTTCCTCAACGACGACATCGAGCTGCGCCAGCAGGAGCGCCAGATGGCCCGTTCGCTGGTAGAGAGCATGTCCGGTGACTTCGAGCCCGAGCAGTACACGGACAACTACCGCGAGGCGCTGCAGGCGGTGATCGAGGCCAAGATCGAGGGCCGCGAGCTGGTGGAGACCGAGGAGGCGCAGCCGACGGCGGGCAACGTCGTGGACCTCATGTCTGCGTTGCGTGCCTCCGTCGAGGCGGCCAAGCAGGGCCGCGGCGCGACAGCGTCCGAGCCGGCGAAGAAGGCGCCCGTGGCCAAGAAGACGCCGGCCAAGAAGGCCCCCGCGGCCAAGAAGGCCCCCGCGGCCAAGAAGGCGAAGAAGGCGCCCGCGGCCAAGAAGGCCCCCGCGGCCAAGAAGGCCCCCGCGGCCAAGAAGAGCGGGGCGAAGAAGGCAGCCGCTCGCAAGACCGCCTGAGCCGACCGGTTGCCTAGGCTCTCGGCATGCCCCGTCCCCCGCCTCGGAAGGCGCCGGAGGCCCGCCTCTCCGACGCTCCGCTGGCACCGCGCGACGACAGCATTCACATCTGGCCGGGGCGCTACGTCGACGTCGGCGACGCCCGCATCTACATGCGGACCACACCGAGCGAGCAGCCGGACGCCGAACCGATGCTCTGCGTTCACGGGCTGGGTGGTTCGTCGCACAACTGGACCGATTTCGCCGGCGTGCTCCGCAACCGGTTCGCGATCGAGGCTATCGATCTGCCGGGACACGGCCGATCGGCACCTGCGGCGGCCAACAGGTACTCGATGGATGCGCACGCGACGGTCGTCATCGGGTACCTGGCGCAGAGCGGCCGAGGTCCGGTGCACCTCGTCGCCAATTCGATGGGAGGTGCCGTCAGCGTCCTCGTCGCCGCCCGGCGGCCGGACCTGGTGCGCACCCTGACCTTGATCTCGCCGGCGTTGCCGGATAACCGCATCCGCGCATTCCCGCTGCACAACGACCCGCGCGCGGCGCTGATCGTGGTGCCCGGCTTCGGCGAAGCCGTGCTGCGCTTGTACAACCGCAGGTACTCCCCGGCGGCGCGGGTCAAGGCGACGATAGCCCTCTGCTTCGCCGATCCCAGGCGCTACCCGCCGGAGCGGCTGCGCGAGGCGGTGGCGGAGCAGACCGCGCGGATGTCGCTGGACTGGGCGGAAACCGCGGTGGCGCGTTCCACCCGCGGGCTCGCTGCTGCGCAGTTCCTCCGCGCGCGGGTCGGCTGGGCCACGCTGGGCAGCATCGCCACGCCGACCCTGGTGATCTGGGGGGACACCGACCGGCTCGTGGCCCCGGATCTCGCGCCGTACGTCGCCGCAGCGATACCCGACTCGCGGCTGCTCGTGATGGAGCATGTGGGGCACACGGCGATGATGGAGTTGCCCGAACAGACCGCCCGGGCCGTGCTCGCGCTCACCGAGGATTCCGCGCAATTCCGATGCTGAGACGTCGGTACGTCGTCGGGGCATGACCTAGTCGATATGGGACTCTTGACCGGTGTCGTCGCCAGGTGAGCCGAGACATGGCGCTGCGGTCATGACCAGAGATGAGGACTCCGACGACGTCGTCCGGGCGCGGCACGGCATTCACTCGACGCGTGTCACGTACGGCGCTCGCTCGGCGCACCGCTCGATGGCCGAGGTCTGGCAGGACTTCGTGCACCGCTATGGCTGGCGCGCCTACGCCTTGCCAGTGCTCATCGTGCTCACCGTCGCCGCGCTGCTGTCCATCACCGACGTGGCCGGCCGGGTCGCCGGCAGTCCGTCACACCACCGGGACAACGCTGCCCCGCCGCCGCCGGTGGCCTCCGGGAGCATGACTCTCAAGGCGGACGCGCCCAACGGCAAGGTGAACGGCACGGTGTTGCACGCGGCCGCGCTGCCGAGCGGCCCGCCGTACACGATGCAGGGCGCCGGCACCTTCCGGGTGTTACCGGGCCGTTCCCCCGTCGTGGGGACCGGCCACCTCTACCGGTATTCGGTCGAGATCGAGAACGGCATCACCGGTGTCGACGTCCCCCAGTTCGAGAAGCTCGTCGTGCAGACGCTGTCCGACCCGCGCAGCTGGGCCGGGCACGGTGTAGCCGTCCAGCGGGTCGACTCAGGCCGCATCGACTTCCACGTGTCGCTCACTTCGGCGATGACCGTCCGCAGCCTGTGCGGATACGAGGTGCAGGTGGAGACCTCGTGCTACGCCGCGGCCGGCGCGACAACGCCGGCGAACCGGGTCGTGCTGAACGTCGCTCGCTGGGTGCGCGGTTCCACCGCCTACGTCGGTGACCTGGCCGCGTACCGGATCTACATGATCAACCACGAGGACGGGCACGCGATGGGGCACCTGCACGCCCACCAGTGCCTCCCCGGCGGGCTGGCGCCGGTGATGATGCAGCAGACCTTCGGGCTGCGATCGGCGGCGACCAACCAGCTGTGCGAGGCGAACCCGTGGCCGTATCCGCCGGGCGTCGCCGGAGCGCCCGGCGCCGAGCAGCCGGACACCCCGCAGAACGACGAGTACGGCCGCGGCGACTGACGTCTTGGCCCAGTAGCGGCGTCCGCTACGGCGTGTTGCGCCGCAGCAGGGCCAAGCCTGAGTGTGTTGCCCCGCAGCAGGGCCAAGCCTGGGTGCGCGGACCGCGGTCGAGCCAGCACACTGGGAGGCGGAATGTGGCCGCCCGCGCGGCGGTTGCACCGATGAGTTGCGAATCCGAGTCCGAGGAAGTGTTGTGTCTCTGCCCCCGCTCGTTGAACCCGCTGCGTCGCTGAGCGTCGACGAGGTGCGCCGCTACAGCCGCCATCTGATCATCCCGGACGTCGCGATGGACGGGCAGAAGCGGCTGAAGAACGCCAAGGTGCTCTGCATCGGCGCCGGGGGCCTCGGGTCGCCCGCGCTGATGTATCTGGCCGCGGCCGGCGTGGGCACCCTCGGCATCGTCGAGTTCGACGTGGTGGACGAGTCGAATCTGCAGCGCCAGATCATTCATGGGCAGAGCGACGTCGGCCGGTCGAAGGCTGAGTCGGCGCGCGACACCGTGCGCGAGATCAACCCGCTGATCCAGGTGAACGTCCACGAACAGCGGCTCGACTCCTCCAACGTGATGGAGCTGTTCGCGCAGTACGACCTGATCGTGGACGGTACCGACAACTTCGCCACGCGCTACCTCGTCAACGACGCCTGTGTGCTGCTCGGCAAGCCGTATGTCTGGGGCTCGATCTACCGGTTCGACGGCCAGGCGGCGGTCTTCTGGGCCGAGCACGGACCGTGT
>Ga0136846_1233927_pt1 | contig 10170 bp, 6 predicted proteins | sample HopSoiMetagenom2_FD_96841 | JGI IMG/M metagenome (GOLD analysis project Ga0136846, IMG submission 96841) | Grasslands soil microbial communities from Hopland, California, USA - 2 Assembly 2016 (version 4) | ecosystem: Environmental > Terrestrial > Soil > Grasslands | place: USA: Hopland... | reverse complement strand
TTCTGCGGGATGAGCTCGGCAGGATCGTAGTCCGGCAAGCGATCGACAAAGAAGAAATCGGCAGCTGTCAGCACGTCGCGAAGGAGCTTAATCCTCTCCCGGATCAGGCCCGTAATCTGCAGCATCTTCGTGGGTTCCACCTGGAATCCAGCGTCCTGCACTATGGGCAACAGCCGCTCGCATAGTTCCGCTACGGGCAACGAACGGATATGCTCTGCGTTTAGCCACACCGCTTTTGGATCAAAAGTTTCCTCCGGGGTGGCCGCAGGCTCTTTGAAGTTAACTACAGCATTGGCGCGGTTGATTCCTTCCAGCGAGAAAGCTGCGACCAGGTCCTGCACGCTCATCTGTTCGCGATTATTTTTCGGAGACCAACCGAGAAGGCACAAGAAGTTGATGAAGGCTTCAGGAAGAAAGCCGGCATCCCGGTAGGTGGTCACGCTGACGACCGGACCATGACGGCGCTTGGACAGCTTTGTCCCATCTGGCGCGACCAGTAGGGGCAGATGGGCAAAATTAGGAGGCATGCCCCCGGACGCTTCGAAGATCAGGACATGCTTGAAGGTGTTGCTCAGATGGTCCTGCCCACGAATGATGTGAGTGATCCGCAGATCGATGTCATCTGCGCAGGACGCGAGATGATACGTTGGCATGCCGTCACTACGAAGCAGCGCAAAGTCTTCGATATCGGCAGCGGCTTTCACCTGCTCGCCAAAAACGCCGTCATTGAAACGGACCAGTTCATGGCCTTCGCGCGGAACCCGAAAGCGCAGGGCAAAGGGCTCACCCGCCGCCGCCCGGCGGTCGCTCTCGGAACGAGCTAGCTCCCGCATACCGGCATTGAATAGCCATGTCCCTTGTTCACCAGATTTTTCCCCATCGCCAGCATGAGCCGGGGTGAAGTCCCGATAAGCGAGACCTTTCTGCAAGATTACATCCGCGATTTGCCGGTGGAAACCGTTGCGCTCAGATTGTTTGTATTCCTCATCCCACTTAAGCCCTAACCAGTCGAGACCCTGGAAGATGGACTGGACCGACGCCTCGGTATTGCGCTCCACGTCCGTATCGTCGAGGCGGAGGATCATTCTGCCGCCATTCCGGCGTGCGTAGAGCCAGTTGAAAATAAAGGTGCGAGCGCTACCGACATGAAGAAAGCCGGTAGGCGAGGGCGCGAAACGCACGCGCGGGCTAGCAGACGAGAGTTGGTCGTCCCGTCGGTCAACGGAATTGTTCATGCAGGGTAACCAGTTCGATGTTACGAGTGTGCCGAAAGGAGCGTCAAGCCGGGGCAAGGGGCGCAATATGTTGAATTTTTCAGTAGCTGGAAGGTGTCCCGGGAAACTAATTGACGGGTTAAGCTAACCATGTGTACCACCTGTACCATTTTCATCCTTTCACACTATTGTGTTGGCCTCCCTGGTGTGAAACCATTGAAGGCACGAAGTCTGTTGTTTCTTTCTTTTAGTCATTTGACGTTCGATTAGCGCCACATGAACAGTCTCGCGTTCATCCTTATTCCGGACATTGTTGCCATCATTCCCGGCGTTATTGCGCTGCTCTTGTTCCTGCTCTTCACTTATCTCTATGAACAGGGGCGCCAGCCGTACTTTCGTGCCTGGCAAATCGGCTGGGGAGCTTATTGCCTGCATTACGCGCTGGATGCGTGGACCTTCTACCACCAACCTTCCGCAGCTGTGTTTCTGCTGGGATCGCTGCTGCTGGTTGTTATGGCGATGTGCATCCTGGTTTCGACGCGGTTGATGCGCGAAGGCTTTCGATTGCATTGGTATGACGTCGCGGTTGCTGTCGCGGGCTCAGCAGTTGCACTATGGAACCTCGCGACGCATATTACTCGCGGTACCTTCAATCCTGACCTGCTGCCTCCGTCGCACCTGCGATTGGAAGTTGGACTGTCGCTGATCCTCGGCTACGCCTCGTTCCAGTTCTATCGCTACGCTCATCAGAAGGGCTCGCTGGCGTTCCGATTCTTGTCCATGGCACTTGCTTTTTGGGCGGCCCTGATGTTCGTGGGGCAGTTCGGCAATCCCTTTATCCAGACCTTCAGTGGACACCTGCTGGGACCCATTCCGCAAATGCTCCTGGGTATCGCCATGGTGATGGTGCTGTTCGAAAGCGAGCGCAATGCCGTGCAAGAAAATGCTCTCGCGTTCTCCACTCTTGGAGTGGATCCCGGCCACGTGCTGAATGCCAAGGACCTGGTGCCCAGCATGTCGAGCATCCTCGAGCGCCTGGTGGCGCCTCTGCCCAAGCGGCGCGCCATCCTTTACATTTCACAACAGTGGCGCACCACCCTGCCCTCGGTTCAGCGAGGCTTTTCGCCTGAACTGCTGGACAAGCTGCAAGGTCAGGGCGCCGGGGAATACATTTCCGAGCTTTCTTATCGCCGCGGCGGATTCGTGACGTTCCGCGAAATCTCCGACTTGGCAGAACCCCTGCCAGCATTCCCCGGTGGGCGTTTTGAGCAGTTCAAGAAATTGCTGGCTGATGAGCATATTCGTCAGCTGACCGCGGTCAGCCTTCAGACTCGCGAACACAATTTTGGCGTCATCTTGTTCCCCCACGTCGAACGCAAGATGTTCGGCTCTTCTAACTTGGGCCTGCTCATTGGTCTTGCACTGCAGATAGGATTGACGCTGGAAAATTACGTCGTCATGCACGATGCGCAGCGCCGAACCAAGGAATACGAACTACTCACCCAGATCGGTCAGGCCATCAGCTCGCGTCTCGACCAGGAAGAAGTTCTGCGTACCATCCAGAAGGAACTCGGACAGATCTTCGACACCAGTTCTTTCTACGTGGCTTTCCAGGAGGGCGACGAGATTCGTTTTGACTTCGAGGTAGAGGGCGGCGTGGTCCTGCCCAAACGAACGCGCAAAGTGAGCAACGGGCTCACCGAATACATCATTCGCAGCGGCCAACCCCTGCTCATCCGATCCGAACTTGAGAAAGTACGGGAAAAGCTTGGGGTCAGCTTCGTTCCCGGCCGCCCCGCCCGTTGTTTCTGCGCAGCGCCTATTTTGATGGGGGGGAAGGCCACTGGCGTGATGGCTGCTTTCAGTGTCGATCGCGAGTTTGTCTTCGAACAGCGCGATCTGGACATCATGGAGACTGCTGCCGGGCAAGTGGCCGTCGCCATCGAGAATGCCCGCCTCTTCGCAGAAGAACAGCGGCGCTCACGGCAGTTTGCATTCCTCAACAACATCTCTAAAACGGCTATCTCCAGCGAAGATGCGGAACAGATGCTGGCCGACATCGTGGGTGAGATTCAGAAGAATTTTCGTTTTGATCACATTGGGATTGGCATCCTCGATTATGTGACCAAGGCGATTGAAATCAAAGCCGAGGCGGGCACCACTGCAAAAGCACTGGGCAAACGCGTGCCCCTCGGCGTTGGCATCATGGGGCGAGTGGCGCGAACCGGCGAGACCCAATTGGTGCAGAATGCAGGCGAAGGTCACCTGCTCGGCATTCTGCCCGAATCCAAAGCCGTGCTCTGTATTCCGGTGTCATACGGCGAATCGCTATTAGGTGTTCTGAACGTGGAGAGCCGTCGAGAGAACGCGTTCTCACAACAAGACGTGCTTATCCTGAACACCCTGGCCGATCTGCTGGCGACGGCCCTTCACAACTCCTTCGTCTTCCAAAAACTGCAACAACAGTCGATTACCGACGGCCTCACCGGCATTAAGACCCGCCGCTTTTTTTGGGAGGCGCTCACCTCCGAATGGAAACGCGCATCGCGCTCGGGACGCCCCTTTTCGGTAGTTCTCATTGATCTCGACAAGTTCAAGGAAGTGAACGACACGCTGGGCCATCTTGAAGGCGATCTCGTGCTGGCGCGCGTGGGACGACTGCTGGAGCAAAAATGCCGCCAATCCAACGTGGTGGCACGCTACGGTGGCGATGAGTTCATCATCCTTATGCCGGAAACCGGCGTCGAACAGGCACAGATCTTGGCCGAGCGCCTTCGCCTCTGGATCGTAACCGATCCCATGCTGGCCGAGCATCACATCAGCGGCAGCTTCGGGGTTGCCAGTTTCCCCGTGCATGGTTTCACGGTAGAGGACATTATTCGCGTCGCTGACGCGGGCATGTATGTATCGAAACACGCCGGCGGCAATCGAGTCTCCACAGCCGAAGAATACCTCGACGGGGAGAGCGTTGCGGTTCAGCGTCAGTTAATTTCGGGCTACATCGAGGGTTTTCTCCAGCGCGAGCACTCCGGTCCCGAACATCTGGAAGAACTACTTACCACGCTGAAGAAGTATTCGGGGGGCGAGGAACCCAATAGTCAGATTCTGCGCGAAGGCATCGAAGCCGTGAATCGCGCAGCGGAGAGCCGTGAAGTCCAGGCGGGCGGACATAGTGAGACCGTCGCTCGATATACCGAGATGATCGGGCGAGCTTTGGGACTGGTGGACGAAGAATTAGCCGACCTGGTTTATGCCGCGCGAGTTCACGACATAGGGAAGATTTTCGTTTCCGAGCGCATCCTTAACAAGACGGGGCCCTTAAGCGAAGATGAATTCCAGCGTGTGAAAACTCATGCGCGGTTTGGCAGCCAGATCATGGATTTGATTCCTTCTGGAGAGCGTATTCAGAAGGCCATCGAGCATCATCATGAAGCGCTGGACGGTACTGGATATCCGGCCGGCCTTCGCGGAGAGCAGATTCCCTTATGGGCGCGCATCATCAGCCTGGCCGATGCCTATGTCAACATGACAAGCGACCGATCCTTCGCCACGGCCAAGACCAGTGATCAGGCACTTGCGGAACTGGAGAAACTGAGCGGCATCCGCTACGACGGAATGCTCGTGCGTTTACTGATCCGCCAACTGAAGGCGGAGAAGGCCTCGAGCTACGGCGGTTGACAACGTGCTCGCCGCGGTCAAGATTACTCCTGCCTCGCCAATCCGAGCTCCGCTTTCCTGCTTGATCTTGCAACTCTGCCGTTGAACCGCGAAACTACTCGCATGAGCGTGAAACTATCTCTTGCTGACCGGGTTGCACTCATTACAGGTGGTTCTCGCGGGATCGGTGCGGCCACGGTGCGCTTGTTTACACAGGCTGGCGCGCGCGTTGTCTTCAACTACCACAAGTCGAAAGAACAAGCCGACAAACTGGCGCAAGAGTGCGGTGAAGCGAAGTGTGCCGCCGTGCAGTGTGACTTGACCGGTACAAAGTCCGCCGCAGACCTGGTACATGCCGCTGTGAAACGCTTTGGCCGGCTCGACATCCTTATAGCTAACCACGGAGTGTGGCCGGCAGAGGATCAAGCTATCGATGAGATGTCCGATGAGCAGTGGCTTAATACCATTTCCGTGAACCTCAACGCTGTTTTTGCATTGATCAAGCATTCGGTGGCGCAAATGAAGAAACAGGAGCGCAAGGGGCCCATGCACATTGTTCTGGTCAGTTCGACCTCTGGGCAGCGCGGTGAGGCCTACCACTGCGATTACTCTGCCACCAAAGGCGCGCTGATCAGCATGGTGAAGGGTCTCTCGACTGAGCTGATCGGCCACGGTATTTATGTGAACAGCGTGGCTCCCGGTTGGGTCGACACCGACATGTCAACTCCAGCGCTTAACGATCCCAACACGCGGAAGGCGATCTTCAGCGCAATTCCGCTGGGCCGCGTCGGGACAGCCGAGGAGATTGCTGGCCCCATATTGTTCTTGTGCACGGAGTACGCGGGATTCATTACTGGAGAGGTCTTCAACGTAAACGGCGGGGCGGTGCTAGTCGGCTAAACCTCGTCTGACCAAGTGCATGTCACTTCCAGAATGCCAACTGGCTCCAGCACTGGTCGCCGGCTCCATTCACGTACTTCCACCACGGCATTAAGCAGATTTCAAAGGTGAACAAGGTGCCACCGCGAACATCCTCGGACGCGACCAGCACAACATGACGTCGGCGGTATAGGGTGCCGCCCGAGTAGACTTCATCCATCCATTGCTGATCTTTGGAACGATTTGCCCGCGCGACTGCAGCGGATGAGGATCGTATTTTGCAGCTATACGTCCGTTGCAATTGAAGGCCTTGAGCTTCCCTCTCTGTGTCCAGCGATTGCAGAACGGCATCCGACGGATTGTCAATCGTGCTGAAGCAGTCCGGAGGCAGAGGAGGTGGTAGTTCGCTCGAGTCGAGAATATCTGTCACCCGCAGTGGAGCGCAGGTCCATGCAGGAGCCACAAAGAAAAGACTGAGGAAGCCCACTGCCATAACTAACACGACGATGACTGACAACCGGATGCGGCGTCGTGCCGGACGAATTTGTGCCTTGAGTGTACCCAGTTTACCTGCCGCAACCACGCGATTCGAGCTGGTCGCTGCCGTCCGGTAAAGTACGCGCTCCAGTGTGCGCAGTAGGTCGTCTTCATCTTGAAACTGAAAATCATCCAGGGTGGCCACGCTGATGCATACCGTGACATGCAGGCTGGCTTTGCCAACCTCAATCGAGGCATCGGCAACAGCCTGGCGAAGCGACTCGGCAATCGGCAGAGCCTCCGAGAGCGTATACCCCGGTGCCACGATCAGGAGTTGTTCAGTGTTATAGCGGCCAACATGGTCGTAGGTCCTGAGTGCACCGGTCAGGCGCTTGGCCACCTCACCGATCACCGCCTCCCCTTGTGATTGGCCGTAATCCCGAGGAATATTTGCGAAGTGATCGATGCCGACAAGCATGACGCATAGCTGGCCGTTTTCCCGCAGTGATCTCGACAGTTCACGCGTGAGTAACTCCAGGATGGAGTCACGGTTCCAAATGGCGGTTGAGCGAAGCATGAGGCTCCTGATGGGCGAAGCAGGAACTCTGGAGATGGCGGCAGTATAAATCCATTTCGGTGATTTGTAGCCGACGTAATTTCATGCGCGCTTAATTTGTTCCCGGACTGGGCGGCTACATGGCTGCGAGTTGCCGGCACGCGACCCTGGAGGCAATTCCTCGCTACAATGGCAGGAGATGAATTCCTCGAGATCCAACACCGAAGCTGCTCCGAAACCCGCTGCGGAGGGCCCGGGCACCTCCTCCAACTTCGTCCGCGACATCATCGTCCGGGATCTGGAAACTAACAAATACGCAGGCCGCGTACAAACACGGTTCCCTCCCGAGCCCAATGGCTATCTTCACATTGGCCACGCCAAGGCAATTTATCTGGATTTCGGACTTGCCGATGAATTCGGCGGACATACAAATCTCCGCTTTGACGACACTAATCCGGAGAAGGAAGAGACCGAATACGTCGACTCCATCAAAGAATCAATCAACTGGCTCGGTTATAACTGGGACGGCCTGTTTTACGCCTCTGATTACTTCGAGCAGCTTTACCACTGGGCGATTCAGTTGATTAAGGCTGGTAAAGCATATGTCGACGATCTTTCGGCCGAAGAGATCCGAAAGCACCGGGGCACTCTGACCGAGCCCGGCAAGGATAGTCCCTACAGAAATCGCACCGTCGAGGAAAACCTGGACCTATTCGAGCGCATGCGCGCGGGCGAATTTCCGGATGGATCACGCGTGCTGCGCGCAAAGATCGACATGGCATCGCCGAACCTGAACATGCGCGATCCCGTGATGTACCGCATCCTGCACGCCGAGCATCATCGGACGGGCAACAAGTGGTGCATTTATCCAATGTACGACTATGCTCATGGACAATCAGACTCTCTGGAAAAGGTCACGCATTCCATTTGCACTCTCGAATTTCAGGACCATCGGCCGCTCTACAACTGGTTCATCGAGCAGTTGGGGATTTTCCCTTCGCAACAGATCGAATTTGACCGGTTGAATCTCACCTACACTCTGCTGAGCAAGCGCAAGCTGCTCAGGTTGGTACAAGAGGGACACGTACGCGGCTGGGACGATCCACGAATGCCGACGCTGGTGGGCATTCGCCGGCGCGGATTCACGCCCGAGGCCATTCGAAATTTTTGCGCATCCATTGGCGTTTCCAAGAGTGACGGCGTCCTCGAACTCGCCATGCTGGAACATTTCGTTCGAGAGGATTTGAACAAACGCACGCCACGTGCCATGGCAGTCCTGCGTCCACTGAAGGTCGTTATCGACAACTATCCAGAAGATCAGCACGAGGAGATGGACGCGATCAACAATCCGGAAGATCCCGGTGCTGGCACGCGCAAGGTTCCTTTTTCGCGCGTCCTCTATATCGAGCAGGATGATTTCCGCGAAGATCCTCCCAAGCAATACTTCCGCCTTTCGCCCGGACGCGAGGTGCGCTTGCGTTATGGATACTTCATAACCTGCACTGGCGTAGTGAAGAACGAACAAGGGGAGGTTGTGGAAGTGCACTGCACATATGACCCGGCAACGCGCGGTGGAAATGCACCCGACGGGCGTAAAGTAAAAGCCACGATCCATTGGGTTTCAGCCGCGCATGCCATCGATGCGGAAGTCCGGGTCTACGACAACCTGTTCAGCAAGGAAAATCCTAACGATGTGCCGGAAGGGCAGGACTTCACAGCGAATCTCAATCCAAATTCGCTGGAGATTATCAGCAAAGCCAAACTCGAGCCCTCGCTGGCTGATGCGACGCCGGGAACCCGCTATCAGTTTGAACGCCTCGGGTACTTCTGCGTGGATCCGGATTCGACACCAGGCGCGCTAATCTTTAATCGTACCCTCGCGCTGAAAGATACTTGGGCAAAAATCGAAAAGAAGCTGCCGGAGAATAAGAAAGCAGGCCAGTCACCCCGCTAGCCTTTTTTACGACGGCAACAACTACCAGGGAAGGCCCGCATCCGCATCTTCGACCTCCATGGTGAACACTCGCTTTTGAAATGCCTTCGACTTCACAGGACAGCTGTCTGCTGGTTACCGGCGCAACCGGTCACATTGGACGTACTCTAACCGCACACTTAAAAGCTTCCGGAACTAACATCCTCGCAACCGACATTAGTGAGGACGAAAACACTGTCGCGTGCGATTTGCGAGCTACGCGGGATGTGGCCAAGCTCTTCGAAATCGCACCAGTCCGCAGCGTGATCCACCTTGCCGGCATTCTTCCTGGCGCTTTCTACGAAGACCCATTGCGCGGAGCTGATGTGAACTTAACGGGGTCGTTGAATCTTCTTAGGGAGTCAATCAGACAGAAGGTAAAACGGTTCGTATTCGCAAGTTCCGTTAGCGTCTACGGACTGAAGCGAAGATCGTTACGACCCTCCACCGAGGAAGACTCCCCTGCTCCAGACGAGCCTTACGGCGCTTCGAAGCGCGCTATTGAGATGGTCGGCGAGAATCTCAGCCAGTCCGGCGCTATCGAATTCGTTGCCTTGCGAATTGCGAGGGTCGTTGGGCCCGGTATCAAGAAGAGCTCATCGCCTTGGCGAGCACAGATGTTCGAAGCAGCGTCGCCCGCTCAATGCATCTCCATTCCCTTTGCGCCCGACGCGGAGTTATCCCTGGCGCATGTAGAGGATGTCGCCCGCATGCTGATCAGCCTGGCCGAGGCGCCTACGTTTCGCCACTCCGTATACAACTCGCCCGCTGAAATATGGACAGCGCATCAGGTGAAAGAATTGATCGAGCGGGCGAAAGGCATCCGGGTAGAGCTAGGCCCCAGTCATGCGCATGGCGGCGCTATATGCGATGGAAGCAGGTTTTCCCAGGAATTCGGCTTTAAGCTGCGTGGCCTCGAAGAGCACCTTCGTCAAAATTGTGAATAGCCACTCATCTCCTGCGGCGGCCCCAGTCCTCCGGCCGAGCCGTACTCAGGAAGCGCGACTCGCAGCCTTGTTCGCGCGCTCGATCCTCGCTATGAAACAGCCAGCCTCGCCATTCCGGAGATGAATGTATTTGACTCGTGCGTCCTCCAAGACGTTTTGAACTCGGGGGTCGAGATTGCCATCTCGGAATCTGTCTTCGGAAATCAACGTCCGATTCTCGCCGAAAACCTCAAGCACAAGCGGAATCCTTCTGAGCTCCGCCGGAAACTCGGCTTCGTCCGAAAAAGGCTGACAAGGCTGCTCGTGGATGAAAACCGGGCCCGGTGAAGGATATGGATCCAGGTTCCGGAATGGATCATAGGTAAAAAGAATCCGCTTTTCCTGCCCTTCTACGAACGTGTTGAGACATGAACGGCATGGCCCATAGCCGGTTGCAACTTCTACATGTGCCGGATGTCCGTAGCCAGG
>Ga0136846_1229540_pt1 | contig 10170 bp, 7 predicted proteins | sample HopSoiMetagenom2_FD_96841 | JGI IMG/M metagenome (GOLD analysis project Ga0136846, IMG submission 96841) | Grasslands soil microbial communities from Hopland, California, USA - 2 Assembly 2016 (version 4) | ecosystem: Environmental > Terrestrial > Soil > Grasslands | place: USA: Hopland... | reverse complement strand
GACCGGGTTCGCCGTCGGTTACGCGATAGACGACGCGGACGGTCATCAGTACACGAAGCTGCGGCTCACCCCACGGCTGCTGGCCAAACTCCTGACGGAGTCGTATCCGACCATCCTGGACATCAAGAACGGCTGGGCGAAGACGCCGAACGCCGACACGTCCACCGACTACTCGGCGCTGGCCGACAACCCGCTGAACATCAGCCTCGACCCGGAGTTCATCGCCCTGAATCCCGGGATCAGCGAAGGGGTCAGCAGCACGTTCGGCGCGGCGACGCTCCTGATGCTGTCCAGCGATTCGGACGTCGTGCGGGCGCTGACGTCATACCTCAACGCCGATCCCGAGGCGCGGGCCTGGCTCGACGGTGCGCCGGATCCGTGGGGGATGGTGGTCAATCCCAACTATCAAGGGATCGACCTTCCGGTCGACAACTGGCCGTTGCTCGACACGTACGAGCCGAGCGACATCTACCACAACGACACGAACCCGTGCCTGCAGGACAACCCGGTGCCGTACTTGCCGCTGGTCGCGTCTCCCATGAACCGTCTGAACCTGATCAGCCTCAATCTCCAGTACGCGATCCAGCAGTCGCAGGTCGTCTGTACCGGGGCGAGCACGTCGAATCCGAAGCTGGCCGCGAACGGTCCGCAATCGATCGGCTCGAGGTTCATCATCGGCATCACGTCGTTGGCCGACGCCGAGCGGTACCGCGTCGATGTCGCCGCCCTGCAGACCAAGGTCGCCGCATCCGCGCCGGGCAAGTTCACCGACGCGAGCGGTCGATCCTTCGTGGCGCCCACCGAGGCCGGTCTTCGGGCGGCGGCTCAACTGTTGACGCCGGACACGAGTGCCGGCATCTGGCGACTGCCGTACGACGAACTCGTGGGTAGGGGTAGCTCAGGGAGCTCCACGGCGTATCCCGGCGCCATGCTCGTCAGCGTGGCCGTGCCGACCAAAGGCTTGCCGGCGCCCGAGCCGGCCAACTACGCCACCTTCCTTCGGTTCGTCGTCGGGCTCGGGCAAACACCGGGTGGTGCGGCCGGTCAGTTGCCCGACGGCTACCTGCCGCTGACTGCCGCCAACGGACTCGGTGCGCAGCTTCGCTACACGCAGGTCGCCGCGCAGTACGTCGCCGCTCAGGACGGGAAGGTCCCGAACCTCAATTCCCCGACACCGCTGCCGACGCCCAAGCCGTCAGGCAGTTCGACCCCGCCCGCGAGCTCGACCCCGCCGCCGTCCTCAACCTCGCCGGCGCCCGGGCCGGGGCAGCCCGCCGGCAACCCGCCGGCCGGTGGCGGCACGACCCCGGCGCCGTCCGCGGGCAGCAGCACTCCCTCGCCGTCGCCTTCGACATCGTCGCCCGGTGTCACCTCGCCGAGCACGACGCCCGTCGCCGCGACGGCGCCCACGAAGGGGGTCGATGCCGGTTGGCTGGGCACCGCCCTTCCGGTGCTGCTGCTGATCGGGTTGATCGCCGGGCTGGCCGTGCCGCTCCTGGGCCGGCGCGCGGGACGGCGAGCCTGACGTGGCGACCAGTGATGTGAGCCGGGGCCCCCGACTCGGGGTTCCGAGGGGGCTGCGGCGCGAACGACCACCGGTCGGGGCGCCGGCCGCGCGAGCGTTGACCACGCCGATCGAACTGTCGGCGGCCTTGGCCGTCGCGCGCTGGATGCTCGTCGCGCTGAGCGGGCTCAGCCTCTGGCTCGTGGCGTACGCGTTGGTCTTCAGCGGTGTGCAGGAGCATCGAGCTCAACACGCGCTGTTCGCCCAGTTCCGCGAGAAGCTGGCTGGCCCTCAGGGTGCGCGCATCGGCATCGACCAGAAGGGCAGGCCGATCCCGATCGGCGAACCGGTCGTCCTGCTCAATTCAGCGGCCGCGCATCTCACCAACGTGGTGGTGGTGGAGGGCACGGCTTCGAAGGAGCTCCGCGACGGGCCGGGCCATCTCCGGTACACGCCGCTGCCCGGCCAAGCCGGAGCATCGACGATCTTCGGTCGATCCGTCACTTTCGGGGCGCCCTTCGCCCGTATCGCCGATCTGAAGTCCGGTGACACCATCTCGGCGGTAACCGGCCAAGGCCGGTTCCGGTACGAGGTCAGGGACGTCCGCCGGGCCGGCGATCCGCTACCGCCACCGCTGCCCGCCGGCGGCAGCCAGCTCACGCTCGTCACCTCGGAGGGGAATGGTTGGCGGACGGGTTGGGCGCCGACCCGAACCGTGTACGTCGATGCCGTCCTGGTCAGCCCGAAGACGGCGGCCGCCGTCGGTGGGCACGTCGCCGCGGTCACCGATCAGGAGAACGCGATGCGGGCCGACACCTCCGGCCTGGTACCGACGATCTTCTGGCTGCAGGGGCTGTTCCTCGCTGCGCTCGCAATCGTCTGGGCCTGGCGTCGCTGGGGTGTCTGGCAGACCTGGATCGCGGGATTTGCCGTGGTGCTCGCGTTGCTCTGGGGTGCGACGAGTTCCGCCGCCGTCCTGCTGCCGAACCTCATGTGATCGGCCGGGCTCGGGGCGTTTGAAGTCCAGTGTCCAATTCGGTCCCAACGCTGGCAGCGGGTTCATCCGTCGTTCACTGCTCGACACTCGCTCGTCCGCCTGGCGCCGACAGAGTGTGCCTCGCGTACCCGCATCAGCGCGGGTCGCACACGAATCCTCAAGGAGGGGACCTAAGCGCATGGGCAAAAGCACATGGCTCGGCCGCAACCCGGTGAAGGCCGCGTTGGTGGCCGCAGTTGTCGGTGGAGTGGGCCTCGCGCTGGCGAGCCCGGCGGCCGCCGACTACGCACCGGCGCCGCTCGACGTGGTGGGCGCCGGCTCGGACACCGTCCAGAACATCCTGAACTTCACGGCCGACGGCAAGGGCGCCTCGCCCGGTTTCAACACGGCGGGCAGCAAGTACAAGCTGGTCAGCCTCGATGCGACCGGTGACGCCAACGACCGCAGCCTCTACGCGCGCGGTGGCACCTCGCCGGTGAAGCTCACCGTCGACTACCGCGCCGGCAAGTCGCCGCAGCAGCGCGCCAACGGCTCCGGCGCCGGCATCAGTGCGTTGAACGCCGACAACACCAGCGGCACCAACGAGACGATCAACTACGTCCGCATGTCGCGGCTGCCCAACGCGGGCGAGATCACGACGGCGGATGCCAACGCCGGCGCCGGTCTGCACGTCATCAAGATCGCGACCGACGACCTCGCGATCGCGGCCGCTTCCGCTTCGACGAACGCCGTTCCGCTGACCGCGGCTCAGCTCGTCCAGGTCTACACCTGCGCGGTCACCGACTGGCACGCGCTCAACTCCTCGGCTCCGGCGGGCAGCACGATCATCCCGCTGGTCCCGCAGTCGGGCTCCGGCACCGGTGACACCTTCCGCTCGGACCTCGCAGCGGCGAACGGCGGGACCGCCCCGACGCTCGGTGGCTGTGTCCAGACGAGCGAGGAGAACGACCCGAGCGCCATCACGACGGCCTCCGCTCCGGCCAATGCCATCGAGCCGATGTCCTCCGGGCGCGTGGCGCTGTTCAACAGTGGCTACTTCCACGACCCCAACGCCGCCTTCCCGACGTCCGGGTCGCTCACGTCCGGCGTCACCCTGCTCTACGGCTCCGGCGGTACCGCGCAGACCCCGAACAGCTGCGTCAAGCCGACCAACCCGGCCGGCGCCGGCAACACCCTGACCTACTGCAACACCCGTGGGCTGTTCGTCGCCTGGCGCGCGTCGGACGACACGCTCGCCACCACCTGGCAGCCGGGCAGCACTCGCAACTGGGTGCAGACCCTGTTCTGGCGGCCGTCCGGCGCGGGCAACCCGTACGTTGCCACGCCCGGTGGGCAAGCCGCGATCGCGGCCGGCGGCGTTACCGCGACCTACGTCGACTGCGGTACCGACCCGACCTCCTGCTAGTCCGAACCACCAGCTCCATCGCCAGCCTCGCCTTCCGTCCCAGGCGATCTCTCCGTACGAGACCGAACTTCGAATGCGAAGGATGACTTGATGAAGCTCACCCGCAAGGCCGCAACCAGGGTGTTGACCCTGGTTGCGGCCGGCGGCGTGGTCCTGGGCATGTCCGCGACCGCGTTTGCCGCAACCCCTCCCTACGAGCCCGACCCGAGCGACCAGATCGGTCAGCTGCTCTTCTACGACGCCTCCGGCAACGTGGTGACGTCCGGCAGCACCACCGCCGCACCGTTCGCCAAGTTCGCCGTCGCCACCTCGGACGACCCGGTTGCCGCCAACACCACGGCGACGCTGTTCGCCTACACACCACAGAACGGGGTCAACCCCGGTCTGTGGTCCGGTGAGCAGCTGTCGGGGACGACCACCTTCCCGGTCGCCAGCCCGGCCAACATCGCCGCGACGGGTACGCGCCGGCCGGTGGTGACGAACGGCGCGGCCGACACGACGCTGAACAACTACATCCAGGACCTCCCGCAGAGCGCGAGCTCGGGGGCCTACCAGGGCCTCTACAAGCTGCGACTCCTGACTCCTGGCAACGACCCGAAGTACTGGGCCGCTGACATCCAGATCACCGGTACGACCTGGACGCTGCAGTACCCGAGCCTCGCGGCCACGACCACGGCGGTCGCGGCGAGCCCGGGGAGCCCGCAGACGGCACCGGCCAGCGCCGTCACGCTCACCGCGACCGTGACGGCGAACGCGCCCGGCAGCGTCGTCTTCACCGACACCGACAGCCACACGCAGGTCGGCACGACGCAGACCCTGCCCGGCGGGAGCACCAACACGGCCTCGGTCACGATCCCGGCCGGTCTCGCGGTGGGCACGCACCACTACACGGCGACGTACTCGCCGTCCGTGGGCGCGCTGTTCGACACCTCGACCGGCTCGACCACCTACCAGGTCAACGGCGCGCCGGCCGACACGACGAACACGTCGCTTTCGGTCACGCCGGTTCCGGGCACGGTCGGCGACACCACGACGTTCTCCTCAACCGTCGCGGACACTGCGGCCGGGCACACGGCGACGATCCCCCAGGGCACCGTGCAGTACTTCGACAACGGCGTTGCCATCGCCGGCGCCAGCGGCCACACCGACGCCAGCGGCGCCGTCTCCGCCGGCCCCAGCGCGTTCGGGCTGGCCTCCGGCCCGCACTCGATCACGGCAACGTTCACTCCGGACGACCCGACCAAGGTCAACGGGTCGTCCTCGAGCCCAGTGGTGTTCTCGCTGAGCCCGCCGGCCAACGATCCCTGCACGAACGCGGGCACGCCGCAGCCGTACCCGAACGACCCGCGTACCGACCTGTGCCACGACGCGCAGACGGTTCAGGTCACCGTTCCCCGCGGCAACCTGTTCATCAGTACGCCGTACACGCCGACCAACCCGTTCGACCTCGGCACGATGCAGCTGGCCGCCGACGGCACCACGCTGCACGCATCGGGGCACTTCGGTACGGCGGCTGCCCCGGCCGACGGTGTCACCATCATCGACACCCGCTCGTCGGGTGAGGGCTGGACCGCGGCCGTCACGTCCACCGACTTCACCAAGTCGGGCGCTGCGGGCCCGACCGGCTTCTCGTCCATCAACGCCTGCAACCTGGGCTTCGTGAACGTGGCGCCGGCGTACGTCAGCGGTAACGCGATCAGCGCGACGAACCCGATCGCCGTAACGCAGAACCCGAACGCGAGCGCTCCTGGCCTCGCGCCGGGTGCGGCGTGCACGTCCGGCCTCGCGGCCGGCCCGCACACCTTCGCCAGCAAGGCCACGAACGGAACCGGTTCGGTGAACGTCATCGGAGATCTCGATCTCTACGCTCCGACGTCCACCCAGGCGGGCCTGTACACGGCCACGGTGACCTTCTCGCTCTTCTGATCGAGTCGGTCGCAGCCAACAACTGAACAAAAGGCGGGGCGGGCACTCGTGGCCCGCCCCGCCTCGCAAGTCCTCGATCCCAACCGTCCCTGGGAACAAGAAAATCTGATGTCACGTCTACTGCTCACAACTCTGACACCGAAGGCCGCGCTGCTCGGGTTCGCTGCGGTAGCGCTCGTCTCCACGACCCCTGCCGTCAACGCCGTGGCGGCGCCGACCCGGCCGCCGTCACCGACGTCGTCGCCGTCTGCGAAGCCCCCGGCCTCGAAGAAGGCGACCTTCGGCGTCGAGCCGGCCAGCAAGGGTCGGCCGGACGGCCGGGTGGAACTCGACGAAGGCGTCACCGCCGGCGCCACGTTTACCGAACACGTCGCGTTCGTCAACTTCTCGCCCCGACCGTTCACCTTCTCCGTCTACGCGACCGACGCGGTGAACGACAACAAGGGCAACCTCACGCTGCTCCCGGTCGGGAAGCAGCCCACCGACGCCGGCTCCTGGTTGAAGATCGGCGGCGCCGGCGCGTCCGGACGCGTCAGCGTCAAGCCGCGCGGGATGGTCGTGCTGCCCGTGACCGGCACGGTGCCCACGAATGCACCTCCCGGCGACCACGTCGCCGGAGTCGTCGCCGACCTGCAGACGCTCGGCAAGCGTGGCAACGTGAACGTCCTGCTGCACCAGCGGGTCGGTCTGCGCACGTTCATCCGGGTCGCCGGCGACGTCCACTCCGCGCTGGCGGTCCAGGACCTCACCGTCAAGTACGCCAACAACTGGAATCCCGTCGGTTCGGGATCGGCTGTGGTGACCTATCGCGTACGCAACCTCGGCAACGTCATCCTGAGCGCGAAGCAGGCGGTCACCGTCGATGGGATGTTCGGTACCACCGCGAGCGCCCACCCCAAGACGCTCCCCCTCTTGCTGCCGGGTGGCGTCGTGGACGTCCGCGTACCACTCTCCGGCGTCAAGCCGGAGGTGTGGCTGTCGGTGAAGGTCCACCTGACGCCCGCCCCGATCTCCCCGTCCGTCGATACCGCCGCGAACGTGCACCGCGTGACGGCGAGTACGCATTTCTGGGCCGTCCCGTGGACGCTCATCGGCATCGTTGTCGGCCTCCTCGCGGGGGGCGGCGCCTGGTGGTGGACGCGCCGGCGTCGCCGTCGCCGAGTGGGCGAGGCCAAGCACGCCGCGCGCAAGCCGAAGGACAGCAACCGGCCCGTCGAGCGGAAGGTCGAGGTCGTCCCATGAATCGAGCGGTCGCCGGAATCCTCACCAGCGTCATCCTCGCCATCGGAGCCATCGGCGCCGCCGCCCCGGCCTGGGCGGACGGCGTTCCCTACACCGATCCAGCGAAGACCGGATACTTCGGCTTCTGTGATGCGCACGGTCGCAACGTCACCAGCGGAAGCCTCGACACCGTCCCGTTCGTGGCGTCCGCGGTCAGCTCGGTGGCCGCCCCGCCGCCGTACGACGGCAAAGGGAGGGTCGCGTTCGTCGACGTCTACCAGCCTCGTCAGGGCGTAACCCCGCCGGAGTGGAGCGGGGAAGAACTGATCTCGGCCGCCACGTACAGCAATCCGGCTCATCCCATGACGGTCACCACCAAGGGCGACATCTCGCTGCGGCAGTTCGTGCAGGACTATCCGCCGGCCTGGCACGGCTTCATTCAGCTCCGGATGTATCTCAAGACTCCTGATCTTCCATTCGACTCGCTGCACTACGCGACCGCCGACCTGCAGGTCGACCAGAACAGTTGGCACGTCGTCGGTGGCGGCTCGGTTCCGTGCGGCGCGGGTCAGGCGCAATCGATCGCCTCGGTTCTCGCGCCGGCGGCGGCCAAGGGGCGCCTCAACCCCGCCTTGCACACGCCCGTGGCCCACCCGAGTTCCCCGACCCACGCCTCCGCGGGTGGCTCGCGCAGTGTTCGAAGCTCGGGGTCGACCGGTTCCGCACCGGCCGGGGCCAGTCGTTCCCAAGCCCAGGCGGCCGCTCAAGCCGCGTCGTCGCGGAGCGGAACGTCGTCATTCCCCACCGGTTACGCGGTCCTGGGCGGCGTCATCGCGGTTCTCGCGGCCGCGCTGCTCTACACGCGGCGGCGGGAACTGATCTCGCTACTGGGTCGGCGATCAAAGGCCGGCGATGGCGACTGAACGGGGCCTGAACCGTGAATGAAGGTAATGCCGGACGCTCCGCCGGCGCGCCGAATTCGATCTAGCTTCGTCAGTCGGCGAAGAAGCCAAACTAGGGAGGCACCACCAGAATGAAGTTCCGATTCCGCGCGGCGATGACCGTCATTGGCGTGCTCGCCGCCTCGGCGGCCGTATCGGTAGTGGCCGCGGGCTCGGCCCAGGCCACGCCGCCCTACGAACCGTCGAGCTACAACCTCGGCCAGATCCACTTCTACAACGCAGCCGGCGCGGAAGTCACCGGCGGCAGCACGTCGGACGCGCCCTTCGCGCTCTACGCCGTCGCGACGTCCAACGACCCGCAGGCCAGCAACACGACCGCCACGTTGTACGCCTATACCCCGGTCGCGAACGTCGACCCCGCGAACTGGACGGGCGAGCAGTTGTCGGCCACGACGACCTTCCCGGTCGTGAACCCCAGCGCCCCTTCGATCGTGAAGACGGCTGGGGCTCACCGCCCGGTGCTGACGGGCGGTTCGCAGGACACGACACTGGCGAACTACGTTCTCGACATCCCCAACACCAACACGGCGGGCAGCGGATATGCCGGCCTGTACCAGCTCCGGCTGCGCACCGCCGGAAACGACCCGAAGTACTGGGCGGCCGACGTCCAGATCACCGGCTCGACGTGGACGCTCGTCTACCCGGCCGCGTTGCCCTCTCAGGACGCCTCGTCCTTGACGATCAGCCGGTCCACCGCCGTCCGCTACGGGTCGGCCACGACGACCTCGGCAACGCTCAAGGACTCCAAGACCGGGCACGCGGTCGCCGGCGCGGCCCTCAAGCTGTACAGCCGCACCTCGACGGCTGGGGCCTGGTCGTTGGCCGGCTCGGCGAGCACCTCGTCCAAGGGTGTCGCCCGCAAGGCTGTGAAGCCCACCCGCCGCACGTACTACCAGTGGCGGTTCGCCGGCAGCCCGACTCTCAAGGCCAGCACGTCGGCCACCGAGACCGTGTCGGTCCGCCAGGTCGTCGCGGCTCACGTCACGCCGACGTCGATCAAGCACGGCAAGTCGGTCAAGGTGTACGGAACCGTCTCGCCGGCGTCGTCCGGTCAGAAGGTCACGCTGCAGCGGTTGATGGGGAAGGCCTGGAAGACGGTGACGTCGGTGGCGATCAAGCGGCAGAAGCTGCCCACCGGCAAGACGGCCACCGGATTCGTGTTCACCGCGAAGTTGGCGGCAAAGGGCACGTACTCCTTCCGGGTGTACAAGCGCGCGACGTCCACCCTGCTTGCTGGCTACTCGTCGACGGTTCACGCCCGGGCCACCTGATCGATTCGCCTGGATGGCGAGGGGGCGACCCGGCCCTGGTGAGATCGTGAAGCCCTGAATCTCACCAGGGCCGGGATCGGCGCACGATCGTGCCCGTTCCCGGCTTTGCGATGACTAACCCGGGCTCGGCGTGAGCCGATCGGATCGGCGGCGAGCTCGACGAACGGTCGTTCGATCCCCGCTGGAGGGACGTTGTCGCAGGAACTAGCAGGGCCGGTCGGCCGCGGGCGGTCTCGCCTGCGGATGCCGGCGCTCGCCCTGGCCGCGCTGGTTTGCCTCGGCACCGCGGCCGCTGCGTCGGCCTGGGCCCTCGCCGGCGCGCGGACCGCTCGCCCGGACGTGTACGCCGTCGCGCCGGACACCGGCCGGACGTTGGCGGTCGACCCGCCGGTGAAACCTGGGCAGAAGGTGACCGTCCACGTCTCAGGCTTCGCGCCGGCCACGGCGGTGCGCGTTGCGCTGGTCGGATCGAGGACGCTCGGATCGGTGCCGGCCGACCGGCGCGGTGACGTGCCCTACCACTACACCGTGCCCCATGATGTCCCCTTCGGATCGCACGCCCTCATCTTCAGCGGTCCCGCCGCGGGTGCGAGTCCGCGACACGACACCGGCAATCTCCTGGTGTCCGTGCCGCTCGATCGAACCTGGCCGTTCCGGGTCGTGGGCAGCTCGGGCGGGTCCTCGGCGCCGGCCTCCGGGCCCCCCTCGAGCTCGGGTGGTTCGAGCGCGGGGGCCGGGCACGGCACCCGCGGGGGCGGCACCTCGGCGACCGGCACGGACGTCCTGGGGGCGCTCGCGCTGGGGCTTGCCGCGCTGGTCGCGGGGGCCGCGCTCGTCCTGGCCGCCCGCCGCCGTCCCCGCCGCGGCTGACCCGCCCGTCCCGG
>Ga0136846_1225071_pt1 | contig 10170 bp, 10 predicted proteins | sample HopSoiMetagenom2_FD_96841 | JGI IMG/M metagenome (GOLD analysis project Ga0136846, IMG submission 96841) | Grasslands soil microbial communities from Hopland, California, USA - 2 Assembly 2016 (version 4) | ecosystem: Environmental > Terrestrial > Soil > Grasslands | place: USA: Hopland... | reverse complement strand
TCATCGAGGCGTTGAAGGCGCGGCTCGGCGTGCCGTTCGACGAAACGGTCGTCGCATCCGAGCTCGGCTCGTACAAGCCCGCGCACCGCCACTGGGAGGAGTTCTTCGCGCGCACCGGCGCGCCGCGCGAGGGCCATGTGCACGTGGCCGCCAGCCGCTTCCACGACATCGCCCCCGCGCGAGAGCTGGGCCTACGCACCATCTGGATCAACCGGTTCGGCGAGGCGCCGGAGCCGCCGCCCGATCGCGAGCTTCCCGACCTCGCGCGACTTGCGGACACGCTCCAGGAGCTCGTCCCCGCTCCCGCCACGTGAGCGTCCGCCCACCGCGGCCGCAGGAGGTCGAGCACGTGGTCGGCGTGATGCGTGCGCACGACACCGCGGCGTGGGGCGGCTCGGACTGGACGCTCGGCGATCTCGCCGAGCACTGGGAGAGCCTCGACCTCGAACGCAACGCGTGGGTCGTCGAGCTTTACGGGCGCATGGCCGGCTACGCCGATTTCGAGGTGCGACCCCGGGGACGGCTCCTGGCGGACGGCTACGTCGACCCGACCGCACGCGGAAGGGGCGTCGGCACCGCGCTCGCAGACGCGGTCGAGCGCCGGGCCGCGGCCGAGACCGGCGGCGCCGTCCTCCAGTACTCCGCGCTTCGCGGGAGCGCTCCGTTCTTCGAGCGGCGCGGCTTCCGCGAGGCGCGCCACATGTGGCGCATGGTCATCGACCTCGCCGCGCGGCCGGTGGCCGCGGTCCCGGACGGAATCGAGATCCGCCCCTACCGGCCCGGGGAAGAGCGTGCCGTCCACGCCGCGGTGGAAGAGGCCTGGTCGGTGGGCGGCTGGATGCACGCGCCGCGGCCGTACGAAGATTTCGAGCGGCGCACCTTTGGCCGGGCAGCCCACGACCCGTCGCTCTACCTCGTCGCCATGGACGGGGCCGAGCTCGCCGGCGCCGCGCTCTGCGACTGGAAGCGCAACGGCGAGTGGGGCTGGGTCGAGACCCTCGGCGTCCGTCCCGTGTGGCGTCGCCGCGGCATCGGCGAGGCTCTGCTTCGGCACGCCTTCCACGCGTTCTTCGAGCGTGGCGAGCGCACGGTTGCGCTCCAGGTCGACGCGGAGAGCCCGACCGGCGCAACGCGCCTCTACGAGCGCGCCGGCATGCGCGTGCTGTACGAGGTCGTCGTCTGGGAGAAGATCCTCACCGATGCCTGAGATCCGGCCACCCGGACCCGACGAGATCGAGGCCGCCGTCGAGCTCCTGAACGCGCACGGCCAGGCGATGTGGGGCGAGGACATCACCGATGCCGTCGAGGTCGGGCAATGGTTCGCCCTGCCGGGCGCCGAGTTGCGGGCGGCGGTGCTGCCGGACGGCCGCTTCGCCGGGATGGGCGCCACGGTCGACATCGCCGAGGATCACGCGATCGTCTGGCTGCGGCTCACGCTCCACCCGGAGCTCGGCACGGTGGAGCTCGGCGAGGCGCTCTTCGCCGAGGCCGCCCGTCTCGCCCGCGAGCGTGGACGGCCCGGGACGGAGATCCATGCCGGCTGCGCAGCGCCCGACGAGCGCGTCGCCGGCATCTACACGGGGCACGGCTACCGCCTCGTCCGGCACTTCTTCCGCATGGTCGCGCCGCTCGACGAGCCGCCGGACGCGCCGGACTGGCCCGAGGGCATCGAGCTCCGGCCGCTCGACCCCGAGCGCGACCTGGAGCGGGTGCACGCGGCCGACGAGGAGGCGTTCGAGGATCACTGGGGCTCGGTCCGCACGTCGTTTCAGACCTGGCGCCAGCTCTCGGTGACGCCGGACTGGGACCCATCGCTCTGGTTCGTCGCGTGGGACGGCGACGAGATCGCCGGCATCTCGCTCTGCCGGTCGAACGCCGAGGGCGATCCGGATCTCGGCTGGGTCGACATCCTCGCCGTCCGGCGCCGGTGGCGCCGGCGCGGCCTCGCCCTGGCCCTGCTGCTGCACTCGTTCGCCGAGCTGCGCGCCCGCGGGCGGCCCAGGGTCGGTCTCGGCGTCGACACCGAGAACCTCACCGGGGCGGTCAGGCTCTACGAGCGGGCAGGGATGGCGCCGACCCAGCAGTTCGACGTGTACGAGGCCGTCATATGAGTCCCGCGTAGACTTCGCTCGTGGCCGAGCGGATCGACGTCTCGATCGAGCACCGGCACGACCCCGGGCCTGAGGCCAACGGCAAGCCCCCGGCCAACACGTGCCCCTCCTGCGGATCGCACTACCGCGACGACGAGCTCGATCGCACGCTGCGCGTCTGCCCGCAGTGCGGGCACCACTTCCCCGTCCACGCGCGGGCCCGCATCGGGCAGCTCGCCGACGAGGGCAGCTTCACCGAGGAGGCGTCCGGCCTGCGCTCGAAGGACCCCCTCGACTTCTTCGACCTGCGCCCGTACACGGAGCGGATCGCGGAGGCCGAGCTCGCGACCGGGCTCGGCGACGCGATGGTGATCGGCTCCGGCGCCATCGGCGGCTACGACTGCGAGCTCGCCGTCATGGACTTCGGATTCATGGGCGGATCGATGGGCAGCGTCGTCGGCGAGAAGTTCGCGCGCGCCTGCGAGAGCGCGGCCGAGCGCGGCGTGCCGCTCGTCACCGTGACCGCCTCCGGCGGCGCGCGGATGCAGGAGGGGATCCTGTCCCTGATGCAGCTGCCGAAGACGGTCTGCGCCGTCGCCGACCTGCACGACGCCGGCCGGCCGATGGTGACCGTGATGGCGCACCCGACGACGGCCGGCGTGCTGGCGAGCTTCGCGACGCTGGGCGACATGACCGTCGCCGAGCCGGGCGCGCTGCTCGCCTTCACCGGTCCGCGCGTCGTCCAGCAGACCACCCGCGAGAAGCTCCCCGACGACTTCGGGCTGGCCGAGTCCAACTACCGCTTCGGGCACCTCGACGCGATCGTCCCGCGCCTCGAGCTCCGCGCCTACGTCACGCGCGTGCTCATGCTCTTCGATGGCCGCTGAGGACGAGATCCGCCTCCGCGAGCGGCTGAGCAAGCTCCGCTCGCTGCCGCTCCTGCGCGGCGCCCGCATCTCGGGCGAGCTCTCGAAGCTCCAGCGCCAGCTCGACCGCATCGGCGCGCCGCTCGACGAGGACGAGATCTGGCGGTCGGTCAAGCTCGCCCGTCACGAGGAGCGGCCGTACGCGCTTGATTACATCGACCGGATCTGCGACGACTTCGTCGAGATCCACGGTGATCGCGCACGTGCCGACGACCTCGCGCTCGTCGCCGGCCTCGCCCGCTTCGAGGGCCGCACCGTGATCGTGATCGGACAGCAGAAGGGGCGGGACATCGCCGAGCGCACCCGGCGGAACTTCGGCATGGCCTACCCCGAGGGCTACCGCAAGGCGATGCGCGCGATGACGCTCGCCGAGCGGCACGGCTTCCCGCTGCTCACGTTCGTGGACACGCCGGGCGCGTATCCCGGCGTCGCCGCCGAGCAGCACGGACAGGGCGGGGCCATCGCCGCCTCCCAGGCGATCATGGCCCGGCTTTCCGTCCCGATCGTCAGCACGATCATCGGCGAGGGCGGCTCCGGCGGCGCGATCGCGATCGCGCTCGCCGACCGGGTGCTCATGCAGGAGAACGCCCTCTACTCCGTGATCTCGCCCGAGGGCTGCGCGGCGATCCTCTGGCGTGACGCCAACGAGGCGCCGAAGGCGGCCGCGGCGCTGCGCCCGGATGCGCGCCACTGCCTCGAGCTCGGCGTCATCGACGGCATCGTGGAGGAGCCGCCCGGCGGCGCCCATACCGACCACGAAGCGTCCGCCCGCCTGCTCGCCCGCGCGCTTTCCGCCGCCCTCGGAGACCTCGAGGGCATCCCCGGCGACCAGTTGCGCCGGCGCCGCCGCGAGCGGTTCCGTAGGATCGGCGTCTTCACCGAGGCGCTCACACCCTCCGCCGCACCCTCCTAGGGCGTTTTCCACACCATCCACAGCCTTATCCCCCGGCCTGCGGCTGCGCCGAAGGCTAGAAATTCGCTTATGTCGCTGCGTGAATACCGCCGAAAACGCGATCCGGAGCAGACGCCGGAGCCGTTCAAGGGCAAGAAAAAGGCTGGAAAGCAGCCGATTTTCGTCGTGCAGCGCCACGATGCGCGCCGGCTGCACTACGACTTCCGCCTGGAAATCGGCGGCGCGCTGGCGAGCTGGGCGGTGCCAAAAGGCATTCCGCTCGAGCCCGGCGCCCGGGCGCTCGCCGTCCACGTCGAAGACCACCCGATCGGGTACGCCACGTTCGAGGGCGAGATCCCCAAAGGCCAGTACGGAGCGGGCACGGTCGAGATCTGGGATCACGGGACGTTCGACCTGCTCGAAGAGAAGCGCGACGGCGGACTGACCGTCCGCCTGCACGGCGAGCGGCTGCAGGGGACCTGGACGCTTGTCCCGGCCCATCTCGACGGGCAGGAGAAGAACTGGCTGCTCTTGCGAAAGCGCGACGAGGCAGTCCCCGCGGCAGGCGCCGGGCGACGCACCGAATACGCGCCGATGCTTGCCACCCTCTCCGATACGGTGCCCCGAGGGCAGGGCTGGCTGTTCGAGGTCAAGTGGGACGGCTACCGCGCGCTCGCACGGCTCGTCGCCGGTGAGGGCGCGACGCTCGCGAGCCGGCGCGGCAACGACCTGACCGAACGCTTCCGCTCGGTCGTGAGCGCGCTGCCGCGCGCCGTGCGGTCGCCCGACTGCGTGCTCGACGGCGAGGTCTGCGCGCTGGACGACCGCGGACGCTCGAGCTTCTCGCTGATGCAGCAGGGCAAGGCCGGCACGCCGCTCGTCTACTTCGTCTTCGACGTCCTGGAGATCGAGGGCGAGCCGGTCATCGACCTCCCGCTGACCGAGCGGCGCCAGCGGCTCGACGCGCTGCTCGACAAGCGCAACCGGACGGTCCGGCTGTCCGACGCGTTCGACGACGGCCCCAGCCTCTTCAAGGCGGCCGAGGAGCAGCAGCTCGAGGGGATCATGGCCAAGAAGGCCGACTCGCGGTACCTGCCCGGCAAGCGCACCCGCGACTGGCTGAAGATCAAGACGCACGGCCGCCAGGAGTTCGTCATCTGCGGCTACACGAAGGGCCGGGGGCGGCGCTCGGCCGGGTTCGGGTCGCTCATCCTGGGCGTCTACCGCGGCCGCGAGCTTCAGTACGTCGGCAACGTCGGCACCGGGTTCACCGAGGCCGAGATCGAGCGGCTGCTCGAGAAGCTCCGGCCGCTCGAGCGCTCGATCCCGCCCTTCGCAGAGCCGCCGAAGATGCCGCGCGTGCGCAAGGGCGACGTCGTCTGGGTGGAGCCCCGGCTCGTGTGCGAGGTCTCGTTCGGCGAGTGGACGCACGACGGCCACCTGCGCCAGCCGGTGTACCAGGGGCTGCGCGAGGACAAGGCACCGCAGGACGTCCGCCAGGAGGTCCCGGTCGAGGAGGAGATCCACAAGGGCGGGCACGTCCTGAAGCTCTCGAACCTCGACAAGGTCTTCTGGCCCGAGGAGGGGATCACGAAGGGCGACCTGCTTGCCTACTGCCGGGCGATTGCGCCAACCGTGGTGCCGCATCTGCGCGACCGGCCCTTCACGCTCAAGCGCTACCCGAACGGCTGGCAGGGCGACTCCTTCTTCCAGAAGGACGCGCCGCGCGGGATGCCGGCCTGGATCAAGCGCGTGCCGGTCAGGGTGACGACCCGCGAGGCACCCCGGCGCACGCGCGAGATCCAGGCGCCGCTCGTCAACGACGAGCCGTCGCTGCTCTGGATGGTGAACATGGGTTGCATCGACCTGAACGCGTGGTATTCACGCATCGACCGGCCCGACCGCCCGGACTTCGTGCTCTTCGACCTCGACCCCTCGGAGGACGTCGGGTTTGCCGAGACGGTCGAGGTCGCGCTGCTCGTGAAGCAGGTGATGGACGCCCTCGGCCTCGAGTGCTTCCCGAAGACCAGCGGGTCGAAGGGGATGCACGTCCTGGTCCCGGTGGAGCGCCGCTACACGTACGCCGACACGCGCCGCTTCGCCGAGATCGTCGCCGGCGCGCTCGCGCGCACGCACCGTGGGCTCGTCACCACCGAATGGTCGAAGGCCAAGCGCCGCGGTGTCCTCGTCGACGCCAACCAGAACGGCGAGGGGAAGACGATCGCGAGCGTCTACTCGGTGCGGCCGCGCGCCGGCGCGCCCGTGTCGACGCCGCTGCGCTGGGACGAGGTCACGTCCGACCTCGACCCGGTGGCGTTCACGATGGAGGCCGTCCTGGCGCGCGTCGAACGCCACGGCGACCTGTACGCGCCGGTGCTGGAGACGAAGCAGCGCCTCGAGCCGGCGCTGCGGCGGCTGGAGACCTAGGAGCGGCTAGAACCCGTCGCGGTCCTCGTGCTGACCCATGCCGATCACGCCGGGATCGCGCTGCTCCGTGAAGTTGTCGGCCTTCTGCGACTGGTAGTCGTCGTAGCGGTCCTCCGACTCCTCGGACAGCCCGGTCTCGGCCGGGTCTTTGGCGCTGCCGCTGACGCGGTCCCACCATTCACGCAGGCCCATCAGGTCGCCTCCTCATCTTCCTCCGCGGCCTCCGCCCCGGCGAAGTCGTATTCCTTTGCCTCGACGTCGTCCTTGATGCCCTCGTAGTCCTCGAGCGGCGCCGGCCCGTCCGGCCCGGCATTGCGGATGGCGTCCTCTTCCCGTTCCAGCCGGTCGCCGTCGCCCATCAGGCGGCCCCACCAATCGCGTAGTCCCATGTGCGGGATGCTACTCCCCTCGACGCAGGAGCTTCACGTACTGCCCGACGATGTCGAAGCCCAGCCGCCGGTAGAGCTCCTGCGGCCAGTCCTCGGCGTCGGCCACGAGGAAGACGAAGCCGGCGCCCGACGCACGCGCCTCCTCGGCGGCGCGCGAGACGACGGCCTTGGCATGGCCGCGCCCGCGGTGCTCCGGCAGCGTGGCCACGTCCTCGATCTGGGCCTCGTCGCCGCCCGCGTAGAGGTCGGCGTACGAGACGACGACGCCGTCTTCGAGCGCACCGAACGAGCGGACGCTCACCCAGCGTTCGAGCAGCGGCTTGTAGTCGAGCAGCTGCGCGGCGACCGTCGGCGTGCCCCACTCGTAGCTCGAGATCATCCGCTCGCGGGCCGCGCGGACGCCCTCGTGGCCGAGCTCGGCGACGCCCTCCGTCTCGACCGGCTCCGGCTCGCGCAGCTGCACCATGACGACGTGGCGCTCGGCTTGCCAGCCCGGAAGCCCGGCCGCGGCGCGCTCGCCGTCCTCCGCGTCGCGGAACAGGATCGCGCGATGGCGCAGGCCGGCCTCGGAGAAGATCCGGTCGGCCTCGGCCCCGAGCTCCTCTGGAGTCGCCAGCGGCCGGTCGACGTAGAGCAGGTTCGAGTCGTAGCGGAGCGGCAGTTCAGGCGTGAGCACCGCGACGCCGAAGCGCGACGGACGCTCGGCCGTCCCGCGCACATCGCCGCGACGCAGGAACGCGAACGCGCGCTCGAGGTGGTCAACCGTCATCGCGCAGGCGCTCGGGGTGTCCGAGCTTGCCGAGCTCGGCGATGTCGCGCGGGAAGAAGAGGGCGACCGTCCAGTCGACGACCACGCGCAGCTTCCGGGAGATCAGCGGGAGCTGGTACAGGTGGTACGACCGCGTGATCCACCAGCCGATGAAGCCGCGGAACGGGAAGCCGAACACGTCGGCGATCCCACGATGGCGGCCGAGCGTCGCCACCTGTCCGAGCATGCGATACCGGTACGGCTTCGGGTCGCCCGTGAGGTTCTTGACCAGCCGCCGCGCCTGGCGCAGGGCGTGCTGGCACGTCGGCGGGTCGAACGCGCCCGGGGTCGCCTGGTTCGGCACGCGGGCGCAGTCGCCGAGCGACCACACGTCCTCGCGCCCCTCGACGCGGAGCAGCTCGTCGACCCTGACCCGGCCGCGCTCGTCGAGCGGCAGGCCCCAGCGCTCGAGCGCTCGTGTGGGGCGCACGCCTGCCGTCCACACCAGCGTGTTCGTGGGGATGCGCTCGCCGTCGGAGAGGACCGCGGCGTGCTGCTCGACCGACTCGAGCGTTGTGTTGACGCGGATGTCCACGCCGCGCCGCGCGAGCAGGCGTGCCGCATACTCGCCCAGCCGGCGCGGGATCTCCGGGAGGATCTTGGGAGCGGCGTCCACGAGCACCCACCGGTGGGTCAGTCCCCGCAGCGTCGGGTAGTAGCGCAGCGCGTCGCGCACCATGTCCGATAGCTCGGCGAGCGCCTCGACGCCGGCGTAGCCAGCGCCGACGAAGACGTAGGTGAGGTTCGCGGTGACCGGCTCGTTCAGGTCGACGCGCGCAACCGCCTGCTCCAGCTGGTTGAGGACGTGATTCCGCAGGTAGATCGCGTCCGCGAGCCCCTTGAAGCCGAGGCCGTGCTCGGCCAGCCCCGGGATCGGGAGCGTGCGGGACACCGCCCCGGCGGCGACCACGAGCTGTCGGTACCGGACGGTGAAGCTGCCATCGGCGACCTCGACGGTCACGCGGCGCGCGGCCAGGTCGACAGCCGTCGCGCGCCCGAGCAGCAGGTCGGCATGGCGGCACATCTGGCGGATCGGGACGACGACGTGGCGCGGCTCCAGCGTGCCGGACGCCGCCTCGGGGAGGATCGGCGTGTAGAGCATGAAGTTCTCCGGGCTGACGATCGTCGCCCCGCGGCGGCCGAGCAGCCTGGCGACGTACGCGCCGGCGAAGCCGCCGCCGATGATGAGTGTCCCTCCGAGTGCCTCGCGCTCCACGGGGCGCTTCTACCATCGGCGCGTGATCCAGGTGTCGGTGATCGGGAGCGGGGCACAGCACGCGGAGCGTGCCGAGCAGGTCGGGCGCCTGCTCGCCGAGCGTGGGGCGGTGGTCGTGACGGGCGGGGGCGGCGAGGTCATGGCCGCGGCTGCGCGCGGCGCGAAAGCCGTCGGCGGGACGACGATCGCGATCGTGCCGGGCGAGAGCCGCAGCGGCGCGAACCAGTGGAGCGACCACGTCGTCGTCACGGGGATCGGGCACGCGCGGAATCTCGCTGTCGTCGCGTCGGGCGATGCGGTGATCGCCGTCGGCGGCTCGTGGGGCACGCTGGCCGAGATCGGGTTCGCGATGCGCCTGGGCCGCCGCGTCGTCGTCCTCGACCCGGGCTGGGAGATCCAGGGCGTCGACCGGGTCGGGTCAGCCGCCCAGGCCGTCGAGCTCGCCCTGCGCGACCTCGCCTAGCCGCCGCTCCAGGAACGCTTGCTCGACCGGGTTCGTCGCGAGCTCGAGCGCGCGCCCGTACGCCACCGCGGCCTCGTCGTCCCGCCCGAGGCGGCGCAGCAGGTCGCCCCGGGTGGCATGGAGCAGGTGGTACGACTCGAGCCCGTTCAGTCCATCGAGGCGCGCCAGGCCGGCCGCCGGCCCGTCGGCCATCGCCACGGCGACCGCGCGGTTCAGCTCGACGACAGGCGACGGCTGCACGCGGGCGAGCTCGCCGTACAGGGCCGCGATCTGCGGCCAGTCGGTCGCGTCCGGCGCCGGCGCCGCCGAATGAAGTGCGGCGATCACCGCCTGCAGCTGGTACGGCCCCGGCCGCCGCAGCCGGAGCGCGCGGTCGAGCACGCGCGCACCCTCGGCGATCTCCGCGCCGTTCCAGGCACCGCGATCCTGGTCGGCCAGCAGGACGAGCTCGCCGCGCGCATCCGTGCGTGCGCCGCGCCGGGAGTCCTGGAAGAGCAGGAGCGCCAGCAGGCCGAGCGCCTCCGGCTCGTCGGGCATCAGCACAGCGAGCAGGCGCCCCAGGCGGACGGCCTCGTCGCACAGCTCCGTGCGGACGAGCAGGTCGCCGCCGGTGGCTGCGTAGCCCTCGTTGAAGATCAGGTAGACGGCGGCGAGCACGACGCCGAGCCGCTCCGGCAGCAAATGGTCGGGCGGCACGCGGAACGGGATCCCGGCCTGCCGGATCTTCCGCTTCGCCCGGACAAGCCGCTGCGCGAGCGTCGGCTCGGGGAGCAGGAAGGCGCGCGCGATCTCGGGCGTCTGCAGCCCGCCGACCAGCCGCAGCGTCAGCGCGACCTGCGCGTCCGGCGCTGGCGCAGAGCAGGCCCAGCCGCTCGTCGGGGATCGTGCTCTCGTCGAGGTCGTCCGTCGTCGCCACCTCCTCCAGCCGCGCGAGCAGCTCGGTCTTGCGCTCGAGGTTC
>Ga0136846_1214589_pt1 | contig 10171 bp, 10 predicted proteins | sample HopSoiMetagenom2_FD_96841 | JGI IMG/M metagenome (GOLD analysis project Ga0136846, IMG submission 96841) | Grasslands soil microbial communities from Hopland, California, USA - 2 Assembly 2016 (version 4) | ecosystem: Environmental > Terrestrial > Soil > Grasslands | place: USA: Hopland... | reverse complement strand
CCCTCGCGGACGACATCGCCGCGCTCATCGGGCACCTGGGCCTGGACCAGGCCGACGTGATGGGCTACTCCTTCGGCGGCGCGACCGCGCTGCGGACCGCGATCCAGCATCCCGCGCTGGTGCGCCGGCTGGTCCTCGTCGCCGTGCCGTTCCGCCGGGACGGCTGGTACCCGGAGAGCCTGGCCGGGATGGACCAGATGGGGTCGCACCTGTCCGACATGCTCAAGCAGGGGCCGCTGTACGAGCTCTACGCCAGCGCCGCGCCCCGGGTGGAGGACTGGCCCGTGCTGCTGGACAAGACCGGCGACCTGCTGCGGCGCGACTACGACTGGTCCGCGGACCTGGAACGGATCACCGCCCAGGCGATGCTCGTCTACGCGGACGCCGACGCGGTGCGCCCGGCGCACATCGTGGACTTCTACGCCCGGCTCGGCGGCGGCCTGCGCGACGCGAACTGGGACGGCTCGGCCCGGCCGGTGACGCGGCTGGCCGTCCTGCCCGGGCAGACGCACTACGACATCCTCGGGTCACCCGTCCTGCCCGCCGCGGTCATCCCGTTCCTCGACGCCGACTCGCTGGAGCCGCCCGCGCCGATGGGCCGGTGAATCCCGAGGGACAGCGCTAGCCGGATCCGGGCCGGTCATCCTCGTCGGGGCCGGACGACCAGGTTCTCGCCTCCCACCCTCCCGGCGGGCGGGGGCGGGTGCGGCGCGACGACCGCCAGAGCACGATCAGCAGCACCGCCACGAACGCGCAGGCGGCCGCGGCCCCGGTGGCCGCGATCTCGCCCAGGGGCAGGCGCAGTCGCAGCCGCGGGCCGTGACCCGGGGATGGCGCACCAGCCGCGGCGCTGGCGGCCGGACCGGGGCGGGCCAGCTGGTAGCGCGCGGCCACGGTGCGGCCCGCGGGGGTCGCCAGCCAGGCCCGGTAGCGGGCGAGGACCGGATCGGGGGCCGAGGCGCGGACCGGGTAGGCGGACGCGTTCACCGCCCGGGCCAGGTTCACGATCCCGTAGCCCCAGCCGGGCACCGGATGCCCGGCCGGGGTGGCCGTGCCGGTCAGCCGCTGGTCTACCTGGTACCAGGGCATGTGCGGGTACCGGGACCGGATGAGCGCCGCCGCCCCGGCGGTGAGCGCGGCGGCGAAGCTGGTTCCCGCGCCGGTGGTGGTGAACCGCCCGTCGCGGCCCACGTAGACCATGTGATCGGCCGGCGCCGCGACCGCCACGTACGGTTCCCTGGCGCTGCCGGGCCACCGGGTTCCGTCCGGCTCGGTACCGCTCACCGCGAGCACGCCCGCGCAGGAAGCCGGCTCGTCCGGCCCGGCGGACAGGCTGGTGTTACCCGCGCTGGCGATCAGGACGACGTCGCGGCCGAGCGCGTAGGCGACGGCGGCCTGCAGCACCGGGTCGCAGCGGGCCGGCGAGGTCACCCCGATGCCGAAGGGCATGTCGATGACCTGTGCACCGTGCGCGGCCGCGTACCGGATCCCGGCCGCCGCCGTGGCCACCGACCGCGGGCCCGAGCCGCCCACGGTCACCGGCAGGATCCGGGCGCGCGGCGCGATGCCCACCGTGCCGGTGCCCCGGCCCTGCCCGGCGATCATCACCGCCATCGCGGTGCCGTGCCCGTCCTCGCCGGCCTGGATGTCGGTGTCCCCGTTACGGGCGGTCCCGGTCAGGTCCGCCCCCGGGCGCACGACGCCGCGCAGGTCGGGGATATCCGCCTGGACGCCGCTGTCCACCTCGGCCACCGTGATCCCGGCACCCCGGGACAGCGGCCACACCTTCCGCTGCACCTGCCAGCCGGCGAACCACCACTCCCCCGGGCCGGGCGCCAGCCGGCCCGGGCCTGCCGGCGCCGGGCTGGCGAGGGCGGAGCCGGCGGCCAGAGGCAGGGCGCAGAGCGCGAGCGGGCAGGCGGCCAGGACCCAGACGACCAGGGCAGAAAGCAGGCGCTGCACAATCCCGATACGGATGAGCGGGGTGGCCCGGCTCACCGTTCCCGCGCGGGTAAGGAACCGGTAACACCTGGGCCCTAGCTGGTGAGGGGGGCGGGGTGGGGGCGCCAGCCAGGCTGCCGGGGGTGCCCGGGGAGCTCGACGCGGCCGCCGGCCCACAGCAGCGCGGTCCACGGGTCGGATCCGGCCAGGTCGGCGGGTGCCTGCGGGAAAATCCGGGCCAGCACGCGGCGGCACACGTCACGGGGCGGGTCGAGGCTGAGACCGAAGCCCTGGGCGATGTCGTTGCCGTGCAGCAGGGCCTCGTGGCAGCCCATCCCGGCGAATCCCTCCGGGTCGGTCATCCCGCCCGGGTGGTAGGCCCGGACGTGCGGCCGCGACGTGCGCACCATCGAGGCCAGGACCCGTCCGCCGGTGACCGCGAACTCGAGCACGTCGGCCGGCGAGGCGTCCTTCTCGGCGGTCGCGACGGCCCGGACGTAGCGCCCGGTGGGCTGGACGGCGAGCTGCCAGGCGTAGGACATCAGGCAGTCCCCGATGTGCTCGGCGGTATGCCAGCAATCCCATTCCAGCGTGCCCGCCCGTACCGACCAGTCCCGGTCGGTGATGGGCAGCAACCTGCTCATCACGCAGGACATCACGCTGTCAAGATCATCGGCGGTGACTGTCATGATGCATCGAGCCTACGGCCATAACCGGGCAGGCACGATCGATTCACCGTTAGCCAGGAGCTGCCCGGCTAGTGCCCCGGTGCGTCCGCAGGCCCCTTGAGCTGGGCCTTGATCTCGGTCTTGAGAACCTTCCCGACCTTCGAGCGGGGCAGGTCGGGCCAGACCTCGACCTGCTTGGGGGCCTTGACGCTGCCGAGGCGTTCTTTGACGAAGGCGCGGATCTCGTCCCCGGTCACCGCCTGGCCGGGGCGCGGCTGCACGACGGCGGTGACCCGCTCGCCCCATTTCTCGTCGGGCAGGCCGATGACCGCGCAGTCCTGCACGGCCGGGTGGGCCAGCAGGGCCTGCTCCACCTCGGCCGAGTAGACGTTGAAGCCGCCGGTGATGATCATGTCCTTGGCCCGGTCGACGATAAACAGGTAGCCGTCGGCGTCCAGGTAGCCGATGTCCCCGGTGTGGTGCCAGCCATGCTGGGACGTTTCCGCCGTGGCCTGCGGGTTCTTGTAGTAGCCGGCCATCACCAGCGGCCCCCGGATCACGATCTCGCCGCGCTCGCCCGCGGCGAGCTGGTGTCCCTCGTCGTCCATGATCGCGACGATGGTGAGCGGGGTGGGCCGCCCGGCCGAGGAGAGCCGTTCGGTGGCGACGGTTCCGTCGTCGCGGAAATGCTCGGCAGGAGCCAGGGTGGAGATCATCATCGGCGCCTCGGACTGGCCGAAGAGCTGGCCCATCACCGGCCCGATCTTGATCAGGGCCTCTTCCAGGCGGCTGGCCGACATCGGGGCCGCGCCGTACCACAGGCACTGCAGGTGGCTCAGGTCGGTCCCGGCCAGGTCGGCGTGGTCGAGGAGCATGTAGATCAGCGTGGGCGGCAGGAAGGTGTGGGTGATCCGGTTGGCGGCGAGCCGGGCGAGGAACTCGGTCAGGTCCGGCTTGCCCATGATGACGATCTCGCCGCCCAGCGTCAGGACCGGGAAGCACAGCACGCCGGCCGCGTGGGTGAGCGGGGCAAGGGCCAGGTAGCGCGGGCGCGGCTGGAACGGGTAGCTCATCAGCGTCAGCGCCGACATCGTCTCGATGTTGCCGCCGGTGAGCATGACCCCCTTCGGCCGGCCGGTGGTGCCGCCGGTGCCGACGAGCATGACCAGGTCGCCGGCCGGCTCGGCCTGCCACGGCTCGGCCGGCTCGGGACCGGTCCACAGGTCGAAGGGGGTAGCGCCGGCGGGCTCCCCGTCCAGGCAGACCAGCACGCTGAGCTTGGGCAGGTCGGGCAGGATGCGGGCGACCAGCGGCGCGAAGGCGGCCTGGAAGATCAGGCACCGGCAGTCGAAGAAGTCGAGGAGGTCACGGTTCTCCGTCGCCTCGTTGCGCGGGTTGACCGGGCACCACACCGCGCCGGCCCGGGAGATACCGAACACGCAGCTGAACGCGACCGGGTCGTTGGCCGACAAGATCGCCACCTTGTCGCCGGGAGCGATTCCGGAGCGGTCGAGCGCGCGGGCGACCCGCCAGGACAGCCGCTGGACGTCGGCGTAGCTGAGCGTGCGCTCGGCCGTGGTCAGGCAGGGGGCCTGCGGACCGAGGGAGGCACCCTTGTCGAGGTAGTCGGTCAGGCGCACGCTCGCCTCCGCTTAGTGCTGGACGGTCAGGTTCGGCTCCATGACCAGGCCGAAGCTGCGCATCGCGCCGAGCAGTTCACGGTGGCCGAAGGCCTGGCAGCCGGACGCGAAGCCGGCCTGCCGGGGCGGCTGCTGGAGCAGCGAGTACGCGCCGTACGCCTGCATCAGGCCGGTCTGCTTGTAGTTGGAGTTGCCGTGGATCACGCAGTGGGCGCGGCCCAGCGGGCCGGCTGCGTGCACCGAGTCCAGCGAGGTGTTGATCCTGGTGACCTCGCGCGGCGGCATCTGGTTCCGGCTCACATGCCCATGCCGCCGTCGACCGGCAGCCCGGCGCCGGTGATGAAGCGGGCCGCGTCGGAGGCGAGGAAGACCACGGCGTCCGCCATGTCGGCGACCTCGCCGAGACGGCCTTGCGGGGTCAGCCCGACCACGGCGCCGATGGCCTCGGGCACGCTGGGGAACAGGCCGAGCGTCACCACGTCCTGCGCCAGCTGGCTGCCCATCTCGGTCGGTACCAGGCCCGGGTAGATGCAGTTGACCCGGACGCCGTAGCCGAGCTTGCCGGACTCCATGGCGGCCACCCGGCTCAGCCGGTCGACCGCGGACTTGGTGGCCGAGTAGACGGCGATGCCGGGGAACGCGATCGTGGCGGCGACCGAGGAGATGTTGACCACGGCGCCGCCGCGGCCGGCCGGGCCGCCGGGGCGCATGGCGCGGAAGGCGTGCTTGATGCCGAGCGAGGTACCCAGGATGTTGACCTCGAGCATCTTGGAGACGGCCTCCGGCTCCAGGTCCGCGACCAGCTGGGTGATCTCGACGCCGGCGTTGTTGACCAGGATGTCCAGGCCGCCGAGCTCGGCGATGGTGCCCTCGACGCACCGTTCCCAGCTGCCGTCATCGGTCACGTCCAGCGGGAGGAACGCGGCGTCGCCGCCGGACTTCTTGATCGCGTCGACGGTGGCCTGGCCGAGCTCCTCGCGGATGTCGCCGATCACCACGGCCGCGCCCGCCCGGGCCAGCGCCTCGGCCATCCCCGCGCCGAGACCGCGCGCCCCGCCGGTGACCAGTGCCTTGCGGCCGGTCAGCTCGTACACGCTCATGGGTATCTCCTCCTCGAGACGACGCCGGCGTGGCTGTCGCGCCGCCGCCCCTCCGCGGCGGCGCGACGTAGGTCACGTTGCCACGGACTCTGAACAGTCGTCAAGACTTCCTTGGACAGTTGTCAAGCTTCCTCCTGGACGGCGATGGTTGCCGCGATACAGTGGGTCCGGGCTCGCAGGGCGCGAGCGATGGCGGAACCGACGGGAAGGTCGCTGCTGTGACCGACGTGGCCCGCATGGCCGGTAAGGCCATCGTGGGCGATGAGTCCCATGTGACAGATCAGCCCGATGAGCCGATCGTCACCAATGAGCCACAGGTTACGGAGTCCCGGGTTACGGAGACGAACCGGGAACGGGTGTCGCGGCGGCAGGTCGACAAGTTCGCCGAGCGGCGGGCCCAGCTGGCCGACGCCGCGCTGCAGACGCTCGCCGAGCTCGGCTACGCCCGCACCAGCCTGCGCGAGATCGCGCAGAACACCACGTTCTCGCACGGCGTGCTGCACTACTACTTCAGCGACAAGCAGGACCTGATCACCCACTGCGTCCGCCAGTACGAGGCCGCCTGCGTGACGCGGTACGACGAGATCGTGGCCGCGGCCACGTCGGCGGACCAGCTCAAGCGGGAGTTCAGCGCGGCGATGGCGCAGACGCTGCGGACCGACGCGCCGATGCACCGGCTGTGGTACGACCTGCGGAACCAGAGCCTGTTCGAGGAGTCGTTCCGGTCCGACGTGCTGGAGATCGACCAGCGCCGCGAGGCGATGATCTGGAGCGTCGTGAGCCGGTACGCCGAGCTGGCCCGGATCTCGGCCGCGCTGTCCCCGGCGGCGGCGTACGCGATCCTGGACGGCCTGTTCCAGCAGGCCCTGCTGCATCACCTGGCCGGCGACGACGAGGCCGCGGAGAGACTGCGGGGGAACGTCGTGCGGGTGCTCGACACCGTGGACGGCCCGGCGGCGCCCTGAGCCGGCCACCGCGCCGCCGCCGCGGCGTTCGCGGTCTGGTCGCGTGGGCAGCGGGCGGGCTGGATTACCCTTAAGGGGCACGTGGCGCCGGCCTGGCGCCGCGATCTGGCCCGCAGCGCAGCGGGCAACGTCAGCGTGCCGCAGTGGCCCCTCCCCCGAGCAGACCCTGGAGAAAGATGCCCAAGCGGGTTCGTCCCTACGGCTCGGCCGAAGACGCCGAGTTCGCCGGGCTCGGCCGGAGCCAGCACGCAGGCGCGAACGAGGGCATGGGCGAGCCGGGCAGCACCATGACGATGCGGGACATCGCCGGCCAGGCCGCCGAGGCGGTCCGCGCGCTGCGCGACCTGAGCACCGGCGGCGGCTACACCGGCCTCGACGACGCCCGCGAGGTGATCGCGAGCCTGCGGCGGATGGGCCAGGACCTGCCGCAGCTGTGCGAGCAGCTGGCCCGGATCCTGGTCGTACAGCGGGAAGAGGGACAGCTCGCGCCGGGCGAAGGCCAGGATCTCGACTTCTGGGTCGTGGAGGCGGTGGAGGCCCTGGCGGCGGCTGGCCAGGCCGCCGACATGATGACCGCCGCCCTGGTCCAGGCGGGCAAGACGGCGGGCGAGCTGAGGCCGGCCCGCTGACGCCAGCAGCCCGCGAGGGGATCCTAGGCGGGGCGCAGGGCGCTGGCGATGCGCTCGACCATCTCGGTGAGAACGGGCTGCGGCGTGGCGAAGTTGAAGCGGAAGGAGCCCGCGCCGCCGTCACCGAAGGCCGGCCCGTCCACCACCGTGAGCTGCGCGCGCCTGGTGACCAGCTCGCCCGGTGAGTCCGGCAGGTCCAGGGCGGAGCAATCGAACCAGGCGAGATAGGTCCCGTCGGGCGGCCGGTAGCGGACCCCGGGCAGGTGACGGCCGAGCAGACGGGCCAGCAGGCGGCGATTCTCGTCGAGGTAGCCGAGGATCTCGTCCAGCCACTGCTCGCCGTGCCGGTACGCGGCGATGTTGGCGACGACACCGGGATTGCTCGCCCCGTGCGCGGCGAACAAGCCCATCTCCTCCCAGCGCTGCCGGTCGGGCTCGTTGGTGAGGATGACCTGGGCACACTTGAGCCCGGGCAGGTTCCACCCCTTCGACGCGGACGTGGCGGTCAGCGTGTGCGACGCGGCGAGATCCGAGGTTGACGCGTACGGGACGTGACGCGTGCCCGGGTAGACCAGCGGACCGTGGATCTCGTCGGCGAACACGCGCCCGCCGTGCCGGTCCACCACCTCGCTCAGCTCGGTCATCTCCGGCCGGGTGAAGACCCGGCCCAGCGGGTTGTACGGGTTGCAGAAGATGAGCAGGTGGCCGCCGGCCCGGAAGGCACCGGAGATCCCGTCCAGGTCCAGGGTGAAAAAGCCGGCGCCGTCGTCGCGCATCGGGACCTGGATGATCTCGCGGCCGAGGAAGGCCGGCACGGACAGGAACGGCATGTAGGCGGGCGTGGGCAAGATGACCGGGGCGCCCGGGCGGGAGAACCGGGTGATGGCGAGTTCCAGCGCCTTGATCACGTCGGGGACGTGGTGGATCAGCGCGGGATCGACCTCCCAGCCGTACCGCCGCCTGGCGAACTCCGCGCACGCCGCGCTCAGCTCCTCGGCCAGGGACGGGGGCAGGTAGCCGAAGTTCGCGTCGGCGGACAGCCCGGCGAGCGCGTCCAGGATGGCCGGCGCCGCGCCGAAGTCCATCTCCGCCACGGCCGCGCCGAAGCCGCCCGGGCCCGGCGCGGCCCACTTGAAGCTGCCGCGCGCGCGGAGCATGGCCGGGGTCGTGCGGTCGATCGCCTGCCTGAGGGAGCCTGCCACGCCATCATCCTCTCGCGCCCGTCAGGACGGCGGCGCGGGGCGGCACCCGCCGAAGATGACGTTCTCCAGGTGCCGCCAGTAGACCTCGACCCCCTCGAACCCGGCCGCCCGCAGGTACTCCAGCTGCGGTCCGAGCGGGGCGATGTACCGGACGTGGTTGTCCCAGCGCGCCTGCTCGGACGGCGACCGGTGATGCCGGTAGCCGGCCCCCTCGGGATCCTCGCGGTCGCGCACCCGGTCCCAGGTGGCCTCGACCAGCGGGTCGGCGGCGCTCACCGGGTCGTAGTTGAAGTACCAGCCGCCGGGCACGAGGTGGCCGGCTATCTCGGCGAACAGGCTCTGCTTGCGGTCGTCGGGCAGGTGGTGGACGCACATCGAGGTCACCACGGCGTCCAGCGCCGCCGGGATCGCGGCCGGCCACGCGCCGGCCGCCGCCATGTCGAACTCGGCGTACCGGTAGCGTCCGGCCCAGGACCGCATCTCCCGCTCGCCGGCCTTCATCATCTCGGCCGAGAAGTCCGCGAGCACCGCGGTGCTGCGCGGATACATCCCGAGGATCGCCCGGGACGCGGCCCCGGTGCCCGCGCCCAGGTCCAGGAACGTGAACTCGTCCTGCTCCCCGAACGGCAGCAGCAGGGCCATGAAGCGCCGGTGCGCCTCCCGGCCGCGCTCCTGCCGCTGCGCCTCGGTCGCCCAGGCCTCGACGGCCTCGGCGGACTGCCAGATCGCCGCGTTCGTGTCTGCTGGCTCACTCATGAGCCAAGGTTACGAGGGCGCTGGTAAGGGTTCCGGGACGCCAGACGACTTGACGACGTGATTCTTCCCGGTCCCCCCGGCAATCCTGGTCACCGTCGATTACTTTTATGGCCAGGGAGGTGGGCGGTGAGTGCGGGGAAGATCTCACCGCGCGAGGCTCAGGAGCTTGATGCCTGTTTCCGGGCCGAGGCCAGCGAGCTGTTCGGCTACGCCTGCGTGGTGACCCGGGGCGACCAGGCGCTGTCCCACGACCTCGTGCAGGCGGCCTTCGAGGCGGCCGCGCTGGCCTGGCCGGCGCTGCGGGCCATGGCCGAAGAGCAGCGCCGGGGCTGGCTGCACCGGAGGCTGTTCAACCTCGCGATGACCGGCTTCCGGCGGGAGGCGGCGTTCCGCGGCCGGCTGCCGCGGATCGAGAAGCTCTACCGCAGGCCCTGCGCCGGCCCGCTGGAGCAGGCGCTGTCGTCCATCGCGCTGGACCGGTGCTGGCAGGTCATCCAGGGCCTGCCGGGCCAGCAGCACGCGGCGGCGGTCATGCGCTGGGGCCTGGACATGAAGGAAGCGGAGATCGCCGCGGTGCTGGGCATCGCCGAGAAAACCGTGAGCGTCCACCTGTATCGAGTACGCCGCAAGCTGCTCCTACAACTAGGAGCGGACCATCCGTTTGACGATGACGCCCCGGAAGGAGCATCGCCATGAGGGCCGGCGGCCGCGAGACGGGCACTTCCCATGAGGACATGCTGCTGTCCGGCGTCTACCAGCAGGTCACTGACCAGCACGGGGCCCGGTTCGCGGCGGGGTACGACCTCGGGAAGGGACGGGAGCGCTACCAGGCCTGGCTCGACGAGCACGCCGGCCTCGGGGGAGATGACGTGGCGGACGCCCCCGAGCCCGCCGGCCCGGTCCTCGCGGACGCCTTCGGTGCCGCGGGCACCGCGCGCGCCGAGTGGAGCGCGGACCTGGCCGTCGTCGAGCTGTACTCGCAGCACTACCGGGCGCTGGTGCGGCTGGCGGCGCTGCTGGTGCGGGACACCCCCACCGCCGAGGAAGTCGTCCAGGACGCCTTCGTGGCCATGCACGGCGGCTGGCAGCGCCTGCGCGATACCGAGAAGGCGCTGGCGTACCTGCGGCAGGCAGTGGTGAACCGGTCCCGGTCGGTGCTGCGGCACCGTACCGTGGTCGACAAGAACCTGCAAAAAGCCCCGCCCGACATGCCCAGCGCCGAGCACGGCGCCCTGGCCCTGCTCGAACGCGACGCCGTCGTCGCCGCCCT
>Ga0136846_1227019_pt1 | contig 10173 bp, 10 predicted proteins | sample HopSoiMetagenom2_FD_96841 | JGI IMG/M metagenome (GOLD analysis project Ga0136846, IMG submission 96841) | Grasslands soil microbial communities from Hopland, California, USA - 2 Assembly 2016 (version 4) | ecosystem: Environmental > Terrestrial > Soil > Grasslands | place: USA: Hopland... | reverse complement strand
GGCCAGCCGCAATCTGCGCCTTTGGTCAGGCGGAACATTTCTTCAGCCGGATTTTCTGAACATGGTTTTTGATTGAACAGTTCAGGGAAGAACTGGAACAATTGATCGCGGCCATGTTGCATCCAATACAGTTGATTTACTTCTGTATTCCAGTCAAGGCCCATTACGTTGCGCAAACCGGTAGCATAGCGTACTCCTTCTGCGTATGATTGGTTGAGCTTATCGGCTTTGAACTGCCAGATACCGCCTGCTTTTTCAAGAATGGGGCAGGGGTCTTGTCCGGGTGAACCTTTTACGCGGTCCTGCACCTGGCAGCAGTTGGTGGGTGCGCCGATGTTCACATAAATATTGCCGTCGTTATCCAGGGTCAGTGATTTGGTATTGTGCTGGTTTTGCGCCAACAGGCCGGTTACTATCTTTTGTTCAGAAGCTGTGTCAACCTTGCCGGTCTTTTCGTCGATCTTGTAACGAAACACATCGTTATCGTTTGAAGCATACAGGTAGCCGTTCTTGATGGCGATACCTGTACCGGTATAATTACCAAAGCCGGTTATTTCATCCGCTTTGCCATCGCCATTGGCATCGTGGAGTTTTATAATGCCTTTGCCATCTTTCAACTTTTCGAGCTTAACGAAAATATCACCATTTGCAGCAACGGTCAGGTGCCGGGCTTTTCCCAGTCCGGAGGTTACTACAACAGATTTAAATCCCTGGGGTAAGGTAATAGTCGCTTCGTCTCTTTTAACAGTGCCTGTTGAAGATGATTTCACCCTGGTAGAATCACTGCCAAATGCAGCAGCTGCAAAAACTACTGTACATGCCAGGAACAAGATTTTTTTCATAATGGAGTATTTAAAGCGCTTTTTGTAAAGCGGGTTCTAAAATTACTGATTTAGCAACCTATTATCAGGCTGGTTTCCAGTTTTTCATGGCATTAACTACGGAAACGTTTTCCGAAGGCGTACCCACCGTAATACGTAAACAACCCGCGCACAGCTCTACACTGCTGCGGTCGCGTACAACGATGCCTTTTTCCAGCAAATAGTTGTATATGGCTTTAGGATTTGTTACCTGTACCAGCAAAAAGTTGGCATCTGAAGGATATATCTTTTGAACCGAAGGGATTGTTAACAGGTCTTTGGCCAGGAGATCGCGCTGGGCAACAATTTCCTTGATCATATCATTCACCTGACCCACTTCTTCCAGCGCCTGCAGGGTCAGCTCCTGCGAAGCCTGGTTGATATTATAAGGTGGCTTGATCTTATTCATCACATGAATGATCTCCTCTGATGCAAATGCCATACCCACGCGCAGGGCGGCCAGTCCCCAGGCTTTTGACAGGGTTTGCAGGATCACCAGGTTGGGATAGTCGGCCAGTTCCTGGGTAAAGGAGCGGAACCGGGAAAAATTAATGTAAGCTTCATCTATCACTACAATGCCGGAGTAGTTATTTAAAATAACCTCTATGTCATCACGGTCTAATGAGTTGCCGGTTGGGTTATTGGGCGAACACAAAAAGATGATCTTGGTATTGTCGTCGATGGCCTCTTCAATAGCCGGCAGGTTTAACTGGAAGGCAGGTGTAAGCGGCACCTTCTTTATATCCACGTCATTGATGTTCGCGCTTACCTGGTACATGCCATATGTGGGCGGACAAATGAGAATATTATCTCTTCCAGGTTCACAAAAGGCGCGCATCAGTACGTCGATACATTCGTCGCTGCCATTGCCCAGGAAAATGTTCTCAATGGGAACACCCTTTATGGCTGATAATTTTTCTTTTACTTTTATCTGCAAGGGATCGGGATACCGGTTATACCATTTGGTAAGCGGCGATCCGAAACTGTTTTCATTAGCGTCGAGAAAGGTACTGGCCTCGCCTTTAAATTCATCCCGTGCAGAAGAATAGGGCACCAGCTTTTTTATATTTTCTCTTAGTAGATTATTTAGGTCGAAAGTCATAATGTTAATATTATCGTGAAACGGTCCCGGCTGAGCCGGGATGTAACGTGAAAGGATTTGCGAATTTCGAGTCTCCCTCTCATTTTCAAGGATTCAAAAACTAATAAACTCAAGAACTTAATAACTCAATAACTTAAAACTTTGAACTTATAACTAAAGTCTCACCTTTACGGCATTGGCATGGGCTTGTAATCCTTCCGCTTCGGCCATGGCGATCACCGTTTTGCTGATGTTTTGTAAACCTTCCCGGGTTAATTGTTGAAAGGTGATCTTCTTTACAAAGCTATCAACACTTACCCCACTGTAGGCCTTGGCATAACCATTGGTAGGCAGGGTGTGGTTGGTGCCGCTGGCATAATCGCCCACACTTTCGGGTGAATAATGACCCAGGAACACAGAGCCGGCATTGATGATCTGTTCGGCTATGGGCATGGGGTTGTTACAACTGATGATTAAATGTTCAGGCGCATATTCATTCAACATGTCAATGGCTTCCGCTTCGTTGTTCACCAGGATGAGCTTGCTGTTGGCCAGTGCTTTTAAGGCAATGTCTTTTCTGGGCAATGCCTCCACCTGTTGGTTGATCTCCTGCTCGATGCTGTTGATCACCGTTTGCGAACAACTAACCAGTACCACCTGGCTGTCGCTGCCATGTTCTGCCTGGCTCAAGAGGTCAGCAGCAACAAAGGCTGCATTGGCCGATTCATCGGCATACACCGCTACTTCACTGGGGCCTGCCGGCATATCGATGGCCAGTCCATCCTGTTGCACCAGTTGTTTGGCGCAGGTTACATATTGATTACCGGGTCCGAATATTTTTGAAACGGCCGGAATGGTTTCCGTACCATAGGCCATAGCGCCGATGGCCTGTACGCCACCAACCTTAAATACGTTGGTAATGCCTACTGCTTTGGCTGCAAATAAAATGGCAGGATTCAGTTGACCATTGGTATCAGGTGGTGAACACAGAATGATCTCTTTACAACCGGCGAGTTTGGCCGGAACGCCCAACATCAGGATGGTAGAGAACAGGGGCGCCGTACCACCAGGAATATACAGACCCACTTTTTCAATACCGACGCTTTTGCGCCAGCATTGTACACCAGGCATGGTTTCAATTACCTCCGGTGCAGTGAGCTGTGTTTTATGAAAGGTTTCAATATTTACTTTGGCAGAAAGGATCGCTGCTTTCAGTTTGGCGTCGAGCAATTCCTGCGCCGTGTTGAATTCTTCTTCACTTACCATCATGGTATCGATGGCAGCTTTATCAAACTGCTGCGTGAATTTTTTAACCGCAGCGTCGCCTTGTTGTTTTACTTCCTGCAGAATATTTTTTACCGAGCCTTCCAACGCGGTCGTATTCATTACCGGCCGCTGTAACAATGCCTTCCAGTCACTACGCTTTGGAGATTGATAAATTTGCATCTTGTATTGTTTTTCTTGTGCCTTGATTCTTGAACCTTGTGCCTTAAATAATCATTTTTTCTATCGGCACCACCAGTATACCCTCGGCGCCTGCGGCTTTCAGTTGTTCAATAATGTCCCAGAAAGTATCTTCACTGAGCACGCTGTGCACGCTGCTCCAGCCTGTTTCGGCCAGGGGCAATACGGTTGGGCTCTTCATACCGGGCAACAGGGAAATGATCTCCTGTAATTTGTTGTTAGGGGCGTTCAACAAAATGTATTTGTTGTGTTTGGCTTTTTTTACGGCGCGAATGCGGAACACCAGTTTATCGATCAGCTTTTGTTGTTCGGCATTCAGGTTGTTATTTCGGATCAGCACGGCTTGCGATTGCAACAACACTTCCACTTCTTTAAGTCCATTCATGAGCAGGGTAGAACCGCTGCTTACGAGGTCGGCCACTACATCGGCCAGGCCAATACCAGGGGCAATTTCAACTGACCCGCTGATCTCATGGATCTCGGCCTGTACATTATTTTTTGCGAGGAATTCATTTACGAGGAAGGGATAGCTGGTGGCAATACGTTTGCCCTGTAAGGATTGTACGCCTTCATATTGCTGAATGCGTGGAATGGCCACTGAAAGCCGGCACTTGCCAAAACCCAGTTTTTCAACGATGGCTGCTTGTTTGTTCTTTTCGTATAGCACGTTTTCTCCTACAATGCCAATATCGGCCACGCCATCTTCAACATATTGCGGAATATCGTCGTCGCGCAAAAAGAAAATTTCCAGGGGGAAATTATCGGCTTCTGTTTTTAACCGGTCTTTTACATTACGAAGGTCAATACCGCATTCTTTTAGCAGTTGAACGGAGTCTTCATACAGGCGACCCGATTTTTGAATGGCGATCCGAAGTTTCATTGGAATGTCGTTGTTTTTTTAGTAAAAATAAAAAGGGCTTACCATGCGGTAAGCCCTTCTAATATTCTGGCACTACACAAAGCACCATCGGCCTACCTGCTGGGGTAAGTATGATGATGATGGATGTGAGTGAGTATTGTCATAATCGAGCCGCAAAAATACTACTTACCCGGTTTCAGCAAAATTTATTTTGGAGAAAACCGGGTTATGCACAGCCCTGCAAAATAATTTTTGACGCATCCGTTTAATAATGTGTAACTTACGGGAAGCGAATTGGGATCCTTAAACATTGCTAATGCCAAACCGATCACCCATCCAACGATTTGCCATTCTGCTCTTGCTGCTTTTTATGGCCTGGTTTTCCCGGTGCAAACCCATAACCAGTCCCACACCTTCTAAGCATCCCACGCATCCCGGACATTCATCTCAAACATCCCTATATCCCATATATCCCAGTCAATAACTTAACTTGCATTTATGAAGGCACATCATTACAAAGTTAACATTACCTGGACGGGCAACCGGGGTAATGGCACCTCGTCCTATTCTTCGTACGACAGGGATCATACTATTGTAGCCGGGCAAAAACCGGTGATCCCGGGTTCCTCCGATCCTGCTTTCAGGGGCGATAATACCCGGTATAATCCTGAAGAATTATTGGTAGCGTCTTTATCCTCCTGCCATATGTTATGGTTTTTGCATTTGTGTTCTGCCGCCGGCGTAGTGGTGCTGGATTATATGGATGATGCTGCGGGCACCATGGAAGAAACTGCTGACGGTGGCGGCCATTTTACCGAAGTAACGCTTTATCCCGTAATTACAGTAGCCAGTGAGGAAATGGTTGAAAAGGCCGATGCCCTGCATGAAAAGGCGAATGGATTATGTTTTATCGCCAGGTCCTGCAATTTCCCGGTTCATCATAAACCCATTTATAAGATTGCCGAACATGTTTGAAAAGGCAAAGGGCCCTCCTACGCTAAAGCTTGCGCCTCCGCTAAAGCTTCAGCGACACGCGGACGGCGGGCAAGGCAAAGGGCGCTCCTACGCTAAAGCTTCGGCGGGCGAGGCAGTCTGTCAATAGCGGAAACCTGATCTTACCTTCAGCTTTCCGCCTTCCGCTTTCAGCCTTCCGCTGAATTAAGGCAACGGGTCTTTGTGATAGTTGTACGATATAGAACGCAGAATAGTTTTCTTTAGCACCAGCTTGAAGAAAATGTATAGCGCGTGCAGAATGAAGATCGACCACACAAGGAAATCGAAGATGCGTCCCAGCATTTTTTCTTCCCCTGTATACATGATAGTGTCTCTATCCAGGTTTTTGGTAACAAACAATTCATCGAGGTATATATAGTTGCAAAGCAGCAACAGCATTAAAAAGAACTCCTGCATCACGAAGGGATACAACTCAAATGGTTTGTTCAACAGCTTTTTAACCTGGTAATAAAAATATACGCTTACCACATTGTAGGGGATCAGGGTGAGATAGGCATTGGTACTTTCGAAATAAATTAAGTTCACAGTAAGACAGCTCAGCAAAACGGTTACTTCCATACACCGGATGTTGGCCAGATCGGGATTGATAAATACCAGGTAGACCGCACTGAATAAAAGGACCAGGAATAACGAGCCTATGATCGTAGATTTCGTTGTTGCCGGACAGTCGCTGGAAAAACAGACTGCTTCAGCTATATTATAGTGATACAGGATGTATTGTCCTAACCAAGCCAGGATGAACGAAAAAGCTACAATCAGGATAATGGATCTTATCACATTACGAAGGGGCATAAGGATCCTTTCTTTGTGAGCTTAAAAATAGCAAAATTTATCAGTGTCTCTAGTAGTGTGGACGTTCTTGTCGCTTTTATATCATGAATGTCGTATTGAGGATTGAAAACCAGGTGTGTTTATACTGATAATCATTGTAATATGTGGCCTGTTTATTGTAGCCAACACCTCAGATCTGTCATTATTGGCTAACTTTCAGATTATGGAACAAACCATTTCAATTACCGTAAGTGGGTTGGTGCAGGGGGTGTATTACCGGCAAAGCGCCAAAGAAAAAGCCCTGGAGCTGGGTATTTCAGGTATAGTGAAGAACCTGCCCAATGGCAATGTGCATATACTGGCTTCTGGTACCGCCAATCAGCTCGATGAACTGGTACACTGGTGTAAACAGGGGCCGCCGCATGCAAAAGTTTCATCAGTTAATGTTGAGACTGCGGTACCACAAGTTTTTATGGGATTTGTGATTGAGAGAAGTTGACCAGTTGACGAGTTGACCAGTTAACTTGTTGACAAGTTAACGAGGAAAAAAGAGGCTTCGGAGGAAGAAAGTTGGAGGTTGATAGGGTTGATAAGGTTAATAGAGTTGATAAAGGAAGTCTGAAATAAGATGTAAGAAGTTGGAAGTAGGAAGCTTGAAAAATTATCAGGTTGAGTAATAGCGCGAGGCTGTATTTCTCCCCTCCACTGGAGGGAGCCGGGGAGAGGCCCGATTGCCTTTCACGATTGACCATTGACGATTCACCACTCACGAGTTTTCATTAACTTCCCATTTCAAAAAACTAAACCAATGGTGCAACGATTCTTGTTTAGCTGTATGCTTCTTCTTTGCGTATATGCCTTACAGGCACAACAGGCCCCGCGGCAAGGCGATCCTAAATTAACCGAATATTGGGAACCTGAAGTAAAAGTGGTCACACCCGGTAAAACAAGTGCCGATCCGCCTTCTGATGCCATCATTCTTTTTGGCGGACAAAATACCGATGCCTGGGCCGCTAAAGATAACAGCGCGGCCAAATGGAAAGTAGAAAATGGCATCCTGACCGTAGCGCCCGGCACTGGTGAAATTCATACCAAACAGGGCTTTGGCGATTGTCAGCTGCATATTGAATGGAGAACGCCCGCTGAAGTAAAAGGCGAAAGCCAGGCCCGCGGTAACAGTGGGATCTTTTTTATGGGCCGGTATGAGTTGCAGGTGCTTGATTCGTATAAGAACAGAACTTACAGCAACGGGCAGGCTGGTAGCATTTATAAACAATTGCCACCCCTGGTAAATGCCAGCAGAGGTCCCGGTGAATGGCAGACTTACGACGTGATCTTTACCGCTCCCCGTTTTAATGAAGATGGCAATGTGAAATCGCAGGCACGTATAACCGTGTTACATAACGGCGTACTGGTGCAAAACGATGCCCACCTATGGGGCAGTACTCAATACATCGGTGTTGCTACCTATGAAAAACATGGCGATAAAGAACCGCTGGTGTTGCAGGACCATAACAATCCTATCAGCTATAGAAATATCTGGATACGTCCGTTGTAATCAACAGGCAATTTGCAATAAACAATGGGCAATAAAAAACCGTCCAGGTAAGTAACCCGGACGGTTTTTTATTAATGTTTTCAATTTACCAATTAACTATTGCCAAGTGGAATAACCTATTGTTTCAACAGTTCATCCATTATAGCGTAGAATTCCTTCTTAAAAGCTTCATAATGTTCCCCCGTACCGGGTCCATAAAAGCCGGTATGTATTCTTTTCACGGTGCCATCACGGCCAAAGAACAAAGCGGTGGGCAACATTTTTATCTTCGTTATCTCCGGTAATGTTTTTTCTGTGCGCAATGAATCCGCCGCGCGTACACCTGTGATCAGCATTGGATAGGTAATATTGAACCGTTGCTGAAACCTGCGCAGGCTTTTTTGTGAGCGGTGAAAATCGGTACTGTTTTCATAGGCCAGCGCTACCATTTCAATACCCCGTTGTTTATTGTTGTTGTAGTACTCACTTAAGAAAGCGGTTTCATCCATACAATTGGGGCACCAGGAACCCATGAGCTGAACGATCACTACTTTATTACGGAAACGCGGATCGCTCATAGAAACAAAGTTACTGTCGAGGTCAGGAAAACGGAAGTGCAAACGGTCCTCACCGCGTTTCATATATACAGCAGACAACGTATCGGGAACTATTGCTTTTTCATCTCTCCAGGCCGTCCACTTTTCAATGGAAGTAGCGCCGGAAAAATATTCACCATCGGCTATCATAGAATCGTTTTTGATAGTAGCCCTGAAATAATACGCATGACTGCCATCGAAAGTACTCAGGTGTAACGTATCGTTGCTTACAGCGCCTTCCAGGTAACGATAATCACCCGTTGGTGTTAATACAGTGCCGGTTAACGCCGTGCCGTTCTGTTTGAACTCAACTACAGCAGGATAGGGTTTTTTATCGATAAAAGTAGCGCCCCAGCGGCCGGTAATTTTCTGTTTTGTTTGTTTGGCCTGCGGGTATCGTTGGGATTGGTTATATACGAATGTTACCGGCATCACCTGCATTACAGTGGAAGTGCCCTTGATCCACACTCCCCGTAAGGTATGGTTGTTTACCTGTTGTAACCTGAATTCCGATTCAAACAATGGCATTTGCACCAGGATGGAATCCTGTTTTTGTTCAATACAGGTTACCTGTATCTTTTCTGTGGCATTACGGATGAACCATACCGGTTTGCCATTTTTGTATTGCATGGCTACATTGAAATCGATGGTGTGGCCATCAGCACGTTGTAAGGAGGCACGCCACCAGCCGGCGGGCAGGGGAGCAATGGCTGCGGCATTTAGCGTAAGAGCGGTAATAAAGCCGATCATCCAGGGAATCTTTTTCATAATACTTATCAAAACAAATTTAACTGTTGCAAGTTTAATGCATTACCAGTTAATAAAATCCAAATAAAAAATATCCCGAGGAATCTCGGGATAGACATTTATACGTACCAATTAATTATTGCTGGCGAAGGTTTTCCAGCATATCCTTCGTCATTTTATTCAGATCGTATTCAGGTTGCCAGCCCCAGTCGTTGCGGGCTACCGTATCATCAATACTTTGCGGCCAGCTGTCGGCGATAGATTGCCGGTAGTCGGGTTCGTAGCTGATGTTGAATTCAGGAATATAATTTTTAATGGCGGCGCTGATCTCTTTGGGCGAGAAACTCATGGCCGATACATTGTACGAAGTGCGGACGGAGATGTTTGCAACCGGCGCTTCCATTAATTCAATGGTAGCTCTAATGGCATCCGGCATATACATCATGGGCAGATAGGTGTCTTCTCTCAGGAAGCAGGTATATTTCTTTTCTTCCAGTGCTTCGTGATAAATTTCAACTGCATAATCAGTAGTGCCACCGCCCGGTGCAGATTTATAAGAGATCAAACCCGGGTAACGAATGCTGCGCACATCTACATGATAACGCTGGTAATAGTAATTGCACCAGAACTCACCGGCATACTTGCTGATACCATAAACCGTAGAAGGCTCAATGATGGTTTGCTGCGGACAGTTTTGTTTGGGCGAAGTAGGACCGAAAACCGCAATACTGCTTGGCCAGTATACTTTGTAGATCTTTTCTTCACGGGCAATGTCCAGCACATTCAGCAACCCCTGCATGTTCAGGTGCCAGGCCAGGTTGGGATTTTTTTCACCGGTTGCCGAAAGAATGGCTGCCAGCAAATAGATCTGGGTAATGTTCTGCCTGATAACCTGTACGTGCAGCATTTCCTTGTTCATAACATCTATGCTAACGTAAGGGCCGGTACCTTTCAGGAGATCGTTTTCTTCCCGCAGATCTGAGGCAATCACGTTGTTATTGCCATAAATCTTACGCAGGGCCAGGGTTAGTTCAACACCAATTTGGCCCGATGCGCCAATTACTAGTATTCTTTCTCTAATCATTAAGAAACAACTGTTAGTTTTTGTAATAACCGCAAAAGAAAGAACAAAAGGCCAGATGCGCAAATTTGGATATACACTATTGATAATCAATAGACTGATTGCCTTCAATGGTAATAAATGGTCATTGCCTGTTTGCTTTTGCCTGGTCAATGCCTACTTC
>Ga0136846_1224237_pt1 | contig 10173 bp, 8 predicted proteins | sample HopSoiMetagenom2_FD_96841 | JGI IMG/M metagenome (GOLD analysis project Ga0136846, IMG submission 96841) | Grasslands soil microbial communities from Hopland, California, USA - 2 Assembly 2016 (version 4) | ecosystem: Environmental > Terrestrial > Soil > Grasslands | place: USA: Hopland... | reverse complement strand
TTCGACCGCCGCTAGACTTCCGTGCCCCTGGGGCGTAGCCAAGTGGTAAGGCAACGGGTTTTGGTCCCGTGATCCCAGGTTCGAATCCTGGCGCCCCAGCCACCTTTCCCTGACATGGCAGACGAGCTCGCAGCAGTCGTGATGGCCGCCGGAATCGGCACCCGCATGAAAAGCGCGATGCCGAAGCACCTGCACCCGCTACTCGGACGGCGGATGGTCGACTGGGTCGTCGATGCGGCACGCGGCGCCGGAGTCGAGCGGCTCGTCGTCGTCACGTCGCCGCACGCGAGCGATCTCCTCGAGGGGGTTGAGGTCGCCGTGCAGGAGGAACCGCTCGGCACCGGTGACGCGGTTCGCTGCGCGCGTGCCGCTCTCGACGGCTTCGGGGGCGACGTCCTCGTCCTCAACGGTGACGTCCCCGCGCTCAGGCCGGAGACGATCCGCGAGCTCGTCGAGACTCATCGCACGACCGGCGCTGCGGCGACCGTCCTCTCCTTCGAGCCCGCCGAGGCCGGCGCCTACGGGCGGATCGTGCGTGACGGCGACGGCCACCTCGCCAAGATCGTTGAGGCTGCCGACGCGTCCTCCGAGGAGCTCTCGCTGGGCGAGGTCAACTCGGGCATCTACGCGTTTCGCGCCGAGAAGCTCTGGCCCGCGCTCGAGCGGCTCGATGCGCACAATGCCCAGGGCGAGCTCTACGTGACCGACACGCTCGAGCTCCTCGTGGCCGACGGCGATCCGTGCGCCGTGCAGCTTGCCGCCGATCCGCTCGAGGCCGAGGGCGTGAACACCCGCGCGGAGCTCGCGCTCGCCGCCGCCTCCCTTCGGGCGCGGATCAACGACGCGCACATGCTCGCCGGCGTGACGATCGTCGATCCGTCGTCGGCCTGGATCGAGGCCGGCGTCGAGATCGAGCCGGACGTCGTGATCCATCCGTACACCGTGATCCGCGGCGGCGTGCGAATCGAGACCGGTGCAGAGATCGGGCCGTTCGCCTATGTTCGGCCCGTGACCGTGATCGGCGAGGGGGCGAAGATCGGCACGTTCGTAGAGGTGAAAAACACGGCGCTCGGTGCACGCGCGAAGATCCCGCACCTCTCCTATGTCGGCGACGCCGAGGTGGGGGAGGAGTCGAACGTCGCGGCCGGCAACATCACCGCGAACTTCAAGCACCCGCCCGGCGAGCCCAAGGCACGGACGAAGATCGGCCGCAACGTCAGGACCGGCGTGGACACTGTCTTTGATGCTCCGGTCGAAATTGGTGACGACGCTTGGATTGCAGCTGGCTCCGTCATCACGGATGATGTCCCTCCCGGTTCGTTGGCCGGGTTCGCCCCTCGGCAGGAGACGAAGGAAGGCTGGGTCTACGAGAAGCATGGAAAGTCCGACAGCGACTGAGCTGGCCCTGCCCGGGCTCGAAAGCGGTGTCGCGATGAGCGACCCGTCGCCGCAGCACTACATCGTGCGCGGGCCGGAGAAGCGGCTCATGGTCTTCGCCGGCCGCTCGCATCCGGCTCTGGCCGCCGCGATGGCCGAGAAGCTCGGCGTGGAGCTCGGCGACGTCGAGCTCGCCACGTTCCCGAACGACGAGACGTACTGCCGCTACCTCGAGTCGATCCGTGGCGCCGACGTCTTCATCGTCCAGACGGGCTCGCCGCCCGTGGACAAGAACCTGATGGAGCTCGTGCTGATGATCCAAGCGGCGAAGCTCGCCTCGGCGAAGCGGATCACGGCCGTGATTCCGTGGTTCCCCTACTCGCGGCAGGACCGGAAGGCGAAGCCGCGCGAGCCGATCTCGGCGCGCCTCGTCGCGGACATGCTCCAGCTCGCCGGCGTCGACCGGGTGCTGACGATGGATCTACACGCGGGCCAGATCCAGGGCTTCTTCACCATCCCGGTCGACCACATGACCGCGCTTCAGCTCTTCGCGACGCACTTCCGCGACCTCGGGCTCGCCGGTGACGGCGTCGTCGCGGTTGCCCCCGACGCGGGCCGCGCGAAGCACGCCGTGCGCTTCGCGGAGATGATCGAGGCGAGCTTCGCGATCATGCACAAGATGCGCGTCGCGGCTGACCACGTCGAGATGACGGAGGTCACCGGGAAGGTGCGGGACAGGATCGCGATCGTCGGCGACGACGTCTCGACGACCGGCAGCACGCTGATCGCCGGGGCGCAGGCGCTGAAGGACCACGGCGCCACCGAGGTGAACGTCTTCGTCACGCATGCGCTCTTCTCCGGTGAGGCGCTCGAGCGGATCGGCGAGTCTGACATCGACCGGATCGTCGTCACGGACTCCGTCCCCATCGATCCGCGCAACCGTCCCGACAACATGACCGTCCTCAGCGTCTGCGGACTGCTCGCGGAGGCGATCATGAACGTCTTCGCCGACGACTCAGTATCGGCGATCTTCGGCGGCGAGAACCAGCTCTTCTAGTCGGGGCGCGCCTCGGCGAGGCGGCGGCCCACGAGTTGCTCGGCCGCCTCGGCCGGGGTGATGCCGTTGGCGTCCGCTTCCACGAAGAGCTCGCGCAGCGTGTCGCCGATTCCTGCGAGCCGCTCCTCGAGCTGCGCCTCGCTCCAGCCTTCGTCCTCGAGCCCGATCAGCTGGACGATGCCGCCGGCGTTGACGATGTAGTCGGGCGCGTAGAGGATGCCGCGGTCGTGCAGGCGCTGTGCGGCGCCCGGCTCGGCGAGCTGGTTGTTCGCGCATCCCGCGATCGCACGGCAGGCGAGGTGGGGGATCGACTCGGCGTTGAGCGTGCCGCCGACGGCGCAGGGCGAATAGACGTCCACGTCCGTCTCGAGGACGCGCTCGGGTGACACCGTTTCGCAACCCGTCGCGGACGCCCGCTCTTGCTCGACATCGCTGACGAGAACCCGCGCGCCGGCCTCGGTCAGCTCCCGCGCGAGGACGGCGCCGACCGAGCCCGCACCCTGGACGAGGACGCTGCGGCCCGTGAGATCGGGCGAGCCGAAGAGGTGCTCGACTGTGGCTCGGATCGCGTGCAGCCCGCCACGCGCCGTGCCGCGTCCGCTGTTGCCGCCGCGGTGTGTCGTCCCGTAGACCCACGGGCACGTCTCGGCGACAACGTCCAGATCTTCCGGCGAGATGTTCATGTCGCCCGCTGTCCGGTAGCTGCCTCCGAGTGAGGCGACGAGCTCGCCGTAGCGCCGGAGGAGCCGCTTGCGCGGCTCACCTGAGGGCAGCTCCGGCACGGCGAGGATCCCCTTGCCGCCGCCGCGCGGCATCCCCGCCGCGGCCATCTTCCGAGTCATTGCCCCCGAGAGGCGCATCGCGTCGGCGAGGCCGTCGGCCGGATTGGGGTAGACACGCATTCGCGTGCCTCCGCCGGCCGGGCCGCGCGCGGTCGAGTGGACGCAAACGAAGATCCAGGCGCCGCTTTCGGGGTCGAAGCGGACGACTGCGTGCTCGCCGTCCCAGCGCGCGAGAAGGCCTTCGAAGTCCACGCTGCTGGACCGTACCGAAGCTCTCCTCGGCTACACTCCGCCGCCGGAATGGCCGGAGAACGCACCAAGCTCGTCGTCGCCAATCGCGAGAGGCTCGGCTCGGCCGAGTCGCGCCGCATGCGCAAGGAGGGGCTCGTTCCGGGCGTCCTCTACGGCAACGGCGAGCCGGTCGCGATCACCATCGCGGAGCGGGAGCTCCGCCGCGCGCTCACCGGTGCGGGCGGCCTGCATTCGATCCTCGACGTCGAGATCGACGGCAAGGGGCAGACGCGCGCTTCGATCCTCAAGGAGTACCAGGTCGATCCGGTGCGGGGTGGCGTCACCCACGTCGACCTGCAGGAGGTGCGGCTCGACCGGGCAATCCAGGCGTCGGTCACCGTGCTGCTCCTGGGCGGCGAGGACGCGCCCGGCGTGCGCGAGGGCGGCGTGCTCTCGCAGCCGCTGCGCGAGGTGACGGTCGAAGCCCTGCCACTCGAGGTGCCCGAGCATCTCGACCTCGACGTCTCGGGCATGGAGATCGGCGGGACACTGCGCATCTCGGACCTCACGCCGCCGGATGGTGTCGCGTTCCTCGACGATCCCGAGGTGGTCGTGGCCACCGTCACCGCGCCGACGAAGGTCGTCGAGCCCGAGCCCACGGAGGAGGAGCTCGCCGCGATGGAGGCGGAGGCCGAGGCAGCCGAGGGCGAAGAAGGCGAAGAGGGCGAGGCTGCCGAGGGCGGTGCCGAGCCGGAGGCAGAGGCTTCCGGCGACGAAGCCACCGAAGAGGGCTGAATCATGCGGCTCTGGCCGCGCCGGCAGGGCTCCTCACTCGATCTGCTCGTCGTGGGCTTGGGCAACCCGGGCCGCGAGTACGAGCGGAACCGGCACAACGTCGGTGCGATGGTCGCGGACGAGCTCGCACGTCGTCACGGCGGCTCCTGGCGCTCGAAGTTTTCCGCGCGGATCGCTGAGATTCGGCTCGAAGGCCACAAGCTCGCACTCCTCAAGCCCGAGACGTACATGAACGAGTCGGGCCGCTCGGTCGGCGCGGCGTCTTCGTTCTTCAAGGTCGCTCCTGACGCTGTCCTCGTGGTCCACGACGAGAGCGACCTCGAGCTCGGCCGTCTTCAGCTGCGGCTGGGCGGAGGGCTAGCGGGACACAACGGACTGCGGTCGGTGGCACAGCACCTGAAGACGCAGGAGTTCCTGCGGCTCCGCGTTGGAGTCGGCCGGCCGGAGCGGGGCGACCCGCGTCCGCTAGCCGACTGGGTGTTGTCGAACTTCGAGCCGCACGAGGACGTGGACGCCCTCGTCGCGCGGGCCGCGGACGCCGTTGAGACGCTCGACGGGGAGGGTGTCGAGCGCGCCCAGATCCAGGTCAACCGGCGCTAGCTTCGGGTCCACCGTCGAGCGCGCCGAGCCCGTGCTCCAGCAGTCGGTAGGCGCGTTCGAGGTCCTTACGGAGGCGCCGCACCGCTGTCGGGCCGCTGCACCCGGCGAGTGCGTGCTCGCGAGCGTTGCGGAAGAACTGCCAGTGCACGCTCATCAGGAGGTTCGCGGCGATCTGCGCGTCTGCCGGATGCAGCGTGAGCTCTTCGCGAATCGTCGCCGCGAGGTGATCCGTGAACTGCCCCATCACCTCCATCTCCTTCGCCTGCAGCGCCGGAGACGCGGCAATCGCGCGGGCGAAGTGCGCGAAGCCGGGGCTCGCGAGCCGGCCGCACTCCTTCGCGTGCAGCCCATGCATCGCCTCGACGAGCGACTGCCCCGGATCGCGGCTTCGAATGGCCTCAGCCAGTGCTTCCAACCGCTCGGGCACCTCGTCGAAGAAGATGTCCTCCTTCGTCGGGAAGTAGTTGAAGACGGTCTTCTCGGAGACGCCCGCCGCGCGCGCTATCTCGCCGACGGTAACGTGATCGAAGCCGCGCTTCACGAAGAGACCCATCCCGGCGGCCGCGATTGCCTCGCGCGTCTGGAGCTTCTTCGTCTCGCGCAGGCCCATTTAACAAGATCGTAGCATTTTTTACAGTTGCGGTAAAGTTACCGAGTCTGTAAGATCGCGCGGATAGGCAACCGAAGGGGAGAAGGAAATGCTGGCTCGTCTCGCTCACGTCGTCGCCCGGAATCGCTGGAAGGTCATCGCCGCCTGGATCGTGCTCACGCTCTTCGGCGCGTTCGCCGCAGGGCAAGTCTCGAAGCGCTGGTACCAGAGCTTCTCGATCCCGGGCAAGTCGGCTTACGAGGCGAACCAGCGCACGCTGAAGGCGTTCGGGACCGGTGTCCGGCCGCCGGATGTCGTCGTCTTCCACACGGCGGGCGACGCGACGAAGAGCGCCACGATCGAGGCGGCGATGAAGCGCGCCGCGGCGGTCCTGCCCGGCTCGCGGACGAGCTCGTACTTCTCGACGCACAACCTCATGTACGTCTCGAAGGACCGGCACACGACCTTCGAGGAGGTCTATCCCGCAGGGCCTTCGAAGTTCGACTCGACAAGCAAGGCGAAAGAGGTCCGTGCCGCGGCCGCCCGTGGGTTGCCGTCCGGAATCCAGGTCGAGGTCACCGGGCACGACCCGCTCGAAGAGGCCAGCACGCACGGCGGAGGCGGCGGGAACGTCCTCGTCGAGGCGATGGTCGGCGGCCTCGGCGCGCTCGTCATCCTCCTCTTCGTCTTCGGCACGCTGCCGGCGATTCTCGTGCCGGTTGCGGTCGCCGCGGCCGCCATCCTCAACACCTTCACGCTGGTCTGGGCGCTCACCTACGTCACGAACGTCTCGATCATCGTGCAGTTCCTGATCGCCCTCGTCGGCCTCGGCGTGGCGATCGACTACGCGCTGCTGATGATCTTCCGCTTCCGCGACGAGCTGCGCGAGGGGGAGGACGTCGAGACCGCTCTCGTCGAGACGATGACTCACGCAGGTCGCTCGGTGATCGTCTCGGGTTCCACCGTCGCAGTCGGCCTCCTGTCGATGGTCATCCTGCCGCTGCCGTTCATCCGCTCGATCGGGATCGGCGGGATGCTGATTCCGGCCGTGTCGGTGCTCGCCGCGATCACGCTGATGCCTGCGATCCTCGCGGCGCTCGGCCAGCGGATCAACAGCGTGCGGCTACTGCCGAAGCGCTTCGTCGACCGCGGTCACCCGGAGGACGGCGGCTGGGGACGCTGGGCGCGGTTCGTGCTGCGGCGGCCCTGGCCGGTCGCGGTCGTGGGCACGACAATCGTGACCGTCCTCGTCGTGCTCGGTGTCCAGCTGAACCCGAACGAGTCACAATTGAAGAACTTCCCAGGTGCCGGCACCGCCATCGCCGGACGCACGATGCTCGCGAACGCCGGGATCTCGCCCGGCGTGATGAAGCCGTTCGTGACGCTCGTCGAGGACGGCGGCAACGGTCAGCAGGTCGCGGCGAACGAGCGCACTGTGTCCGGCATCGTCGGCGCGACGGTGCCGACCGCGCCCGGCTGGCACCAAGGCCCCGACACGCTCGTCGAGGCGTTCCCCGCCATCGATGGGGCGGCGCCCGGAATCCAGGGAGTCATCAACCGCGTCAACGACACGCTGCCGGGAACGAACGCAACCCTCGGGGGCGTGCCGGCGGTCGACCGGGACTTCGTGCATGCCGTGTACGGGAACTTCCCGTACGTGCTGGCGTTCGTCCTCGTGCTGACGCTCGTTCTGCTGACGCGGGCCTTCCGGTCGATCGTGCTGCCGATCAAGGCGGCGATCCTCAACCTCGTCTCGCTCGGCGCGGCCTTCGGGATCGTGGTCTTCATCTTCCAGATGGGACACGGCTCGTCGCTCTGGAACATCACGGCGACGCAGGCGATCACGGCCTGGATCCCGCTGATGATCTTCGCCTTCCTGTTCGGGCTCTCGATGGACTACGAGGTCTTCATGCTCACCCGCATGCGCGAGGCCTACGACGAGACGGGCTCGACCGACCGCGCCATCGAGCTCGGTGTCGCGCGGACCGGGAAGCTCGTGACGAGTGCCGCGCTGATCCTGATGTTCGCGTTCCTCGTGCTGTCGTCGAGCCCGGGCTTCGAGATCAAGGAGTTCGCGATCGGTCTCGCTGCGGGGATCATCTTCGACGCGACCGTGATCCGCGCCCTGCTCGTGCCGGCGCTGATGCGCCTCCTCGGGAACGCGAACTGGTGGCTGCCGGACTGGACGCGGAAGGCCCTGTTCATCGGCCCCGAGCGGCGGCGGGAGCCCGAGCCGACAGCGGCGCTGGAGTCCTAGGCGGCGAAGCGCTTGGCGGCGCGGGCGCGAGCCCGCGCCGCCTCGACCTCACGGTCGCGCGGCGGCGCATTCGTCACGAGCGCGTCGAGCAGGCGCTGCGTCGCCGACGCAACCTCTTCGATCGCGTGCGCGAAGGCATGCTCGTTCGCCTTCGAGGGCTTCGTGAAGCCACTCACCTTGCGCACGTACTGCTCCGCGGCAAGACGCACCTCGTCCGAAGTCGCTTCGGGCTCGAAGTTGTAGAGGGTATGGATGTTCCGGCACATGCCCCCATGAATACCATGACCCGCGCGGAACGCGAGTTCCGTCCGTCGTCATGGACCGTCCGGTACTTCACGCCTTCATCCGTGAGCTCGTCGAGCACGAGCGCCTCGTCGAGCTCGCCGGCGCGCTGCCGACGCGCGCGCGGGTGTCGGAGCCTGCGCTGCCGCTCCTGCTCGCCTCGCTGCACGAGCGGCTCGGACGTGCGGTTGTAGTCCTCCTTCCGGAGGACGCGGATGCGCGCGACGCTGCCGAGAGCGCGGCCTGGTTCCTCGGCGACGACGCGGTCGGACTGCTGCCGAGTCGCGGCGTCACCTGGGAGTCGGGGCTCACGCCTCCGCCGCACCTCGTCGGCGAGCGGGCACGAGCGCTCCACGTGCTCGAGCGAGGCGGGCTCGTCTGCGCCTCGGCGCGAGCGCTGGCCGAGGGGCTGCCGCCCGCGGAGGTGCGGCCCGAGTCGATCGAGCTGCGCGCGGGCCTCGAGCCCCAGGCAGCCGGAGGCGGCCCCGGTCCTTCGCCGGGCGACGCCGGCTTCGCCGGCGGCGCTTCCAGCGGTGTCGAGGGCCTGGGGGAGTCGCTTGCGCTCGCCGGCTACGAGCGGGTGGAGCGCGTGGACGACCGCGGACAGTTCGCCGTGCGCGGCGGCATCGTCGACGTCTTCCCGACGACCGGCCGCGAGCCTTTTCGCGTCGAGTTCTTCGGCGACGAGATCGAGTCCGTGCGCGCCTTCTCGCCCTTCACCCAGCGGGCGCTTCACCCGGTGGCAGAGGCCACGTTGTACCCCGCGGCAGAGCGCCGCCTCGATCTCGTCGAGCCCGAGCTCGCGGACGACGAGGGCGAGGCGGCGGTCGTCGGGGTGCCCGACGACCTCGTCCCGGCGCTCGACGGCCCGCCCGATCTCGTCTTTCAGCCGGACGACGTGCGTCGGGTGTGGGAGGAGGACGGCGTCGAACCGCCTTCGCTCGCGGGCTCGACGGAGCTCGACCCGTTCCCGCAGACACAGCCTTTCGCGTTCGAAGCGCAGCGGCCCGCGATCGCGTCGCGCGGTCTCGCCGAGGCCGAGAACGAGCTCATGGCGCTGCTCCGCTCGGGCCAGCGGGTCGTCGTCGCCTTCCCGCACCGTGGCGAGGCGCTGCGAACGCAGAACCTGCTCCGCCGGGTCGAGGCGCGGGTGCTCGAGCCGGGAGACGAGCTGCCGGAGGACCCTGAGCTCCTGTTCGCCATCGCGCCGGCTCGTCGGGGCTTCGTCTGGCGTGACCTCGGGCTCGTCCTCCTGCCCGACCACCAGGTCTTCCGGCGGCGTGCGCCGCGTGAACGCCGCCTCGGCGGTCGTGCGCTGCAGTCTTTCGCCGACCTCCGTACGGGCGACTACGTCGTGCACGAGGACCATGGCGTCGGCAAGCTGCTCGGGTTCGAGACGAACACCGTGGCCGGCGTCACGCGTGACTATCTCCTGCTCGCGTTCCGCGGCGAGGACCGGCTCTACGTCCCCCACGAGCAGCTCGGCAAGGTCTCGCGCTACGTCGGCGCCGACGCCTCGGCTCCCGCTCTGTCGAAGCTCGGCGGCAAGGCGTGGCAGACGCTCAAGTCGCGCGCACGCGAGTCGGTCCGCGACCTCGCCGGCGACCTGATCCAGCTCTATGCGCAGCGGCAGACCCAAGAAGGGATGGCGTACGACCTCTCGAGCGAGTGGCTGCCGCAGCTCGAGGCGAGCTTCCCGTACCGCGAGACGCCGGATCAGGAGGCGGCGATCGAGGCGGTGAAGGAGGACCTCGAGACGCCGCGGCCGATGGACAGGCTCGTCTGCGGTGACGTCGGCTTCGGCAAGACGGAGGTCGCGGTGCGCGCTGCGTTCGCCGTGGCCGTGAACGGGCGGCAAGTTCTGCTCCTCGCGCCGACGACGATCCTCGCGGAGCAGCATTTCAACACCTTCCGGGATCGCTTCCGCGATTTTCCGGTTCAGGTCGAGATGGTCTCCCGTTTCGTGTCGCCGAAGGAGACGAAGCGGATCCTGGCCGACTTCAGCGCGGGCCCGGTGCACGTCCTGATCGGCAAGCACCGGGTCCTCAGCCGCGACGTGATCCCGAAGGAGCTCGGCCTCGTGATCCTCGACGAGAAGCAGCGCTTCGGCGTCGCGCAGAAGGAGCTCCTCGAATCGCTGCGGCTCGAGGTCGACGGGCTCACGCTCAGCGCGACGCAGATTCCCCGCACTCTCCACCTCTCG
>Ga0136846_1243500_pt1 | contig 10174 bp, 6 predicted proteins | sample HopSoiMetagenom2_FD_96841 | JGI IMG/M metagenome (GOLD analysis project Ga0136846, IMG submission 96841) | Grasslands soil microbial communities from Hopland, California, USA - 2 Assembly 2016 (version 4) | ecosystem: Environmental > Terrestrial > Soil > Grasslands | place: USA: Hopland... | reverse complement strand
ATGTGGCCGATCCCGAAGCCGCGGGATGGGCTAAGGGTGCGGGTGAAGGCGGTATGAGTTTTCTCGTGTCCCGGACGCGCGAAGCGCGAGCCGGGACCCAGAATCTTGAGGCACGTTGCGTTCGGCGAGATGGGCCCCGGCTCTGCGGAGCGGCACTTCGCGCCGCACTGCGTCCGGGGCACGCGACCTATCTACGCTCCCTGATCGAACGCCTTGCGCAGGGCCACATAGCCCTGCTGCTGCTGGCTCCAGTTGCGGCCGCCGGTGATGGCGCCATCGATGACGAGGTCGTGGCCGTTGATGAAGCTGGATTCGTCGCTCGCCAGGAACACCGCGGCATGGGCAATGTCGTCGGGAAGGCCGGCCCGCGGGATCGGCTGCGCGGTCTTGTAGACCTCGCGCATCACCGCCGGCGTCTTCTCCGCGGCATCGGTCGATAGCCCCAGCGCCTTGCCGAAGATCCCGGTCGCGATCGCGCCGGGCGAGATCGAGTTGACGCGAACGTTGGATTCCCCGAGCTCCATCGCCACGCATTTGGTGAGATGGATCACCGCCGCCTTGGCCGCGCCGTAGACCATGGACGAGGAAAACCCGGCGAGGCGGCCGGCGATGCTGCCATTGTTGATGATGCTGCCCGACCCTTGCTTCTTCATGACGGGCGCGGCGTGCTTCATGCCGAGCATGACGCTGCGCACCAGCGTCGCCATCGCCGCGTCGAAACGCTCCACTTCGAGGGCCTCGATGCCGCCGGTCTGCGCCGGGCCGCCGGCATTGTTGAACAGGCAGTCGATGCGGCCGAATTTGTCCACCGCGAGCCCGATCAGCGCCTGCATCTGCGCTTCGACCGTCACATCGGTCTGGCGGAAGACGCAATTCGCTCCGAGCTGCTTCGCCAGCGCCTCGCCTTCCGGTATACGCCGCCCCGCGATCACAATTTTGGCACCTTCGGCAACGAAGACTTCCGCAGTGCGCAATCCGATCCCGCTGGTCGCGCCCGTGATCACCGCCACCTTGCCGTCCAACCTGCCCATGGAATGTCCCTGTTTCTAGATCATTTGACGCCAAATAGCGGATGCCGATCGATGGCGGCGCCGCGGCGGTCACTATTCCCGCCGGCTCCCGACAAGGCAAGCTTTGCTTGCGCGCGCCAGATGCGTAACATTCATGGCGAATGCACATCGCAACCGGGCTGCGCATGGGGAAGTTGATCGACGAATTCCGCAAGGGCTGGCAGGGTGTGGCGCCGCCATCACTCGCTCTCAGCATCGCCTTTGCAGTCGCCTGCCTGCTGGTTGCGACGCTGGCGCGCTGGAGCCTCGCGCATGTGCGGCCCGACGTCTACTTCACCCCGTACTTTCCGGCCGTGTTCTTTGCCGCCGCGTTCGGAGGCTTCCGGATCGGTGTCGTGACGGCGATCGTCGGCGGCATGCTCGGCGTCGTCGTGAATTTCAGCGATGCCATTGCCGATCACGCCCGTTTTGCCCTGCTGGCACTCTACTGGGCCGTCTGCGCGCTCACCATCTGGGGCGTCGAGCATTATCGCTCGCTTCTGGTCGAACAGCGCCGGATCTCCAGACGCCTGATCGAGGAAGAAGACTATCGCAAGCTTCTGGTCGACGAGCTCCAGCACCGCCTGAAGAACAAGCTCTCGACAGTGCACGCCGTCATTCATCAGGTGCTGCACGACCAGCCGCAGGTCTGGGCCCGGATCGATCCGAGGTTGCGATCGCTGGCGGCCACCGACGATCTGATCTCCCGGATCGACAAGGCGGGTTGCGACATCCGCGATCTCCTGATCTCGGAGCTCGGCCCTTACGGCCACGTCCGGTTCACCCTCAACGGCGACCGGCTGTTCCTGCCGCCGAAGCTCGCGGTCACGTTGTCACTGATGTTTCACGAGCTCGCCACCAACGCCGGCAAGTATGGCGCGTTTTCCGCACCGCGCGGATTGTTGCAGGTGTCGTGGACCGTCAACGGCGACCGCTTGACCATCACCTGGGACGAGACCGAGGGCCCGAGCATCGGCCAGGTGTCGGCGCCCGGATTCGGCACCAAACTGCTGAAGTCGGCGCTATCCGCCTTCGACGGCAAGACCGAGGTGACATATCTGGCGACTGGCCTGCATTGCATCATGCAATGCCGCATCCCCAAGAGTGAATAGCGGCTCGTTTCGATATCACTGAAAGCGAAGCGTGCGCTCCACTCGCGGTTTCGCGGGGTGCATTGACGCTCTGTTAATGACGATCGGCGGCGCGCCTCGCATTGCGGCAAAACACCCCCGTATTTCTCCCGACCCCTTAACCAAACTTAAGAGGGAACCGCGCAAGATCGCGCCATTGCAAAGGCGCGCTGAAACAACAAGATTCATGACTTCTATGAACGACAACAGATATTCCGGCGCGAGCGAAGACGAACTCGGATTTCTCAAGGAAATCGTTAGAATGCTGCCGGCCGGCCTGACCGTGCAGGACGCGCAAGGCGAGCTTCTGCTGGTTAACGACGCCGCGGCGTCCCAGCTCGGCATGGACGGCAGCCGTCCCTCGCCCGATCTCGCGCCGCGCCGCGAAGCCTGCCAGCAGGCATTGAGGTCTGGCCAACCGGTCATCTCCGAGGAAGCGCTCCACGACGGAGCCGCACGCCAGGTGCTGCTGACGACCCACCGCCCGGTTCGCTTCGCCGGACGCGAGTTGCTGATTTCGGCCTCGTCCGACATCACCGAGCAGAAGAACTTCGAGGACCAGCTGTTCCGCTCGGCCTATTTCGACGAGCTGACCGGCCTGCCCTCGCGGCGCGTGATCGAACATCACGCCAACACGCTGCTGGCGCGCGATCGCGCCGGCGAACGTTTCGCGCTTGCCTTCCTCGACGTCGACAATTTCAAGCACATCAACGACTATTACGGCCACGCCGTCGGCGACGCGCTGCTGGTCGAGCTGTCGAAGCGGCTCGGCCGCGATTTGCGCGACTCTGACATGCTGTCCCGCATCTCCGGCGACGAATTCCTGCTGCTGCTGTCTCCGATCCAGAGCCAGCAGGAAGTCGCCGAATTCATCCAATCGACATTGGAGCGGCTGACCGCGCCGTTCTTCATCGACAATTCGGAGCTGTTCGCATCCACCTCCGTCGGCATCAGCCTCTATCCCGATCACGGACGCAGCTTCGAGACGCTGCGCCAGAATGCCGACATCGCGATGTATCGCATCAAGAACGACGGCAAGGGAATGGCCGCCTTCTTCGACGCCAGCATGGAGCGCGAGGCGTTGGCGCGAACCAGGATCGAGCAGTCGCTGCGGATGGCGATCCTGGAAAAGCGCTTCTGCTGCGCATTCCAGTCCAAGGTCGACATCCGTACACAGGAAGTGAAGGGCATCGAGGCCCTGGTGCGGCTGCGCGACGACGAAGGCGTGATCCAGGCGCCCGGCTCGTTCATCAATCTCGCCGGCGAGCTCGGGCTGATCGACGAGCTCACCCATCTCGTCCTCGCCGAGATCGTGAAGTCGATCGACCTGATCAACGACACGTTCGGCGCGGAAGCCTCCATCAGCATCAATGTCGCCGCCAAGCAGGCCGGCAAGCCCGAGTTCATGCGCAGCTTTGCGCAGGCGCTCGACGACACCGGTTTTCCGCAACGCTTCATGATCGAGGTGACGGAAGACGCCTTCGTCACCAAGAGCCATTTCCAGTCGGAAATCCTGCCGATGTTCCGCAAGCTCGGCGTCGGCATCTCGATCGACGATTTCGGCACCGGCTTTTCATCGCTGTCCGCGCTCGCCGACATCACCGCCGACGAGATCAAGATCGACCGCTCCTTCATCACCGACATCCATCAGCGCCCGCGCAGCCAGGGCATTCTGCGTGCGATCGAATCCTTGAGCGAAGCGCTCGGCATGACCGTGATCGCGGAGGGTATCGAGACCTATGAGGAACTCGCCTACCTCCAGGCCGCGACCAGGATCCGCTACGCGCAGGGCTATTATTTCTCGCGGCCGATCTTCCTCGAGGAACTGAAGCTCGCCACGCCCGCCTCCAGCGAGGCACGAGGCAGCGTGGCAAGCCGCCCGATGCAGCAGAACCGGCAAGGCTATTCGCGGGCGAGCGGGTATCGGCGATAGGCGCGGCCGAAAACAGATATGGGCACAAAAGCGCGACGGCCGCGCAACAATCTCCGCGTCGTCCTGGCGAAAGCCGGGACCCATCACCCCAGGGAGCAGTTGTGGCCCGAACTGGTCACCACGAGTCTTCGGCCAACGCCTCCTTGGGGTATTAGGTCCTGGATCTGCGCTTCGCTTGTCCAGGACGACGACTGAGAATGGGTCGCGCTAAAACCGTTTTCACTCTTTGAAATTACTGCCTTTTTGGTAATAAGCAGGCGGGCTTCCCCGCGAGGCACGCCATGTCCGGTCCCTCTTCCTCCTCCATCAGCGATCCCGCCTATCTCCGTGCGCGCGCGATGGAGACGCTGTTCGCGCGGCTGGAAAACCTCTGTGAGGGCGCGATCGCGATCGATCGCGGCGGGCGGGTCGTCTATGTCAACGAAAAATATCTTGCCTCGCTCGGGCTCAAGCGCACCAGCGAAGCGATCGGCCGGCCGATCGAGGAGGTCATTCCGAACAGCCTGATGCGGAAGGTGGCCGAGACCGGCGAGCCGATCCTGCTCGACATCATGGAGCTCGGCGGCGAGCAGCTCGTCGTCACGCGCATGCCGATCGAGGACGAGAACGGCAAGGTGATCGGCGCGATCGGCTTCGTGCTCTACGACCACCTCGACAGCCTCAAGCCGTTGCTCGCCCGCGTCGCCCAGCTCGAGAGCGATCTGCGGCTGGCGCGGCGGCAATTGTCCAGCCCCCGCGCGGCGCGCTTCTGCTTCGCCGACTTCGTCGGCACGACGCCGGGAATTGCACAGGCCAAGGAGCTTGCGGCCCGCGCCGCGCGCCAGAGCGTCACCGTTCTGCTCACCGGGGAGACCGGGACCGGCAAGGAAATGCTGGCGCAGGCCATCCACAACGCGTCCGCGCGTGCCGAAAAGCCGTTCGTCAGCGTCAACGTCGCCGCGATCCCGGATACGCTGATCGAATCGGAGTTCTTCGGCGCCGCACCGGGCGCCTATACCGGCGCGGACCGCAAGGGCCGCGAGGGAAAATTCCGCATCGCCGACGGCGGCACGCTGTTTCTCGACGAGATCGGCGAGATGCCGCTGCAATTGCAAGCCAAGCTGCTGCGCGTGCTCCAGGAGCGCGAGGTCGAGCCGCTCGGCTCCGACAAGGTCACCAAGGTCGACGTGCGCGTGATTGCGGCCACCAATGTCGATCTGCACAAGCGCGTCAGCGAGGGGACATTCCGACCGGATCTCTATTACCGGCTCAACGTGCTCTCGATCGTGTTGCCGCCACTGCGCCAGTGCCTCGACGATCTGCCCGAGATCTGCGGACGGCTGCTCGACGACATCAGCGCGTCCGGCGACTATCTCAATGCCAGGATCACGCCGAGCGGCCTGGCTGCACTGGCGCGCTACGGCTGGCCCGGCAATGTCCGCGAATTGCGCAACATCCTGGAACGCGCGCTGATCCTGAGCGATTCCGGACGCCTCACCAGCGACGACTTCGATCGCATTCTCCCCGTTGGGCCCGAGACGGTGCCCGCGCCGCCGTCGCGGCCGGCCGGGCTCGTCCTGCCCTATGCCGAAGCCGAGGCCGAGTTCGAGAAGCACACCCTGGAACAGGCGCTCGCCGCCAGCAACGGCCAGATCTCGGAAGCAGCCAAAATGCTCCAGATCTCGCGCGCGACCTTCTACAAGAAGCTCGCGAAGTTCGGTCTCGCTGCGGGAGCCGCATCCGTCTGAGTTACGAGACATCGCGCGTCCGGAGTCTCGGATTCCTGACACGGCATCCTGCCGCTCTGTCCCGAAGCCCGCGCTGAATCTGCTGGATTTTCCGCCAATTGCGTAAACCGACGGCATCTGGCGCGGAGCTTGCTCTTCGCTCTGCACAATGACGCGTGCTGCACATGCGCATTCGCAAACCAGGGAGGACGCAGGATGAGTGAAGCGATCTCGGTCCATCAGCTTCAGGCGAGACAACCCTCGCACGTGACCGTCGCCACCGCGAGCCTGATCGGCACGGCCATCGAGTGGTACGACTTCTTCCTCTACGGCACCGCCGCGGCACTGATCTTCAACAAGCTGTTCTTCCCGACCTTCGATCCCATGATGGGAACGCTGCTGGCGTTTGCGACCTATGCGCTCGGCTTCATCGCGCGCCCGCTCGGCGGCGTCGTGTTCGGCCATTACGGCGACAAGATCGGCCGCAAGACGATGCTCTATCTGACCCTGCTGATCATGGGCGCCGCCACCGCGGCAATCGGCTTCCTGCCGACCTACGAGAGCGCGGGCATCTGGGCCGCGGTCCTGCTGGTGACCTGCCGGCTGATCCAGGGCTTTGGGCTCGGCGGCGAATGGGGCGGCGCCGTGCTGATGGCGGTCGAGCATGCGCCTGCAGACAAGAAGGGATTTTACGGCAGCTGGCCCCAACTCGGCGCGCCGCTCGGCCTCGTGCTCGGCACGCTGGTGTTCTCGGTGGTCTCAGCGATGCTGACCGACGCGCAGCTGCTTGCCTGGGGCTGGCGCATCCCGTTCCTGTTCTCGATCGCGCTGGTGCTGGTCGGCCTGTGGATTCGCTTCACCATCGCGGAATCGCCCGAGTTCCAGAAGGTCAAGGACACCAAGCAAGAGGTCAAGATGCCGATCCTGGAGGCGATCAGGATGTACCCCAAGAACATCCTGCTCGCGATGGGCGCGCGCTTTGCCGAAAACGGCTTCTTCTACATCTACGCCACCTTCGTGCTCGCCTATGCGACCCAGTCGCTCGGCATGAACAGGCAGGACATGCTCAACGGCGTGCTGATCGGTGCGGCGATCGAGACCTTCACCATTCCCGCCTTCGGCGCGCTCTCCGATCGCGTCGGGCGGCGGCCGGTCTATATCTTCGGCGCGGTGTTCTCGGCATTGATGTCGTTCCCGCTGTTCATGCTGCTGGCGACCAGGAATCCGCAATATGCCTGGATCGCGATCGTGCTCGGTCTCGCCATCGGCCATGCCGCGATGTACGGCCCGCAGGCGAGCTTCCTGTCGGAGCTGTTCGGCACCAAGGTGCGCTATAGCGGCGTCTCGCTCGGCTACAACCTCGCCTCGATCTTCGCCGGCGCGCTGTCGCCGCTGATCGCAACGGGGTTGATGACGGCGTATGCGCCGGCAACCTGGCCGATCTCGCTCTACATGATCGCGCTCGCGATCATCACGATCGTGTCGGTCTATTTCGCCACCGAAACACGCAAGATAGTTCAACCCTGACTGTCCCGATGACCTCCCTTGTCGCGAGGAGCAGCCTGTTCCAGGCCCGCTCCCCGCGATAAGATCGACGCACAAAAACGACGGCATACGATCCAAAGCGATCGGGAGGAACGCCGTGAGCCATCATCCAGCTCTGCCCTATTTGCGCAATTCGGAGAAAGGCAAGGTCGTCACGGCGGCCGAAGCGGTCATGCTGATCCGCGACGGCGACACGGTGGCGACCGGCGGCTTCGTCGGCATCGGCTTTGCCGAGGAGATCGCCATCGCGCTGGAGGAGCTCTATCTCTCCCACGAGGGCGATGCGCCCTATACCCAGGGCAAGCCGCGCAATCTGACGCTGGTCTATGCGGCCGGCCAGGGCGACGGCAAGCACAAGGGCCTCAATCATCTCGCGCATGAAGGCCTGGTCCGGCGCGTGATCGGCGGCCACTGGGGGCTTGCGCCAAAGCTCCAGCAGCTCGCGATCGCCAACCAGATCGAGGCCTATAATTTGCCGCAGGGCGTGATCACGCATTTGTTCCGCGACATCGCGGCGCACCGGCCAGGCCACATCAGCCGCGTCGGTATGGGCACCTTCGTCGATCCCCGGCACGGCGGCGGCAAGCTGAACGCGCGCACCACCGAAGACATGGTGGAGCTGATCACGCTTCGCGGCGAGGAATGCCTGCTCTACAGGACGTTTCCGATCGATGTCGGAATCATCCGCGCCACCACAGGCGATCCCGACGGCAATCTCACCATGGAGAAGGAGGCGCTGACGCTGGAGGCACTGGCGATCGCGATGGCCGCGCATAATTCCGGCGGCATCGTCATCGCCCAGGTCGAGCGCGTCGCCGACAGCGGCAGCCTCAATCCGCGCCAGGTCAAGATTCCCGGCATCCTGGTCGACTGCGTCGTCGTGGCGAAGCCGGAGAACCACTGGCAGACGTTCGGCACCCAATACAATCCGGCGTTCTCGAGCGAGATCCGCGTCCGCGCCGCCTCGCTGCCGGTGATGCCGGTCAGCGAGCGCAAGATCATCGCCCGGCGCGCCGCGCTGGAGCTGAAGGCCAACAGCGTGGTCAATCTCGGCATCGGCATGCCGGAGGGCATCGCTTCGGTCGCGAACGAAGAGCGGATCATCGACCTTATTACTCTGACGGCGGAGCCGGGCGTGATCGGCGGCATCCCGGCGAGCGGTATCGATTTCGGCGCGGCGATCAACACCCAGGCGGTGATCGACCAGCCCTATCAATTCGACTTCTATGACGGCGGCGGTCTCGACGCCGCCTTCCTCGGGCTCGCCCAGGTCGATCGCGCCGGCAACCTCAATGTCAGCAAGTTCGGGCCGAAGCTCGCGGGCGCCGGCGGCTTCATCAACATCAGCCAGAACGCCAAGGAGGTCGTCTTCGTCGGCACGTTCGGCGCCGGCAAGCAGCGCATCGCGGTGAACGACGGCAAGCTCGCCATCCTCGACGAGGCGAGGTCGCGCAAATTCGTCGAGCGTGTCGAGCACGTCACCTTCAGCGGCCCGTTCGCCGCGACAAGGGGACAGCGCGTGCTCTATGTCACCGAGCGCTGCGTGTTCGCGCTGCGGCCCGACGGGCTCGAGCTCACGGAAGTCGCGCCCGGCATCGACATCGAGCGCGACATCCTGCGCCTGATGGATTTCAAGCCGCTGATCCCGCGTGAGCCCATTCAGATGGACGCCCGCATCTTCCGCGACGGTGCCATGGACCTGCGCGAGCGGCTGCTCACCATCCCGCTCGACCAGCGCTTCACGCTGGACGAGCAGCAGAACCTGTTTTTCGTCAATCTGGAACGCTATCCGCTGCGCAGCAGGGCGGAGATCGACACGATTGCGGCCATCGTCGAGGCGAGGCTCGCTCCGCTGCGCCGCCGGGTCTACGCCATCGTCAATTACGACAACTTCTCGATCCTGCCGGAGCTGATGGACGACTATTCGACCATGGTGCGCAGCCTCGTCGACCGCTTCTATTCCGGCGTGTCGCGCTACACGACCTCGGGCTTCCTGCGGATCAAGCTTGGCGAAGCGCTCGAGAAGCGCGGCGTCGCGCCGCACATCTTCGAGAGCGCGGAGGAAGCGCAGTCGGACTGGCGGCAGATCGAATCTGCCGGCGGCCCCGCCGCATCCAGCGACACGCGCATGACACGGCAGGCCTAAAAATGATGCATGCGCATGTGCCGGCACCGTCCGCCGGAAGGTCGAATTGCAATGTTCGTAACGTTGTGCAAATCGCTAGGGCCGAGAAACGTTAAATCAGGAGGGACCATCGTGCGTCGTTCGCTCATCATAACAACAACCATCCTCGGCCTGGCCGCGAGTGCCTCCGCACAGGCCGACGACCTCAAGATCGCTCTGATCTATGGCAAGACCGGCCCGCTCGAGGCCTATGCCAAGCAGACCGAGACCGGCCTGCAGATGGGGTTTGAATACGCCACCAAGGGCACGATGACGCTCGACGGCCGCAAGATCGTCGTCATCACCAAGGATGACCAAGGCAAGCCTGATCTCTCCAAGGCCGCGCTGGCGGAAGCCTATCAGGACGACAAGGCCGACATCGCGATCGGCACGACCTCGTCGGCCGCAGCGCTCGCCATCCTCCCGGTCGCCGAGGAGAACAAGAAGATCCTGATCGTCGAGCCGGCGGTCGCGGACCAGATTACCGGCGAGAAGTGGAATCGCTACATCTTCCGCACCGCGCGCAACTCCTCGCAGGACGCGATCTCCAACGCGGTCGCGATCGGCAAGCAGGGCGTCACCGTCGCAACGCTGGCGCAGGACTACGCCTTCGGCCGCGACGGCGTCGCCGCCTTCAAGGAGGCGCT
>Ga0136846_1242190_pt1 | contig 10174 bp, 7 predicted proteins | sample HopSoiMetagenom2_FD_96841 | JGI IMG/M metagenome (GOLD analysis project Ga0136846, IMG submission 96841) | Grasslands soil microbial communities from Hopland, California, USA - 2 Assembly 2016 (version 4) | ecosystem: Environmental > Terrestrial > Soil > Grasslands | place: USA: Hopland... | reverse complement strand
TCCATCATCATGTTCACGTACGCGCCGCCCGCCGAGTACGGGTGCAGCGCCTCGAAGTAGCCGATGCTCCAGTCGCGGATCGCGTCGGCGTTGGCGGGGTCGGGGTCGACGCCCGCGAAGACCGAGGCGAACTGCGCGTCCCGATAGCTCCAGGCGGTGTCCGACGAGGCGACGTCGTGCACCACGCCGCTGATCGGATAGAGGTGCATCGTCGACTGCCAGGTCGGCATCTGCGGGCCGAACCGGGCGTGCGCTTCGATCGCCGCGTCGGGGATCTCGTTCACGAAGTCCGCGCGCCAGTACCACTGCTGGCCCGACGGGTAGATCCCGTCGAACGCGCCCTGCAGCGCGGCGTAGGGCATCGACGCGGGCCCGTGCAGCAGCGGCTCCGGAAGGGCGTCGAGCATCGGGGCCATGGCCGCGGCCGCGTCCTGCTCCTCGCCGAGGTAGCACCAGACCACCGCGCAGGCCTTCCGGAGGTGCAGCTCCTCCGGGAACGGCGGGCCGGGCGGGATGCTGAGGAACGCGAAGAAGCCGTTGAGCTCGCGCGGCGCGGTCGGGATGAAGTCGCGGTAGACCGAGAGGACCTCGCCGCCCATCTCGACCGGCCAGAACGTCGGGCCGGCCACCACGGTCCCGACCTCGCTCAGGCGGAACACGAAGGAGGTGACGACGCCGAAGTTGCCGCCGCCCCCGCGGATCGCCCAGAACAGGTCCGGGTTGTCCTCGGCGCTCGCGCGCACGGAGTCGCCGCTGGCGAGGACGACCTCGGCCTCGATCAGGTGGTCGATCGCCAGGCCGTGCTTGCGCGTCAGGTGGCCGAGCCCGCCGCCCAGCGTCAGGCCTCCGACGCCGGTCGTCGAGATGATGCCGCTCGGGGTCGCCAACCCGTGCTGCCCCGTGGCGCCGTCGACCTCGCCCCACGTGCACCCGCCGCCCACGCGGACGGTGCGTGCCTCCGGGTTCACGGCGACCTCGCGCATCGGCGAGAGGTCGATCACGACCCCGTCGTCGACCGAGGCGAGCCCGGCGCCGTTGTGGCCGCCCCCGCGGACGGCCAGCGGGAGCTCGTGGACCCGCGCGAAGTCGACGACGCGGGCCACCTCCTCCGCGGTCGCGCAGCGGGCGATGAGCGCCGGCCGGCGGTCGATCATCGCGTTGTAGATCTTGCGGGCCTCGTCGTACTGGTCGTCCTGCGGCCCGATCAGGCGTCCGTTGAACGCCGGCAGCTCGCGCCGGGCGACCTCGGCGGGGTTGGCCACTGTGCTCATGCGTGCTCCTACGAGGGTGGGGAAAGGGTCCGCCGACGCTACGCGCGTCGCGACCCGCCGTCATGACCGGTGCTGATCCTTTTCGCATGCACCCGCGGAGCCGACGAGCGCAGGCAGCGATGATCAGATCTGACTAGCGTGCGAGTTCACTGACGATGAACGACCTGCCCGCCTCGCTTCGCCTCACATCGGCGTTCCCGTTCGTCGGACGCTCCGCCGAGCTGAGCGCCCTGCGCGCGCTGATCCCGCGCGCCGACCACGACGGCCGGCGGGTGGTGCTGCTCGGCGGCGAGGCCGGTTCGGGGAAGAGCCGACTGGTGCGCGAGCTGGCGTCCGAGGCGGCGAGCGACGGCGTCTTGGTGCTCTACGGTGCGTGCGACGCGGTCGTGCGGACGCCGTACGGGCCGTTCGTGGAGGCGCTGGAGGAGCTCGCGCGGACCGTCGACCCCGCCGAGCTCCGCGCCGCGCTCGGCGCGATGGGCGGCGAGCTGACCCGCCTGCTGCCCGATCTGCCCGTCCGCGTCGGCGATCTCGCGCCTCCCACCAGGGCCGACCCGGACACCGAGCGCCACCGGCTGCACACCGGCGTGGCCGATCTGCTGACGGCCACCAGCGTCCGACGGCCCTTGCTGTTGGTGCTGGAGGACGGGCACTGGGCGGACAGGCCGACACTGCTCCTGCTGCGCTACCTCGCGCGCGCGGTGCCGGCCGCGCGGCTGCTGGTCGTCGCGACCTTCCGCGACGCGGAGGCCGAGGTCCCCCAGGTGCTCGCCGAGACGCTCGCCGACCTGCGCCGCAGCGACGCCGTGATCCGGATGCGGCTCCGCGGGCTGTCCGGCGAAGAGGTCGGGGAGTTCGTCCGCCGGGCCGCCGGCGGCGACGTCGGCAGCGTGCCGGACGACCTCGTCCGGGCGATCAGCGAGCTGACCGGCGGCAATCCGTTCCTGGTCTCCGAGCTGTGGCGCGCCCTGGTGGAGACCGACACCGTCGAGGTCCTCGACCACACGGTGCGGCTGACCCGGTCGCCGGCCGACCTCGGCACGCCGGAGAGCGTGCGCGAGGTCGTCAACGAGCGCCTGGCCCGCCTCGCCGGCGGGACCGCCGATCTGCTCGAGCTCGCGGCCACCGCCGGCGCCGAGTTCGAGCTCGACGTCATCCGACGCGCCGCCGGCGTCTCCGACGCCGAGCTCCTCGCGCGCCTGGACGAGGCCGCGGGCAACGGCATGATCGAGGAGCTGGCGTCGCGGGGCCTTGCGTACCGGTTCACGCACGAGCTCGTGCGGCGTGCGCTGTATGACCGGCTCATGGGCGCACGCCGCGCGGAGCTGCACCTGCGGATCGGGGAGGCGCTGGAGAGCGCCGGGGAGCCCACCGGCCGCACGCTGGCCGATCTGGCGCACCACTTCACCGCCGCGGCACCGCTGGCGGGTCCTTCGCGAGCGGTGCAGTACAACGTCCTGGCCGCCCGGGCGGCCACGGACGCCTTGGCCTTCGAGGAGGCCGTCGTGCGGTTGCGGATCGCGCTCGAGCAGCGCTTCGACGACCGGCGGCGGCGCGCGGAGGTGCTCATCGAGCTGGGTATCGCCGCCCATCGCGCCGGCAAGGCGCTCGATGCCCTCGACGCCTTCCGGGCGGCCGCCGGCATCGCGCGCGAGGTGGGCGACATCCACCTGCTCGCCCGCGCCGCGATCGGCTACGAAGACGCCGGCTGGCGTCCGGGGATCACCGATCGGGCCGCCGTCGAGCTGCTCGAGGAGGCGACGGCGGCGCTCGGCGACGAGGACTCGCGGCTGCGCGTCCGTCTCCTGGGCGGGCTGGCCCGCGCGCTGGCCCTGCGCGGCGACCACGAGCGGGCGGCGGTGGTTCGCGCCAGCGCCGTGGACATGGCGCGCCGCCTCAACGACGCCGCGGGCCTGGCGACGCTGCTCATCCGCTCGTACTGGTCGCGGGCGACCCAGCCGTTGGAGGCGATCCTCGCGATGCTGACCGAGGCCGCGGCGATCGGCGACGAGCTGGGTGACACCGAGCTGCGCGCCGAGGCGATGTCCTGGCGCGTGCCGACCTTCGTCGCGCTCGGCGACCTCGACGCCGCGCGCCGCGAGGCGGCTGCGCTCCTGCAGACGGCCGAGCAGACCGCGCAACCGTTCGTGCTGCACGTGGCGGCGCACTACGCGGCGGCGATCGCGCTGTCGGACGGGCGCCTCGAAGCCGCCGATGCGATGGCGCGACGCTCGCACGAGTGGAGCCGGCTGCTCACCGGGCGCGAGGCCTCGGGGACGTACGGGATCCAGATGTTCGGAATCCGACGCGAACAGGGGCGGCTGGCCGAGCTCGCGCCGGTGATCGGCGCGCTCGCCCGACGGCCGCCCGGCGATGGGCCATGGCGACCGGGCCTCGTGGCGGTGCTGGCGGAGCTGGACATGCAGGACCAGGCGCGACGCGAGCTGGCGAGCATCGCCGCCGACGGGTTGGACGCCCTGCGCCAGTCGCTCTGGCTGGCCTCGCTGGCCTACCTGACCGATGCGTGCTCCGCGCTGGGCGACGAGGAGACGGCCGCGCTCCTGTACCCGGCGCTCGAGCCATGCGCCGGCGAGACCCTGATGATCGGCCACCTCGTGTCCTGCTACGGCGCCGCCGACCGCTACCTGGGCATGCTCGCCACCACCCTCGGCGACTGGCAGCGCGCCGAGGACCACTTCGAGCGCGCGGCGGAGCTCAATCGCCGCGGGGGGATGACGACCTGGCTCGGCCACACCCTCTACGAGCAGGCGCGGATGGCCGCGGCCCGCGGCGATCGTCGCGCGGCGGCGACGCTCGCGGGGGAGGCCGCGGCGGTCGCCGAGGCCTCCGAGCTGCCGGCGCTGCGCGCGCGTGTCGCCCGACTGCGACCGGAGGCGCCGCGCGCGGCATCCGCGGCGCTGCCGCCGGATGGGCTCTCCTACCGCGAGGTGCAGATCCTCGGCCTCGTCGCCGGCGGCTTGAGCAACCGCGAGATCGGCACGCGGCTCTCGATCAGCGAGCACACCTCCGCGAACCACGTCCGCAGCATCCTGCGCAAGACCGGCTGCGCGAATCGGACGCAGGCCGCGTCCTACGCCCACCGGCACGGCCTCGCCTAGGTGATCGATTCCAAATGCTCGCTCCGCGCCGACCGCCCACCCGGCCACTCGGCTTCGCCGAGCCGCGTCCGGTGGCGCCGGATCGCCGGCTGAAGGCCTGCCCACGGCACCACCATGGGCTGCGCGCCCACGGCACCACCATCCGCTGCGCGCCTGCGGAAACACGGTCATGTTTCTTCGGGGAGTCTCCTGGCCTCGAGCCGCGTTGTAAGATCGCGGACATGCCGCTCTACATGGTCGAGCGGGAGTTCGCCGACGAGCTCGAAGTCTCCGGCGAGGACATCCGCCTCATCGACGAGATCAACGCGGACGAGGGGGTGCGCTGGATCTTCTCGTTCCTGAGCGCCGACCGCCGCCAGACCTACTGCCTCTACGAGGCGCCCTCACCCGAGGCCATCATCGCGGCCGCCCGACGCTCCGACCTCCCGGCCGACGCCGTCGTCGAGGTGGGCGCGGCCTCGCCGGAGCTCGTCGGCCGCCTGCGCGCCTGGGCCGCGGCCGACGGCCGGCATTAGCCGCACAGCCCGGGCCACACAGCCGCGCCGGCGCTTCGAGCATGATCAGCTGATGTCCACGATCGCCTTCGTCGGCGCCGGCTCGACGGTCTTCACCCGCAACCTGGTCAGCGACGTACTGAGCCTGCCGGAACTGCGCGACACGACGACCTTTGCGCTGATGGACGTCGATCCAACGCGCCTGGAGACGTCGGAGATCGTGACCCGGCGGCTCGCCGAGGCGCACGCGTCGCGCGCGACCGTGCGGGCGACGCCGGATCGGCGCGCCGCGCTGGACGGTGCGGACTACGTCGTGACGTCGTTCCAGGTCGGGGGCCTGCGTCCCTCCACGGTCATCGACTTCGAGGTGCCCAAACGCTTCGGGCTGCGCCAGACGATCGCCGACACGCTCGGCGTCGGCGGCATCATGCGCGCCCTGCGCACGATCCCGGTGCTGCTCGACGTCTGCCGTGACATGGAGGAGCTGTGCCCCGAGGCGCTCCTGCTGCAGTACGTCAACCCGATGGCCATGCTGTGCTGGGCCGTGGCGCGGGCCAGCACGATCCGCACGGTCGGGCTGTGCCACTCGGTGCAGCACACCGCCGGCGAGCTGGCCGCCGACCTCGGCCTGCCCCCCGAGGAGCTCGATCACCACGTGGCCGGGATCAACCACCTGGCCTTCTTCCTACGCCTCGAGCACCGGGGGCGCGACCTGTACCCCGCGCTGTGGGAGGTGCTCGAGCAGGACCGCGTCCCGGACTGCAACCGGGTGCGCTACGAGGTCCTGCGGCATTTCGGCTACTTCGTCACCGAGTCCTCCGAGCACTTCGCCGAATACGTGCCGTGGTTCCTCAAGTCCCACCGGCCGGACCTCGTCGAGCGCTTCAACATTCCGCTGGACGACTACCTGCGCCGCAGCGAGCGCCAGATCGCCGAATGGGACGCGCTGCGGGCCCGGCTCGACCGCGACCCCTCGCCGATGGGCGTGCACCGCAGCGCCGAGTACGGCGCGGACGTCATCCGCGCATGCGAGACCGGCCGGCCCTTCCGCTTCAACGGCAACGTGCCCAATGCGCGCGGCGAGCGGCCCCTGATCGACAACCTGCCCGCCGACTGCTGCGTCGAGGTGCCGTGCGTCGCCTCGTCGGCGGGCATCGAGCCCCAGGCCGTCGGGCCGCTGCCGCGCCACCTGGCCGCGCTCATGCAGACGAACATCAACGTCCAGGGCTTGACCGTCGACGCCGCGCTGACCGGGCGCGTCGACCCGCTCCACCACGCGGCGATGCTGGACCCGCACACCGCCGCCGAGCTGTCGCTGCAGGAGATCCGCGACCTGGTCGACGCGCTGCTGGAGGCCCACGGCGACTGGATCCCACGGCTGGCGCGATCCGTGGCCGTTCCCGCCGGCTCGGCCTGACGCATCGCCTTCTCATCTCGATCGCCGAGGCCGCCGAGGCCGGCCGCCTCTTCCGGCCTGGCCGATGAAGGCCCGTCGTTCAGCGCGCCTTGGCCAGCGCCTGCGCGAAGAGGCGTCGGCACGCCGGCGACTGCTGGACGACCTTCACGCCGGCCGATCGGTCGGGGTTCGTGATGATGACGTCGCCGGAGGCGCGGTAGGACCGGACTTCGGCCGTCGAGCGCAGGAGGTTGGACGCGACGCACTCGGGATGGCCGGGCAGCCGGTAGCTGAGGTCCTGTTCGTTGCGTCGCAGCCCGGTCACCCGCCGCAGTCGAGCCTCGTGCCACTCCCGCACGCCCTGCTGAACGGTCGAGGACCCCTGCGGCGTGGCGGAGACGCTGCCGGTGTCGCTCGCCGCGTTGCTCCCGCACGCGGCCACGAGGACAGCGAGGCTCACGACCGGGGCAACAACACGGGCACGCATGCGGACCTCCGCTCCGACGACAGGTGCGCAGAGTATGGCGGCGATCGCGCAGCCGGCCCGCGGTCGGAGCGCGACGACCGGCGACCGGCCGGCCGCGCCACGCGGGTAGCGGATGGCGGCCGGTCGCGACGCGGCGCGAGCGGGATCGGCGTCGTCGATCCGGCCTGTCGCGAGGGGGCGTTCCGCGCCGACGCGGGCGGCGGCGCCGCGCGGGTGGTGGGCATTGCAGCGCCGGCGGCGTCGGTGATCGTGCGTCTGCGGACCCTCGGGCCGCACCGGCCCGCGCCCGTCGTCCGACCGCAAGCGCCGATCCTCGCCCACCACGCGCCGACCACGTAGGCTGCCGACCTCAGCGACCAGATGATCGCGAAGCTTCTCATCCTCGGGTTCACCCTGAGCTTGGACAACTTCCGGACCGCGATCGCGCTGGGGGCGCTGCGGATCCCCCGGCGCCGTGCCGCGCACGTCGCTCTCGTGTTCGGCTTCTGGGACACGGTGGCCCCACTGGTGGGGATCCTGGGCGGCGAGGTCTTCGCCGAGACGATCGGCTCCACCGCCGAGTACGTGGGCGCCGGCGTGCTCGGCGTGTACGGCGTCTACCTGCTCGTCGAGGCGTGGCGCAACCCGGCCGAGGAGCTCGACGAACGGTGGGCCTTGTTCGGCCTTCCGCTGCCGCTGAGCCTCGACAACGTGGTCGCCGGGACCAGCCTCGGCCTGCTCGGGTTCTCCCCGTGGCTGGCGGCGCCGCTGTTCGGCGCCATCACGGCGGTCATGACGTTCATCGGGCTCGAGCTCGGGCGCGCAGCGTCGAGCCGTATCCACATCCGCGCCGATCTCCTGACCGGTGTGGCGCTCGTCGTCATGGCCGTCGCGGCCGGGCTCGGGTTCGACGCCTAGTCGGCGATCGGCTCGGCGAGCGCCTCCAGGCGCGCCTGCCACGCCGGCGCGCGCGGCGCCCGCCCGGCGCGCAGGCACCCCGCAGCCGTCGAGGGCCTGACGGCGCGGATGCCGTGCAGCGCACTGGTCAACCACACCTCCCGGCCCTCCAGCTCGGCGGGGGTCGGGCGGCGGTGGCGGACCTCGACGCCACTGGCGGCGGCCAGGCCGAGCAGGAGCGCCCGCGTCACCCCGTCGAGGATCGGAGCGTCGTCGGGCACCGCCCACAGCACGTCGCCCTCCCACCACAGCAGGCTCGTGTAGGCGCCCTCGAGCAGGCGTCCCGCGCCGTCGCAGAGCAGCGCCTCGCCGGCCCCGTGGCGCGCGGCCTGCGCGCGCAGCGCACCGAGGCGCCCGAGGTCGGGGCCCTTGCGACGCGGCACGCGTCGCGGATCGCCTCCGGCGAAGGCCCAGGCGATCACCTCCGGCTCGCGCGGCGGCGCCGGGCGCACGGCGACCGCGGCCTCGCCGTCGGCGCGGACCTCGACGCGAGGAAACCAGCGGCCGCGGTCCGGCACCGCGGCCGCGACCGTCGCCCGTCCGACGCGCGGCGCGAGCCCCGCCTCGGCGCAGCCGCGCTCGAAGCGCCGCCAGTGCAGGTCAAGGCCCCGGGCGTGAGCGTCGCTGACGAGCCATGACTCGGCGACGACGAGATCGTCGACGTCCGCCGCGACGGTCGGCGGCGCCGACCCGAGGCGCGTCACAGCTGCACCTCGAGCCCGTCGTAGGCGACCTCGACGCCGGCCCGCAGCACCGCGTCGCGCTCGGGCGAGCGCTCGAGCAGCACCGGGTTCGTGTTGTTGATGTGCACGAGAATCGCGCGCGGGCGCTCCAGCCGCGCGAGCGCCGCCAGCGTCCCGCCTTCGCCCGAGAGCGGGACGTGGCCCATCTGGCTCGCCGTGCGGTCGGAGATCCCCAGCCGCGCCAGCTCGTCGTCACGCCAGAAGGTGCCGTCGACGAGCACGACGTCGCTGGCGGCCAGGCGGCCGAGCACGTCGTCGTCCAGCCGCGCGAGGCCGGGCACGTAGGTCAGGACACGCCCGGTGGCGCGGTCGCGGAACACGAGTCCCGCGGCCTGGATGTCGAGGTCGGCGGCGGCCAGATAGCGCGGCGGGTCGCCCCCGGCCACGAACGACTCGACCTCCAGCGAGGATCCGTCGAGGGCGAGCGGGGCCCCGGGCTCGAGCGTCCGCCAGTCGACGCCGCAGTACGCGGCGAGGACGGGCAGCACGGGATAGCCCTCGGTCAGAGCCCGGCGGACTGCGTCGCTGCCGTAGACCCGGATCGCCGTCGAGGACTCGCGCAGGAGCAGGAGCCCCGCCGTGTGATCGATCTCGGCGTCGGTCAGCAGGACGCCGGCGACGGGCGCGGCGCGGATGCCGTCGGCGCTGCCGGCGTCGAGCCCCTCGAGCTGCTGGCGGAGGTCGGGCGAGGCATTGGCCAGGAACCACGGCCCGTCCGCCCCGCGGATCGCGAGCGACGACTGCGTCCGGGGACGCGCCGCCCGGCCGGCGCGCGCCGCCTGGCACGTCGGGCAGCGGCAGTTCCACTGCGGGAAGCCGCCGCCGGCGGCAGAACCGAGAATTCGCGCGCGCACGTCCGACCCTAGGGCGCCCGATGATAGAAGTAGGGGGTGTCCTGGATCACGCCCCCGCCCACCGCGGCGCGCGCCCGATGAACGTCGAGATCACCGCTGCCGAGCCGGCCGAGGTGGAGGCCGACGTCCTCGCCCTGGCCGCGGGCGGCCTCGCCGTGCGACAGCTCGACCCGCACTTCGAGGGGCGGCTCGTGCGCGCCGCGGCCGAGGCGGACCCGGTGGCCGTGGTGCACGTGGGCCGCGAGTTGCGAGCCCAGCGCGTGGCCCTGGTCGCCATCGACGAGCACGACCCACAGGGGCTGCGAACGGCGGCCGCCCGCGCGGTGCGTTCGCGGCGCGGCGCCGGCACCGTCGCCTGGGCGCTCGACGAGTCGCTGCCCTACGCGCTGTATCGCCAGGTGAGGGCCGTTGTCGAGGGCGCCGTCCTCGGCGACTACCGCGCGGACCGCTGGAAGAGCGACGGTCCAGGCCGTGGCATCGACCGGTTCGTCGTCTGCGGGGCGAACGACGAGCTCCAGGAGATCGCGGTGCGCGCCGAGCTCGTCGCCCGGTGGACGAACGTGGCGCGCGAGCTCGTCGACGGGCCGCCCAACCTTGTCACGCCGGCCGCCCTCGCGGAGCGCGCGGCCGCGCTCCCCGGACTGCGCATCGAGGTCGTCGATCCCCTCGCGTCCAACCTTCCTGCGCTCGCCGCGGTCGGGGGCTCGAGCGCAGCGGCGCCCAAGCTGATCGTCCTGCGCCACCGGCATCGGGACGCGCCCGAACGGCCCGTGCTCGGGCTCGTCGGCAAGGCCGTGACCTTCGACGCGGGCGGCTACTTCCTCAAGCCGCAGTCCGACATCGTGCGTCAGAAGGGCGACATGGCGGGCGGCGC
>Ga0136846_1226874_pt1 | contig 10174 bp, 6 predicted proteins | sample HopSoiMetagenom2_FD_96841 | JGI IMG/M metagenome (GOLD analysis project Ga0136846, IMG submission 96841) | Grasslands soil microbial communities from Hopland, California, USA - 2 Assembly 2016 (version 4) | ecosystem: Environmental > Terrestrial > Soil > Grasslands | place: USA: Hopland... | reverse complement strand
GCCGCCGGCTTTTGAACAGGCTGCAAACAATAATACCAGTGCTATCCAGTATAAATTCTTTTTCATGTTAGAAATGATTAATGGTTGAAAGAGAGAATTGCTTTCGCAAAATTCAGTGGGGCAGCCTTGCAAGACAATACTCCCAAAGGTGTATTTTTCATAGCGGAAGTGGGTATATGCCAACCGACATTCGTTTTATCCCTATTTTTAGAACCCCGTTTAAAATGGAGCTATTGAACCATTCATTAATAAACACCATCCGGAAAACAGGTTATTGCCTGGTGCTGCTATGTCTGTACGTTCAGGCAGCAGCGCAGCACGTGGTAGACGACCGGAAAGTTCCCGACAGCCTGCAGCAAGTGCTAAAAACGTCAAAAACGCTAAAAGAAAAACTGGATGCCCTTTTTTTGCTTTCTGATTATTACAGCACCAGGGATACCTCCAAAGCCCTGGGTTATGCCCGGCAGGGCATAGAGATGAGCAAACGGGATGAATACCTGGCCGGGGTGGCGCACTTCTATCTGGCCGGTGTGTACTTTGAATTTGATGTGGACCGCAGTCAGCAGGAATATTTGTACGCAGAAAAACTCTTACGTCCCTTTCCGCAAAAAGAAGCGTTGATCTACCGGTCAAGGGCATGGAATAATTATGGCGCCATTGAGCAACGGAAAGATAAACCACGGGAGTTTCTCGATATCCTTATCAATAAAGTATTGCCGTTGGCGCAACAGGCCGGCGATAGTACCCGCATGGCGTTGAGTTATCACAATATCGGACTGGTGCTGCTTAATTTGAATGAATATCCCCGATCGCTTCAATATTTTTCGCGGGCCATTGCTATTATGGAAGCGGGTAAGGAAGTGTATGCCGATCTGGCCGATACGTATGTAATGTCGGCCCGGGCCACTATTTTAAGTGGCCAGCCAAAGCAGGCTTTTCCGTTTCTGCAAAAAGCAAAAAAGATCCTGGAGCCCAATCCTGATTCTTATTTCTGGCCGCTGTATTATTCAGTAGAAGGAGCATACTACAGGAACATTCATTCCTATTCGTTGGCGCATGAAAGTCTTGAAAGAGGATTGACCGTGGCCAGTCAAATGAGTGATGTTTTTGAGAAGCGGGCATTGTTGTACGAGCAGTTCAACGTATTCAAAGAAGAAAAGAATTATGCAGCGGCTAAGAACATGTTACTGCAAGGGCTGGAGATGGAAACCAGTTTCCCGCTTTCGAAAAACAAAAAACAGCTCCTGTTCGATCTGGCAGAAACGGAAAAACTATCTGGCAATACTGATGCTGCTTATCGTTATTTGATGCAATATGCGGTTTTGTCGGATTCCATCTATACACAGCAAACAAAAAATGAGATCGATGCCCTGGAAGCGCGTTTCAGAACGGCAGAGAAAGAAAAACAGATCGGGAACCTGGAACACGAGAAAAAAGAAAGGAAATTCCAGATCCTGTTGTTACTGGCAGTGGTGGCTGTATTAAGCCTGATTGCCATTATTACTATTATGCGATTGCAGTATCGCAAAAAAATGGCTGCCAGACGCGAAACAGCCTATCAGGCCGAACTGGAAAGAAAAGAAAAAGAAAAGCAATTATCGAATTATATGGCGCTCATGGAAGGACAGGAGCAGGAGCGCCAGCGAATGGCCCGCGATCTGCACGATGGGTTGGGATGCGAGTTGGCTGCTATTAAATTGGGGCTGTCAGGCATTCCTGCAGAGAGTGCATCGCAGGAATTGTCATTGCAAGTGATAACAGAGAAGCTGGATGCATCTATCCGGGAATTGCGCCTGATCTCGCGCAACATGATGCCGGAATCGTTGCTCACCCTGGGTTTGAAGGAGGCGCTCAATGACCTGTGCAGTTCAGTGATGACCCCGCAACTTCGGTTGGTGTACAATGCATACAATATTGATCCCGCATTGCCGCAATCCTCGCAGATCATGATCTATCGCATGATCCAGGAGATCATTACCAATGCCGTAAAACATGCGAATGCTTCAGAGATCATGCTGCAATGCAGCCAGGAAGAAGATCGTTTCTTTATTACCGTGGAAGACAATGGCAAAGGTTTTGATATCAGTAGCCATCATTCGAAAGGGATCGGTCTGAAAAATATCCGTAACCGCGTGGACTATTTTCATGGCCATCTTCATATTGAATCATCATCGGAAGGAACCATAATAAATATCGAGCTGCATGTTGCCGAACCATCATAAGATCAGTATTGCGATTGTAGATGATCATCCCATCGTGATCCAGGGGTTCAAATCGTTATTGGAGAATAACCCGCTGTATGAAATTGCCGGTTGTTTTACAACGGGTGGTGCGTGTATGACCTTTCTCCAAACAAATCAAGTAGACATCGTACTACTTGATATCACCCTGCCCGATGGCAATGGCGTTCATTTCTGCGCAGCCATCAGCGAACAGTATCCAGGTACCATTATAGTTGCACTTAGCAATCTGAATGAACGAAGCATTATTTCACAAATGTTCAGGAACGGAGCCAGGGGTTACCTGCTTAAAAATATTTCAGCCAAAGAACTGCTGGATGCACTCAATACCGTACTGGAAGGCAAAACGGCCATGAGCCAGGAAGTAAAGGAGATCATGCAGCAACCCGATCTCAATACCTTACAGGCGATACCCGAACTTACCAAAAGAGAAAAACAAATTCTGCAATTACTGGCCGAAGGACAAAAATCAGCTGCCATTGCGGAAGCATTGTTTATCAGTCCGCTTACGGTAAAAACGCATCGGGCTACGCTGCTGCACAAATTTCAGGTGAACAATATTGTTACTTTGATAAACAGGGCCAAGGAGACGGGGTTGATTTAAAGCTGCGCCAATAAACAGTTGCGGTTATTCCGGCAGGTTAATCAGCTTATTAAATGAAAGTATTTTTATTGCTGACAATTGGTTAATGATGTGCGCGCCCAAATTAAACCAGGACTTGCATTCATTCAGCACCCAGGCATCGGAACTGCAAATTAATCCCCTGCTTTCTATCAGGTATTTGTCAGGCGCATTTTCGAGCCTGATCTCCCAGGGAAAATGTTGTTTGCCTGCAATTTCATAACAGGTACCTTTTAGCTTACCGCTGTTCGATACAGGGGCATCGAACACCCAGATCACTTTTTGCAATTGCAGTTGTTGCAGTGTTTTTCCTATCATGATCAGGGCTTCTTCGGTGGTTTGCACTGTTCTGTAAGAACCGTGTACAGAGGAGATGTCCCGGTAGCAGCCATCCAGTCCTTCAAATACAAAACCGCCTGAAAGCGCTGTTTCAAGAATGATAAGAATATTGAAGCCATCCAACAGGATGGTTTCATCTTTTAATGCGGCAGGCAGCACTTCTTTGTTTTTCCGTAACCTGAGCTCGTTGGCAGAACAGGCCATTCCCTGCAGGGCCTGCAATTGACGTTTCACCAACTGATACCTGTTGCCTGCCAGGGACAGGGATGCTTTAAGCGGGTAGTTTCTGCCAAGCAGGTAATACAGATCCTCGAGGGCATGCTGTAATTTTTCCTGCGCCTCGGGCTGACCGAACAGTAAATTATCCGTAGCATTATTTTCTAAAGTGTTGCGGCTTGCCATAGGACAAAATTAAGTAAGTCCCACTAAAGTTGAATTTGCTGCCAATTTTGTCACAAACCGGGAGGTGTGAACAAAAAATACCCATATGCCTTAAGGTGATAGGAATGAAATTTGTTAATTTAAAAGACCATTTCGTGTACCATTAACCATTATACAATAGCCTAATATGTACGTTGCGAACACGCACCTTAAGCCTGTGATCGGCATCGATCTTCATTTTGTGAACACGCCGATACCATTTGTCCCGCTTCCTCACCCTTATATCGGGTTGGTAATAGATCCCTTCGATTATCTCCCCTTTATTGGCGCCACTGTAAAAATAAACCATGTGCCGCGTGGTAATACTGATACGGCCGGGATAATTATCACGTTTATACATATCCCGTTTGGCATTGGTTTTTCCCTTATGCCGCTTGTTGGTCATGACAGCCAGAATTTCTTTGGCAGCAAAACCGTATCGGTAGATGGGGCGCCTATGAGCGGGGCGGGGTATATGATGATGACCTGTAATGACATTGGATTACCGCTTTCGTTCAAACCCGGGAAAAAATTCAAACCCATTCCTTCCTTATACCTGCCTACTTCGTTTTGTATTCCCCTGCAATGGGGTAAACCGGTACTGGTTGGCGGACCGCTGGTGCCCAACTTCAGTCTGATGGCTTTGTTAAAAGCGTTTGTGTTTGGCTGTTTTTTAAAAATAATTGGTAAAATAGGCGGTAAACTACTAAAAGCATTAAACAATAAGATCCTCAAAAAATTCCCTTCTACCAAAAAGTTAAACGAAAAGCTGTGTAAAATGGGTTTCGACCCTGTTGACCTCATCACCGGCCGGGTAAACTATACCTATACCGATATTGAATTGCCGGGACCCATTCCTTTTACATTTATCCGCAGCTGGGATAGTGATTCTGCAATGGAAGGACCGTTGGGACATGGCGTTCACCTGAGCTATGACCGTTGGATCCGGGAATGGCAGGAGGACGATTGTTTTTCGTTGATGATGGCCGATGGCCGGCTGGTAGCTTTTCCGTTTTTGGCAGCCGGAGAGGAATTCTATCACCCACAGGAAAAAATATTGATCCGCCGAAAACAAAACGGCCATTTCCTGCTGGAAGATTATAACGATCATTATTACTATCATTTCAATTATGATAAACAACCCGGGGTTTGGCGGTTGTCGTTTATTGAGAATTACAGCGGCAATCGCATTCAATTACATTATACGGGGACCCGGTTACATGCTATTACCGACAGCGTTGGCCGGCAATTGTTCTTTACAACAGATACACATCATCGCATCACCAGCGTAACACTCAAACATAAAACAATTGAACGCGTCCTGGTTAGCTATAGCTATAATGAAGCCGGCGACCTGGTAACTATCGCCGATGCATTGAACCAGGCTGTAGAACTGGAATACCACCATCACCTGATGGTAAAAAAGACTGATCGGAACGGACAGTCATTTTACTGGGAATATGATGATGCCAACCGTTGTGTGCATACCTGGGGTGATGGCGGCGTACTGGAAGGATCCATACAATATGGCAAAGGATATAATGAAGTAACCAATTCACTGGGTGAAACCACTACTTATTATTTCGATGAAAATAACCTGTGTATTCAGCAAACCGATCATTATGGCAATCACAAATACATGGAGTATACGGATGAATTTGAGTTATACCGCGAAATTGATGAAGCCGGCCATATAACCGGGTACAAATACAATGAACGGGGTCTGTTACAGGAAAAAACATTCCCTGATGGCAATAGTATACAATATCATTACAACGAATACAATCAGCCCGTTCTTTCTGTTAACCCCGATGGCAGCAGTCAGTCCCGGGGGTATGATGAGGCCCGTCGTTTACAATTTGTGAATTATCCCAATGGAAAAACAATTACCTACGAATACAATGAGGAAGGGCAATTAGCGGCGGTCATTGAAACCGGTAACCGCAAAACGCAGCTCCAGTATGATGAGGATGAGAACCTCGTAAGCCTGCAATGGCCCGATGGCTCGACAGCAAGGTGGAAGTATGATGCCATGGGCAATTGTATACAAACCACCAATACATCTGGTCATGTACGACAGTTTCAATATGATCAACTGAACCGATTAAACAATATTTACCTGCCAGATGGCAATACGGTAAGGTTGGCGTACAATGCCTATGAGGAAGTGCTTCGTGCGGCAGATAAACACCATGATGTTCAATTTGAATATACTCCATCAGGAAAACTGGCCAAATGGAAAGCGCAAAAGACCGAGCAGCAATTCCTATACGATACAGAACAACGATTGCAGTCAGTGGTGAATGAAGCAGGACGCCACTATACCTTTCATTACAACAAACGCGGAGAGATCATCAGGGAGACAGGGTTTGGCGGTTTGCAGCAACAGTTTGAAAGAGATATTACCGGCAGGGTAGTGAAAATAGTACGACCCGGTGGACGGTTTACCAATTATGAATATGATGCCAATGGCCGTGTCATTCGCGTCGAGTACGAAGACGGTAGCTGGGAAATATTTTCATACGATAGAAATGGCAACCTGCAGGAGGCTATCAATGAACATAGTCATGTTCAGTTTACCCGCAATAAAATGGGGTTGGTTGAAACCGAAGCGCAGAACGAATACCGGGTGCAAAGCCATTATAATAAAATGGGCGAGCGCATACAGGTGACCAGTAATTTGGGAGCTGAGATACAATTACAGCGTAATAAACTGGGACTGGTAACCCATCTGCAGGCAAAAAAACATGACTTGTTATGGGCAGCACATTTGAATTACAACCAGGCTGGGCAGGAGATAGCGAGAGTGTTACCAGGTGGCATTACCAGCGAATGGCGATACGATCAGGCCGGCCGTCCTGGTGAACACCGGATTACCCAGGGCCGCGAGATACAAAGCTGGAAGAAATATACCTGGGATACCAGTGACCGCCTGACTAATGTATTTGATGCTATCGCTCAGGGCAATACGCATTTTAAACATGATGCCCTGGGAAATCTTGTATTTGCGCAGTATGCAGATAATCGAATTGTGCATCGAACTGTGGATGCTACTGGAAATGTATACGAAAGCAGGGATCAGTCGGATCGTACTTACAGTAATGCCGGCGCTCTGTTAGAAAGCAAACAGCATCTTTATAAATACGATGAAGAAGGCAGACTGATCAACAAAACAAATAAAACAAACAGACTGCAAACGCAGTACGAATGGTATGCCAACGGCCGGTTGAAGAAGGTGACACCTGCCAATGGCAAAGAGGTGTTGTTCACCTACGATGCATTGGGACGCCGCATTTCAAAAACAACCGGTGGTAAAATTACCCGGTGGGTATGGGATAATGATAAGCCATTACATGAATGGACATATGCCACAAATGAAAAGCCGCAGGCGATGGTGAGCGAATGGGGAGAAATTATGTACGACAAAGAGGAACCAGGTCCTGGTAATGCCTTTGATAAAACCAATCCCATCACCTGGATCTTTGATGAGGGCTATCATTCGCTGGCTGCCAAAATAGTGAACGGACAAACATACAGCATCATAGGCGATCATTTGGGAACGCCGCATTGTATGTATGATGCTGCGGGAAAAGCCGTTTGGGAAGGGACATTAGATATTTACGGAAGAACGAAGATTTTGAAGGGGCACAATAGTGAGCAGCCTTTCCGGTTTTCCGGTCAATATGAAGATGTGGAGACCGGTCTTTATTATAACAGGTTCCGATATTACGACCCGGAAGCCGGTGTTTACATCAGTCAGGATCCCATCCGACTGATGGGGGGCAGACAATTGTATGGGTATGTAAATGATCCAACAGTAAAAGTTGATATCTTCGGGTTGTCGGGTTTTGATCCATTTTCGGTAGGGGAGATCACCCCTTTCCCTGACAATATCATGTTTGGTCAGGGCAGATGTGCGCCTCAATTCAGTTCAATAGGTTCACAGGCCGCCGATGAAATTGTGGGGCAACCGGTTCGTGCAGTTGGTGAGGCTATTGGCAGGGGCGAATTGAGTCCCGATCTGTTAGTGATCTCATATACGAAAAGACCCACTGGTGAAATAGTGACTTTAAATAACAGGGGATTGGCTGCCCTGACTATATCCGGTAAAAATCCGGAGTATGCGGTATATGTGCCATTTCATGAGGTGCCCCCGCATCTGAAAAGTGATATGCCATCACATTCAATTGATCTCACTTTAAATAAAGACGGATCGGGTTTAATAGAAAAAGTAACCAGGTGTAAATAAAAGAAGCAATGATGCAGGAAAAACGTAAACTGGCGCCTGTAAAGGTGAATTGGAAAGCAGGCGCATATGAACTTTATATTCACGGATCAGAACAATCAACCCTGATCGCAACCACAATAGTGAAGTTACCTGATGGTTCAAATAAAAGGCTCAGGATCATTTTTGAGTCCTTTGCGGAGTTTCGGTTCTTCAATTACAATTACGGGGAATCCAATTATAAAGAATACCTGATACAAGCCCCTGATGGTATCTTCCTGGAAGATACGGCCGATTGGGATCCTTATGGACCTTCTTTCCGAGGGGATGGTGTTTGTATCAATCCTTATTTTTATGAAGTACAGAACACCGAGTGGTTCAATGAAAAATGGTATCAGAAACTTACTAAACAAAACTTTAAACATTATTTACTGGTAGGGTACGATAGTTATCTTGAAGTGCTGGCAAAGGACAGTATTAAATATGAGTTTGAGGAATCATGACAGCATTTTTCGACTCCGTAAAAGACAAAATGCAGCTTTCGCCAACAAGCAGGGAGGCGTTTCTGTCGGTAATGCGAAACGAAGATTACCCTAAAGGGCATATCCTGGTAAAACCCGGCACGGTTTGTACTTCCATGTTCTTTGTTGAAAAGGGGTTGACAAGAACCTTTTACTACAAGGATGATAAAGATGTTACAGACTGGTTCAGTCCGGAAAGTACCGTTGCTGTTTCCATAGTGTCATTTCTCAATCAGCAGCCTGACAGGCGTGGTATTGAATTGCTGGAAGATTCCAACCTCTGGGCACTGGATTATAAAGACCTTGAAATGCTTTGTGCCCAGCACCATGAAATAGAAAAATTTACCCGGCTACTGGCTGCGCATGGCATCTTACTGATCCAGGAACGTTTTGATGACTTACATTTTGCAACAGCCGCCGAGCGCTATAAAAAACTAATGGACCGCCAGCCTACCATTTTACAAAGAGCACCATTGGGCATGATCGCTTCTTACCTGGGTATAACGCAGGAAACGTTGAGCAGGATCCGGTCACAACACGCTTTTTGATATTTATCAAAAAATTCACCCGCTGCACGTCCGAACTTTGCTGTAAAATTAATTATATGCGACTTACAGCAATCGAACGCCCCAAAGGACTTGTATTACATTTTTTTTACTGGGTTAGTAAAAAGCAATTCGGCAAAGTACTGGTGGCGCTGAAAGTAATATATGCGCGCAGTAAACCGGTTCTATTTGCCTCAATGAAGATCCTGTCAACCGATAATAAATTATCGCTTCCCAAACAAACCAGGATCCTGATCCGCTATTTTACGTCCCATTTGAATAATTGCGCCTTTTGCGCCAACGCCATGCGTTTCCAGGCTCATAAAGCGGGTATGGACAGGGCCCAGCTAAAGGAGATCTTACAATTTGAAAACAGCGAACGCTTCAATGAAAAAGAAAAAGCGTTGCTGGCCTACGTAAGGGGAGTAACCACCAACAAAAGCACTACTGACGAGATCTTTCAAAACCTGCAACGCTTTTATTCCGACAAAGAAATAATAGAGATCACCTGGGTGAATGCCTCGGAAAATTATTTTAACCTGATGGCCAAACCAATGGGGCTTGAATCGGATGACCTGAAAGCAAAAAGCCGGCAGCAGGCAGAACAGTTGCAAGCGGCTATGGCTAAGGGATAAACGGTAAAAGGCTTTATCTGGCTGGCCTTGTTTTATTTTGTTGCAAAAAGATAGCAAATGGGAAATTACGCAGGTGGGATATATTAATGTAGTTTTTCATTTCAGTGTTAGTAAGAAGGTCTGGGATATTTTAGTTTATAATCTTTGTAAGCATACGCACCAGACCCTAATTGGTCACTATCGTTGTTCAGGAAAGTGATAAAATAGTCGCCACCCATTTCATAATGCCAAATACTGGTTTCCACTATTTTTCCTTTGCTGACAATAATGTAAGTCATGTCTTCTTTTAATTCAAGGTAGCAGGAATTGCAGTTTGGATATTCTGTTAGCCAGTAAATTCCAACCTGATCAAGTTGATTTTGTCTGTATTGTTCTTTCTCACAGGATTTAAATTTAAAAAATAAGAAGGCAAAGCATGCACTTCCAATGAGCGTCCAGGGTCTTGTTGGTTTGGGAGAAGTAAACGTCAATACCAGAAAACCCAGGCAGAATAATGCAAGGAGGATATAAATGCAGTAGGGTAAAAGTTCTGAAATGGCTGACATTAGTGATCTATAATTGGACTGTCTTTTCTTTTTTCTGGCAATCGGTTCCTGCAAAGGTTTTCTAAATTTACAAAAATTACGT
>Ga0136846_1222886_pt1 | contig 10174 bp, 8 predicted proteins | sample HopSoiMetagenom2_FD_96841 | JGI IMG/M metagenome (GOLD analysis project Ga0136846, IMG submission 96841) | Grasslands soil microbial communities from Hopland, California, USA - 2 Assembly 2016 (version 4) | ecosystem: Environmental > Terrestrial > Soil > Grasslands | place: USA: Hopland... | reverse complement strand
TCGCCGGCGAGGCTGTGCGCGTAGAAGACGGTCAGCGCGTTCAACGCGGCCTTCGACGATCGGTACGCCGCGAACCTCCCCTCGTGCACGAATTCCGGGCCGGTGGCCCAAGTCAGCGAGCCGGTGCCGCTGGAGACGTTGACGATGCGCGGGTGCGCGGAGCGGCGCAGGGCCGGCAGGAAGGCGTTGGTCACCGCGACGACGCCGAAGACGTTGGTGTCGTAGATGCGGCGGAACAGCTCAGGGTCCTCATGCTCGGCCGTCGGACCCTCGCCGGAGATGCCCGCGTTGTTGACCAGGATGTCCAACGTGTCGACGTGGCGCACGGCCGAGATGATACTCGCCGAATCGGTGACGTCCAGGACCAGGAGCCGGGCGTCGCCGCCGATTTCGTCGACGGCCCGCTGCCCGCGCTCGGCATCGCGCGAGCCGACGAATACAGTCGCCCCGGAGTCGGCGAGCTGCCGGGCGATCTCTTTACCGATTCCCTTGTTGGCCCCGGTGACCAGGGCGATCGAGGTGTCCATGGCTCCACCGTGTCCGCCGGGGCCGGGGGCAGCCAGGGATAATCGATACCAGGCACCCGGGCCGGCAATCGGCACAGGGCGCCTGAAGTGCGGCGGAACCGCTGGAGGTGGACCGATGGCCAAGACCGAGTTGGCACGATTCCTGCGTGATCGGCGGGAGCGCCTGGCGCCCGAGACGGCCGGCGTCTCCTCGGCCGGCAGGCGCCGCACTCCGGGGCTGCGCCGTGAGGAGGTCGCCGAGCTGGCGAGCATGTCGGTCGACTACTACGTGCGGCTGGAGCAGGCACGCGGGCCGCATCCGTCGCCGCGGATCCTGGAATCGCTGGCCGGCGCGCTCCAACTCGGCCACGCCGAGCGCGCGCATCTGTTCCGCCTGGCGGGCGTCCTGCCGACGCCGCCCGCGGGACCCTCGCACCAGGTCCGTCCATACGTGGCCGACCTGCTGCACCGGCTACCGCAGACCGCTGTGATCGTCACCGCGGCCGACTACGACGTGATCGCCTTCAACCCGCTGGCCCGAACACTCCTCGGCGAGCTGGGCGATCCCGGCGCCCGCGTGAACCTGGCCCGGCGACGCTTTCTGCACCCCGAACAGGTCCGGACCACCGACACCGGGGGGTTCGCCGAATACGTCGTCGCCCGGCTCCGCGCCGCCGTCGACCGGTATCCGGACGACCCGCGGCTGAGAGCCCTCGTGGCCGAGCTCGGATCGGCCAGCACGGAGTTCACCGAAGTCTGGGCCTCGAACCCGGTACGTGCCCCGGGTCACCGGACCAAGCGCCTGGAGCATCCGGAAGTCGGCTCGCTGCGGGTCAACTGCGACGTCCTGACCATCCCCGAGGACGACCAGCAGGTGGTCTTCATGACCGCCGACCCGGGGAGTCCGTCCTATCGTGCGTTCCAGGCCTTGGCGCCGGTCTGACCCAAATAAGAGATCTTCGACAGTTGCGCGTACCCGAATACGCCTGATGCGGGAGCCGTCGCGGGCAGGCCGCCGTAAGACTCCTCCTCACATCATCGACAGGGGGGTACGCACCATGTCTCGACGCACGTCCCGATACAGGTCCCGCGCGCTGGTCTCGGCCGGCGTGCTGGCCGCGGTCGCGGGAGCCGTGGCGCTGCCGACGACCTCCGCGCAGGCGGCGGCGCAGCACGGCAACGGCCACATCGCCTGGGCCGTCAACACGGCCGGTTGGAACGAGGCCAACGCGGACGGCTCCAACGCGCACGCCGTGACGCCCTCCGGTGGCGGCTATGCCGGCACCGGCCACGTCATCCAGGTCGCCTACTCCCCGGACGGCACGAAGGTCGCGTTCGCCGTCGCCATCCCCGCGTCCGGCGGCGCCGTCCCGACGGTCGAACTGTGGGTCGCCGACGCATCCGGTGCGAACGCGCGCCTGTTCCTCAAGGGCGCCACCGCGATGGGCCAACCGGTGTGGTCCCCCGACGGGACAAAGATCTACATCTCCCTGAGCGAAGCGGCCGCCGCGAACCGGATCGACGTGATCGACGTATCCCACGGGCCGGGGTCCGGCGTGACCGCGCTGCCCCAGGACGCGAACTGCTCCGCATCCTCGCCGACCGTGGCACCGAACGGCCGCGTCGCGTTCGTCGAGCTGTGCGCGGGGGCGGGAATGCCCATCGCCGTGACCGTCGACCCCGGGGCGACGGCACCGCGCCGGCTGAACGGGTTCCGGCCGGAACAGATGGCGTTCTCGCCCGACGGGACGTGGATCGCCTACCTCCAGTCCGAGGGCCCGAACATCGGCTTGTTCATCATCCCGGCCAACGGCGGCTCCCGAGTCCAGATCAGCACCGGGAGCCGCGGCGGGACCGTCTCCTGGGCGCCGGACGGCGCGAGCCTGCTCACCTGGACCAGCAAGTCCACGGGTGGACCGGACGAGGTCGGCGTGTTGAACAAGGTCGCCACCAAACCGAACTCACCGCTGGTGCCGATCGAGACCGAGACCGCTCCCGACATCGGGTACAGCGCCAGCTGGCAGACCGGCGCGAGCACCGCCCCGGCCCGCCCGGCCGCCGACCGGATCGGCGGCGCCGACCGCATCGAGACCTCGGTCCGCGCCTCGCAATGGTCGTTCGACGCCACCGGAACCGGCGGCCGGCAGGCGGCCGGCGCGGTCATCACCCGCTCGGACACCTTCGCCGACGCCTTGGCGGGCAACGCGCTGGCGGCCGAGAAGGACGGTCCGCTGTTCATGACCGACACCGCCGCACTCGACCAGCGGGTGAAGAACGAACTGGGCCGCATCCTGCCGCCCGGCGCGAACGTCTACATCCTCGGCGGTACCAGGGCCCTGAGCACGAAGGTCGACGACGCGGTCGCCGCGCTGGGCTTCAAGCCCGTGCGCCTGGCCGGCGACGGCAACGCCTACGCCGACGACCGCTACGGCACCGCGCAGGCCATCGCCGCGGAGATCACCGGCTTCACCTGGACCGGCGGCTCGCCGGTCCCGAACGCCGCCCCGCACTCGGTCTTCGTCGCCACCGGCGAGAACTACCCCGACGCGCTGGCGGCCGGCGCCGCGGCGGCCCAGGACCCGACCGGCACCGGTGTGGTGATGCTGTCGGCCGGCACCAGCCTGATGCCCTGGACCCAGGCCTACCTCGCGAAGCTCGACCCGGCCAAGACCCACGTCTACACCGTCGGCGGCCAGGCGACCACCGCCGTGGCGAAGGCGTTCCCGCAGTGGAAGGGCCTGACCACGCCGCTGTCCGGCGCCGACCGCTTCGAGACCGCGTATCTGGTCGCGACCCGCTCGATGTTCGGCCCCGCGCTCCACGAGGTCGGCGTCGCGACGGCCACGAACTGGCCGGACGCGCTGTCCGGCGGTGCGCTGATCGGTTTGCGGCACGGGCCGCTGCTGCTGGCCGGCGCGGACGGCCTGAGCGCCCAGGAGCTGAGTGTTCTGAAGGCGCCGGGTCTGGGCGGGATCGCGGTGTTCGGCGGCACGGCCGTCGTGTCCGACCCGATCCTGTCCGCCACGGCCGACGCCGCGTTCGGTAAGGGCGCTTGGGATAAGGGCTCGAACCGGCAGGCGCCGGCACTCAAGTAATCCGCGGCTGACACCTCGTCGGCACCGGCGCACGGCGCGCCCGGGATGGCCCCGCACGGGTCACACCGGGCGCGCCTTCGTCGTCCCGCCGTCCGGCCGTCCCGCCGTCCAGCCGTCCATCCGTCCAGCCGTCCGCGGAACTCGATTCGCCAGAGCGGCCACCTTTCTATAGCGACCGCTAAAGAACGTGCTATCGTCCTTCCTTAGCAACCGCTACAAAATTATCGACGAACCCTGCGATCCGGAGTCACCCCATGCGCGCTGTCATCCAGAACTCCTTCGGCGAACCGGCCGTCCTGCACGTCGCCGAGGTCCCCAAGCCCCAGCCGATCCCCACCGAGGTCCTGGTGCGCGTCCACGCCACAGCGGTGAATCCGGTGGACGCGGTGGTCAGATCCGGCGTGTTCCCGTTGCTGGGCGAGCCGCCGTTCATCCTCGGCTGGGACGTCTCAGGGGTCGTCGAAGAGGTGGTTCCCGGCGTCACCAGATTCGAGGCCGGCGACGAGGTGTTCGGGATGCCGTTCTTCCCGCGTGCGGGCAACGGCTACGCCGAGTACGTCGCCGTGCCCTCGCGGCAGCTGGCCCGCAAGCCCGCCTCGATCAGCCACGAGCAGGCCGCCGCGCTGCCACTGGCCGGGCTCACCGCCTGGCAGGCGCTGAACGACGCGGCCGATCTCCAGCCGGGACAACGAATCCTGATCCATGCCGGAGCCGGCGGCGTCGGGCACCTGGCCGTACAGATCGCCAAAACCCGCGGCGCGCACGTCATCGCCACCGCCAGCGCGGCGAAGCACGACTTCGTCCTGGGCCTCGGCGCGGACGAGGTCGTCGACTATCGCAGCGTCGACTTCACCACCGCGATCAGCGACGTCGACGTCGTCCTGGAAACCGTCGGCGGACCGGTCGGCCCGAAGTCGATCGAGGTGCTGCGCCCGGGCGGCCTGCTCGTCACCATCGTGGACCGGGCCAACGCCGACCTGCGCGCCGCCACGATCGCCGCCGGGAAGCGGTTCGCGGACATCGCCGTGGAACCGGACCATGTCGGCCTGGAGGCGCTCGCGGAGCTCGTCGACAGCGGAAGACTACGGCCTTACGTCGAGCACGTACTCCCGTTGGCGGAGGTCGCGAAGGCCCACGAGCTCGTCGAATCCGGCCGCACGCGCGGCAAGATCGTGCTGACCGTTCAGCCCGGGTTCCAGGGCGGGTGATCGCCGCCGGACCGGGGCCGCTGGAGCCGCATACGCCTTCGTGAACCGCCGGGTCCACCCCATCGCGACCCGGCGGCGGCTAAGTGTGTTGAGCCGGCTGCTCAGCGGCTCATCGGCGTCTCCTGCCCCACATGCGACAGCTTCTCCGGGTTGCGGACGATGTAGAGCCCGGAGATGAGCCCGTCCTGCACGTGCATGGCGATCACACTGACCTCGCCGTCGGAGTGGACGAGCAGGGCCGGGGCGCCGTTGATCTGCGCGGGCTCGAACGCCACCCTGCCCCTGAGCTGGGGCAACCCCTGCGACAGCGCCGTACCCAGAGCCCCGGCCCCGACGATCGGCTCCAGGAACGCCTGCCGGACACCGCCGCCGTCGCCCAGCGCGACCACGTCCGGCGCGAGCATGTCGAGCAGCCCCTGCAGGTCCCCGGTCTCGATCGCGCGCTGGAACGCCGCGAGCGCTTCCCGGGTCTCGGCGGCCGACGCGATACCGCGCGGCCGGCGAGCGGCGACGTGGTTGCGGGCCCGGTGCGCGATCTGCCGCACCGCCGCCGGAGTCTTGTCGACCGCCTCGGCGATCTCGCCGTAGTCGAGGTCGAACACCTCGCGCAGCACGAACACCGCGCGCTCGGTCGGCGTCAGCGTCTCCATCACCAGCAGCATCGCCATCGAGACGCTGTCGGCCAGTTCCACGTCCTCGGCCACGTCCGGCGCGGTGAGCAGCGGCTCGGGGAGCCAGGGTCCGATGTAGGTCTCCTTGCGCCGCCCGAGCGTGCGCATGTGGGTCAGCGCCTGGCGGGTGGCGATCCGGACCAGGTACGCACGGCGGTCCCGCACGCTGTCCAGGTCGACCCTGGTCCAGCGCAGCCAGGTCTCCTGCAGCACGTCCTCGGCGTCGGCGGCCGAGCCGAGCATCTCGTAGGCGACCGTGAACAGCAGATTGCGATGGGCGACGAAGGTGTCGGTGGCGGTCTCGGTGACGGTCATGGCGGGGCCCGTTCTTCTCGTTTCCTTGGTCAGGAGACGACGGACGGGCCGCTTTTGTGACATGTGGATGATGTGACGCGCGTCACACCCTCTCGACCGCTACTGGCGTTACCGCGCGGAGGCGTGCACCCGCGCCTCCGCCAGGCGCGCTTCGAGGAAACCCCGCTCGGCGTGGTTATCGCTGAGCAGCAAAGCTTCCTCGTACGCTGTCACGGCTTCCGGCCAGCGTCTCAACCTCCTGAGGAAGTCGGCGCGGGTGGCGGCGAGGTACCGGTACGTCGCCAGGGCGGGCTCGGCCGCCAACGGCGCCAACGCGTCCAATCCCGCCTGGGCGCCATCGCGCATCCCCACCGCGACCGCTCGATTCAGCTCCACGACCGGTGACGGCCACAACCGCAGCAGCACGTCATAGAGGGACACGATCTCCATCCAGTCCGTGGCCTCGAAGGCCGGCGCCTCGGCGTGCACCGCGGCGATCGCGGCCTGAACCGCATAGCGCGTGGGCGGTCCGCCGCGCAGAGCCATCGTGAGCAACTCGATGCCCTCGGCGATGATCCGCTGATCCCACCGCGACCGGTCCTGGTCTGCGAGCAGCACCAGCCGGCCGTCGTCGCCGACGCGAGCCGCGCGCCGGGCGTCGACGAGAAGCGACAACGCCAGCAGGCCGGCGGGCTCGACGGCCCGCGGCAGCAGCCGGTGCAGCGTCCGGGCCAGATCCACCGCGCAGGCGACCAGATCGTCGCGGATGAGGGCGGTACCGACCGGCGCGTTCTCGCCGGTGGTGAACACCAGATGCACCACTTCGCAGACTGCTGACAGCCGTTCCGGCAGATCCGCCGCGTCCGGAACCCGATACGGGATCCGGGCCGCCGCGATCTTCTTCTTCGCCCGGGTGATGCGCGCGGCCATGGTGCTCTCCGAGACCAGGAACGCGCGCGCGACCTCGGTGGTGGACAGCCCGCACACCAGGCGCAGGGTCAAGGCGACCCGTGCGTCCCGGGACAACGCCGGGTGGCAGCACGTGAAGACCAGTCGCAGCATGTCGTGAGCAAGCGCCGACGGCCCGGCGGCGTCCTGGGGATCGAGCGCGACCTCGTCCTCGACCAGCAGCGGCAGCGCCCGCCGCCACACCGATTCCCGGCGCAGCAGGTCGCGGGCCCGGTTGCCGGCCACCGTCTTGAGCCACGCCTCCGGCCGGTCCGGGATGCCGTGGTCCGGCCAGCTCCGCAGCGCTTGCGCGTACGCGTCCTGCACGCACTCCTCGGCCGTGTCCAGATCCCTGGTCAACCGGACCGTCGCGGCCAGTACCGCGCCCCAGTGTCCGCGGTGTGCTCGGGCGACCGCCTCGGCGACGGCTGCTTCGGCGGTCACTGAATCACCCTCCCCGGTCAGCCGCGGTGCACGAGCGGCGTGATCTCCACCCCGGAGTGCTCGTGCCGGACCTCGGCGAGCAGCCCGACCCACTTCACCACTTCATCGAGATCGGTGGCCTCCAGCAGATAGAAGCCGCCGACGACCTCCTTGGTCTCCAGGAACGGCCCGTCGGTCACCGACGGCGTGTCCCCGTCACCGCGCCGCAGCGTGGTCGCGGTCGTCGGCGGCTCCAACTGCCCCGACGCGAGCACCGCGGACCCGGCCCGCTCCCAGAACTCCCGGTGTCCGGCATCGATCTCGCCCATCTCTTGCGGGGACATCGACGCCCAGCGCTTCGCGTCGCCGTAGATGAGGACCATGTACTTCGTCATGGCGGCAGCCCTTTCGTCTCGGGTCCGAATCGACCCTCTCACTAGTAGAGACGAACTGCGACGCACCGGATCGACACCGGCGGCCGCCGGATCCCCGGTGTAACAGATTCGGAGCTGGCAACGCCTGTATTCCCGAGGGACCGCGGAGCCCGCGTACGGTGGCCGCCTCTCTCCTGGACGCGTCGCGCCGCACCCCCCGAACGGCGCGGCGCGTCCCCCATTCCAGGCGCCGATACCTTCCTCTGCTATGTTCGTATCACGAACTATCGAGGAGGCTCCCATGTCCGATCCCGTAGTGCGCTTCGGCATCGGCGTGTCCAACGCGGTCCGCGACATCCCGCAGACGTTGGACATCGTCGCCCAGGTCGACCAAGCCGGACTGGACCACTTCTCGGTCTCCGACCATCCCTACCTGGGCCGCCTTCTCGACGCCTACTCCGTCATCGGCTTCGCGCTCGGCCGCACCGCGCGCATCAACGGCATGGTCAACGTGACCAACCTCCCCGTGCGGCCGGCCCCGATGCTGGCGCGCGCCGTCACTTCGCTGTCCGCGCTGTCCGGCGGCCGCATCGTGCTCGGTCTCGGTGCCGGCGGCTCCTGGGACGACATCACGCGCCTCGGGGTCAAGCGCCTGAGCGGTGCCGAGGCGGTGCGCGCGTTCGAGGAATCCTTCACTCTTATCAGGTCCCTGACCGGCGGTGGCTCCCCGGTGACCTTCGACGGCGAGTTCTACCACGTGGACCGTCTTGAGCCGGCCCGGATCCCGGCTCCGGAGATCTGGACGGGTTCGGTCGGCCGCAAGTCCCTGGCCGTCACCGGCCGCCAGGCCGACGGCTGGATCCCGGGCCACGCCGCCGACTGGCTCAGCACCCGCTACCGCGAATCGCGGCCGATCATCGACGAGGCGGCCGCGGCGGCCGGCCGCGACCCGAGCGCCGTCGCGACGATCTTCAACTTCCCGGGCCGGATGAGCCCGACGCCGCTGGCCGTCACGCGCGACGAGGACGGCCGCTGGCTCGGCGGCTCGGTGGCGCAGTGGGTGGAGGAGCTGACCGGCGCGGTGCTGGAGCATCGCGCGGGCGGCTTCACCTACTTCCCGACCGGTGACGTCCCGGTGGAACGCGCCTCCGCGGTGTGGGCTCAGGAGGTTGTGCCGGGTGTGCGCGACGCGCTGGCGAAACTCGCGGCCGATCGCCCGTGAGGCAGGTCACACATATAGCTGTCACATCAAGGTCGGCTCGGTGGTCTACATGGCGAAACCAAAACGCAGACCTAAGGAGTCCCGAGATGGAAGCCCGCTTCAACTACTACGGCACCACCATCGGCCAGAAGTTCACCAAGTACATCGTCTCCGCGGGCCGGGTCGCCGAGGGCGCAGGGGTGCCGTATGCGACGGTGCAGCTGGTGCTGCTGCGCGCCAGCCAGATCAACGGCTGCGGCGTTTGCACCGACATGCACTTCAAGGACGCCGTCCACGCCGGGGACCAGCCCGAGCGCCTGAACCTGGTGGCGGCCTGGCGCGAGGCCACGGTCTTCACCGACGCCGAGCGCGCCGCGCTGGAGCTGGCCGAGGAGGGCACGCGCATCGCCGACGCCGCCGGCGGGGTCAGCGACGAGGTGTGGGCGCGGGCGGCCGAGCACTACGACGACGAGCAGCTCGCCGCGTTGATCTCGACGATCGCCGTGATCAACGTCTACAACCGGCTGAACGTCATCGCCCGCGTCCCGGCCGGGGACTACAAGCCCGGCCAGTGGGCGTGAGCGGCCGCGTGCTTCAGCAGGTCTTGTAGACGTAGGACGAACCGCCGGCCGCGCTCACGTCGACATCGCGCTGCACGATCGCGATGCGGCCGGCGTATCCGCGGCAGGCGGCGGACAGGCCCTTGGCGTCGTATTCGACGTCGACGACGTGGCCGGCGTAGGTGTCCGCGTACTTGCCGCACTCGTCGTAGTCGCCGCACTGCTCGGTGACCGCGAAGTCGAAGCCGATCTGGTGCGCACGCGGCAGGAATTCGGCGGTGTTCTTCTGCGCTATGGCCAGCCCCTTGGCGTGGGCGAGCCGGGCCAGTTCGGTGGCCAGCGCGACGTCCTGGTCGGCGGTGAGCAGGCCTTGGGAGCGGGAGTAGGAGTCGAGGTTGTCGGGTTCGACCGCCTGGAAGCCCTTGGCCGCGCAGCCGTCCAGCCAGCCGCCGACGATCTTCGCGATCGCGGCGCGCTTGGCGTCGGTGGAGACGTCGAGGAGCTGCTCGTTCCAGTTCTGGTCGATCACCGGCGCGCCGGAGGCGGTCTTGAGCAATAGGTCCGGGTGGTTGGTGCGCCACCAGTCGGTGGCGTCGGGCTGGGCCTGGAAGGCGTTGACGTAGCAGATGGCGTACAGGCCCGGCGCCGGCGACGCCGACCGGTCGCGGGAGACGATCTGGACGCCGGCCGGCGGCGGGTAGGCGCCGCCGATCTGGTAGTCCCACTTCACGCCGGTCGGGAGCGGTTTGACCGAGCCGGCGGGAGCGGCGCTCGGTGCGCTGCTGGTCGGAGGCGGTGACGGGTGGGAGGGCGTCGTGGATGCGGGTATGGACGCTGACGTCGCGGAGGCCGGAGCCGGATGCGATGCCGAGGTCGCCGGTGATGTCGTCGATG
>Ga0136846_1238622_pt1 | contig 10175 bp, 5 predicted proteins | sample HopSoiMetagenom2_FD_96841 | JGI IMG/M metagenome (GOLD analysis project Ga0136846, IMG submission 96841) | Grasslands soil microbial communities from Hopland, California, USA - 2 Assembly 2016 (version 4) | ecosystem: Environmental > Terrestrial > Soil > Grasslands | place: USA: Hopland... | reverse complement strand
GCCCGCTCATCACGCCAAAAGACCCCTGCTCGTCGTTGCAAATGCTCGCCATAGCCCTGGCTATGGCTGCGCTTTGCGCCTAGATCAGGCGCCTTTTGACGCGCTGCTCGGGCATGCTCGAAAAACTCTCAGCCTCTAAGGTCGTCCAGGCCATCACGATTACAAAAGTCACAGAACCGTTCACGTGAAAACCCTCCGCCTTCAACTTCGCTTTCTTATTCCCCTTCTGCTGACATTGGTAGCAGCCGCCTACCTGGCGTTGCCTCTGATGGATCAGCTCACGCTCAGGTGGTTCGCGCGGGACTTGAACACCCGGGGTGAACTCGTCGCCAACACGCTGTCCGACCCGATCGGCGAATCGCTGGCGCAAGACAACCGCAAGCGGCTGCAGTCGCTGATCGACCGGGCCATCCAGGATGAGCGCATGGTGGCCATCGGGCTGTGCACGCCCGATGGGACCATGCTTGTGCGCACGGCACAGTTTCCAAAGACACTGACTTGCGGCAGCGCCAATCTGATGGCGCAGCAGCCCGATCCGCGCTTGCGCATCGAAGGCGGACCGGTGCATGTCGGCATCCACCCGGTAACGACTGAAACCGGGCGCATCGCGGACCTCGTGCTGCTGCATGACCTGAGCTTCGTCGACCGCCGCAGCCTCGACACCCGTCGCTACTTGATCATCCTCATCTCCTGCCTGGGCCTCGCCATGGCGCTCATCACGATGGTGGTGGCTCAGTTGAGCTGGCGCGGCTGGGTGTCGGGCGTGCGTGCCATCATGCGCGGCGAGGGCTTGCTGAGCCCGATGCTGGGGCCGACCAATGGCAACTCGCAGCCGCCGCCGGAACTGCAGCCCTTCGCAGCAGACCTGCGTGCCCGGCTGCGCGACCTGGAGGACGAATACCGCCGTGCCCAGGGCCCTGAGGCCGAATGGAATCCGGAGAAGCTTCGCAACTTGCTGCATACCCGGCTGCGAGGTGATCAGGTGATCGTGGTGTCCAACCGCGAGCCCTACATCCACGAGATGGAGGGCGACCATATCGTCGTCAAGCGCCCCGCGAGCGGGCTGGTGACGGCCGTCGAGCCGGTGATGCGCGCCTGCTCGGGCACATGGATCGCGCACGGCAGCGGAAACGCCGATCGCAAGGCGGTCGATTCGCACGACCGAGTGCGAGTGCCGCCGGGCCAGGAGGACTACACGCTCAAGCGCCTGTGGCTCACGGCCGAGGAAGAGAAGGGCTACTACTACGGCTTCGCCAATGAAGGTCTGTGGCCGCTGTGCCACGTGGCCCACGTGCGGCCGGTATTCCGCGAAAGCGACTGGCAGGCCTACCGCGAAGTGAACCAGCGGTTCGCGGATGCGGTGGTGGCCGAGTCGCGCAGTGAAGACCCGATCGTGCTGGTGCAGGACTACCACTTTGCGCTGCTGCCTGCGATGATTCGCGCCAGGCTTCCGCGCGCGACCATCCTGACCTTCTGGCACATCCCATGGCCCAACCCCGAATCCTTTGGCATATGCCCATGGCGCCGCGAATTGCTGCAGGGCATGCTGGGCAGCACCATCCTTGGTTTTCACACGCGCTACCACTGCAAGAACTTCCTGGAGACTGTGGATCGCTACCTCGAGGCGCGCATCGAGCATGAGCATTCGACGATCTCGTTTCAGCAGGACACGACCTTGATTGCCGACTATCCGATCTCCATCGAATGGCCCAACGAGGAAGTGGTGGCGTCGTGGCCATCCATCGAGGCATGCCGCAGGAGATTGTTCGATCGGCTGAACCTCGGACCCGACCACAAGGTCGCCGTGGGCGTCGACCGCTTCGACTACACCAAGGGCATTCTCGAGCGGCTGCATGCGGTGGAGCGCATGCTGGAGAAGTACCCCGAATGGATCGGGCGATTCACCTTCGTGCAGGTGGCGGCGCCGTCGCGCAGTTCGCTGGAGGAATACAAGTCTTTCCAGGACCGCATCCACAACGTCACGGTGCGCATCAACGAGCGCTTCGGCCGGGCGGGCTACGCACCTGTGCATCTGCTCGCGCAGCATTTCGGACACGACGCCGTCAACCAGCTGTACCGCGGCGCCGACGTGTGCGTGGTGACGAGCCTGCACGACGGCATGAATCTCGTGTGCAAGGAATTCGTGGCGGCGCGCGACGACCAGCAGGGCGTGCTCATCCTGAGCCGCTTCGCCGGGGCGGCGCGCGAAATGCCCGAGGCCTTGATCGTCAATCCGTACCACGTCGAAGAGACGGCGGACGCCTTGCTGCGCGCCATCACCATGCCGGCGGCGGAGCAGCACGAGCGCATGGCAAGCCTGCGCATGACGGTGCGCGAATTCAACGTCTACCGATGGGCTGGCCGCATGCTGGCCGATGCGGGCCGCACGCGCTTGCGCGAGCGGATCGAAGCACGTGTTCAACGACACCAGGACTCTCACATCGATGCGGCACCTCTTCTCACCCGAGGGTGATCAGGCCCTGGACGCCGTGATGCGGTTGTCGCCGCTGTTGGCGTTCGATTTCGATGGAACGCTCGCGCCGATCGTGGCTCTGCCGCACGAGGCGAGGGTTCCTGCTGCGGTGTCGCAAGCACTTGCGCATTTGGGCGCGCGCTGGCCGGTGGCGATCATCACCGGCCGCAGCGTGGCGGACGTGGAACCCCGGCTCGGTTTCCATCCGCGGTACATCATCGGAAACCACGGCGCGGAGGATCCCGAACTCGGACCGCCGTCATCGGCGTCCCAGGCGCTCGACTCGATCCGGCATCGCATCGAGGCTCGATCCGAGGTTCTGCGTCGAAGCGGCATCGTTGTCGAGGACAAGCAGTACTCGCTCGCTTTGCACTACCGCCTCACGCATGACCCCGGCGCGGCGCTGGTGTGCATCGAGGAATTGCTTCAGGGGGTGGAGCCGGCGGTGAAGCGCTTCGGCGGGAAGTGCGTGGTGAACGTGATGGCGACCGGGCTGCCCGACAAAGGTGATGCGCTCGCGTCGCTGGTGCAGCGCGAACAAGCGGGCGGGGCGGTTTTCGTCGGTGACGATGTCAACGACGAGGCGGTCTTCATGCGCGCCACACCGCACTGGCTCACGATCAAGATCGGGCGGGAAGATCCGCTGTCGCGCGCGATGTTCTTCTTGGACAGCGACGCGGAACTGGTGGAGGTTCTTGAGCGAATGCAGGCGCTGGCGGGGACTTGAGGATTTGGCCAGAAACAATCCGGGCCAAATCCTGACTCTTCCTGGTCGCGCCTTGCATCGAATCCGGCATTCACCGAAGTGACATGGGTTCGTATCCCGCGTTGAATCGATCCGGCTTGAATTCACGCCGAATTCCCTTACATCGAAGGAATCGAGAGGATTAACCATGCGACTTGACAAACTCACGACCAAGTTCCAAGAAGCCCTGGCCGATGCCCAAAGCCTGGCCGTCACGCGCGACAACCCCTACATCGAGCCGGTGCATTTGCTCGCCGCGATGCTGGCCCAGCCCGATGGTCCGAAGGCATTGCTCGAACGTGCCGGGGTGAACACCGCGAAGCTGCAAGCCACGCTCGAACGAGAAATCAACAAGCTGCCCCAGGTGCAAGGCGGCGAACAGGTTCAGGCCAGCCGGGAACTCGGAGCCTTGCTGCAGGCCGCGGAAAAAGAAGCCTCAAAGCGAAGTGACCAGTTCATCGCGAGCGAGATGTTTCTGTTGGCCGCAGCCGATAGCAAGACGCTCGGGCCCCTGGTCAAGGAACACGGCCTGAGTCGCAAGGCCCTGGAAGCCGCCATCGACGCGGTGCGCGGCGGACACAAGGTTGACAGCGCCGAAGCTGAAGGCCAGCGCGAGGCTTTGAAGAAATACACGCTCGACCTCACCGAGCGAGCCAGAAAAGGCAAGCTCGACCCGGTGATTGGCCGTGACGACGAAATCCGCCGTGCTATCCAGGTGCTGCAGCGTCGCACCAAGAACAACCCGGTGCTGATCGGCGAGCCTGGCGTGGGCAAGACGGCCATCGTCGAAGGCCTGGCCCAGCGAATCGTCGCGGGCGAAGTGCCCGACTCGCTCAAGAGCAAGCGCGTGCTGGTGCTCGACATGGCCCTGCTGCTTGCAGGCGCAAAATTCCGTGGAGAGTTCGAGGAGCGCCTCAAGTCCGTGCTGAAGGAAGTCGCGCAGGACGAAGGCCAGACCATCGTCTTCATCGACGAGATCCACACGATGGTGGGCGCCGGCAAGGCCGAGGGCGCCATCGACGCGGGCAACATGCTGAAGCCGGCCTTGGCGCGCGGCGAACTGCATTGCATCGGCGCGACCACGCTTGATGAATACCGCAAGTACATTGAAAAAGACGCGGCGCTGGAACGCCGCTTCCAGAAGATCCTCGTGGGCGAGCCCACTGTGGAGGCGACCATCGCCATCCTGCGCGGCCTGCAGGAAAAATATGAGGTTCACCACGGTGTAGAGATCACCGACCCGGCCATCGTAGCCGCGGCAGAGCTGAGCCATCGCTACATCACCGATCGCTTCCTGCCCGACAAGGCCATCGACTTGATCGACGAAGCGGCAGCCAAGGTCAAGATCGAGATCGACTCGAAGCCGGAGGCGATCGACAAGCTCGACCGCCGCTTGATCCAGTTGAAGATTGAGCGTGAAGCGGTCAAGCGCGAGAAGGACGAGGCGTCGAAGAAGCGGCTCGGCCTGATCGAGGTGGAAATCGAGCGACTGAACCGCGAGATTGCCGACCTGGAAGAGATATGGAAGGCCGAGAAGGCCGCGGCGCAAGGATCTGCTCACGTGAAGGAGGAGATCGACCGCATTCGCACGCAGATCGAGGAATTCAAGCGCAAAGGCGACTTCAACAAGGTGGCAGAGCTGCAATACGGCAAGCTGCCCGAACTCGAGCGTACGCTGAAAGAAGCGCAAGCCAAGGAAGCGAAGAAGGGAGCCGAGCCGGGCCGTCCCCAGCTGCTGCGCACGATGGTGGGCGCTGAAGAAATCGCCGAAGTCGTGGCGCGCGCCACGGGCATTCCGGTGTCCAAGCTGATGCAGGGCGAGCGCGAGAAGCTGCTGCAGATGGAAGCAAAGCTCCACGAGCGAGTGGTGGGGCAGGACGAAGCCATCACCGCGGTGGCGAATGCGATTCGCCGCTCACGTTCGGGCATTGCAGACCCGAATCGTCCGACGGGGTCGTTCCTGTTCCTGGGCCCCACCGGCGTGGGCAAGACGGAGCTGTGCAAGGCCTTGGCGGGCTTCTTGTTCGACAGCGAAGACCACATGATCCGCGTCGACATGAGCGAGTACATGGAAAAGCATTCGGTGAGCCGCCTGATCGGTGCGCCGCCGGGGTATGTAGGCTACGACGAAGGCGGCTATCTGACCGAGTCCGTGCGCCGAAAGCCTTACAGCGTGCTGCTTCTTGATGAAGTCGAGAAGGCACATCCGGATGTGTTCAATGTCCTGCTGCAGGTATTGGACGATGGCCGACTGACCGATGGTCAAGGCCGCACGGTCGACTTCAAGAACACGGTGATCGTGATGACGTCCAATCTCGGGTCGCACGAAATCATGCGGCTGGCGGGCCAAGACAGCGAGACGATCCGAGATGCGGTGTGGGTCGAGGTGAAGCAGCACTTCCGTCCGGAGTTCCTGAACCGCATCGACGAGACGGTGGTCTTCCACGCGCTCGACGCGAAGAACATCGAGGCCATCGCGAAGATCCAGTTGAAGGTGCTGGAGTCGCGCCTGGAAAAGATGGAAATGAAGCTCGACGTGTCGCCGTCGGCGCTGGCCCAACTGGCGAAGGCGGGGTTCGATCCGGTCTTTGGTGCGCGGCCCTTGAAGCGGGCCATTCAACAGCACGTCGAGAACCCGGTGGCAAAGCTGATCCTCGAAGGGAAGTTCGCGCCGAAGGATGTGATTCCGGTGGGTATCGAAGCGGGCGAGTTTGTCTTCCGGCGAACTGTCCACTGAGAGGCTGAGAGTATTTCGATCATGCCCGCTCATCACGTCAAAGACCCCTGCTCGTCGTTGCAAATGCTCGCCATAGCCCGGGCTATGGCTGCGCTTTGCGCCTAGATCAGGTGCCTCTTGACGCGCTGCTCGGGCACGCTCGAAAAACTCTCAGCCTCTGATCGCCCGGCGGATTTCAGCTGCTGGGCGCTTCGAACAGTGCATCCATCCGCATGATTTGCAGCCTCGCCAGCGTGAGGTTGGCATGGGTCTTGTCGAGCACTGCGTGCATGGCGAGGCCGGGATGCTTGGGCACTGCGCGCAGCACCAAGTGATGCGCGCCCAACGTGATGGCTGCTTCAGGCAATGCATGACCCAGGCCCAAGGTGCGGCTGGTGGTCAGCATGGCCGCCAGCAAGTCCGAGCCGTGCGTTGCCAGATCTTCCGGCCCCGGACTTGCGCCCGCGTGCCTGAGGTCGTTGCCGGTGGCGACTTCGAAAATACACACGCTCACCATGCCGGTGAGTTCGCTCAACTGCTGCACGTAGCGGCTCAGAGGGTCGAGTGATGCGGCATCGCGTGAACTCTGGCTGGGCACGGGCGGCATGGGCCTCAACGGCAGTGGAGCACTTGACCGATGCCCGGTTTCTTGCGCAGAACGTTGCAAGGCCCCTTGCGCCATGGGCGGAGCGAACGACGACTGCCGTGTCGCAGCCAATCCTTTCGGCTGCGCGCCATAGCCCGCGGCTGGCGGCGATCCGGATGCCGGCGATGCGCCCGAGCGCATCTCCTGCCGCAGGCGGCCCCAAGTGCTGCTGATGAAATTCCACGCGTCTGCAGGCCTTGTCACATGCGGCGTGGTGCGCACATTGACGCCGGTGCCGCGCCCGAGCTCCATGCCCTGCGTCACCAGCGCGTTGGCAGGGGACAGGGGCAGGAGCAGCAGATTCCGATTGGGCCATGGCCCGGTGATCATGTCGTCGTGCAGCGGCTTGAAGATGCCGGTGATCGAATGGCCCGGCACGTCGCCGACGAGGATCACGCTGAGCGTACTGAAGCCAAGCAGGGTGCGCGCAAGTGCATGGCGCGAGGTGGTGTCGGCATCGGCTTCGGTCGAGTAGACGCGCAGTGCCTTGCCTTCGGCGGTAGGCAGTTCGACGAACTCAAGCGTGGCGAGTGTGTTGCCGTGGCCCTGTCGACGGATTACCAGCTTCTGCACTGCGCCCTTGCTCGCTGCGGCGATGCCTGCGAGCAGCTTGCGCGACGAATGCGTGGCCACGTCGTGGATGGCGATGAACTCGGGGTGGAGATGCTCGAACTGCTGCTGCATCGCGGGCCCCGCGTCGCAGGTGACGAACAGTTCGCGCAGGTGATCGCCGACGAGGCGGCCGACGTCTTTTTGCTCGGCCTCCAGGTACGCGTCTTCATCGCGCACGATCTGCGTTTGCGCTCGCGTGGATTGCCAGGCTTCAGGCTCTTTGGCGGCCTGCTCGTCTGGCGGTTGGGAGGCAGTCCAGGCGGAGCCTCCGGGATTGGGAAGGTTCATGGTTCGATTCCCTGCCAGAGAAGATGCGCTTCTGTCTTGGGCAGTGTAGGTGAGCAGGCCCCTCGCGGAGGCCGCAAATTTCATGATTCCACAGCCCGGTCAGGGCGACCATCCCACGATGTTGGGATGGAGTTGCGCCGATGGAGCATGTTGCGTGGCCCATACTTTCCAATCGCAGACGGCCACCAGTGTCGCGTCAAGCCACAGGTGTCGGCTGCTCGCTTGCTCTCGAAGCGCATTGCGGCGTTGCGCCTCCTCGCCATAGCGACGGCTATGACTCGTCGGCGCGCCTTGCACTGCGCTGCGACAGCGGCGCGAATCAACCGACACTTGTGGCTTGACGCGACACTAGAATGCTCCGTCCCATCACCTCCTATCGCCGACCAAAGGTTTCTTGACTTGAAGCCAATACATCGGCTTGCGCGCCCATGATCCAAGCTGTTGCAACCAGTACCGCACCGGTGGTGATCGTGGGGGCCGGCTTGGCCGGGCTCACCGTTGCGCTTCACGTTGCGGAGCACCGCCCGGTCGTCGTGCTTGCAAAACGTGACCTGGAAGAGGGCGCCACAGCGTGGGCACAGGGGGGCATCGTCGGCGTGCTGGGCAGCGACGATAGCATTGAATCCCATGTGCGCGACACGCAAGACGCGGGCGCCGGGCTGGTGGACGAACAAACGGCGCGGTTCATCGCCGAACACAGCGCGGACGCGATCGAATGGCTGGTCAAGAGTGGCGTGCCGTTTTCGCCGGACCCTGAAGGCCCGCTGGGCCTTCATCTCACACGCGAAGGCGGCCATGCTGTGAGGCGCATTGCACATGCTGCCGATGCGACCGGCAAGGCCATTCACCATGCCCTGCTCGAACGCGTGCGCAACCACCCGAACATCGAGCTTCGCGAGCGCTGGATGGCGCTGGACGTGATCACCTCGCGCCATCTCAAACGAGAAGAAACGCCGCACTGCTACGGCATCTACGCGCTCGACATCGACCACCAGCGCGTCGAGACGCTGGCGGCCTCGGCGGTGGTGATGGCGACCGGCGGTGTCGGCAAGGTCTACCGCTACACCAGCAACCCCGACACGGCCACGGGCGACGGCATCGCGATGGCATGGCGGGCCGGATGCCGCATCGGGAACATGGAGTTCATCCAGTTTCACCCGACTTGTCTATACCACCCGCAGGAACGCAGCTTCCTGATCACAGAGGCGCTGCGGGGCGAAGGTGCCTTGCTGAAGCTGCCCGACGGCACGCGCTTCATGGCGGCGCACGACGAGCGGCTCGAACTTGCACCGCGCGACATCGTGGCCCGCGCCATCGACTTCGAGATGAAGAAGCACGGCCTTGACTATGTGGAGCTCGACGCGACGCACCTGGGTGAGCCCTTCTTGCAGGAGCACTTCCCCACGATCTATGCGCGCTGCATGAAGCTCGGCATTGACATCGCGCGACAGCCGATTCCCGTGGTGCCGGCTGCACACTACACCTGCGGCGGCATCGTGACCGATCTGCTGGGACGCTCCGACCTGCCGGGGTTGTATGCGGTGGGCGAGACGACCTACACCGGGCTGCACGGCGCCAATCGGCTCGCGAGCAATTCGCTGCTCGAATGCGTGGTGCTCGGACGCACCTGCGCAAGCGACATCCTCGAGCGACGCACGGTTCAAACACCTGCACTGCCGATGTGGGACGAAAGCCAGGTCGAGAACGCTGACGAACAGGTGGTCATCGCGCACAACTGGGATGAACTGCGTCTTTTGATGTGGAACTACGTGGGCATCGTTCGCACGACCAAGCGGCTGGAGCGAGCCCTGCATCGCATCAAGCTGCTGAAGAGCGAGATCGATGACTACTACGCGAACTTCCGCGTCAACCGCGACCTGCTTGAGCTTCGCAACCTCGTCGATTGCGCTGAGCTGATCGTGCGGTCGGCGCTGATGCGCCATGAAAGCCGCGGTCTGCACTACAGCCGGGACTTTCCTCACACGCTGCCGGTGAGTTTTCCGACGGTGCTGCTGCGCGCGCATCGCAAAGGCAAGAAGCCCAAGGCCTACAGCCTGAGCGGTTGACCTGGGTCAGATCCTCCACCACCATGTTGGGGATGCAAGTAAGCTGAGTGCAGTCCAACATCGCACCATGTGGTAACTCACTGGCCGGCTGCGAGAGGTAGCGATGAAAGTCAGCATGACGAAGAAGCCTTCATCTTGTACCTCACAGCACCCTGATCGGACTGGGCACGAACGTTGGTTTGCCCTACAAGGGCACTGCGCCCGATCTTGGCGCATTTGAGCGCCCTTGATCCGTGGGCAAGTGGACGATGTCTGCTGCGCATGAGTGGGCGATGTTGGGTGAGTCGGTCTCGCCGACCAACCAGCGCGAGAAGTGACGAAAGCCATTGCTGCTCGGCTGGCCGAATTTCCGCGGGACTTTGACCTGGCGCAGCGAACTCGTGTGGAAGACCCGCGAAGTTGAGCTCACGCGCGCTTCGCAATCAAGGTCGTCAGTTCGCTTTCCCGACGGTTCCCAGCGCTGCGTGGCGACAGAATTCCTGCACTGCTGTGTGGAGCACTGCATTCACCGACGCGAACCAAACGCTCAAAGGGGCAAATGATGTTGGGAAAGACCAGGGCCGACCACGGAGTGAACGAAAGGGAAGCGCGATGGGGGGCATCACAAGATGATTCACACCAAGGCGTTC